>Ga0209075_1001880_pt1 | contig 19221 bp, 20 predicted proteins | sample Stecom2011_FD_187523 | JGI IMG/M metagenome (GOLD analysis project Ga0209075, IMG submission 187523) | Agricultural soil microbial communities from Utah to study Nitrogen management - Steer compost 2011 (SPAdes) (version 2) | ecosystem: Environmental > Terrestrial > Soil > Agricultural land...
CGATGAATTTTGGCTGTTTAAGTCAACCAGATCAGCAAAAGCCACTGACGCCGCAGAAGCCGCCAAAGAAAACGCTAATAAAATACGTCGCGTATGCATAAAAACCTCATAAAAACTGTTCTTACTCAGAGTTCCTTGGTGATCTCTTCCTTGATCTTCACTGAAAGGAGCGCATAAGATTAAGACATAAACATGAAGGAAATATGTATGTCTGAACCTTGTAACGTCTTTCGCCAAACAAGAAAACACATAAAAACAGGAAACCTAACGTTTCTCTCAACGCAAGTTGCTGCCTGGCAGAAACTTACTCAAATTATTCAACCCTTGTTGCCCCAACCCGAACTTTGGCAGGTTGTTTGTTATCAGCAAGGGATTCTTACCATTACTGGCACCAATCAGGCGATGGTGAGTCAACTGGCCTATTTGCAAAAACAGTATGTTGCTCAGCTATCACAATTGGCAGAACTTCAAGATTTACACAAGATTCAGGTCCGGTTAAAACCGCAGTTGCAAACGCCCCCAAAACAGGAAAAATCTTCAAGAACACTCAGTACAGAAACCCAGGAAATGCTTCGCGGTGCTGCTGACTTTGTGAGCGACCCTAAGCTTAGCCAAGCTTTGTTACGTTTGGCAAGCAATAAAAAGTAACATTGCGCCAATCTAAAAAATACAAAACCGATAAAAACGAGAATTAGTTCACTTTTTTAGATGTTACATTATAACATCACTAAGGAAAGACAATGACTTATGTCACACTCACATACGGAATTGGACATTGATTGATGTCATCAAATGTTACAATTTCATAGCTGCTTGGATCTTTTTGCACATTCCGCAAGAGCTGGTTATTCAGTGCATGACCCGATTTATATCCATCAAATTTCGCAATAATTTGATGACCGAGCAAATACAGGTCACCTACCGCATCTAATATTTTGTGACGAACAAATTCATCCGAGAAACGCAGGCCCTCTTCATTGACCACACCAGTGTCATCGACCCCAATGGCATTTTCCAGGCTGGCACCCAAGGCAAGATTGTTGGCTTTTAAATAATCCAGATCTTTCATAAAGCCAAAGGTGCGTGCTTCACTGACTTCATAGACAAAGGTTTCGGTAGAAAAATCGATGGTGGCAGACTGATATTCTTTTTTAAAGGCAGGATGGTCGAAATCGATGGTGAAATTGAGCTGGAAACCGTCATGCGGGGTGAAAATGGCACGTTTATCATCAATTAGCGCTTCAACCGGTTTTAAAATCTTGATGAATTTTTTTGGCGCATCCTGCTCTTTTAAGCCACCCTGCATTAATAAATAGATGAAGGGACCGGCACTGCCGTCCATAATTGGCACTTCAGAGGCGGATACCTCGATAATCAGGTTATCAATTCCCAGACCCGCCAGCGCACTCATAATGTGTTCAATGGTGCCGACTTTGGCATTGTCCTGAACCAGATTCGAGCACATAAAGGCTTCCTGAATCAGCATGGCATCGGCCGGAATATCGACCGGTGGATTCAGGTCAATACGGCGAAACACGATTCCCCCGTCAGCATGGTGCGGCACAAAGTTAATCATGACTTTCTGTCCACTATGCAGACCTATACCACTCGCTTTCACGACACGTTCTAGGGTACGTTGTTTCAACATGCTCTCAATTCATCTGTATATAAAACCGCTATACGTTAGCATATTTAGCCATTGATAAAAAACAAAAAGGTAGCCATTTGGCTACCTTTTACAAGTTCTGGAATAAAAATCTATATCGTAAAAATTATTTACGTTGTTGATTTTTAAGATATTCCTGAATACTCATTGGCGTTGGACGCGAATTATTGCTGCTGCCTGCAGTCGCATTGATGGCTGGCGCTGCCTCTGCCTGACGCTGAATGGCCGGAACATCATCTTCTTCAACCGGCTGTTGAGCCGTTGCCTGTGCAGACTGCACCACTGAAGAACGCTTGACTGGCTCAACCGCATCGGCTGAATTACGGGTCAAACCGGTGGCAATTACGGTCACGCTGATTTCATCACGCGCATCCGGATCAAATACAGTACCGTAGAATACCTGGCCTTCATCCAGATCGACAATCTGGTTGACAACATCGGTAATTTCTTCAATTTCACCAAAGGTCACGTCATCACCACCGGTCACGTTAATCAGAATACCTTTAGCATTCATGATGGTCACGTTATCGAGTAATGGACTGCGGATCGCCTGCTCTGCTGCCTGACGGGCACGGTTTTCACCACGACCCAGACCGACACCCATCATGGCATAACCACGAGTGCTCATGGCCGTTTTCAGATCGGCGAAGTCAAGGTTGATGTGACCTGGACGTACCACTAAATCAAAGATACTGCGCACGGCATTTAACAGCACGTCATCTGCCTTTTTATAAGCATCTTTCATGGAAATGTCGCGGAACACTTTTAACAAGCGCTGGTTTGGAATGATGATCAGGGAATCAACATGCTGCTCTAAAGCCTCAATACCTTTTTCTGCAGATTGCAGACGGCGTTTACCTTCAAAGTTAAACGGTGTGGTTACGACACCGACAGTTAAAATGCCCATTTCTTTGGCAATTTCAGCGACAACAGGTGCAGCACCGGTACCGGTACCGCCGCCCATACCGGCAGTCACAAACACCATATCGGTGCCTTCTAACTGCTGGCGAATCAGCTCGCGGCTTTCTTCAGCAGCGGTTTGACCCACTTGCGGATTAGCCCCTGCGCCCAGACCACGGGTACTTTGCTCACCCAGCTGGATTTTGCACTGTGCATTCATGCGGTCCAGTGCCTGTTTATCGGTATTGGCACAGACAAATTTCACACCCTGGATATCTGATTCCAGCATATGCTGTACGGCGTTACCGCCTGCACCACCTACACCAAATACAGTGAAACGGGCTTGACCGTTGTTATCGGTTTGATCATCTTCAAAAAATTCAAATGAGGCCATGACCTTTAGCTTTCCTAATTCATAATTGGCAGTCACTTCAGCCCGTATACTGCCTTGATCTTAATAAAAAATTGTTTTTAAGAATGCTGTCCAACGGCTGCCTTGTCAAGTACAAGCGATAATCCGTACAACTTCCTAACAATATTCCCTAAAAAATCAACTAAAAAATTGATTTCAGTTTTTCGTTGAGTCCTGACCAGGCACGTCCTACACGCGCCCAGACCGATAAGGTCTCCGGGTCTTCGGTTTCGACAATGGTGTCCTGACTGTAGCTCTGGCTATACATCAGCACGCCCGCTGCAGTTGCATACTGCGAACGGCGTAAGGCAGCCTGATGCGGTTCATCGGCATAAACCTGTACCGGCGGATTGCCCAAATGCGCAGACACACCCAGGGTGCGGCGTACCAGACTGACCATGCCTTCAATCTGACAGGCATCACCAGCCAGCACCACACCATGATATAAGCCATGAATGGCGCCACTGTTTTCCAGTTCCTGACGGATTTGCGCAAAAATTTCTTCATAACGCGCAATAATAATTTCCGACAGTTCAATCCGGCTGATGGTTTGCGGACCATCAATGCCCTGAATCTGAATCATGTGATCAGGTTTGACCACTTTTAAATCGACGCAACCGTAAAGCAGTTTAATCCGCTCGGCTTCTTCGGTGGTGGTCTGCAATACCGCCGCGATATCACGGGTCACATGCTCACCGCCACGCTGCAGGGTTTGTGACAACGCCAGACGGCCGTCCAGATAGACTGCAATATTGGTGGTACCGGCGCCAATATCAACCAGGCACACGCCATATTCTTTTTCATCTTTGAGTAAACTGGCTTCAGCGGTGGCCAGATGCGACACCACCATTTTTTCCACGCCAATATTGGCCCCTTTTAGGGCACGGTCCAGATTCTGCATGGTGCTAATCGGCAGCATCATCAGCTGATAGTGACCGGTCATGCTATGCGCTGACATGCGAATCGGGTTTTGCACCCATTCACCGGAATCATCCAGATCAAAGCCCAACGGCACCGCGCTGACCAGATAATGATCTGAAGTTAAATGGCTGGCTTTGGCCAGATCTAAGGCACGAACCACTTCACTTGTTGTAATTGTGTGGTCACTATTTTCAATCGGGGTACGCCCCGCAGCATAAAAACTTTTTAATTCTGCACTTGGAATAGAAATCCAGGCTGAATGCACCCGGCATTCCGCCATATCTTCTGCTTCTTGAACGGCATTTTTAATGGCTGTAATGACTTTATCGAGACTTACAATTTTTCCTTTATTCATGCCTCGGTTACGAGCGGTAGCCATACCAATCACTTGGATATTGTCTGGCGCGTGTACCTTACCAATCAAAACTGAAACTTTGTGTGTCCCAATGTCAATCGCAACAACCGAGGGAACAGCTTCACTCATTTATTTACTACCATCACATGTTTGTTTAATTAATGGCTTAATGCCTCTATTTTTAAAGCCAAGTATTATGGCTTTGCTGCTATTGCATTCGCAATGCTTGTGTCATCAATCGTTACAACAAAATGACCATTGGCAATTTTTGGTGCCACCGAGTTTTTCCACTGGATCGCCAGACCATTGCGGTAACGCAGGTCAATTGCAGAAATCCTGGACCATACCGGCTTGAAGTCACTTTGCGCCAGATGACTCAGACGCTGCAATTTACTCATGGTCTGATCCTGATCCACAATCACCCGCAGGCCAGAATCAAACTGCATAAACCAGGTCATCCGGTCGGTGAGATATAACTCTTTTAAACGCAGATTCACCGGTAAAAATAACTGGTTAATTTCATTATAGCGACGCATCATCATTTTGGACTGATGCATCGGGCCATGTAATAACGGCAGATGCTGATTATTCTTGGGTGTCACTTCCGAAAATACATCACCGCTGTCACTGAGTAAACGTCCGGTGCCCCAACGAGCAATCGCATGGCGTGGCATGACCCGTAAACGGATGGCATTTGGCCAGGCGCGTGACACCACCACCCGATCAACCCAGGACAGTTCCAGTGCGGTATCACGAATCTGTTCCAGATCGGAAGTAAAATAGTTATCTGTGACCACCGGCGAAACATGGGTCATGACCTGGCGCAGTTCGGCATTGGAACGGGTGCCGACCACGTCTAGTTCAGCCACACGTGCATCGGTCATGACTTTATATAAACCATAGATCCCTGCTGCCAATACCACAATCGCCACGCACAGCAATACCCATCCACCCAGGTTCGTCAGCTTTTCTTTACGCGTCGGTGGCTTATCGTGAATCGAGGTAATCGCTGCGCGTTTACGGCGCATGGAAGCAGGAAGTTGAGCCATGGCTTAGTGGGTCGCATCCGTTAAGGTTTGTTCAAGAATTGCCACGCACAAGGCATCAAAACTGTAGCCCACCGCCTGCGCGGCTTTTGGCACCAGTGAGTGACTGGTCATGCCCGGTACAGTGTTGACTTCAAGCAGCCAGAAATTGCCCTGCTCATCCTGCATTGCATCAATACGGCCCCAGCCGCTGGCACCCACCGCCTGGAACGCACGCAGGGCCAAGACCTGCAACTGCTGCTCTTCCGACTCAGTTAAGCCACATGGAATGCCATATTGCACATCATTACGGTTGTATTTGGCTTCATAGTCGTAAAATGCTACATCTTTAGGCGGTTCCAGACGAATCACCGGCAAGGCCTGACCGTTCAGTAAGACAATCGTGAATTCGCGACCGGTAATCCATTTTTCGGCCATCACCACTGCATCATGTTCGGTGGCTTTGGCAATCGCTTCAGCAAAGTCTTCAATACGTTCGACTTTGCTCATGCCAATACTGGAACCTTCATGTACCGGCTTGATAATTAGCGGTAGACCCAATGCAGCGACAATATCAGCCGGGTTTGAATCTTTGGTGACAATACGATACGGCGCTGTTGGTAACTCGGAACCTTGCCAGACCTGTTTGGTTTTGACCTTGTCCATACCAATGGCCGAACCCTGTACGCCGGTACCGGTATACGGCACATTCAGCCATTCCAGCACACCCTGAATCTGGCCATCTTCACCGCCGCGGCCGTGCAGGACAATAAAGGCACGATCATAATTCACCAGTTCGGTCACACTACGATCTTTCGGGTCAAACGCTTCTGCCTGAACGCCTTCGCGCAACAGTGCATCGAGCACTGCCTGTCCACTATCCAGAGACACCCCACGCTCGGCAGATTTTCCACCAAATAACACGGCAACTTTGCCGAACTTTGAAGCATTTGACACGTTTATATCCTTAAACTTTACACTGAGCGACCAAATTCAAATATCACTTTGGGTGATTATTTTAAATACAATTTATTTTGAGCAAGCTCGATGGAGATTGCTCCTACATTACCCGCACCTTGGGTCAATAACAAATCATTCGGTTGTAACACTTTTTGTACCAGTGTTTCCAGATTGCCCTCAACCGGATCAATCAGGATCGGTTCAACCTGACCACGCAGACGAATACTGCGTGCCAGACTGCGGCTGTCAGCACCCACAATGGCTTTTTCACCGGCAGGATACACTTCCAGCAACAACAGCTGATCGACCTGCGATAACACTTCAACAAAGTCATCAAAACAGTCACGGGTACGGCTAAAACGGTGTGGCTGGAACAACATCACCAGACGGCGGTCCGGATGGCTTTGGCGCGCTGCTTTAATAGTGGCTTCCACTTCTTTAGGATGGTGACCGTAGTCATCGACCAGTTTGATGCTGCCACCGTCCAGTTCAAATTCACCTTGTACCTGGAAGCGGCGACCTACGCCACTAAAGCCTTCCAGTGCACGGCAAATCGCACCATCAGAAACACCTTCATCGGTCGCCACACCAATGGCGGCCAAGGCATTCAGTACGTTGTGCAGACCTGGCTGATTCACGGTAACACGCAGTGGCTCACGGTCTTTACGCAATACGGTAAAGTGGGTACGCATACCGTCCTGATCGACATCCACCGCGCGAATATCATTGTCTTCATTAAAGCCGTAGGTCAGCACCGGACGGGCAATGCGCGGCATAATTTCACGGATGTTGGCATCATCACCACAGACCACCGCCAGACCATAGAATGGCAGTTTGTGCAGGAATTCAATAAAGGTATCTTTTAGCTTGTCAAAGCTGCCACCATAAGTATCCATGTGGTCAGCATCAATATTGGTGACAATCGCTGCCATTGGTTCCAGATGCAGGAAAGACGCATCGGATTCATCGGCTTCAGCCACAATATAACGGCTCGCACCCAGTGCAGCATTAACCCCGGTACGGTTCAGCAAACCGCCAATCACGTAAGTCGGGTCCAGATTTTCTTCTGCCAGCATACAGGTAACCAGGCTGGTGGTGGTGGTTTTACCATGTGTTCCGGCCACGGCAATCCCATGACGATAACGCATCAGCTCACCCAACATTTCAGCACGGCGCACCACCGGAATACGGCTCTCGATGGCGGCTTTAACTTCCGGGTTTTCCGGATCAATCGCGGTAGAGACTACCAGTACATTGGCGCCCTGAATATTGTCTGCGCTATGACCAATAAACACCCGAATGCCGTTTTCTTCCAGCTGGGCGGTGGTTTTTGAGGCTTTAATATCTGAACCGGAAACATCATAGCCCTGGTTTTTTAATACCTCGGCAATGCCACACATCCCGGCGCCGCCAATCCCGACAAAGTGGATATGTTTGATACGACGCATTTCAGGCACTTTAATTAGTTCTTTTACTTGATCAGCAGGGATAGATGGAGACATAGTTTACTCGGTTTACAAATCTTGAATTAAAGCAACCACGTGTTGGGTTGCATTAGGTTGCGCCTGTTGACGCGCCTTGCTGGCCATTTCAGAGAGCAATTGGCGGTTCATCAACGGCATTAACAGTTCTTTTAAGCTGTCCGGGGTCATGCTGGCTTGCGGACAGATTTTTGCCGCGCCCGTCTTGGCCAGGAATTGTGCATTGGCCGTCTGATGGTCATCCACAGCACTTGGCAAGGGCACAAATACCGCAGCCACACCCGCGGTTGCAATTTCCGTAACCGTCAGTGCGCCGGCCCGGCAGATAATCAGATCGGCATCGCTATAGGCCTGTGCCATATCTTCAATAAAGGGTTGCACTTCAACCGTTAAGCTGTCCGGCTTGTTGGTATAACGCGCCCGGGTGCTGTCTGCATGATTTTGCCCACACTGATGATACACATTTAAAGGCACATCCAGCTGTTTTAAGGCTTCAGGGACACGTTCATTCAGTGCCTGCGCGCCCAAAGAGCCGCCAACAATTAAAATACGCAGCGGCAAACCTGCTTTTTCACGTTCCTGATAACGCCAGGATGGGGTTAAAGTCGCACTAATTTCTTTACGCACCGGGTTACCAGTGGTGACAATTTTAGTGCTGGCCGGAAATGTATCCGGAAACGCCTGACAAACAGTGTTGGCAATACGCGACAGCTGGGTATTAGTAAAGCCAGCAATCGCATTCTGCTCATGAATAATGACCGGAATACCAAGCAGACGTGCCGCCAGACCACCCGGTCCAGCCACATAGCCACCAAAGCCGGCGACAGCCTCTACTTTGTGTTTTTTCATTAACTGCATGGCACTTAAGGTGGCTTTTAGAATTTTAAAAGGTGCCATCAGTTTGCGTGCCAGCCCGTTACCGCGCACGCCTTGAATATCAATCTGATAAATCGGAATATTCTGGTTTTGTAATAAACGGTTTTCCATGCCTGTAGGCGTTGCTAACCAGGACACATGGATTCCCTGCTGCTGGAGTTCTTTTGCCACGGCTAGGGCTGGGAAAACATGGCCACCAGTGCCTGCGGCCATCATCATCACATGTTTAGGCTTGGTTTGCGCTGCATCAGTCACGGTCTAATTCTTCAATCCAAATATGGCTAATGAAAGTTCTTTATAAGCGCTCAATTGTAATCACAATCGTATGAGCTTGAAAGTTTATTTACTTTTTTTCACCAAGCGGCTCATTGTTTTTTTCAACAGTTTTGAAAGTTTAAACTAGTTTTATTATTAATTCACCGAAATTGTTAAGTTTCCTGCATTTTTCACTAAATTATGTCGACTGGTTTTGGTTTACAAAATCGCTATGATTTTCTTGCTCAACGCAGTTTTTCAAGCTCAAATCTCGCTTAAGAATACAAAAAGAGCCACCCAAGGTGACTCTTTTGAAAGATAGATTAACGACCGGCTTCCAGTACATCAAACAGGGTATCGGCAATTGAGGTGCCGAACTGGGCATCAATTTCACGGATACAGGTTGGACTGGTCACGTTAATTTCAGTGACATAGTTACCAATCACATCCAGACCGACAAATACCAGACCTTTTTCACGTAAAAATGGCCCGACTTTGGCAGCAATTGCCTTGTCATTGTCGGTCAATGGACGTGCTTCACCCAGACCACCAGCGGCCAGGTTGCCACGCACTTCGCCGTTTTGCGGAATACGTGCCAGACAATACGGAATTGGCTCGCCATTGACCATTAAAATGCGTTTATCCCCTTCTACGATTTCCGGAATATAACGCTGCGCCATAATTGGCTGGGTGCCGTTATTGGTCAGAATTTCAATGGTGGAGCCAATATTCACACCATCCTGATACAGACGGAAAATGCCCATACCGCCCATCCCATCGAGCGGTTTCACAATCACATCGCCATGTTGCTGAATAAATTCACGAATCAGGCTTTGCTGAGAGGTCACCAAAGTCGGCACCTGCAGCTCCGGGAACTGGGTGGCAAACAGTTTTTCATTACAGTCACGCAGGCTTTGCGGCTTGTTAATAATCCACGCTCCTTCGCGCTCTGCCTGTTCCAGAATATAGGTGCTATAGACAAAGTTCATATCAAACGGCGGGTCTTTACGCATCAGCACCACATCATAGGCTGCGATGGATTCTTTTTGTTTTTCGCCCAGCTCATAATAATGGTTGTAATCTTCAAAGACTTTTAACGGGCTGATTAGACCGAAAGCCTTGCCCTGATCAATATATAAATCTTGTTGTAGTGCATAACCGAGCTCATGACCCCGACGTGCCGCGGCCCACAGCATGGCCATGGTGGAATCTTTTTTCAGGTTCACCGTTTCAATCGGGTCCATCACCACAAGTACGCGCATAATGACTGCTCTTTTAAAATTGCTATGATGTGGAGTATAACGGAGATTCGCTGCCTGTTTTTCTGAATTTGAGTAAAGCTTTGCAGCGCTATATTTGCTGATTTCAGGAAGCTGCCCATGCAACAGCCAATTGTGGGATATCATTTAGATGAAGAAAATCATTGGGTCGCAGAGCTGGCCTGTGGTCATGGCCAGCATGTGCGGCATAATCCACCGTGGCAGAACCGGCCCTGGGTGATGACGGAGCAAGGACGCAAAGAAAAATTAGGGGTGATGCTGGAGTGTAAGAAGTGTGAGGAGGAATTGGAGTAGGTTTTGTATAAGGTGTATTATGTTAATTTTAAAAAGGCTGAAACTTCTTAATACGACGGAACTGTTTAAAACCTGTTTGCTTTTGGATTATAGAGAGAGCTTATGAAACAGAATGATATTCAACGTCCAGGAAGCCTGATAAAAGCTACATTAATTTCCTCTTTAGCAGCTCCTTTGCCTTTTGTAGTAACCATTTTAGCAAACCTTATATTGAGCGAAGATTTTCAGGTACCCGAATTGACTCAGTTATTTGGTTTTCTCTTAATTATTATGCTATTTGCTCTTCCTTTTACCTGTACCATAAATTTTGTATTAGTATTACCTATAGCTCTTTTACTTAGTAGAATAAATTCTCTATCCGCAATCTATTTGTGTTTATGGTGTTCTCTAATAGCATTTCCTGCCTTCGCTATCTATATGAGAATACTCAATGGTGGATCAACTAGAGAATTTGATTTTTTAGCAATCATTCTAACCACACTTTGTGGGCTATGTTCTGGAATCGTATTTTGTCGAATTGCTAAGATTCGATGGCTTTGTTGCATAAATATGTAAGCATCTGATTTAAATAAATTTAATTTTGGATCAAAAAATAATCAAAACTTTTAAAATCATATAGTTATGAAATCTTTGTGCAACAAAGCCATTCTAAGTAGTGTAATTAGGCAAGTTAATATGAATATGATAACTAATATTAGTATGACTCCTTGCGCTTCAAACAAGATCAAAGCCATTAAAGATTTTCTAAATGTGAAGTGATTTTCTTTGATTACAAGCCTACTTTCATTACCTATGCTAGATATATAAACGGATAAAACTTTATCCGTATTATACTGCTGCCATGCGTTTTCTAATTTAATTTTTAGATCCGCGCATGACTCTAATAACGTTATTCTATATATGCTTAAGGCATCTTGAGCATTGCGATAATAAATTTTGTTATGATATCTATACATGTATTCAACATTCATCGTAGCAGTTCTGTCTATACCTTTTCGCCAAGGTGAACTTGAGCAAGATATTTGTGTTTTCAAAATTTGAAAATCTTCAATTTTTTGCCATTTACTCAAGCCTATACTTATTTATTTTCATTGTAATTATTTGATTTTATTGAAGTAACCAAAATAATTATGAAGACTATTAAAAGTAAAAAAATTGAAATTTTTTTCATATAATTATTTTAGCTCTAATTAATGACTATATGTTAGTTTCTTAATATCTAAAATCAACCCAATACACCTTATACGAAATTAAATTTTTATTTCATATAATTCAATATCTTATATTAATATAAAAAGCTCAACTCAGCTGAGTTGAGCTTTTTATGGATTGGTCACGTTCCACACTTAGTTATTGATCAATGCTCCACACGATCATTCAATAAAACTGACAAGTACTTAGATCCCATACTTCACACGATAGGCTTCCATCTTCGCCAAAGCCTCTTTTTCACCTTTGGCATCTAAATAATTCATTAAATCTTTCATGGTAATTAAGGCATGTACCGGAATTTCTAGCTCTTTTTGAACTTCCTGAATCGCAGACAAATCACCCTGCCCTTTTTCCTGACGATCTAGCGCGACCAGTACACCGGCAATTGTGGCACCCGCATTTTTTAAAATGGTCACCACTTCACGAATTGCTGTACCTGCGGTAATCACATCATCAATAATCCAGACTTTTTTACCTTCAACCGATGCACCGACCAATACGCCACCTTCACCATGATCTTTGGCTTCTTTACGGTTAAAGCCCCAAGGCACACTCACGCTATGATTTTGCGATAAAGCCACCGCCGTTGCCGCCACAAATGGAATGCCTTTATAGGCTGGGCCAAAAATCACATCAACATTTTCACATTCTGTTAACTTGGCTGCATAGCCTGACGCCAGTAATGACAAGGCTTCGCCATCATTTAATAAACCGGCATTAAAAAAATAAGGACTCACGCGACCCGATTTTAAAGTAAACTCACCAAATTTAAGCACACCACGTGATAATGCGAGTTCGATAAAAGCTTGAGGGTTAAATGTCGCTTGCGTTGACATGAGGTGCTCCAAAATTCATAAATTGAGGTAAGACCTGCGCATGATACCAAAGAGTAGCTATCCGAGTGATCAAAAAATTCTTCGTGTGGTTTCAATTAACGTCAATGGCCTGCGTTCTTCGGTCAGTAAAGGCCTGCTGGAGTGGATGGAAAAATCAGAGGCTGATGTCATCTGCATTCAGGAAAGCCGTCTGACCCATGCGCAGTGGACTGATAAATTCAAACCGGAAGGCTGGTATACCCATCTGTTCGCAGCTGAACGTCCGGGCTATGCCGGCACCGCCATTTACAGCCGCCTGCCATTTGTGTCTATTCAGGATGGTTTAGGCTTTGAACTGGCCGACTCCCAAGGCCGTTTTGTCACGGCAGAATTTGATTTAGGGCTGGGTTATCCGGTGCATATCTGCTCACTGTATCTGCCATCGGGTTCATCGGGTGAAGAAGCACAAGCCCGTAAAGACCACTTTCTGGAAGAATATACAAAAATCCTGAAACAATGGCGCGATGAAAATAAATCGATCATCGTCTGCGGTGACTACAATATCGTGCATAAACGTATTGATATTAAAAACTGGTCAGGCAACCAGAAATCTTCTGGCTGTTTACCGCATGAGCGTGCCTGGCTCGATCATATCTATGATGATTTGGGCTATGTCGATACCTTCCGTGAAGTGCGTAAAGAAGCCGAACTGTATTCCTGGTGGTCGAATCGCGGTCAAGCCCGTGCCAAGAACGTTGGCTGGCGGATTGACTATCATGCCTGTTCACCGGACTGGAAAGCACGTACCGTCAATGCCTGGGTCTATAAAGACGAATGGTATAGCGACCATGCCCCAGTGATTATTGATTACAAACTCAACTAAAAATCATCCTATTGAGTGAACAATTGTTCACTCAATAGAGGTTTATTTCCGACATATTTTGTCGTCATTCAGACCTTTATCTGCTTTTTAAATCGGCGCATTATTGCAGCACGGCAAAGGGACAGTGTCAGGATGACAGCAAAGGGACAGGAAGCCGTAGGATGAAAATAAACAAAGCCATGATGGTCTTTGTTTCAAGGATGTGACATCGGACGTTGTAGTGAGACCCGCATAATCAGGATGATTAAATGCGGGTTTTCTACATCTGGGCTTTTATTTTTTATATTGGCTCTTTGCTTTTCGTTTTTTTCTTAGTACGAATAATTCTTCTCAAGTGTTGTCTTGTTTTTCTGCCACTATTATGGCGCGGTAGCGTTGCATTTTAATGACGGTTTAATTTCAGAACCATGAACTCAATATTTATACCCGCTATAGTGCAAAACCAATTTTTTGGTTAATCTCTTGAGCATTGTGTTTCTTGCTGGAATCCGCTTTATGCTTAAAATTTATGGTATTAAAAACTGCAACTCCATGAAAAAAGCCTTTGATCTGCTCAATGAACTGGGCCTGGCTTATGAATTTCATGATTATAAAAAACAGGGTATTGATGCAGAAACGCTAAAACATTGGCTGGATGCCGAAGGTCAGGACAAAATTCTGAATAAAAAAGGCACCACCTGGCGCAAGCTGTCGGAAGCGGAACAGGCACAAGCCCTGTCTAGCGAAGCAGATTTAATTGAAGCCTTACGCACTCACAACAGCCTGATCAAACGTCCTGTGCTGGCCACTGCAGACGGCTTTATTGTTGGTTTTGATGAAACCGCCTATCGCGCCTTAAACGGATAAGTTCTTTTATCCGCTTTTGATTTATCCGCTTAAAATCAAAAAGCCTGATGCATCTGCATCAGGCTTTCTGGTTTAATCCGTTTTCATTGGCTGGCTTATTTCACACGAACCCAAGTCTGGTTACGACCCAGCGCCGCTACGCCAATATAGCCACGCAATTGTAATTTCTGCCCGCCATCAGCCAGTTGGCCTTTTAACTTGTAGGTTTTACCCGATTGCGGATCCAGAATTGAACCGCTGTCATAGTTGGTACCACCCGAATTCTTTAAACCACGTACAATGGTTAAACCTTTCAAGGATTTGTTTTTGTAAGGTCCTTCACATTTTGTACAGGCATTTTCTTCACCCGGCGTTAAAATGGACTGAATTGTTGCAGTTAACGTGCCATTTTTCTGCTCGGTAAATTTGACGGTTGCTTTTGCTTGCTTGGTTTTGTCATCAATTGTTTTCCAGACAGTACCATTTAGCGGATCAGCAGCATTCGCCAAAGCTGTTAAACCCATTAATCCTAATGCCAGTGCAATTTTTTTCATTTTTTTTGATTCCCTAGTCTAGTGTTAGACAGCCTTAGTATTAAAAAGTCACTACAAATTTGCAATTTTTGAATGTGACCATTTAGTGTAACCTTGTAAATTGTGTTGGTAAATACGCAAGCACAGGCCAAAATCAAGAACAAGATGGAAGAACAATGAAGATCAACCCGTTATTGAAACAAATTTTCACAGAAGGCTTTTTAAAAACCACCATCCGCCTGCCAAGCCAGTATAATTTACCGCATAATCCGCTGCGTTTCGCCCTCGAACAGATGTGCCGGCTGTTTCCGACCAATAAAACTGTCGAAGTCCGCGCTTTACGTCTGGCTGGCCTGAAAGCCGAAGAAATCAAGCCGCAAGATGAAGCCACCCAGCTGATTTTCTATATTCACGGCGGCGCCTTTTATTTAGGGTCTTTAAATACCCATCGCCCGTTTCTGACTGAACTGGCCGCCCGCACCCAGATGCAGGTGATTCATGTCGATTATCCGCTGGCACCCGAAAATCCGTTCCCGGAAGCCTTAGAAGCAATCTTTGATGTCTATCAGACCCTGCTGGATCAGGGCGTACAGACCAAAGATATTTTGCTGGCAGGAGATTCCTGCGGCGCCAACCTGGCGCTGGCACTGGCCTTAAAAATCCGTGATGAACAGTTACCGCAAGTCAGCGGCCTCATGCTGCTCTCGCCATTTTTGGATTTGACCCTGACCAGTGAATCGATTCGCTATAACCGCAAACACGATGCCTTATTATCCATTGAAACCCTGGAAACCGGGATTCAATACTATGTGCCACCGTCAGTCGATCGTGGTGATCCGCGTGTTTCGCCGCTATTTGATGATTTAACCGGTTTACCACCAACCTTGGTGCAGGTGGGTTCTAAAGAACTACTGCTGGATGATGCGCAGCGTTTTCGTGACAAGGCCGAGCAGGCCGGCGTAAAGGTCAGTTTTAAACTGTATACCGGCATGTGGCATAACTTTATTATGTTCTCACCGTGGTTTGATGAAGCCAAAATGGCGCTGGCCGATTTAGCCGAATTTGCCCATCAGCAGGACCAGGATTAAAACGCCATAAAAAAGGTCAGTAGAAACTGACCTTTTTTGTGATTAATGCAGCGCCGTAAAGCTTAGATTTTGGCAATCTGGTCTAACGCCGTAGTAATCGCCTGATCTTTAATATCGCTCATGCTAACCCCTTCAGCACGTACTACTTCAATATCACTGACACCGGTAAAGTTAAACACGGTTTTCAGAAATGCTTCCTGGAAATCAACCGGGCTTTGTTCGCCATAGACACCACCGCGGCTGCTGGCGATATACACTTTCTTGTCACCTGCCAGACCGACCGGGCCATTTTCGGTATATTTAAAGGTACGACCTGCTACGCTAATCCGGTCAATCCAGGCTTTTAAAGTCGATGGCAGACCGAAGTTATACATGGCTGCACCCACCACCACCACATCTGCATCTAGATATTGTTGCAGAATCTGTTCGCCTAAAGCACTTTGCTCGGCATTTTGTCCCATTAAAATTTCAGCAGTTAAATGCGGAATGGTCTGTTCAGCCAGATCCAGATAGTCAACTTGGGCCGCTGTATTTTTCGCCTGTAGCTGATTCACAATAGCTTTAGACAACTGACGTGATACAGAAGCGTCACCTAAAATACTCGAGTCGATATGCAAAATTTTCATGGGAGAGAATCCTAAACTGTGATTTTTTCAATAGCGCCATTTTACTGCAGTTTAAAATAGAAATAAGTGATTTAAACAACACACACTGTTGCACCCATGCAACGATATTTTTCTGGAAAGTACAAAAAATAGCCATTACCAATTCTCTAAAATCATGATATGTTAGGTTTTATTAAAATAATTGTATAAAAATGAGACTTTAGACGCTCATTTTTGGGGTCGTGATTCACGCATGAAAAGTCGCATTGCGCACAGTGCTGTGCCCACATTTAAATACAAAGTCACCCGTTATTTACTCGAAAAAGAAGTGGTGATGAACTGGAGCACGTTAAACAAATGTATTCTGATGCTGTTTTTGGGCAGCCTGATACATGTGATCTGGGCCATCTGGAAAAGTGTGGTATTGCTCACCCCGGAACTGTGGCGCTGGGTCAATCTGGCCTTGTTAAAACAGCAGCTGGTCATTAATTTATTCGGGCTATTTGTGTTTATTGGCATGATTGGCATCTGTCACTACTTTCGCAAACAGGACTGGACCCGGCGTTATATGCCCTATATTGCGGTGGCCACCTTTGTGGTCAGTCTGTGCCGCGATGGTTATCTGGTCGGGGTACTGAGTCCGGCCACCATGGTGACTTATGTTAGCCTGCTCACGGTCGGTCTGGTGCTGTTTGAACGCAGAATTGTCTATTCGGCCTTAATTCCGGCCACGCTGTATCTGGTCAGCTGCGGTTATTTAAGCTTTTTCGGCCAGTTAACCTATGCGCCTTTATTTTTATTAACCGACTTTCCTTATAAAAACGGCTTCTGGGTGCTGTCGATGCTGTTTTTTATTGTGCCGATTCTGCTGACCTGCCTGGTGCTGTTTGAAATTCTGCTGAGTCAGTGGCGCTATCGGGAAGCGCTGATTGCACATTTAAGTCAGGTCGATCCGCTCACCAATACCTTTAACCGGCGCAGTATCAACCAGTGTCTGGAACAACTGAACCACAAACAGGCACCCAGTTATGCAGTGATTCTGGTCGATCTGGATCATTTTAAGCAGATTAATGATGAGCATGGCCATCATAAAGGCGATGAAGCCTTGGTCCAAGTCTGTCATGTGCTGGCCGGCCATATCCGCGAGCAGGATGTGCTGGGGCGTTTTGGTGGCGAAGAATTTATTCTGGTCCTGAAACAGGCCACTGCACACCAGGCCAAACAGGTGGCCGAGCGTTGCCGGCAGGCCATCACCCAGATTGAGCTGTATGATGAACATAACCAGCCGATCCATTTTACCGCCAGCTTCGGGATTGCCTTATCGCACCATAATACCCCTTATGAAAAGCTGCTCAGTCAGGCCGATCAGGCTTTGTATCAGGCCAAAGCCTATGGCCGCAATCAGGTGGTACTGTATCAGCCGCTGGAACCAGCAGCCTCTTAAGGCTTAGCTAGAGCGGTTCGGACTGATAAGGCTCCAGATAATTGACCCAGTCTTGTTCCTGTTTCGCGGCCTGTTCCCAGGCCTGCATTGCCGGATGTTGCAGCATGGTCTGCATATAATACTGGCTGTCTTCATTCACGGGCAGCGCATAGCTTTTCAAACGCCAGACCACCGGTGCATAAAAGGCATCAGCAATCGAGAAATCACCACAGAGAAAACCGCCCGGGTCCGGACGCTCAGACCAGATCTGACAGACACGGGCTACATCGTCACGTAAATCAGGTTGCTCAGCCCATAAAGTCTGTCCGACTTCTGCCAGATCAGCGCGAATATTCATGCCGCAATGGTTACGCAGTGCCTGAAAACCGCTATGCATTTCAGCAGCCAAAGCGCGTGCCCGAGCCCGCTGTGCCCGACCAGCCGGCCATAGCTGGCGCTCCGGAAACTGTTCGGCCAAATATTCACAAATCGCCAGTGAATCCCAGACCATTAGCCCGTCATGTACCAAGACCGGTACCTTGCCATTCGGGTTAATTGCCAGTACATCCTGTTTAAAATGGCCCGTGCCGCGTTCTTTAGGAAAAGGTAACAGCACTTCACGAAACGGCAGTTCAAAAGCAGTAAGGACCAGCCACGGCCGCATGGACCAGCTGGAGTAATTCTTGTTGGCAATGTACAGTTCCATCATGACTCATCCTCCTGTTGTTGTTTTTAATATTCACAATCGCTGGGCAGTGCCACCTGGTAAGAAAAGATATACAGCGCCAGAACTTACAAGCCGAGCTTGAATCCATGAATAGGACACCCATCTGCTTTGATCATCACCATCATGATAGCGTGATCTACCAGCGCCTGTGTCAAGATCTGTAGCAATTCTGCTGCTGATCCAGATAGAAAAAACGGCCTGCGAACAGACCGTCAGCAGAAATAAGTTGCAGCTCTCTAGCAGTCAGCGAGAGAGGCTATGCACTCCCCGCTTTCTACAGCACCATAACCAGAGCGGACTTAGAACAGGAAGGCCACACCTAAACCGGCATGATAACTTTTATCAGCGCCATTTAAATCAACACCGACACTGGCATCCAGCTGGGTACGTGCATTTAAGGCATAAATCAGACCTGAACCCAAGGCATATTCCACTTTCTGGCTTTCTGCTTTGCGGTAAATAAACTCGGAGAAGCCGGCCCATTTATCGCTGAGCTGATATTGAATCCCCGGCACTGCCTGCAAGGCCCAATTGCTGTCCTGCCACTCATAACGCATGCTAATTGAGGTGGTGAGCAAATCATTATAGGCGTAGGCCACTGCCGAGCTAAGGCTGTAAATATCCTCTTCGGCACTAAAACCGTCATTCCCGGTGGCAATCTGCGCTTCGGCCAGCACCGCCATCG
>Ga0209075_1001881_pt1 | contig 19209 bp, 18 predicted proteins | sample Stecom2011_FD_187523 | JGI IMG/M metagenome (GOLD analysis project Ga0209075, IMG submission 187523) | Agricultural soil microbial communities from Utah to study Nitrogen management - Steer compost 2011 (SPAdes) (version 2) | ecosystem: Environmental > Terrestrial > Soil > Agricultural land...
GGCACCGCCATGTATACCATCCAGGCCCTGTGGACCATGGCCCGGGAAAACCTGAACGTGACCACCATCATCTTCAACAACGCTTCCTACTCCATCCTGAACGTGGAGCTGGAGCGGGTAGGCGCAGAAGAAGCCGGTGCCAAGGCCAAATCCCAGCTGGACATCAGCGGGCCGGTTACCCATTACGCCCAGCTGGCCCAAAGTATGGGCGTGCACGGTGTGCGAGTGCGCACGGCGGAAGAGTTGATCAAAGCCATGGAGTACGCCCAGGCGCACCCCGGGCCCCACCTGATTGAAGCGGTGGTGCCGGAATCGCTGAATGGCCTGAAAAGGAAGGTGCTGCCCTGGCTGCTGCGCTCGCTGCCGAGCCTGCCGCGGCCGCTGACCAAGGCTTTGAAGAAGAAGATTGCGCCCTGAGGGGCGCCTACCAACGCCCCTGCAAGGTCGCCACAACCCTGCGCCCACCGGCATAGTTCCGGTGCTCGCAAAGGTAAATTCCCTGCCAGGTACCCAGCGCCAGCTGGCCGTGAGTTACGGGGATGGTCAGCGACGGCCCGATGATCACACTTTTGATGTGGGAGGTGGTGTCGTCCGGGCCTTCCAGGGTGTGTTCGTAGTAGTCGGCGTGCTCCGGCACCATCACGTTGAAGTGCCGCTCCAGGTCGCCGCGTACGTCCGGGTCGGCGTTTTCGTTGATCGCCAGGGAGGCCGAAGTGTGCTGGATGAACAGGTTCAGCAGCCCCACCTCGCAGTTGGTGAGCTCCGGGGCCCGGGCCAGAATTTCATCGGTCACCAGGTGAAAGCCCCGGGGTTTCGGGGCCAGTTCGATGGTGTTCTGGTGCCATATCATGGCGCTGCCTCCGGTTATTTCTGCAGTTCATCCCACGGGTGTACGGGCACCACTGCATCTTCCGAGACTTCACTCTCGAAGGAGCTGCGGAAGTAGTCCATGGCCTTTTCTGCCTCACCCAGCTCATCAAAGCGGGCGATGTGGTAAATAGCCTCGCCCTCGTTCACCAGCGGCAGGTTATTCACGCAGATCACAATGCCGGAACAGGGCGAGGTAATGGCCACTTCGGTTTCACCGAAGGGGTCGGCCACCATGGCCAGCTTCTGGCCTTTGCGCACCTTTTGGCCAAGGCTGGCCACGGGGCGCATGATGCCGTCCATATCCGCCCGTACCCACTGTGAATTAGCCGCAGTTTCAGAGCGCTTTCTGGGCGCCCTCGGCCCCTTCTTGGCGGGCACCATTTCCAGCTCCCGCATCACCCGGATGATGCCTTTCACGCCGCTGGCAATCACCACGTCATCAAAGCGCAGCGCCTCGCCACCTTCAAAGGTGATCACCGGAATATCCAGTGAATCGGCGTAGGCCCGCAGGCTGCCTTCGCGCAAGCCGGCGTTGATAATAATGGGCGCGCCAAAGGCTTCTGCCATGCGGGCGGTTTCCGGATTTTTCAGCTCGGCCCGGATCTGCGGCAGGTTGAACCGGTGAATGGCGCCGGTGTGCAAGTCGATAATGTGGGTGACGTTCTCCATAATCTGGGTGCGCAGCAGGTAGGCAATACGGCCACCTAGCGAGCCACTTTCAGATCCGGGGAAGCAACGGTTCAGGTCACGGCGATCGGGCAGGTACCGGGTGCGCTGCACAAAACCGAAGATGTTAACGATGGGCACCGCCACCAGGGTACCACGCAGGTGCCGCAACGCGCCGTTCTTCAGCACCCGGCGAATGATTTCCACACCGTTGATTTCGTCGCCGTGAATGGCACCGCAAACCATCAGTACCGGGCCGTCACGGCGGCCATGGACCACTTCCACCGGGATATGCAAAGGCGTGTGGGTGTACAGTTTGGCCACCGGCACTTCCACGGTTTCACGGGTACCCGGCTTTACCTGTACTCCGGCGATTTCAAACGGTGCTCTTGCCATACGCGCTTATCCCCTGCCCCGGGTTTTGGTTTTCCAGGGTTTGTAGTTCTTTTCTGTCCAGTTGATGATCATGCCAGCTACGTTTTTACCGGTAGCATTCTCGATTCCTTCCAGCCCCGGTGACGAGTTCACTTCCATCACCAGCGGGCCACGGCTGGAGCGCAGCAAATCCACACCGGCTACGTTCAGGCCCATGGCCTTGGCGGCGGTAATGGCCGTACGGCGCTCTTCCGGGGTAATACGCACCAGCGAGGCGGTGCCGCCCCGGTGCAGGTTGGAGCGGAATTCGCCCTCGGCACCCTGGCGTTTCATGGCGGCAATCACCTTGTCGCCGATCACAAAACAGCGAATGTCAGCGCCACCGGCTTCCTTGATGAATTCCTGCACCAGGATGTCTGCTTTCAGGCCCATGAAGGCCTCAATTACAGATTCTGCCGCCTTGCGGGTTTCCGCCAGCACCACACCGATGCCCTGGGTACCCTGCAACAGCTTGATCACCACCGGCGCGCCACCCACCATTTTCAGCAACTCCGGCACGTTGTCCGGCTTGTTGGCGAACCCGGTTACCGGCATGCCCACACCTTTGCGGGCCAGCAGCTGCAGGGAACGCAATTTGTCCCGGGAACGGGTAATGGCCACAGATTCGTTAACCGGGAATACGCCCATCATCTCGAACTGGCGCAGTACTGCCGTTCCGTAGAAGGTAACCGACGCACCAATCCGGGGAATCACCACATCGAAATCTTCCAGCACTTCTTCGTGATAGTGGATTTTCGGGTCTGCAGAGGTGATGTTCATGGAACAGTGCAGGCAATCGATGACCTTTACTTCGTGGCCACGGTTAAGACCCTCCTCAACCAGGCGACGGGTGGAGTAAAGGTGTCGGTTACGGGACAGTACCGCAATTTTCATAATCAGGTCCTTGGTGCCGGCGCGCCGGCCAGATAAGAAGCTTCAGGGTAGACAATGGAACGGCCCGCCATGGCGGTACGCCCCAATAACATCCGGAACCGCATGGAGTCCCGGTTGGTCAAGGTCATTTCAATGGGCCAGCTCTGATTGCCCACCACCAGGGTGGTTTCAATCACCAGGCGTTGTTCTTTGTGGCCGCCGGAATCCGACACCGTGCGCTCATCCAGCACTTTGGCGTCGCACTCGATGACCTGGTGCATGTCGTGCTGCACCGGGTGCACCCAGAACTTCACCCGGCGCTCGCCGTTTTCGGTGTAGGGCTCGGTGCGAAAGGTGTGCAGGCAAGAGGTGCGCGCACCGGTATCCACCTTGGCTTTGACCCTGTCAATGCCAAGGTCCGGAAGGCTTACCCACTCACGCCAGCCCAGAGCCACTTTGTTTTCAGTCTGGGTGGGCGGGGTGGTTTTGATCACTTCAGTCGTTTCTGTCGACATCCGGGGAGTCCTTATCTTTTTGTTGTTCCGGGGCCATCAGTTGCACACGGAAGGGCGCGGAATGGCTACCGGCATAAATGCTGGTATGGGGGAACGGAATCTCGATACCCTGCTGGTCCAGTGTTTTCTTGATGGCTACCATCATGCCACCACGGCCCTCGAAGAACTTGTCTTTGGGTACCCAGAACGAAAACTGCAGATCCACGGATGAAGCTCCGAAACCAGTCACCAAAACGAAAGGTTTCGGGTCCTCAAGACAAACCGCATTCTGTTGTGCCAGTCCCAGCAGCAAGTCCCTGACCCGTTCCACATCCTCTGCGTAAGCGATGCCCACACTCAAATCAATTCGCCGAATCGGGAAGCGGGACCGGTTCACTACCCGACTTTTGATCAGGGTTTCGTTAGGCACGCGCACAAACAGATTGTCCGGGGTTCGGATCTTTACACTCAGCAGGTCGATGGCGATAACCTCGCCTGCAGTGGCATCAACCTCAATCATATCCCCTATCTCAAAGGGCTTTTCCATCACCAGGAACAACCCACTGATAATGTTCGACGCGGAAGTTTGGGAGGCAAAGCCGATGGCCACAGTCAGAATACCCGCGGCACCAAGCACCACCTCCAGGGAGAAACCGGCTTCCCGCAGCGCGGCCATACCGAAGATAATAAAAACCAGATAGAAGAACACCCGGCGGATAATGGCTTGATGGTGTTTGGTGGTGCGTTTCTCGACCAAACGGCCGACATTACGCGACACCAAAGAGCCGACTATAAGCCCCAGCAACAGAAGGACGGCTGCCGACAACCACTTACCCCACGCGATACCGCTGGCAAGCTGAACGACGGTGGATTGTATTGCCTCTAGCACTCAGAAACTCCTTAACTCGTCATCAGCCGAAAATATGATCAAACGCTCGAACCAGCCTGCGCCCCCGGGCCATCTGTTCCCGGGCTGGTGCGATAAGTTCACATGGCCCTGCCGCTGCGGTAACGGATGACTCAATGTGTAGGCTGGCAGAATTCATATCGGTGTCGGATTCCACCGTTACACCTGGAGTCCAGAGCCGACCTTTATCATTACGGTAGACTGGTAACAACGGCGTTGGCAGGCTGAAGCGTTCCACCAACAATGATTTCTGACGACGATTGATAATGGTAACGGGCGTCAATGCCCGCCACGGCCGCTTGGGGACAGCCTCAAGTGCCAGGCGCCCATAGGTGGCCGATGCATAACACAGTTCACCTTGCATGGTGTTACGCCCCAACCAGGTCATGGACGGGGTTGCCAGGGGCAGTTCCACCAGCTCCGACGCTGACTCTCCCACACAGATTTTCATCCACAGCGTAGTGCCCACATAGATAACGCAGGTTGCGCCGGCCGGGATGGTTAGTGGCTGGTGGGGTTTGATCACCGTCGGCAACGGTGCCATGGCCGGTATGTAACGTACCATGCCGTTGTCACCGGTGCGTACGAAGCGCTGCTCCGAAATGGCGCCGGATGGCAGCGTATGCCCGATGGTCTCGTACCAGGTGATCGGATCGGTATCTGGGACCAGCTTCTGCACCCGTACCTGCCATTCCATATCCAGCAGGGTCACCCATAAACGGGTATAGCCGAGTTCGTGCTGTTGAGTCTGGCCGGAAGCCAGTTGGTATGGGTGTGCCCAGACACCATCGCGCTGGCTTTCGGTAACGTCAGTCATGCCGAGGAAAAAACTCCTTTCTGGGTAGCCGGCTAGTCTGCTTAACTATAATCCAATCCGGTAGTTGCAGCGAATATACAAGCCAATGATTTATCGCCTGTAATTTCACCTATGCCATATATTCAGGGGTACGCTTCCCGATGACAGAACTGGTCTGGTTCCGCAACGACCTCCGCCTGGCCGACAACGCCGCCCTGACTGCCGCCTGCGCCCGCAGCAAACCCGTGAAGGCCTGTTTCCTGGTAACGCCGGGACAATGGCAGGAACACGACTGGTCCGCCGCGCGGGTGCAGTGCGTGCTTGAGCACGCCAATGTCCTGGCCCGCCAGCTGGCCAAGCTGGGCATTACCCTTTCATTCCTGTACGCGGATACCTTTTCTGAAAGCCTCGACAAGCTGGAGGCATTCTGCAAACAACACCAGATTGCAGGCCTGCACTTCAACGAAGAGTACGGCGTCAACGAGCGCCGGCGAGACAAACAGGCCCACGACCGGCTGACCAACCTGGGTATTCGGGTTGCCAAATACCGGGACCAGACCGTGGCCCCGGTGGGCCAGATTCTGACCCAGCAGAACGAACCCTATTCGGTATTCACTCCCTTCTCCCGCCGCTGGCGCAGCTGGATAGAGGAAACCCAGCCCACCCTGTACCCGGCGCCGTCGTCCATGGGCCCAGAGGTAGAACCCGAGCAAACCGACACCCTGCCAGCACCGTTCAAAGGTGCACCGAAACACCTGGTAGCCATCGGGGAAGACGCCGCCCATCAGCAACTGGATAATTTCCTGGAGGAACGGGTAAAAGGCTACAAAGACAACCGGGATTTCCCGGCCGTGGACGGCACCAGCCAACTCTCGCCTTATCTGGCGAACGGCGTATTGTCCGGCCGCCAGTGCCTGATTGCTGCCCGGCAAGCGGGCGTTTCCGGAGACGGCATCGAAACCTGGATTAATGAAATCGCCTGGCGTGACTTCTACATTAATATTCTCTACCACTATCCGCGTGTGAGCATGCACCGAGCCTTCAAACCGGAGACAGAGGCGCTCGTATGGAATGAGCCGGGCGAGCACTTTGAGGCCTGGAAGGAGGGCCGGACGGGCATTCCTATTGTCGATGCCGCCATGCGCCAGCTGAAGGCCACCGGCTGGATGCACAACCGTTTACGGATGATCACCGCCATGTTCCTGACCAAGAACCTGTTCATCGACTGGCGACTGGGCGAAGCCTGGTTCATGCAAAATCTGGTGGATGGTTTTCTGGCGTCCAACAATGGTGGCTGGCAGTGGAGTGCCTCAACGGGTACCGATGCAGCGCCTTATTTCCGGGTGTTCAATCCGGTCACCCAGAGTGAGCGGTTTGATCCGAATGGAGAGTTTATCCGGCAGTGGGTGCCTGAACTGGCCAAACTGGATAACAAGCGGATTCATGAGCCGGCAAAGGGGGGTGTTATTCCTCGGGGTTACCCCAGACCCATAGTGGATCTGAAAGAGAGCCGGAAAGAGGCCATTGCGAGATTTCAGGCTTTGAAGGATTGAGACTTTGGAGTCTTGTTGCCGGTCAGGGTTGGGAACGGCCTTTCCAAAACACGCCGTGAATACGTCCCTGTAGGCTCCGCTCCGCCATCCATGGCTCCGCAGGGTTTTGGAAAGGCCGTCCCCAACCCTGACCTACCCTTGAGCTAGCCGGCACAAACCGGGCAATCGGGGTCTTTAGCCAGCTTCATCTCCCGCCACTCCATCTGCCAGGCATCCAGGATTAGCAAGCGACCGACCAGGGGCTTGCCTACCTCTGAGATCACTTTTATGGCTTCCATGGCCTGAGCCGAGCCAATCATGCCCACCAATGGAGCTATAACACCGGCTTCCGAGCAGGTCAGATCTTCATTGCCTTGTTCGGGATACAAACAGTGATAACACGGACTTTCAGGTTGGCGGGGGTCGTAAACGGAAAGCTGCCCTTCACCACGGATGGCAGCACCAGAAACAAGCGGAACGCCAGACGCTACCGATGCCCTGTTCAGGGCAAAGCGGGTATTGAAGTTGTCGGTGCAATCGAGGACCAGAGTGGATTCGGCAACCAGCTGCCTGAGATCATCACCATCCACCCGACGATTAACCGCATTAACCGTAATCTCCGAGTTGATCGCCCTCACCCGCTCGGCCAGGCGCTCGGCTTTTGAATCGCCCAGCCAGCTTTGCTGAAAGGCTATTTGCCGCTGCAGGTTGGCCAGTTCGATCTGGTCGTCGTCTACCAGGGTCAGGTGACCGACGCCTGCCGCGCCCAGATACAGTGCCACCGGGCAGCCCAGGCCACCGGCGCCGATGATCAGTACATGGGCGGCTTTGAGTTTTTGCTGGCCGGCGATGTCGAAGCGGGGGATCAGGATTTGTCGGCTGTAGCGGAGCAGTTCTTCGTCGGTGAGCATGGTTGTTCTCGCTATTGGTCGCTGGCGGGCTTTCGGGCCAGGGTCATGCGATCGTTGCCGCCGTAGTCTTGGCGGGTTTCTATGTTGCGCCATCCGGCTTTGGCAAACAAATCCCGCACGGCGTCGCCCTGGTCGTAGCCGTGTTCCAGCAGCATCCAGCCATTCGGATTGAGCCAGTTCAGGCCTTGGGTAACCAGCAGGCGAATGTCGTCCAGGCCATCTTCTCCGGCCACCAGGGCGGATTCGGGTTCAAAGCGCACATCGCCTTCACTTAAGTGGCGGTCGCTGGCCGGGATGTAGGGCGGATTGGATATAAGAAGGTCAAAAGTTCCAGCCGGTATCTGGTCGAACCAGTGGCTCTGTACCACGGTGATGGGCAAGCCCAGTCGCTGGCTGTTGTCCCGGGCCAGAGCCACCGCCTCTTCAATACGGTCGCTGGCCATGATCTGCCAGCCCCGCTGTTCGCTGGCCAGCGCCAGGGCGATGGCGCCGGTACCGGTACCCAGGTCCAGCACTTTCGCGTGGGCGGGTAAGTCCAAAGACAACGCTGCTTCCACCACACACTCGGTGTCTGGCCGGGGAATCAACGTGGAGGAACTGACTTTCAGGGGTAAGGACCAGAATTCCTGCTCGCCCAGCAGATAGGCAACCGGCTGGCCACTGGCGCGCAGTGCAACCAACTTAAAAAATGCCTCAGCCTGTTCCGCCGGCACTTCCCGCTCGGGCCAGGCCCGGAAGCTGGTTCGGCCCAGGCCGGTCAGGTGGCTCAGCAGTAGTTCGGCATCCAGCCGGGGCGAGTCGCCGCCGATCTGCTCAACGGCGTTCTTCAGAAGGGCTTCGCAGGTCAGCGAGGGCTCACTGCTCATTGGCCAGTTCAGCCAGCAGTTCGGCCTGGTGTTCCTGCTGCAGCGGGCGAACCACCGCATCCAGGTCGCCGGCAATGACTTCGTCGAGCTTATACAGGGTCAGGTTGATACGGTGGTCTGTCACCCGGCCCTGGGGGAAATTGTAGGTGCGGATACGCTCGGAACGGTCGCCACTGCCCACCAGGCTCTTGCGGGTTTCTGCCATGCTCTTCTGCTGTTTTTCCTGCTCGGCATTCTGCAAGCGGGAGGCCAGCAGGCTCATGGCCTTGGCCCGGTTCTTGTGCTGGGAGCGCTCTTCCTGGCATTCCACAACCATGCCCGTGGGCAGGTGGGTAATGCGGATGGCGGAATCGGTTTTGTTAACGTGCTGGCCGCCAGCGCCGGAGGAACGAAAGGTGTCTACCCGCAGATCGGCCTTGTTGATTTCGATGGCTTCGGCTTCATCGGCCTCCGGGATCACCGCCACGGTGCAGGCGGAGGTGTGAATGCGGCCCTGGGATTCGGTTTCCGGTACCCGTTGTACCCGGTGCGCACCGGATTCGAATTTCAGGGCACCGTACACGCCGTCGCCAGACAAGCGGGCAATCACTTCTTTATAGCCGCCGTGTTCACCTTCGTTTTCGCTCAGCACTTCGACCTGCCAGCGGCGTTTCTCGGCGAAGCGGGAATACATGCGGAACAGGTCGCCGGCAAAGATCGCAGCTTCATCGCCACCGGTGCCGGCCCGCACTTCCAGGAACACGTTCTTGGTGTCGTTGGGATCTTTCGGCAGCATCAGGCGCTGCAGTTCTTCATCGAGCTCTTCACTGCGGGCTTCGGCGCTGGCCAGCTCTTCTTCGGCCATGGCGCGCATGTCGGCATCACCGTCTTTGGCCAGTTCCTTTGCTTCAGCGATATCTTCAAAGGACTGCTGCCAGGCCTGAAAGCACTTCACCACTGGCTCGATTTCGGCAAACTCTCTGGATAACTCGCGGAACTTGTCCTGATTGGCAATAACAGAGGCATCGCTCAGCAGTGCGTTCACCTCCTCGAACCGCTCTACCAACCGTTCGAGGCGGGACTGAATGGATGGCTTCATAGTTTTTCCGTGGTGATGGGCTCGTCAGCTTCAAGGGCATCGAGCTGATAGAGCTCCCTCAGACATTCCGTGACTTCCGACCGGCCCTCGGCCATGGCCTTGCGAACCTGAATGGAAGGTTGGTGCAGCAATTTGTTGGTCAGGCCACGGGCCATGCTGCGCAGCACGGTCTCCGGGTCGGCACCATTGCGAAGTGCCCGCAGGGCTTTTTCGGTTTCCGCATCGCGCATCACTTCTGCCCGCTGCCGGAATACTTTCAGGGTAGAGACCGCATCCAGGGCACGCAGCTGGTCAAGGAAGTCCTGAACACCACTGCTGATCAGGTTTTCTGCCTCGCGGGCTGCCCCTTCCCGGGAGCGGATATTTTCTTCAATAACCTGGCGCAGGTCATCAACGGTATAGAGGTAAACGTCTGCCAGGGAGCCAACTTCCGGCTCGATATCCCGGGGGACCGCAATATCCACCATGAAGTAAGGGCGGTGTTTGCGCTTTTTCAGGGCCCGCTCAACGGCACCCTTACCCAGAATAGGCAGCGGACTGGCGGTGGAGGAAATAACAATGTCCACATCCGCCAGGTGATCCGGAATCTCTGACAGCAGAATGCCCTTGCCGCCGTGCGCCTCAGCCAGGGACTGGGCCCGCTCGAGTGTGCGGTTGGCAATCAGGAACTGGCGCACACCGGCTTCCGCCAGGTGTTGTGCGACCAGCTCAATGGTTTTACCGGCACCGATCAGCAAGGCCTTGTTGTGGGACATATCCGCAAAGATATGGTTCGCCATACTGACCGAGGCATAGGCCACAGACACCGGGTTTTCGCCAATGGCGGTCTGGGTTCGCACCCGCTTGGCCACCGAGAACGTGTGCTCGAACAACCGGGTCAGGAACGAACCGGTGGCGCCATGCTCCCGGGACAGGGCGTAGGCATCCTTCAGCTGGCCGAAAATCTGCGGCTCGCCCAGCACCATGGAGTCCAGGCCGGCTGCTACCCGCATCATGTGGCGCACCGCGTCTGAATCCCGGTGCAGATAAATCACGTTTTCCAGGTCTGCTACGTCCAGCTCATGGAAACCCGCCAGCCAGCGCAACACCGTGGGAGCGCAGTCGTCGTCCCCGGCCAGGTAAAGCTCGGTGCGGTTACAGGTAGACAGGATGGCCGCTTCACCGGCACCGGAGGCAGCACGCAACTCGGAAAAGGCTTCGGCCATCCGTTCCGGAGTGAACGCAACACGCTCGCGGATCTCCACAGGTGCGGTTCGGTGATTGATTCCCAGTGTCAGCAAAGCCATTTTGTGGTCAGATAACCCTGTTCCAGTCGTGGATATTCTTAATGCATTCTACCGGTGCTAGCTCACGGCTGCCACCTGAAAACACCCGCGCTTCGGGAACTGCGGACAGGTTGGGCAAGATAAGATGCTTATGCCATTATAGGGTTTCGGCCCCGACCGCAATCCGATCTGCCTCAACAATCAGGGCGAAAGGCTGGTCTTTCTGACAATTCGCCCGGAATACACAGGAAGTTGCATGCACAAATCCGCACCGTATCTGGTCACCTGCCTGCTGGGTTTTTCCGCGGCCATTCTGCCGGGCTGCGCCAGTTTTTCCGGAACATCCGAAGAACCGGTCCAGCAGGCTCAGCCGGAACTTTCCGTAACCGAAGAAATCCGTTACGCCGATTTTGAACCGGAGGTCCTGTACCAACTGCTCGCCGCCGAAATCGCCGCACAACGGGGCCGCTACGATGTCACCCTGGTTAACTACCTGCAAGCAGCAAAGACGTCGAAGGATGCCGGCGTGATCGACCGGGCCATGCGGATTGCCCAAACCCTGAACGCTGACAACGCCCAACTGCAACTGGCCGGCCTGTGGCTGGAGGTTGATCCGGACAACCTGCAAGCACACCGGGTTGCGGCCATTCAGGCGGTGAAACGCCAGAACCTGGAAGCCGCCTTGTTCCATATGGAACAGATCATGGACCAGGGTGAAGACGCCGATTTTGACAGCCTGGCTGCCATGGCCGCCCGGCTTCCTTCCGAACAACAACAGGAACTGCTGGCACTCTACCGCAATCTGGCCGACCGCCACCCGGAAACCCCGGAGCTGGAATACAGCATTGCCCTGCTGCTGAAAATTACCGGGGAGCCGGAGCCGGCACTGGACCAGCTGAACACCCTGCTTGACCGGGAGCCCGACTTCCAGCCGGCCATCATCCTGAAAGGCGACCTGCTGTATCAGACCGGCCAGAACAAAGACGCCCTGAATTACATGACCGCCAACACCCGGCGCTTCCCCGCCAACCGGCAGATGGGCACCCTGTACGGCCGGATGCTGATCAACGAAGGCGAACTGCAGGGCGCCCAGGATGAGTTCGAGCGCCTGGTAAAACGCTACCCGGACACCCCGGGGCTGCGATTGTCCCACGCACTGGTTGCGCTGGAGAACCAGCAGCCCGACCTGGCCAAAAAAGAGCTGACACAACTCACCGAGCAGGGGTACCACACCGACGAGGCCAACTACTACCTCGGCCGGATCGAGGAACAGGCGGACAACACCATTCAGGCCATTGGCTACTACCAGAGCGTGGAGCAAGGCAGCTACTTCTTCCCCGCCCTGGCAAGGGCCAGTTCACTGCAGGCCGAGCTTGGCGACCTGGACAAAGCCCTGTCCGACATACAACAGTTGCGCGCCAACAACCCGGACCAGGCCGAGCGGTTCTGGCTGCTGGAGGTCAACCTGCTGCTCGACCAGGGACAGGAGCAACCGGCACTGGAGGCAGCCAACAGCGCCCTTGAGGCCTTCCCGCAAAACATCGAGATCCGCTACGCCCGGGCGATGCTGTTCGACTCCATGGGCGACATCGATCCTGCCGAAGCAGACCTGAGGGAAATTCTTGATGCCCAGCCCGAGAACGCCGTGGCCCTGAACGCCCTCGGCTACATCCTGACCGTGCGCACCGAACGCCTTGACGAGGCCCGGGGGTATATCGAGCAAGCCCTGAGCCTGGCCCCGGACAACCCTGCCATCCTCGACAGCATGGGCTGGATACTGTTCCGACAGGGCGACAATACCGGGGCACTGGAATACCTGTCGCGTGCCTGGGCCACCTACCCGGACCCGGAAGTGGCCGCACACTATGGCGAGGTCCTCTGGGTAACCGGCAACCAGGAGCAGGCCCGGATTGTCTGGGAAGAAGCACTGGAGCAGGACCAGGAGCACGACATTCTGAACGAGACCATTGAGCGACTCACCGGTAACGGTGACAACCAATGAGAACCCGGATTACGGCACTTGCATTTGCCGCCCTCGTTCTCGGGGGCTGCACTACCATCCAGCTGGAGCCGCTGCCAGAAGGCATGACCAACCAGCCGCCGGCAGACTGGGCAGAGCGCACCCTGAGCCTGAGCCGGTTCGACGACTGGAACCTGACCGGAAAACTGGCGGTAAAACAGCCCAGCGACAGCGGCACAGCCATTATCAATCACTGGCTGCAGAGTGGCGAGCAATACGACCTGTCTTTGTCTTCCTCGTTTCTGGGCATGGGCACCACCCGGCTCAAAGGCGTGCCTGGCTTTATTGAACTCACGCTCTCCAATGGCGATGTGTATCAGTCATCAGACCCGGAAACCCTGGTTAATACCGCCACCGGCTGGCAGTTGCCGATAGACAGCCTGAGCTGGTGGATCCGCGGCCTGCCAGCCCCGGATGGAGATTTCCGCCTGCTGTTCGACGACCAGAACCGGCTCGCCATCATCCGGCAGGACGGCTGGGAGATCCGTTACGACCGCTGGCAGAGCTTTATCAGCGACCTTCCCTCACTGCCCGCCCGCGTCACCGCCCTGAAGGACGACAAGCGGGTACGGGTGGTGATTGCCGACTGGCAACGGGAGGACTGATCAGTGCCCGACCTCACCCTGCCCTCGCCGGCCAAGCTGAACCTGTTCCTGCACATTGTGGGCCGCCGGCCCGATGGCTACCACGAGTTACAGACCCTGTTCCAGTTTCTGGATTATGGCGATGAACTCAGCTTCACCCTGACACCAGACGAACCGGGTGTCCGCCTGGCTGACCCGATTCCCGGGGTGCCAGACAGCGACAACCTGATTATCCGGGCTGCACAGGCCCTGGCAGCATTGGCAGAAAAGCCCCTGCCCGGGGTAATCATCCACCTGCACAAACGCCTGCCCATGGGCGGCGGCCTGGGTGGCGGAAGCTCCAACGCCGCAACCACCTTGCTGGCCATGAATCACCTGTGGCAGCTGGGCCTGGATGAAGACCGGCTGGCCGAAATCGGACTTGCCTTGGGCGCAGACGTACCGGTTTTTGTGCGCGGCCACGCCGCCTTTGGCGAGGGTGTCGGCGAAAAACTGACCCCCGTAAACCCACCGGAAGACTGGTTCGTCGTGCTGAAACCTGACTGCGAAATAAACACCGGAAAGATTTTTTCAGAACAAGGGTTGACAAGGGACACACCAAAATTGACAATACGCCCCGCTTTTGAGGGAGACGCCTCGAGGTACCGAAACGACTGTGAGGATGTAGTTCGCAAACTGTATCCGGAGGTTAACCAGAGCCTGAAATGGCTTTCACAATTCGGACCTGCAAGATTAACCGGAACCGGGGCTTGCATTTTTGGACGTTTCCCTACAGAATCCGCAGCCCGGATTATCTGGGAAAGCAAACCCTCCGGCATCACGGGGTTCGTAGCTAAAGGGGTGAACATTTCACCTCTACACCAAAAGCTAACAGAGCTGAAATGATGCCAAGAAAGCACGATGATATTGGGGTGTCGCCAAGTGGTAAGGCAACGGGTTTTGATCCCGTCATGCGCAGGTTCGAATCCTGCCACCCCAGCCACCTTTCTCCCGCTTCTTCTGAATCAAACGCCGATACTGAGAAGGATACTGTCGTGTCCAAACTGATGATCTTCGCCGGCAACGCCAATCCTGAACTCGCTCAGGATATTGCCAAGAAACTTCATATTCCCATGGGTCAGGCCACTGTTGGTCGTTTCAGCGATGGTGAAACCACCGTTGAGATCAACGAAAATGTGCGCGGCCACGATGTCTTTATCATCCAGCCCACCTGCTACCCGACCAACGACAACCTGATGGAACTGATCGTGATGGCCGACGCCCTGCGCCGCGCTTCCGCCACACGGATCACCGCCGTTATCCCCTATTACGGATACGCCCGTCAGGACCGTCGCGTTCGCTCTACCCGGGTTGCCATCAGCGCCAAGGTAGTAGCCGACATGATTTCCAGCATCGGCGTGGATCGTGTACTGACTGTAGACCTGCACGCAGACCAGATTCAGGGCTTCTTCGACATCCCGGTAGACAATATCTATGCCACGCCGGTTCTGCTCGAAGACATCGAGAAGCAGCGTTTCGAAAACTTTGTGGTTGTCTCTCCGGACGTCGGCGGCGTTGTCCGCGCCCGCGCCGTGGCCAAGCGCCTGGATGATGCCGACCTGGCCATCATCGACAAGCGTCGGCCCAAGGCCAACGTATCCCAGGTGATGCACATCATCGGTGATGTACGAGACAAGACCTGCATCCTGGTAGACGACATTGTCGATACTGCCGGCACCCTGTGCAAAGCCGCCAATGCCCTGAAAGAGCACGGCGCTTCCCGCGTGGTTGCCTACATTACCCACCCGGTACTTTCCGGCCCGGCTATCGAGAACATTAGCAACTCGGAGCTGGACGAACTGGTGGTATGTGACACCATCCCGCTGGGTGACAAAGCAAAAAATTGTGATAGAATCCGCCCCCTCAGCATGGCTGGGCTGCTCGCCGAATCCATTCGTCGTGTGAGCAACGAAGAGTCCATCAGTGCCATGTTTGAGAACGTCTGAGCCGGCAAAGCTCCGTAACACTCAGACTTAAAGGCAGTTTTCGGGTCGGGAGTCCAGCTGGGCTCCCGACTCTTTTAGTAGGCCAGATAACTGGCCTTTCAGAGAACTCATCTGTTCCAAGCCTGGTCGCGGGCCGTTCAGATGAATAACGAGGTACATACCATGTCCCAGGAATTCGTAATTGAAGCATTTCCTCGTGACGATCAGGGGAGAGGTGCGAGCCGCCGCCTGCGTCGCGAAGAGCGTAAAATGCCTGCCATCATCTATGGCGGCAACAAAGAAGCCACTCCGGTTTCCATCTGGCACAACGAGCTGAAAAAGGCCATCGAGAACGAATCCGTGTTCTCAAGCGTCCTGACCATCGAAATCGCCGGCAAGAAAGAAAGCGTGATCCTGAAGGATCTGCAGCGTCACCCGTACAAGCTGCTGCTGACCCACGCCGACTTCCAGCGCGTTGACAAAGACCACGAAATCTTTGTTCAGGTACCGGTTCACCTGCTCAACGAAGACACCGCTCCGGCCATCAAGACCTTCGGTGGCGTTGCTTTCCGTCTGATGACGGAAGTTGAAGTTGCGTGTCTGCCGCAGAACCTGCCGGAATTCATCGAAGTCGACCTGGCTGACGTGGAAATGGATCAGGTAGTTCACCTGAGCGACCTGAAACTGCCGGAAGGCGTTCGTATTCCTGCACTGCAGCAGGGCGAAGACCACAACCTGCCGGTTGCCTCTATCCACAAGCCGAAGGGTGCCAAGGCGGACGACGCCGAGGAAGCCGAAGGCGAGGAAGGCGGCGAGGAGTAATCACTCCGGGGGCAAAGGCGAATGGCACAGGATATTGTCATGGTGGTTGGACTGGGGAACCCCGGTGCCGACTACGAGAATACCCGCCACAACGCCGGCGCCCTGTTCGTCGAAGCGCTGGCCCGCGATGCGGGCCAGACGCTGCGCCCCGAAAAGAAGTACCACGGGCTGTATGCCCGCATTCAGTGGCAGGGCCTCGACCTGCACTTGCTGAACCCCAGCACCTTTATGAACCGCAGCGGCACCGCAATCAAAGCCCTGGCGGACTTTTTCAAGATTCCCCCCGAACAGATTCTTGTCGCCCACGATGAACTCGACCTGCCTCCCGGCACGGCCAAGCTCAAGAAAGGCGGCGGTCACGGCGGCCACAACGGTCTTCGGGACACCATTGCCCACCTGAGCACCAACGACTTCCAGCGTTTACGCCTTGGCATCGGCCACCCCGGCGACAGCCGCAAGGTAACCGGTTACGTACTGGGCCGCCTGGGCAAGCAAGAAACCGAGCAGCTCCATGCCGTCTTCGACGAAGTGATGCGGGTACTGCCCGATGCTGCCAGCGGAAAACTGGCCGCGGCTATGAACCGCCTGCACAGCTTCAAACCGGCTCCCTGAGCAGGGGCACAACCCCTTACTCGCACCCTTACCGATACACCGGTATAATCCGCCCAAATTTTTCAGTTCCAGCAGAGGCATTCCATGGGATTTAACTGCGGCATCGTCGGCCTTCCCAACGTCGGCAAATCCACCCTGTTCAACGCACTGACCAAAGCCGGCATCGGCGCGGAAAACTTCCCCTTCTGCACCATCGAGCCGAACGCCGGCGTGGTGGCCATGCCGGACCCCCGCCTGACCAAGCTGGCGGAAATCGTAAAGCCTGAGCGCGTGGTTCCCACCACCATGGAATTCGTGGACATCGCCGGCCTGGTTGCCGGTGCATCCAAGGGTGAAGGCCTGGGCAACCAGTTCCTGGCCAACATCCGCCAGACCGACGCCATCGCCCACGTGGTGCGCTGCTTTGAAGACGGCAACGTGATTCACGTCGCCAACAAGGTAGACCCGGCTTCGGACATCGAAGTGATCAACACCGAACTGGCACTGGCTGACCTCGACACCGTCGAGAAAGCGATCAAGCGAGTACAACGCGTCGCCAAGAGCGGCGACAAGGAAGCCAAGGCCCAGCTGGAGATGTTTGAAAAGCTGCTGCCGGTGCTGAACGAAGGCAAACCCGTTCGCGGCATGGGCCTGGACAAAGACCAGATGGCACTGATCCGTGAACTGTGCCTGCTTACCGTCAAGCCCACCATGTACATCGCCAACGTGAACGAAGACGGCTTCGAGAACAACCCGCACCTGGACACTGTGCGCAAAATCGCCGAGTCTGAAAATGCGGTAGTCGTGCCTATCTGCAACAAACTGGAAGCAGAAATCTCGGAACTGGAAGACGAAGAGAAATCCATGTTCCTGGATGAAATGGGCATGGAAGAGCCGGGCCTGGATCGCGTCATCCGCGCCGGCTACGGCCTGCTGGGCCTGCAGACCTACTTCACCGCCGGGGTTAAGGAAGTCCGCGCCTGGACCGTAAAAATCGGCGCCACCGCTCCCCAGGCCGCCGCAGTTATCCACACCGATTTCGAGCGGGGCTTCATCCGCGCCGAAGTTATCGGCTATGACGATTTCGTACAATACAACGGCGAAGCCGGCGCCAAGGATGCCGGCAAGTGGCGCCTGGAAGGCAAGGAATACATCGTCAAAGACGGCGACGTTATCCACTTCCGCTTTAACGTGTAATTTTTCCGGAATTTTGGGCTCAAGGCCTTGACACCCTGAGCTCAAATACCGAAAATACGCGCCTCGTTTGGGGCATGCCCTGAAGCGAAATGGCAAGGTAGCTCAGTTGGTTAGAGCACAGCACTCATAATGCTGGGGTCGGCGGTTCGACTCCGCCCCTTGCTACCAGTATTCTGAAAGCCCGGTTCGAAAGAACCGGGCTTTTTCAGTTCTGGGGACGACCCCACCCTTCCCGGGAACAGGACGCGGGACGACCCGCCTACGCTACTCCCAACACCATGCGAACCACAAAAGACCGAATCCGCCAGGCCATTTCCTTTGAAGTGATCGGCCTGCTCATATCAACTCCCCTGGCCGCCTTTGTCTTTGGCCTGGATCTTGGGGAAACCGGTGTACTTGCCGCCATCGGCGCCACCATGGCCACCCTGTGGAACTATATCTTCAACCTGATGTTTGATCACGGCCTGAAGCGGTTCACCGGCACTACCCGGAAAACCCTCAAGCTGCGCTTCCTGCATGCCATCAGTTTCGAGTTCGGGCTAATGCTGGCATTCCTGCCAGTGATCGCTTGGTGGCTTGATATCGGCTTGCTGGAGGCGCTGATCGTAGATATCGCCTTTGTGGTGTTTTACCTGGTTTACGCCTTTGTGTTTACCTGGTGCTACGATACCGTGTTTCCCGATAACGATGCCGGCCCGGCATCTGCCAACCAGATCCGTTAAACCGAACAAAAGGCTGCCCGCTGCCATGCAGGAATCAATCACCTCCGGCGTTTCCCTGGATCGCCTGAAGCGTATTACCCGCCACTTCGACGAGAACTACATTCAACCCGGCAAGATTCCGGGGGCGGTCACGCTGGTGGCCCGGCATGGCAAGGTTCTCTGGTGTGAAGCTCAGGGCCTGAGAGATGTCGAACGCAACCTGCCCATGGAACGGGATACAGTGTTCCGCATCTACTCCATGACCAAGCCCATCACCTCCATCGCCATGATGCAGTTGTATGAGCAAGGCAAATTTCTGCTGAACGACCCGGTACACAAGTACATTCCCTCCTGGCGAAACCTTCAGGTGTACAAGGGTGGCCGCTACCCGGATTTCGAAACCGAACCGGCAACCACCACCATGACCATCCGGGACCTGATGACTCACACCTCCGGGCTGACCTACGGTTTCACCGAGCGAACAGAAGTCGATGCCGCCTATCGCCAGCTGAAACTGGATGGCAGTTCGATCCTGACCCTGGACAAGCTGGTGGATCGCCTTGCAGAACTGCCACTGGAGTTCTCACCGGGCACCGCGTGGAACTATTCCGTATCCACCGATGTACTGGGTTACCTGGTTGAGCTGTTGTCCGGCAAG
>Ga0209075_1001882_pt1 | contig 19206 bp, 14 predicted proteins | sample Stecom2011_FD_187523 | JGI IMG/M metagenome (GOLD analysis project Ga0209075, IMG submission 187523) | Agricultural soil microbial communities from Utah to study Nitrogen management - Steer compost 2011 (SPAdes) (version 2) | ecosystem: Environmental > Terrestrial > Soil > Agricultural land...
TGATTGGTGGTACGGCAGGGCGTACTACGCTGAATGGTGAAGGCTTGCAGCATCAGGATGGGCACAGCCATGTTCTGGCGAACACCATTCCCAACTGTAAGGCTTACGATCCGGCCTACGGCTATGAGATGGCCGTGATAATCCACCATGGTATGAAGGAGATGTTTGAAGCGAATAAAAACGTTTTCTATTACATCACCATGGAAAACGAGAACTATGAACAGCCAGCCATGCCCAAGGGCAGTGAAGATTCCATTATCAAGGGCATGTACAAGTTCGAGTCTGTGGAAGTAAAAGGTGGCAAGAAAAAGCTGCGCGTTCAGTTGCTGGGCGCTGGTGCAATTCTTAATGAAGTGCGAGCCGCAGCTCAGATGCTGAAAGATGACTGGGGCGTTGCCTCGGATGTGTGGAGTGTAACCAGCTTTAACGAGCTTGCCCGCGATGGCCAGCACGTTGAGCGCTGGAACCTGCTGCACCCAGATGACAAGCCCCGCAAAGCCTTCGTCACTCAGTGCTTGGAAAAACAGGCGGGGCCGGTGGTTTCTTCTACGGATTACATCAAACTGCACTCCGAGCAGTTGCGGGCGTTTATCCCGAAAACGTTCTTGACTCTGGGAACCGATGGCTTTGGCCGCAGTGATACCCGGGAGAAACTGCGGAGTTTCTTCGAGATAGACCGCTATTACGTAACGGTAGCCGCCCTGTCGGCCTTGGCCAAAGATGGTGAAGTTAAGGAAGAGCAGGTTCTTGAAGCCATGCGCAAGTACGGTATCGATCGCAATAAAACGAACCCGGCGCACTGCTAAGGAGACCGTCATGAGTGAACAGGAAATCAAGGTTCCCGATCTTGGCGGGGCAGATGAAGTTGAGATAATTGATGTTCTGGTAAGTGTTGGCGACTCGGTTGAAGCGGAGGATTCGATCCTGACGGTTGAAACCGACAAAGCCTCCGTAGACTTGCCTTCCCCCGGTGCTGGCAAAATCACCAAACTCAGTGTGAAGGTGGGGGATAAAGTTAAAGAAGGTGATGTGGTGGCGATGATGGTCGCTGGCGGAGCCTCGGATGATGACACCGGCGATGAGCCGGAAGATAAAGCGGAGAGCGAGGCCAGCTCTGAAGCACAGCCTGAACCTGAAGAGAGCAAACCTGCACCGAAGAAAAAAACCGGCGGCTCGCGTAAAGAGACTGTACTGGTGCCGCCTCTGGATGGAATGGAAGACGTACCGGTTATCGAGATCAACGTGGCCGAGGGCGACACTATTGAGGTTGATGGGCCCCTGGTGACGGTTGAATCCGATAAAGCGTCTATGGAAATTCCGTCGCCCTACGCTGGCAAGGTGGTCAAGATTCTGGTAGCTGAGGGCGACAAGTTGTCTGAAGGCGACAAGCTTTTGGAATTAACCGTTGCGGACGATGGCAATGAGGAAGACGAGGACGGTGAGGTAGAAAGTGAAGCGCCTGCTGCTGACTCTGGCGAAGATTCAAAGCCTGAGCCCAAGGCAGAAAAACAGTCGCAGAAAGAGCCAGAAGCACAGTCTCAAAGTTCGACTTATGAGCCGCCTTCACCGGGCGCCAAAGTTCACGCTGGCCCTGCCGTGCGCAAGCTGGCCCGTGAGCTGGGTGCAGACATGACTCGCATTAAAGGGTCGGGCCCTAAAAGCCGGATTCTGAAAGACGATGTGAACAATTATGTAAAACATCAGTTGCAACAGACTCAGCAAGGCAGCATGGGAACGGCTTCTGGCTCCGGAATACCGGCGGTTAAGCTGCCGGACTTCAGCAAGTTCGGAGACATTGAAAAAGAGCCAATGTCGCGGATGATGGCGGTTACAGCCACCAATATGCAGCGCAGCTGGCTGAATGTGCCTCACGTTACCCAGTTTGAGGATGCGGATATCACCGACATGGAGGCGTTCCGCAAATCCCAGAAAACGGCAGGTGAGAAAAAAGGCGTGAAGATGACGCCTCTGCCATTCATCCTGAAGGCTTGTGCAACCGCGCTGGCTGAGCTTCCGCAGTTCAATGTGTCTCTGGATCTGGAGCGCAAAGAGGTGGTTCGCAAGAAGTACATTCATATTGGTATTGCCGTGGATACGCCGAACGGGCTGATGGTTCCGGTGATTCGCGATGTGGATCAGAAGGGGCTGTGGGATTTGGCGGCAGAAAGTGCCGAGCTTGCCCAGAAAGCGCGGGACAGGGAGCTGAAGCCGGCAGAAATGCAGGGTGCCTGTTTTACTATTACCAGTCTCGGTGGTATTGGGGGTACGGCATTTACGCCGATTGTGAATACACCGGAGGTGGCGATTCTCGGAGTTTCCAGGGCGGCCATGAAGCCGGTGTGGGATGGGGGTGAGTTTCAGCCTAGGCTGATGCTGCCTTTGTCTTTATCCTACGATCACCGGGCGGTGAACGGTGCTGATGCGGCGAGGTTTACCTCGTTGCTTAGTCAACTGCTGGGGGATATTCGTACCCTTTTATTATGATGGCCGTTAAACGCGTTCCCAGTCTTTGATGTTTGGGAGGTGGCGAGAGGCGGGCAAGACGATTCAGGACACGCTACGAGCCCCCTGCGGGGCCCGGCCAGCAATCGCAGATTGCAGGCGTTCGGCTGCGCATGAAGCTTCGCTTCATAAACGCTTGCCTCACCCATGTGCGCTTGTTTCGGGCCATCCTTGGCCCTATACAGTCCTGAATCGTCTTGCCCGCCTCTCGCGTTCTGGCCCCTCCGTTTTCGCTGTGTTTTACTGCGTTTCAACCTCAGGTTTTCAGGTATTGAGCGCATGAGTAAAGAACTGAATCTCGCAGCTATTATTTATGACAACGATGAGCAGCCCGTGGACAAATTGCTGCACAAGGTAGCGGCAACACTGAATCAGCGCGGTGAGAGAGCAGCCGGGCTGACGATGGCATTGAATGAGCAGGGCTTGCGGCGAGAGCCTATGGCGCTTCAGGATCTGGAAACTGGCAAGGAGTATTCCATAGCGCAGAATCTAGGGAAGGAGTCGCAATCCTGTTGCCTCGATCCTCGCGGGCTGGCAGATGCCACCAACGTGCTGCGCGCTTTGGTAGAGCGGCCACCTAAGCTGGCGGTTGTGAACCGATTTGGACAGCAGGAAATTGCCGGTAAAGGATTCCGCACGGAATTTGTTCAGTTACTGGATGCAGGTATTCCGGTTTTAACGGTGGTGAAGCGTAAGTTCCTTGCGCAATGGCACGAGTTTGGTGGTGAGGATGCAGTCGACCTACCCTTTTCAGAAGACGAAGTGTTGCAGTGGTGCGACGAGCTTTTGAGCGTATAGAACTCCTTAGAATTTCCTAGAGCAGACGCTCCGGGGTGCGTAGTTGGATCGAATCAAGAGCATGACGGCCGAAAACACCTACTTAAAACACACTACATTTGCCTTTCTCGATATTGAGACCACGGGCGGTAACTCATCGCACGATCGCATTACCGAAATCGGAATTCGTTTCTGGCGTTCGGGCGAGGTGGTCGGGGAGTGGCAAACTCTTCTTAACCCGGGCACTCGTATCTCGCCGTTCATAGAGCAGTTAACGGGCATTTCGAATGAAATGGTGTCGGATGCGCCACCGTTTGAAGCCATAGCCGATGAACTTGAAGAAAAGCTACGAGATACGGTATTCGTGGCCCATAACGCGCGCTTTGATTACGGATTTATCAAATCGGAATACCGCAGGCTTGGTCGACTATTTTCTGCGCGGGTATTGTGCACTGTGAAGCTCTCTCGGCGGCTGTACCCTGAGTTTCGCAGGCATAATATGGATGCACTGATTGAACGCCATGGGTTGAAACAGGTGCAGCGTCACCGGGCTATGGGAGATGTATCCGCCATGCTTGAGTTTTTTACTCATGCTTTGGCAGACAAAGGTAATGAAGCGTTAGAAGGAGCGGTCGGTGCACTTTTACAGCGGCCGAGCATTCCATCTCACCTGCCGCTGGATACCTTGAAGGATTTGCCGAGAGGGCCCGGAGTGTACCGGTTTTATGGCGAGAACGATGCGCTGTTGTATGTGGGGAAAAGCACCAATATTGCCCAGCGCGTAGCGTCGCATTTTTCGGGAGACCATAACACCAGCAAAGGGGTGCGTATTTCTGAAAGCCTGCGCCGCGTGGAGTGCACAGAAACCGCTGGCGAACTTGGGGCTTTGTTGCTGGAGCTTCGTCAGATCAAAACTCTGAACCCTCTTTTTAATCGTCGCTCCCGAGCGGCTAAAAATTTAGTGAGTATTGAACTTGCCCCGAATGAGTCTGGCTACTTGCAGGCACGATTGGTGAGGGAGATAGAGCCGCACCGGCTTGCCAGCTATTACGGGTTGTTTCGTAGCAAGCGTGATGCAGAGCGAGCGCTGAGTGGTATTGCGGCTAAGAACGAGCTTTGCAACCAACTGCTAGGTCTTGAGCCAGCGCACGGTGGTCCTTGTTTTCAGCGTGCTCTGGGGCGCTGCAAAGGTGCTTGTGAGGGTACTGAAGATGTTGCCCGTTACAATCTTCGAGTGCAGATTGCATTCCACGAACTGCGCTTGCGAACTTGGCCGTGGAAGGGGCCGGTTGCAATTGTGGAACGGCGTGCAGACTGGGTGCGGCCGGATATTCTGGTGATCTACAATTGGATGCACGTCGCCACCTTGCACGATGAGCAGGAGCTTCAGGATTTGTCTCTGCGTGGCCAGTCTGTCACCTTCGATCTAGACTCCTACAAGCTGTTGATAAAGGCGCTGATGGCTTCGCATAGAGGCGGGAGCCATCAGGAGCATTCCGTGTTAGAGCTGCCCGCAGTGGGTGAGCCGGATGTGCTTATGCCCTGAGTGGCGTAGTATGGGTTATTAGTCCGCACACATACGTACTTGCCTACGGCGGCAACTCTACTATTTTTGTAGGCTTAACTGCTTTCCTGAGAGAGATCTATGCACAAAGAACCTGTGAGTCGCGAACTGTTTGATGAAGTCATGGTGCCCAACTATTCTCCCGGTGCCATTATTCCGGTGCGAGGCGAGGGTTCCCGTATATGGGATCAAGACGACCGCGAGTTTATAGATCTTCAGGGTGGCATTGCGGTGAATTGTCTGGGGCATTCGCACCCTGGTTTGGTAGGGGCCTTGCAAGAGCAGGCAGAAAAAATCTGGCACCTCTCCAATGTCATGACCAACGAGCCAGCTCTGCGCTTGGCCAAAACCCTTTGCGACCTTACGTTCGCTGAGCGGGTGTTTTTTGCCAACTCCGGAGGTGAAGCGAACGAAGCCGCTTTCAAGCTCGCGCGGCGTTATGGCTGGGAGCACACCGGGCCAGAGAAGCATGAGATCATCTCTTTCAAAAACGCCTTCCATGGGCGCACGCTATTCACCGTAAGCGTTGGTGGCCAAGCAAAATACCTTGAAGGCTTTGAGCCAGCCCCGGGTGGCATCCACCATGCAGACTTCAACGACTTGGAATCGGTTAAGAAGTTGATATCCAAAGCCAAGACCTGTGCTGTGGTTGTGGAGCCCATTCAAGGTGAGAGCGGCGTTGTACCCGGAACCCCGGAATTTCTTGAGGGTCTGCGTAAGCTCTGTGATGACAACGACGCTTTGTTGATTTTTGATGAGGTTCAATCGGGCGTAGGCCGCACAGGCCATCTCTATGCCTACCAGATGTACGGCGTAGTGCCCGACATTCTTACCAGTGCGAAAGGTTTGGGTGGCGGCTTTCCGGTAGCAGCCATGTTGACCACGGCAAAGGTTGCCGCGAGTCTCGGTATTGGTACCCACGGCAGCACCTATGGTGGCAACGCGCTGGCCTGTGCCGTTGCTCAGAAGGTTATCGATACCGTGAGCCAGCCAGAAATTCTTAAAGGTGTGAAAGCCCGTTCTGATCACCTGCGTAAAGGCATGATGGATATTGGCAAGCGTTATGAGATCTTTAGTGAAGTTCGCGGTGAAGGGCTTTTATTGGGGTGCGTACTGACCGAAAAATGGAAAGGTAAAGCGAAGGAGTTCCTGAACGCTGGCTTGGATGAAGGTGTGATGGTGTTGATTGCAGGTGCCGATGTGATTCGGTTGGCACCTTCGCTGATCATTCCGGATACGGATATCGATGAGGCGCTGGAGCGCTTTGAAGCTGCCGTTAAAAAACTGACTGCTTAGGAGCTTTTATGTGGCTGGTACGTCCGGCCTTGCCGGGTGATGTGAACCAGGTACTTGAGATTGCGGGTACGGTCGATTCCGAGACTGCCCGCCTTTCTTCCACGCTGCCAAGACAGCGGGAAGCTCTTGCGGAAAAAATACAGCACTCACAGGTGTCTCTTGCCGGAACGGCCTCTGGCGACAGCCAACCGCCAAGAATGCTTTTTGTACTGGAAGATACAGCCACGGGGAGAATTCATGGTACGGCCGGCATTGATGCGCGCGCGGGGAATGGCCAGCCGTTTTACAATTACCGCCGCGATGCGCTTATCCATGCCTCCCATGAACTTGGCATCTCCAGCCGGGTAGACGTTCTTTACCCCAGCCATGGGTTAACCGACCATACTCTGCTTTGCTCGTTTTCCATCACGCCCGAGTTACGCAATACAGACGCCTTTGAGCTCTTATCCAGAGCGCGAATACTGTTCATGGCGGGTCACCGAGACTGGTTTACCCATAGGGTTGCGGTGGAGATTCAGGGCGTTCAGTTAGCCGACGGTAGCGTACCCTTCTGGGACAGCTTGGGGCGTCATTTTTTTAACATGGACTTTGATACGGCTGATCAGCATTCCGGCCTGCTTAGCAAAACCTTTATTGCCGAGTTAATGCCGCCCAACCCTGTGTATGTCACCCTGCTTTCTGAACCGGCTCAAGCGGCCCTTGGGCAGCCTCATGAACTGACTGTACCGAACCTTGAACTGCTTCAGCGCGAAGGATTTCAGGCGGGCTGCTATCTGGATATTTTTGATGGTGGGCCGGTTCTGGAGGCGCGCACGGATGCATTGCACACACTGGTGATCAGTCAGTCTAAAGCGCTTCACGGTGCCGTTGCGAGTGAGGTTGAGGCCGCCGGTGGCGACGGTGGTGATTTATGCCTGATTGCTGCGGGAGAGGGCGCAGGATTCCGCTGTACTCTGGCCAAAGCGGCTGGCACGCTTGAGGGAACACTCAAGGTACCTGTGAAAGTATGGGAGGTGCTGGGAAAAAACGCCGGCGATCAGGTGAGGGTAGCGCCATGCTAGTCATTCGCCCGTTACAGGAAACCGACCTTGAAGATCTCTACGCTATGGCCCAAAAGGCCGGTAAGGGATTGACGACACTGCCCGCAGATCGGGGCCTTTTGCAGCGCAAGATCGCTCACGCTCAGCAAACGTTCAATCAACGTTGTGCGCCAGAGGCGGGCTTGTATTTGTTTGCGCTGGAAGACACCGAAGCAGGCAAGGCTGTTGGTATCAGCGGCATTCAGGCACGGGTAGGTTTGGATGAGGTGTTTTATAACTACAGGCTCAGCGTTACCGTAAATGCCTCCAAAGAACTGGGCGTTCATGTGCGCACACCAACGCTCCACCTCTCAAACGATATGACAGATACCAGCGAGATATGCTCGTTGCTGCTTTCTGATGACTATCATGGTGGTGGTAACGGGCTGTTGCTATCACGTTGCCGCTTTATGTATCTGGACGAGTTTCGTAAACACTTCTCTGAAAAAGTATTCGCAGAAATGCGTGGCGTGTCTGATGAGCAGGGCCTGAGCCCGCTATGGGATGCGCTGGGCAGCAAGTTTTTTGATATGGAATTTACCCAAGCGGATATGCTGTCAGGCCTTGGTAATAAATCCTTTATTGCAGAGTTGATGCCTAAGTATCCCATCTATTTGCCCATGCTGCCGGATTCGGCGCGTGCGGTGATTGGCCGCGTTCACGGCAACACGGCCCCGGCACTCAAGATGTTGCAGGCCGAGGGGTTCAACTTTAATGGCATGGTGGATATTTTTGACGGGGGACCGGTGGTCGAGGCGTTCGTTAACACCATTCGCACGGTGCGCGACAGTATTAATCGCCATGCCATGATCGCCAAAAAGCCCATCAACCTTGACGTTCCGGCTTCAGAGCGAGTAATGGTTTCCAATCGTTCGTTCCGTAATTTCCGGGTAACCACGGTGCCAGCCAGCTGCATCAGTACCGACACCGTCAGCTTACCCCCCGCTGTCGCGGAAGCGTTGCAGATTGAGTCGGGCGATCCGGTTCGCTTGGCGCCTCTGAAAGAAAAAACAAAGGCAGCAGTACACGCATTGGGCTGAATGCCCTACACATCCAGCAACGGGAGAATGAGTGATATGTCAAATCTGACAGGCGAGCTGTTTATCGGTGGGCTTTGGCTTCAAGGCCACGGACCCGCGTTTGAGTCGATTCAGCCCGTTACCGGCGAGAACGTTTGGGAAGGTTCGGGTGCCAGCCTTGCAGATGTGGATGCAGCCGTGCGCAGTGCCCGGGATGCTTTTCTGAAGTGGCGCCGCAAGAGCTTCGCCGAACGTTTGGCGGTTATTGAGGCTTTTGGTGAGCTGTTGGAGTCCAGCAAAGAAGAACTTGCGCATCAGATTGGTTTGGAAACCGGCAAACCCCTTTGGGAGTCGCGTACGGAAGTGGCAGCCATGGTTGGTAAGATAGGTATTTCGGTGAAAGCCTATAACGAACGTACCGGCCATACTGAATCCGATGTGGCGGCTGGCCATGCCGTACTTCGTCATCGGCCCCACGGCGTTGTTGCCGTGTTTGGTCCCTATAATTTCCCCGGCCACCTCCCGAATGGCCACATTGTGCCTGCGCTGCTTGCGGGCAACACAGTTGTGTTTAAGCCCAGTGAGCTTACTCCCGGTGTGGCAGAACTCACGGTTAAGCTTTGGGAGAAAGCGGGCTTGCCCGATGGCGTTATCAATCTGGTTCAGGGAGCAGCGGATACCGGAAAGTCGCTTGCAGGCCACCCGATGATTGACGGCCTTTTCTTCACAGGCAGTTCAACGGTAGGCCATAAGTTGCACGAACAGCTTGGCGGCCAGCCTGACAAAATTCTTGCCTTGGAGATGGGCGGCAACAACCCTCTGATTGTTCAGGATGTTGCAGATATCGATGGTGCGGTACACCACGCGCTGCAATCTGCATTTTTGTCGGCGGGACAGCGTTGTACATGCGCCCGCAGATTGCTGGTTCCCAAGGGCAAAAAAGGCGATGAATTTCTGGATCGTTTAGTTGCTGTGTCTGCGCGTATTCAGGTGGGAGAGTTTGATAATAAGCCGCAGCCGTTTATGGGATCGGTTATTTCTGCGCAAGCAGCAGAAAAGCTGTTGACCGCACAGGCGAGCATGCTGGAGCAGGGCGCAACGTCTTTATTGGAAATGAAGCAGATCAAACCAAACACTGGCCTTCTTTCTCCCGGTATCGTCGACGTAACGGGGTTGGAGCTGCCTGATGAAGAGTTCTTCGGGCCGCTGCTAACAGTCTATCGGTACAAGAGTTTTGACGATGCTTTGGAGTTGGCTAACAACACCCGCTACGGGCTTTCCGCAGGCTTGCTTTCTGATGACAGAAAGCTATACGAGCGATTGCTGGAAGAGGCGCGTGCAGGCATTGTCAATTGGAACCGACCTTTAACGGGCGCCAGCAGCGCTGCGCCGTTTGGTGGCGTGGGAGCCAGTGGAAACCATCGCGCCAGCGCCTACTACGCAGCGGACTACTGCGCTTGGCCTATGGCCTCTCTTGAGGCTGGCAAAAGCGAAGTGCCAGACAGTCTGGCACCCGGCCTTAATTTTGATTCCTAAAAATCAGTTTTGAGCCTTATTTTCTGCATCCGGATGGACGGAACTCTAAACCATGGTTAAGCATGCGGTAGAAGCAAATTTTGATGGTCTGGTTGGCCCAACCCACAATTACGCAGGTCTGTCCTGGGGCAATGTGGCATCAAAAACGAATGTAAATGCGGTATCCAACCCTCGCGAGGCTGCTCTCCAAGGGCTAGCAAAAATGAAGCGTTTGGCGGACCGTGGTTATGTTCAGGGTATTCTTCCACCCCATGAGCGGCCTCATATTCCGTCCCTCAAAGCACTTGGTTTTAGCGGTACAGATGCACAGGTTCTGGAGCAAGTCGCAACTACTAGTCCGTCGATTCTGGCCGCGGTGTCTTCAGCTTCTTCCATGTGGACGGCGAATGCTGCCACTGTGTCGCCGAGTGCTGATACCGGTGACCACCGAGTGCATTTCACGCCAGCGAACCTGAGCGCCAAGTTTCATCGCTCCATCGAACATACCGTGACCGGACGCACTCTGAAGTCTATCTTTGCGGATGAAGGGTATTTCGCCCATCACCCCGCGCTGCCTTCGGTCAGCCATTTTGGCGATGAAGGCGCAGCCAACCATACTCGGCTTTGTGGCCACTACGGTGAGCCGGGAGTAGAGTTATTTGTGTATGGTCAGGTGGCTTTCAACGAGCAGGCGCCTGCGCCGCAAAAATACCCGGCTCGACAAACCCTCGAAGCCTCGCAGGCCATTGCCCGGCTGCACGGTTTGAAAGATAGCAATTTGGTGTTTGCCCAGCAGAACCCGGCGGCCATAGATGCCGGTGTATTCCACAACGATGTTATCGCGGTGGGCAATGGCAACACTCTGTTTTATCACAGCATGGCTTTTCTTAATGAAGAGCAGGTGCTGGCAGATATCCGTGCTCGACTTACAGGCGCTGAACTTGAGGCTGTTCGTGTTAGCAATGCGGACGTACCCCTTGAGGATGCGGTGGCCTCATACCTGTTCAACAGTCAATTGCTGAATACACCAGATGGCATGCTATTGGCTGTGCCGGGCGAGTGTCGGGAAGTTGCATCTGTTAGCAAGTATTTGGATAAATTGCTGGATGCTGGCGGCCCTATAACGGCGGTGGAAGTGTTTGATGTGAAACAGTCCATGCGCAATGGCGGCGGCCCCGCCTGCCTGCGTTTGCGTGTGGTTCTGAATGATGACGAACTTCAAGCGATGCATCGTGGGGTGCTTCTGACCGATGCGCTGTACGAGCGCTTGACTACTTGGGTCGAAACTCACTACCGCAGCGAGCTTACCCGTGGAGATCTGGCCGACCCTATGTTGCTGGATGAGGTGCGCAAAGCACTGGATGAATTAACCGGCATTCTGGGGTTGGGGTCTATCTACGACTTCCAGATGTAGCCGCGCTTCAAGGTCTCACGAGGAGGCGGCTATGGAAGAGGTCAGCATGTCCATGGTGTGCCGGATAAGGCTCTCGGCAGGAAAGTTGCCGTTGCTCTCGTTGGCCTCCGACTGGCATAGCAAAATAGCACCGTGCAAAGCGCCCCTTAGATAGAGAGCGGTTTGTTCAGGGCTATGAATGCGCTGGCGGTTCATGGTTCCGTCTTTCAGGCCCAGTTCGATGGCCTCTGTCATCAATCCCATCAGTTCAGATTTAGAGCAAAGCATTTCCTCTGCCTGAGCTTCGTCGGCCTCAGCCATGGCGGTTGAGGCTTTGGTAAGCGCTGAGAAGTAATCCGGCTCTTCCAGATAAAAACGGTAGTAAGACTCTCCCATAGCTCGGATCTGTTCCAGCCCCGTATCAGCCGTTTGCCTAGCTTTTCGGAAACGGTCAGACAGGCTGTGCCCCGCCCGCAACATAATCCCGCGCTGAATGGCGGCCTTGTCCTTGAAGTACACATACAACAATGCCCGGCTTAGGCTTGCCGTGCGCGCAATATCGTCCATAGATGTGCGCTCATACCCCTTCTCCGAAAAGACCCGCTCTGCGGCATCCAGAATAGTGTCATAACGGGCTTGCTTCTCCCGTTCCCGGCGTGTCTTAAGCTGTTCAGTCATTCGGTTCTCTCGTTGGGGTCTTCTACAGGCTAAATGGCCCAGTTGAAATGGCAATGCGTTTAACGGATGAAAGCTGATTATTGACATAATGTCAAAGAATGACATTATGTCGCAACCAGAAACCGGATTTCCGCAGGAAGCGGTATCGACACCAACTTGAGCACGGACGAAAGGATACCTTATGACCCTATTTCGCACCCCTGTTGTCCTTATTTTTCTCGCAGCCTGTGGCTTATTACTTCTCTCCGGTTGCAAAGCTGATGATATGCCGTCTGAGTCATCTGGTAAGCATGTTGTATCGGTGCGTGTTTCAGAGGTTACCGGGGGCGAGGCTCAGGAAATAACCCTGCGTTTTTCAGGCATTGTACGCTCAACCCAGCGAGCAACACTGACGTTTCAGGTTAGCGGTACCCTGAAAGAGCGTGCAGTGGAATTGGGCCAAACGGTTGCGGCGGGTGATGTGCTGGCCCGGGCTTACAACCCTGCGCTGGAGCCAGCGCGCGATTCGGCGCAAGCGAAATTGGATGAGTTGAACACCCGTTACGATCAGGCCAAGCGTGAATGGGAGCGCTCCAGCCGTTTGCATGAACGCGGTGTGGTTTCCGAGCAGAACCTTGAACAAATTGCTGCCCGCCGGGACTCCCTAAAAGCCAGCGTAGCCACTGCTCAGGCAGCACTGGCTGAAGCCACGCAACTGTTGCAGGAAAGCACCTTGCGAGCACCGTTTGCGGGGCGTGTTGAAGCGCTGTTGGTACAGCGGGATGAGTTTGTGGCAGCGGGTCAGCCGGTTATGCGCTTATCCTCACCCGAGGGGGCGGAAGTAGAAGTGCGGGTGCCTGCCTATCTGTTGGCCCATGTGTCACTCGATCAGGAGCTGCCTGTTTGGTCTGTGCAGAATCGCAGTGCAGCGCCGGTGACCGGGTCTGTTGTTGAAATTGCCCAAGCCGGAGCCATCCGTGGTGAGCTGCATCCGGTTTTGGTCAGCCTGCCGATTAACACGCTGGATACCGGTGAGCCGGTTGAGGTGGGCATTACACCGCTTCGGGAGTCTGCGATCACGGTTCCGCTATTATCAGTCGTTCGTAGTGCGGATGGTATGACGGTGTTCCGCGTGCGCGATGGCGTGGCCCGGCGTGTGCCTATCCAGGTTGAGCGTGTAGTCGGTGAGCGCGTTGTGGTGCGCACCGGAGAGTTGGAGCCCGGAGATCAAGTGGTATACGCAGGTATGACCCGCCTCGCCGACGGTGATGCCGTGGAGGTGCGCTAATGACGCGCCGACTACTTAATTTTCAACGCCTGTTGGGCATGGTGGTTACCATGCTTTGCCTTCTGGGCATTGCGGCATACAGCACCATGCCGCGCCAGGAAGATCCTTCTTTTCCCTACCGTGCGGGTTTGGTGTCAGTGAGCTACCCCGGTGCTAGCGCCGATGCAGTTGAGCGGTTGGTTTTAAGGCCGCTCACTGATGAGCTCCGGCAAGTGGAAGAGGTGGATGTTTCCCAAGGTACCGCCCGTACCGGCGTAGCGCTTGTACGGCTGCGCCTTAATGATGATATTTATGACACAGACCCGGCGTGGGATCGTGTCCGCCAAGCGATGGAGCGTGCAAAGCAAGATTTCCCAGACGACGTTGGCCAGATGGCTCTGGACGACCGGTTGATCGACAACCCTGCCATCGTGCTTGCCATTGGTGGTGCGCCTTCGGTGAGTGAACTCTCAGATGTCGCCGAACGGCTTAAACAGAACCTATCTGATCTCAGCGGCGTTTCTCGCATAGAGCTGGAGGGGGACGCCGATGAACAGATTACGCTGGCACTGGACGATGCCGCGCTTTATCGGCTGGGTATTTCGCCCGCCCGAATTCTAGAAACCCTAGCTCAACGTAATCAAACAACCCCTGGTGGTTTTGTCGTTGTAGACGGTCGTCGCTTATCCGTGCTGCCCAACACTGAATTTGCCGACATTGATGCCATTCGTGCAACGCCAATTGAGCTTCCCGACGGTTCGCAGGTGCCATTGGCCGCCGCTGCTGATGTATGGCGTGGCCCCGCTGAACCGCGCCAGCCTGAAACCTGGTTTGATGGTGAGCGCGTTGTATTGTTGTCGTTGATTATGGAGGAGGGCACCACCGATGCGATTCGGTTTGGTGAAAGAGTGCGAGAGCGGCTAGCCGAGGTACGGCCTGACTTCGAACCTTATGAAATCCGCGAGATGTTTTTCCAGCCAGACAAAGTTTCGGAGCGCTTGGATAATCTTGCATGGAGCCTGGTGCTTTCGGTGTTGATTATCGTGGCGGTGGTGTTTACCGGCATGGGCATTCGCATGGGGCTGTTGGTGGCGTCTATTCTACCGATGGTGGCGCTGATCAGTGTTGGACTCTACGATCTCGGCGGGGGTGTTCTGCACCAAATCGCGGTGATCGGCATGGTGATCTCCTTAGGCATTCTGATCGACAACGCCATAGTGATTGTCGAAAACATTCAAGGGCATCTGGACGAAGGTATGCGTCGTCTGGACGCTCTTCGCAAAGCCGTCAGCGAGCTTGCTGGCCCGCTCGGAGCTTCCACGGGCACTACGCTTGCGGCCTTTGCGCCTCTACTGCTTGCCAAAGGCGGAGCGGCAGACTTCACCCGGGGTGTGCCGGTGATGATCATGCTTACACTCTCTGTTAGTTATTTGCTGGCGATTTCTGTGGTCCCGTTGCTGGCGGCAAGATTCCTCAAGCCCCGCCGTAATGCCGAGGCTGATCGCTTGATTGGTTTGGCGCGTTTTCTTGGTGGTCTGGTTTATCGGCACCCAAAACGGCTGATTGCCGCTGGTGCTTTGTTGGTTGTGATCAGCCTGACTATGACCACATTTATGGCCCAGCAGTTCTTTCCCAATGCCGACCGGCCTCAGGTGATTGTTGAGTTGTTTATGCCAGAAGGCACAGATCAGCAACGCACAGCTGAAGCCGCTGCTAATCTAGAACATGCCATACGAACACAACCTAAAGCGCTACAAATCCATCGATTTGTTGGCTTTACTGGCCCGGCCTTCTATTACAACCTTCAGCGTGCACCTCAGGCACCAAACAGAGGGCGACTCGTAGTAGCGACCCCAGCACTGGAAGACACGACAGAAATGATTCGTTGGATTCGTGCCCATGTGGATGAACAAATGCCCGAGTTAGACGTAAGCGTTGGTGTGCTCGGCCAAGGCCCTCCAAGTATTGCCCCGGTAGAAGTGCGCGTATATCACGCCGATGACAGGGAGCGCACCCACGCGGTTGAGCAGCTGTTTAGTGCGCTACGTCAGGTGGAGGGAACCGTAGATGTTCGCCATGACTTGGATATTGGCGTGCCCAGCATTGCCATCAACGTAGACGACGCCACCGCAGCCAGATACGGGCTCACTCGCGCCGACGTTGCTCAAAGCCTCTATGGCCAGAGCTTTGGAGTTGTTGCCGAGCGTTACCGTCAGGAAAAAGACCCGATACCGCTGGTGCTGCGGTCGCAGGAAGGTACCTCACTGCCATTGGCAAGGCTTCTGTCTGTAAACATCTACAATAGCCGCGGTGAAGCAGTTCCCCTGTCGGCCATTGCCAGTGTTGAAACCACTTGGGAGCCCGCTGCACGCTATTCGCGTAACGGAACCCGGCTAAATACAGTAACGGCTAACCTACTCACCGGTTACAGTTTTAGTCAGGCGCTGAGTGGTCTGGAGCTTGCGCTGGAGGATAATCCGTTGCCTAAAGGTACCCGCTTGGAAATGGGCGGCGATGCGGAAGGCTCCGGCGATGCCAACGGCGCGCTGTTAACCGCTGCGCCAATCGGCGTACTCTTACTGCTGTTCTTCTTGCTGCTGCAGTTCAACTCATTCCGTCGGGTTGGCATCATCTTGCTGACCGTGCCCTTGGCCACCGTGGGCATATTCCCTGGCCTCGTACTCTCCGGCTCACCCTTCGGGTTCCAGTCGCTGTTGGGGGTTATCGCACTGGTGGGCATTGTGGTGAACAACGCCATAGTACTGCTTGATGTGATGGACAGAGAGCTGGAAAACGGCGAGAACATCCACGAAGCCATGCGCAAAGCGGTCGTACAAAGAACCCGCCCCATCCTACTGACCACGGCAACCACAGTAGCTGGTCTACTTCCGCTGGCCTTCTCTAGCTCCACACTCTGGCCCCCGATGGCATGGGCCATTATCTCCGGACTACTGGCTTCGACGGTGCTGACACTGCTGGTGATACCCGCAGTGTGTACGCAGTTGATCAAAGTGAAAGTTGCTGAACCGGAAAATGCTCCGGCTTAGGCTCGCTGCTCAGGCTTACTTACAAGGTTGCCCTGATGTTTTAGTTTATGCTGATGACGAACAGAGGTAATAAACTCGACTGAAACCCGCACCGATCTTTAAGTAATGGAAGGTGCGGTCGAGATAGTGTATTGTCCCAAAAAAATCAAATGGAGTTGACTATGCATACCCAAGGAAGTGGGATCATTGCTTTATCGCATCTAAGAAAGATTTGGCCATCATCGAAAGTTAACGATGCCACACTAAAACACGTCGCACTTGAATGCACGTCGGCTTTGTCTTTGTGCTCCATTGATACAGAGTTACGCGCAGCCCATTTTTTTGCCCAAGTTAGGCAAGAAGTTGGAGCTAACTTTCGGTTGGAGGAAGACCTTTACTATCATCCAAACGCTCTAAAGCAGATTTTTCGGTATTACAGAAACAATCCAAATGAAGCTGATTTGCATGGTTACGATAAATCAAAAGGTAAAAAAGCAGATGAAAAAGCCATATCCAATAGAGTGTATGCTAATCGGATAGGGAATGGGGGTATAGCATCAGGTGATGGCTGGCGTTATCGAGGAAGAGGTGTAATCCAATTAACTGGGCGTTCGAACTATCTGCAAGCGCAGACAATCCACAATAAGCTTTGGTCTACTCCTGTAGACTTTGTTTCAAATCCTGACTTACTTCTCCATCCAAAGTATGCCGTAAGAGCTTCGCTAGCTTTCTGGGTTGAACATAAGCTATACCTGCTTGCAGATAAAGGCAGGTCGCGACTAGCAACAGATTCGATCACCGCGGTTGTTAATAAACATACTACGACTTATGCCCAAAGGCATCATCAATTGGAGCGTATTTTGCTGACAGGGGTGTTTAAAGGTGTCTTCTAAATTTAAAAAGGCATTGGTTGTTTTGTTTTCTTGTCTCGTTGTTAGTCTGCCAGCGAACAGTAATACTCTGAGAGCTACTTTTTCGGTAGTAGAAGGAGAGCCACAACTCACTATTCTACGGCTGCCTAGTTATCGGATAATTTCGTACACTCTCCCGTTAGAGGATAAGGTGTTTCTGTTTTCGGAGGAGCCATCAATAGTTGATTGCAAGGCAACTTCACATAGCGTATTTCAGTTGCAGGGCTTCAAAGAATCAGACGGTAACTATATTAGGTTCGATCATTTTATAGTGCTTTCGAAAAACGATGAAAGTTATGTGAGGCATTTGAAGTTTGATCAGAGTGATTTAAATAGGTACAGCATTTTGAATGAGAATGGAAAAGTTGCTGAGAAGTTATGTGATTTTTTTACTCCTTACTCTAAATATAACTCCACTATAGCAGAAATAGATACATCAAATGATTTGTATTTGGCGGACCTCCTTCATATAGGTGGGCGAGAATATTTACTTTATTTTCCAAATTTTAAGAATATAAAGATCAGTATAGACGCTGACGGTGGGGCAGAGGTTACGCTATTGAAAAAGCAACAGTTTACGTGCTCTGGTGAAAGCAGGTTAGCTGTTCCTATACAGTTTGCGTTCACTTCTGCGGAAGGCAAACGGCTGTACCAATACTATTTCTTCGACACTCAGGCAGCGTCTCTGGCTTCGCTAGGTGTTAGTACCAGCCCAGACCAACTCTTCTCTGAGCAGCTATGCGAAAAGATAAGCAAGTTGTAGCTTACGTCGATGTTAGTAGCCTATAGGGGCTTGATAAGAAGCCCCACCCGCTGACCCACGGGCACATTCCGATTTGGAAAAACAATCGCCTCTGGTATGGCGCCAACTCTGTAACAGGTATCGTCATCCTCCCAGATCACGGTGCCTGATGCGTACTCGGTAAAGTTGGCCACATCGTCCGGAACATGAAACCGGAAGTTCTTCCCGGTATTCAGAATCTCGTGTACCACTTCGAAAACCGTGAGATGGTCAAAAGGTGACTGTTTGGCTGGGGCAGGGTTGCCACAAAAACGCCGCCGAAGCGCCTTCTTGATCCCTTCAAAACGGGACAGTTCATTCATACCGAACGGACGAACTTTGCCCAGCTCCACAGTAAAACTCTCAGAGTTCAGCACGGATGAAGAAAACGACGAAAACGTAGTGCCCACCTTATGCTGCAGCAACAGGGTATCCACCTCCGCCTCAAGCAGAAAATTACACTGACTCTCTGGCACCTGCCGACCCTCAACAAACGGATAAAGCGCAAACTTCTCCCGCTGTGATGGCCTTATGGCTGTGTGTAAATCGTAGTGGAAAAGGGCTTGTGGATGCGCCATAGCGAACTGACGGCACATCTCCTCAAGAAACTGCGCCCGTGCTGCTTCTGGCAGCCGTTTATATTCAGGTTTGTTATGGGCACCGTTGAACAACCGGTTAAGATTCACATCCAAAAACCGCTCTCCGGCCACCATAGCTGGCGGGTTACCCAAAATCAGTAACAGCGGACAAGCCAACAGCCACTCGCCATTCAACAGTTCGCTGACTAGCGCGTTGAGAACCTCAATAGGAGCGGTTTCATTGCCGTGAATACCGGCTGAGATAATCACTGCCTCCTGATTCGGATTGGCACGATCGGGGGGCGGCGTGATCTGCAAAACACCAACGGCTTTACGAGTTAAGCAGGTGCCATCCGGGAGGGTGGTTTTGATTTCGGGAAGATCAGCTGTGGCGCTGGCAAGTGTGTGGGCTAGCCAATCATGGCTGGCATCAAATAGGTGTATTTGTGCAGTTGCTGTCATGAGGGCTCCCCGAAGAGTTTGGAAGGCGGGCGGTTACGATCCTTCCGGGAGTGTCTGAAGCCATGGATGGCTTCAGTCAAGCGCACATGGATGTGCTCGTAGCGCCTCCCGGAAGGATCGTAACCGCCTGCCCAAGCACATTGTACTATTAATCATTGATCACGAACCCGCAGGCCGCTGATGCCGCAACAAATGATTCTCAATCTTGCGGAATACGAACACCAAAATAAACGTTAACACCATGTAGCAAAGTGCCACAAAGATAAACGCATCAAACGGCGCATAAAACCGCGAGTAAATATTCCGCGCCGCCCCCGTAAGATCCACAATCGTTACCACACTCGCAATCGCACTCGAGTGCAGCATGAAAATAACCTCA
>Ga0209075_1001883_pt1 | contig 19197 bp, 16 predicted proteins | sample Stecom2011_FD_187523 | JGI IMG/M metagenome (GOLD analysis project Ga0209075, IMG submission 187523) | Agricultural soil microbial communities from Utah to study Nitrogen management - Steer compost 2011 (SPAdes) (version 2) | ecosystem: Environmental > Terrestrial > Soil > Agricultural land...
AGGCAAAGCGGGGTATAAGAATCGACAGAATATTCAGACGCAGGTAACGGCCTGCCTGGCTTCGGTTGAGGAGTACAAGCATGAAGCAATTGATTGTTCCGGTTGAAGAGTTCACCACCCCTGACCCTGTCAGCATTGAAGAAACAATGCTGCTGGGCGATCTGCTTGAGCTGATGAACAGAGAAGGGTTCCGGCACTTGCCCGTGGTGCGCGAAGGTGAGCTGGTTGGCATTATTAGTGACCGGGATGTGCGATTGTTTGCCGGCATGCCTGCGGCAGACAGGGATGGGCTGACTGCCGCTGATATCATGACGGAGGACTTGCTGATGATTGATGCCAGCATGCCGCTGGATGAGGCAGCGCTGAAAATGTCGGCGAACAAGGTCAGCAGCCTGATTGTGCAGGAAGAGGGTGAGTTTATGGGGATCTTTACTGCAACTGATGCACTCAATGCGCTGGTTGAAATACTGCGCGGGGTAGAGCAGTAAGGCATTGATAGTCCGGTGTTGCTGGGCATCGGGAGAGAGCGGCTCTGGTTTGGAGCGGCCTTGTCTGTAGATAGTGCCTGTTGCCCCCTGTTTGTCTTTATTTGTGCCTGCTCGCGGCCAAAGCTGTTCTTGCAGGTGAAACAGCGCAGTTTGTTGCAGGGAGCAGCGCTGCTTTTTGTTCGAGTCGCTCCAGTGGCGAATCAATTACGACAAAAACCGCCATGGATGGCGGCTAAAGCAGCACCTGCAGGAGGAGTTGCATTGTTTTTGTTTACTCGTAAACAGGTCGCGACAGCGGACGTGGTTTATTCCGGTTTGTTGCTGATGGCCACGCCTTGTTCAGCAAACACATCTTGTGCCACCTTGAGGGCATTCAGCGCCCGGGGGAAGCCCACATAGGGAATCAGGTGCATGATGCAGCCGGCAATTTCATCCGGTGTCAGACCAACATTCAGGCCAGTAACCACGTGCATGCCGATTTGTGGCGTGCCCTGGGCAACAAGGGCAGAAATGGTGGTTAGCACCTTCTGTTTGTTGTCCAGGCCGTCACGGGCATAGATGTCGCCAAAAGCAAACTCCACGACGATGCGGGTCAGGTCTGGGGCGATGTCCTTGAAACTGTCGCCGATTTCCATATGGCCGGTTGGGCTGTTCTCGTCAGGAATGGTCAGCTCTTTGAGCTTGTTCATGCCTTTCTGAAAGCGTTCGCTGGTCATTTTGTCTCCTTGTGTTTGCAGGTGTGCAGTTTTTTGCTGGTGGCGGGAGAGCTGTCAAATGTCAAAAGCGCTGTACGTTTGACAGCTTGGGGTTGGCGTTGGGGTTCTTGCGGTAAAGCAGCGCCATTTTGCCGATGGTTTGCACCAGGGTGGCACTGCTTTGTTGGCACAGCTCGGTTAGAATGGCTGCCCGGTCATCGCGGTCGGTAAGACGCAGCTGAACTTTAATCAGTTCGTGATCATTCAGGGCGCGGTCCAGCTCGGCCATGACGCCTTCGCTCAGACCCTGCTCGGCGATGGTAACCACCGGCTTGAGGTGATGCCCGGTTGACTTGAATTGTTTCTTTTGCTCCTGGGTGAGCGACATGACGGATGACTCCCGTGTGCGTTAAAAGAGCGCATTCTACCCCAGAAGCTGCTTGTGAGGTATGTAGTGGCACGTTCAAAAAGTAGTGCAAACTGGATGAAGCGGCATGTGTCGGATCCCTATGTGCAAATGGCACAAAAGGATGGCTACCGTTCACGGGCCAGTTACAAACTGCTGGAGATCCAGGAAAAGGACCGCATTATCACGCCCGGCATGACCGTGATTGATCTGGGCAGCGCGCCCGGTGGCTGGTCGCAGGTTGCCAGCCGTATTGTGGGTGACAAGGGGCGGTTGATTGCATCCGATATTCTGCCGATGGACGGCATGGCCGATGTGACCTTCATTCAGGGTGACTTTACCGAGCAAGAAGTGTTTGACGAAATCATGGCGGCGGTCAATGGCCAGCCGGTTGACCTTGTAATTTCCGATATGGCCCCCAATATCAGCGGAATCAGGGCGGCTGATCAGGCTGGCTCGATGTATTTGTGTGAACTGGCGCTGGATTTGGCGCTGCAGGTGCTCAAGCCGGGTGGTGATTTTCTGATCAAGGTGTTCCAGGGGGAGGGTTTCGATCAGTACCTGAAAGAAGTACGCAGTCACTTTGACAAGGTCATCATGCGCAAGCCGGACTCGTCCCGCAGCCGCTCGCGAGAGCAATATTTGCTGGCCCGCGGGCATCGTGGGCAGGCTTGACCAGCTTTGTTGGCACAAGCGTCGTAATAACGCGGAACCTGAAAGCTACTCCTTGGACTAATGCAGGGATTAAGAAGTATTTATGCGGTGTTACACTGTTTACATGCAAAAAGTGGCATGAATCGTGTACATTGGCATTTAAGTTGATATCTGTTGTGCTTAAGCAGCAAGGGTGATTGTAACGTGAATGATTTATCGAAAAACCTGCTGATGTGGTTTGTCATCGCGGCCGTGCTCGTGACCGTGATGAACAACTTTTCCACGCCCAGCGAGGCCGGAAAGATGACCTACAGCACTTTTCTTGAAGAAGTGAACTCGGGCCGGGTGCAGCAGGTAACCGTGGACGGCTTTACCATTACTGGCCGCCGTGCTGATGGCACTACCTTTGAAACCGTACGCCCGGCCATTCAGGACAATGGCCTGATGGGTGACCTGATTGAAAACAACGTCAGCATTATCGGCAAGCAGCCCGAGCGCCAGAGCATCTGGATGCAGCTGTTGGTGGCGGCGTTTCCGATTCTTATCGTGTTTGCCCTGATCATGTTCTTCATGCGGCAAATGCAGGGTGGCGCGGGCGGCCGGGGCAATCCGATGAGCTTTGGCAAAAGCAAGGCACGCCTGCTGGCCGAAGACCAGATCAAGACCACGCTGGCCGATGTTGCCGGCTGTGACGAAGCCAAAGAGGAAGTTGGCGAGCTGGTCGAGTTTTTGCGTGATCCCAGCCGTTTCCAGCGTCTGGGCGGCAAGATTCCCCGTGGTGTATTGATGGTCGGCCAGCCCGGTACCGGTAAGACCTTGCTGGCCAAGGCGATTGCCGGCGAAGCCAAGGTGCCGTTCTTCACCATTTCCGGCTCCGACTTTGTAGAAATGTTTGTCGGTGTCGGTGCATCCCGTGTGCGGGATATGTTCGAGCAGGCAAAAAAACACGCACCCTGCATCATCTTTATTGACGAAATTGACGCTGTTGGTCGCCACCGTGGTTCCGGCATGGGTGGTGGTCATGATGAGCGCGAGCAGACCCTCAACCAGCTGCTGGTCGAGATGGATGGCTTTGAAGACAATGACGGCGTCATCGTCATCGCCGCCACCAACCGTCCCGACGTACTGGACCCTGCCTTGTTGCGCCCCGGCCGTTTTGACCGCCAGGTAGTGGTTGGCCTGCCAGATATCCGTGGCCGCGAGCAAATCTTGCATGTACACATGCGCAAGGTACCTGTGGCCAAGGATGTCGATGCATCCGTGATTGCCCGTGGTACGCCCGGCTTCTCCGGTGCCGATCTGGCCAACCTGGTCAACGAGGCAGCACTGTTTGCGGCCCGTGCGGATCACCGCCTGGTTGGTATGAAAGAGTTTGAGCTGGCCAAGGACAAGATCATGATGGGTGCCGAGCGCAAGTCCATGGTGATGTCCGAGAAGGAAAAGCTCAACACCGCCTATCACGAGGCAGGACACGCCATTGTTGGCCGCCTGATGCCCGAGCACGATCCCGTGTACAAGGTTTCCATCATCCCCCGTGGCCGAGCTCTGGGTGTGACCATGTTCCTGCCTGAAGAAGACCGCTACAGCCTGTCCAAGCGCGGCATTATCAGCCAGATTTGCTCGCTGTATGGCGGCCGCATTGCCGAGGAAATGACCCTTGGTTTTGAGGGCGTTACCACAGGTGCTTCCAACGACATCATGCGTGCCACCCAGCTGGCAAAAAACATGGTGACCAAGTGGGGTCTGTCGGAAAAGCTCGGCCCGCTGCTGTATGCCGAGGACGAGAACGAAAGCTACCTGGGGCGCAGTGGTGGCGGTCATATTGGCAATGTATCTGGTGAAACCGCCAAGCTGATTGATACCGAAGTGCGCAAGATTATCGACGACTGTTACAAGACCGCGCAGCGTATTCTTGAGGAAAATCGCGATAAGCTGGATGCCATGGCTGATGCGTTAATGAAGTACGAAACCATCGACAGCGACCAGATTGATGACATCATGAATGGCGTTCCGGTGCGTGAACCGAAAGACTGGAAAGGTGGTGGCAACACCCCGCCGCCCAGTGCGGAGCAGCCCGGCAAGCCGGAAGAGCATCGCCCGGATGCGCCCATTGGTGGCCCTGCCAGCGAGCACTAACTCGGCACCGCCTGTAGGAGCCACTTTAGTGGCGACCGGGGTCGCAAAGTCTGGCACCGGTCGCGGCTAAAGCCGCTTGCACAGGCAGAACCCTCTGCTTGCTAAGGTTACTTCTGCAGGCCAAAGGATTACCATGCACAACGGCGACGGGGGTCGCCGTTTGTTTTTTAACCATATGAACCGGACATAGTTCATGTCAGCTATTCTTCAGTGCGGCAAGCATCAGCTTGATCTTTCCAGGCCTCATATCATGGGGATTCTCAATATCACCCCTGACTCTTTCTCTGATGGTGGCCAGTACAACACTCTGGATGCGGCGTTGCACCGTGCCGGGAACATGCTTGAGGCCGGAGCCAGCTTGCTGGATGTCGGGGGCGAGTCGACCAGGCCGGGGGCGAAAGCGGTCAGTCCGCAGCAAGAGCTGGATCGTGTGGCGCCGCTGGTGGAAGCGCTGGTAAAAAACTTCGACTGTATTGTCTCGGTAGACAGCTCTACACCGCAGGTCATGACCGAAAGCGCAGCGTTGGGTGCAGGTCTGCTTAACGATGTGCGTGCCCTGCAACGTGAAGGAGCTCTGGAGGCGGCTGCCCAAACCGGGTTGCCCGTGTGTCTAATGCATATGCGTGGTGAGCCGCAAACCATGCAAGATGCGCCACATTATGACGATGTGGCGGCCGAGGTGGCGGCTTTTTTGCAGCAGCGGGTGGATGCCTGTGTTGTAGCTGGTATCAGCCGTGAGCGCATAGTGCTTGATCCGGGCTTTGGATTTGCCAAGACCTTGCAGCACAATCTTGAGCTTTTTTCTCGTTTGCCGGAGTTGCATGCATTAAATTTGCCACTGCTGGTGGGTGTGTCACGCAAGTCCATGATCGGGAGTGTGCTGGACAAACCAGTGGACCAGCGCCTGTACGGTAGCCTGGCGCTGGCTGTAATGGCACTGGAGCGTGGCGGTAAAATCATTCGTGTGCATGACGTGGCGCAGACCATGGATGCACTAAAGATGTTTGAAGCAGTACAAACAGGATGGCGGGAATATCAATGAGCAAGAAATATTTTGGCACTGACGGGATTCGTGGCCATGTTGGACAGGCGCCCATTACACCGGACTTCATGCTCAAGCTCGGCTGGGCTGCTGGCATGGTTTTTCGCAAACAGGGCAGGTGCCGTATCCTGGTTGGCAAGGATACGCGCATTTCCGGCTACATGTTCGAATCGGCGTTGCAAGCCGGAATTTCTGCAGCAGGTGCTGATGTTGCCCTGCTGGGGCCGATGCCTACACCAGGCATTGCCTACTTGACTCGTACCTTTAAAGCGGAAGCCGGCATCGTCATTAGCGCATCACATAATCCGCACTATGACAATGGTATCAAGTTTTTTTCCAGTACCGGGCAAAAACTGCCGGATGCCACCGAGCAAATGATTGAGGAGCTGATAGATGCTCCAATGCACGTAGTGGACTCCGAACAGCTTGGCAAGGCGTCGCGTATTGTAGATGCGGCCGGGCGCTATATTGAATTTTGTAAAAGCAGCGTACCGACCAGTACGGATTTTTCCGGCTTTAAAGTGGTCATAGATTGCGCCCATGGTGCCACCTATCGCATTGCGCCCAGTGTGTTTAGCGAGCTGGGGGTCGATGTGATTACCATTGGCAACCAGCCTGACGGCATCAATATCAACGATGGCGTTGGCTCCACCAGCCTGGGTGCCCTGCAAAAAGCTGTGGTCAGCCACGGTGCTGACTTTGGCATAGCCTTTGATGGTGATGGTGACCGTGTGCAAATGGTTGACCATACAGGCGTTATACTCGACGGCGATGATTTGCTGTATATCATTGCTACCGATTTGCAGGAGCGTGAGCGCCTGCCGGAAGGTTCGGGGGTTGTGGGCACGCTGATGAGCAACTATGGCCTGGAGCTGGCGCTGAAAGAGCGCGGTATCCCCTTTGCCCGCGCCAATGTTGGCGACCGCTATGTGATGCAGCAAATGCAGGAGCGCAACTGGGTTATTGGCGGTGAGGGCTCCGGACATATTCTGTGCGCTCAGCACCATACTACGGGTGATGGCATCATTGCTGCCCTGCAGGTGCTGCTGGCATTGCAGCGTCGGGGCAGTAGCATGGCCAAAGAGCGTCTGGCCTGGAAAAAACTACCGCAGCGGTTAATCAATGTACGCTTGCCAGACACAAACACTGATCCGTTACAGCATCCGCACGTACAGCAGTTGAGTGATCAAATTACTGCCGAGCTGGACGGGCGTGGCCGGGTCTTGTTGCGCAAATCAGGTACAGAGCCGCTGGTGCGGGTTATGGTTGAAGGGCAGGATGAAGCCGAGGTGTTGCAGCATGCCCGTCGCCTTGCTGATCAGGTGGAAAAGGTTTGTTCCTGAATTCGCTTGCAAGCAGGCGGATGCTTGAGTAATATCTGCACCCACTTTGAATCGCGGGAAATATTATGCGTCGTCCATTAGTTGCTGGTAACTGGAAGATGAACGGCAGCCGGCAGGAGGTCTCTGACCTGCTGGGCAGGCTGGCTGATCTGGAACTTCAGCAGTCTGTGGATGTGGCGGTGTTTCCCGGTACGCTGTATCTGGAGCGTGCTGTTGCCGGCCTGAAGAATAATATTGCTGTTGGCGCTCAGGATTGTGCGATACGCGATGGCCATGGCGCCATGACTGGTGAAACCTCGGCGACACAGCTCAGGGATGCCGGGTGCGTCATGGTTCTGGTTGGCCATTCCGAACGCCGTGAGCTGCAAGCAGAAAGTGATGAAGTGGTTGCAGAAAAGTTTGTTGCAGCCCAGGCTGCGGGACTGATTCCTGTGCTTTGTGTGGGCGAAACCCTGCAGCAGCGAGAGCAGGGCCGTGCGATTGAAACTGTCACTGAGCAAGTCGAAGCGGTAATCCGGGTGGCCGGCATTGATGCCTTTGCCAATGCAGTACTGGCTTACGAGCCGGTATGGGCCATAGGTACCGGGCTGACAGCAACCCCTGAGCAGGCGCAGCAAGTGCACGAGGCGTTGCGTGGTGTAATTGCCTGCCACAGCGCGTCCGTTGCGCGGGAGTTGAGAATTTTATATGGCGGCAGTGTCAAGGCGGATAATGCCAGCGAACTGTTTGCCCAGAAAGATATTGATGGCGGCTTGGTGGGCGGTGCCTCGCTGGATGCCGATGAATTTGGCGCGATCATTCGTGCTGCAGGAATTTGACATGCTTGAATCTTTAATAATCATTGTTCACCTGGTGATGGCGCTGGCTCTGGTCGGGCTGGTTCTGATCCAGCAGGGCAAGGGTGCTGAGGCGGGCGCATCATTTGGTTCGGGTGCTTCTGCGACCGTATTTGGCGCACAAGGAACCGGTAGCTTTTTTGGTCGGATTACCGCTATACTAGCCGCCGTTTTCTTTGCTACCAGTCTTGCGCTGGCCTACTATGCAAAGGAGCGCTCCAGGGGCAGTGACGATCTGGGCTTGCCCAGCATTCAGGTAGAGCAGGTGCAAAAAGCTGAAGTTGCAGAGCCGCGTGGTGATATTCCTCAGCTGGAAGAAGCTGGTTCAGCTGCTGATGCGGATATTCCCATGGTGGAGCAGGCGGACGGAGACATACCGCAAGCCGATTAAGTTTTGCCGAGGTGGTGGAATTGGTAGACACGCTACCTTGAGGTGGTAGTGGCCTAAAGGCTGTAGGGGTTCGAGTCCCCTCCTCGGTACCAATAATAGCCGCCCGCAGTCTTGTCGAAACAAGGCAGCGGGCGGCTTGACTTTTTATGGGTGAAAGCATAATATGACGCCGCTTTCCAGGTGCGGGGTCGCGAAAAGCCTGCACAGCCTGAGCAGTTCCTTGTGTTGCCAGACACATGCAAGGGGGCTTGGGACCTCTTTAGAGCCCCTGCGTGGGGCTTTTTCATAGGCCGTGGCAAAGTGCACGGTTTTGGATGTGGGCGTTTCGCCCATTTTTTATTTGCGGAATGCGAAAAGCACAGTGGAGGACAGATGAGCAAGCTGCAACAGTTGCAGGCGATTCTGGCACCGGTTATAGAGGCCATGGAGTTTCAGTGCTGGGGCGTCGAGTTTATTTCCCAGGGCCGGCATTCCGTGCTGCGGGTTTTTATCGAGCATGAAGACGGTATCAGCGTCGATGACTGTGAGACCGTGAGCCGTCAGCTCAGCGCCGTGCTGGATGTAGAAGATCCCATCAGCGGTGAATATACCCTGGAGGTTTCATCGCCGGGCATGGACCGCATGCTGTTTACCCTGGAGCAGTTTGCTGCTTATGCAGGGCATCAAGTCAAGATCAGGATGCGTGTAGCAGTAGAGGAGCGCCGTAATTTTCAGGGCCTGCTCAAAGGTGTTGAAGACCAGGATGTAGTGGTACAGGTTGATGAATACGAGTACCTGTTGCCCATAGAGTTTATTGACAAGGCAAATGTAATTCCGGTTTTTGACTGACAGGCAGGGGCCTGCTGGTCGGTAATGATTGAGGCAAACAATGAGCAAAGAAATTCTGTTGGTGGTTGAGTCTGTCTCCAACGAAAAGGGAGTACCGGCGGAGGATATTTTCGAGGCCCTGGAAGTGGCCTTGGCAACTGCAACCAAAAAAAATTATGAGGATGATGTCGAGTTGCGTGTCGCCATTGACCGGCAAAGTGGTGAGTATGACACCTTTCGCCGTTGGCACGTTGTTGAGGATGAAGAGCTGGAAGACCCGGCATTCCAGTACACTCCGGACATGTTGCCCGAGCAGTACGCAGACAAGCAGGTCGGCGATGTCATTGAAGAGCAGGTCGAGTCCATCGAGTTTGGCCGCATTGCAGCCCAGGCTGCCAAGCAGGTCATCGTGCAAAAGGTGCGGGAAGCCGAGCGCGCTCAGGTGGTGGAAGCCTATCGTGACAAGATGGGTGAAATCATTTCCGGCACTGTAAAAAAAGTGACCCGTGACAATGTCATTGTTGATCTTGGCAACAATGCTGAAGCATTGCTGTCACGTGATGAAACCATTCCCCGCGAAAATTTCCGCATGGGTACCCGTATCCGTGCGTTGCTGAAAGAAATTCGCACCGACAACCGTGGTCCGCAGCTGATGCTGTCCCGCACAGCACCGGAGATGCTGATGGAGCTGTTCCGTATCGAGGTGCCCGAAATCTCCGAAGGCCTGATTGAAATCATGGCTGCTGCCCGTGACCCCGGCTCGCGTGCCAAGATTGCCGTGCGCTCCAAGGACAAGCGCATTGACCCGCAAGGTGCCTGTATTGGCATGCGTGGCTCGCGTGTGCAGGCGGTCACTGGCGAGTTTGGTGGCGAGCGTGTGGATATTGTGCTGTGGGACGAAAACATGGCGCAGTTTGTCATCAACGCCATGGCGCCGGCCGAAGTGGTTGCTATTATTGTTGATGAAGATGCCCACTCCATGGACATTGCTGTAGCAGAAGACAACCTGGCCCAGGCCATTGGTCGTGGTGGCCAGAATGTCCGTTTGGCGTCCCAGCTTACGGGCTGGACGCTCAACGTAATGACCGAGGCCGACATTCAGGCGCGCCAGCAGCAGGAGACCGGAGATACCCTGCGCCTGTTTGTCGAGGAGCTGGATGTGGACGAAGAGCTGGCTCAGGTGCTGGTAGAAGAAGGCTTCAGCACACTGGATGAGGTGGCCTACGTCCCCATGGAAGAAATGCTGGAAATTGAAGGGTTTGATGAAGAAATCGTCAATGAGTTGCGTGCCCGTGCGAAAGACCGTCTGCTGTCACGCGCCATTGCGACCGAAGAAAAGCTGGCAGATATCCAGCCAGAGCAGGACTTGCTTGATCTGGAAGGCATGACCAAAGAGCTGGCCGTTGAACTGGCCACCCGTGGTGTACTGAGTCGTGAAGACCTTGCCGAACAGTCCATTGACGATCTGCTGGAGGTGGCAGGAATGGATGAAGAGAATGCCGGCAAGCTGATCATGGCCGCCCGCGCCCACTGGTTTGAATAAGCACGTAGCGGCTTGAGGAGGAGTACACATGACGCAAGTCACGGTTAAAGAATTGGCTCAAACGGTTGGTACGCCGATTGAGCGCCTGTTACAACAGATGAAAGAGGCCGGACTGCCCCACAGCAAAGCGTCCGATGCCGTCAGTGATGCAGAAAAACAGAAGTTGCTGGCCCATTTGCGTGCCGAGCCTGGCGATAAGCCGGGTAAAGGGAAAAAGATCACTTTGCAGCGCAAAACCACTACAACGTTACGTGCGCCAGGCAGCAAAACAATTAGTGTAGAAGTGCGCAAGAAACGCACCTACGTCAAGCGCAATATAGAAGAGGTGCCAGCGGTAGCCAGTGACGAGCCGGTCAAGACTGCCGAGCCCGCTGCCAAAACGCAGCAACCGACCCGGGAGCAAATGGCCAACATTGTGCAAGAGGCCGAGCAGCGCCGTATCGAGGCGGTCGAACAGGCGCGTCAGAAAGAAGCCGAAGCAAAAGCTGCCCGCGAAGCGGAGGAGTTGGCGCGGCAACAGCAGAAAGCTGATGAGGCACCCGTCACGCCTGTGGCTGAACCTGTGCTGGACGAGCCCCCGGTGGTTCGCCCTGAGCGCAAGAAAGAAGAAACACGCCGGAGCTCGCGTCGCGACGAAGATGAGCGGCGCGACCGCAGGCCAGTGGGGCAGCGCCCGCAAGGTCGCAAGATCAGCCTGCGCAACGATGAGGAGGAGGGCGGCAGCCGTCGTGGCGGCCGTCGCGGTGGCCGCAACAGGCAGCGCCGCAACGAGCATGGCTTCCAGGCACCTGCCGGACCGGTAGTGCGTGAAGTCCAGATTGGCGAGACCATCAGCGTAGCGGATCTGGCTTCGCAGATGTCTGTCAAGGGCGGAGAAGTGGTCAAGTTCATGTTCCAGCTGGGCACTCCGGTGACCATCAATCAGGTGCTGGATCAGGAGACGGCTGCGCTGGTTGCCGAAGAAATGGGCCACAAGGTGAAGCTGATCAGTGACGACTTGCTTGAAACGCAGCTGGCCGAGTCCCTGAAGCTTGAAGGCGAAGCTTTCCAGCGTGCACCAGTGGTTACTGTCATGGGGCACGTTGACCATGGTAAAACTTCGCTGCTGGACTACATCCGCCGTGCCAAGGTGGCAACCGGCGAGGCTGGTGGTATCACCCAGCATATCGGTGCGTACCATGTACAGACCGAAGGCGGCATGATTACCTTTCTGGATACTCCCGGACACGCGGCCTTTACCGCGATGCGCGCCCGGGGTGCCAAGGCTACAGACATTGTGATTCTGGTAGTGGCAGCCGATGACGGTGTGATGCCGCAGACCATTGAGGGCATCCAGCACGCCAAGGCAGCTGGTGTCCCCCTGATTGTCGCCGTAAACAAAATCGACAAGCCAGAAGCTGATCCGGACCGCATCAAGAATGACCTGGCCCAGCATGATGTCATCCCCGAAGAGTGGGGGGGCGATACCCAATTTGTGCATGTATCTGCCAAGGTGGGTACCGGTATCGACGAGCTGCTTGAGGCTGTCCTGCTGCAGTCTGAAGTGCTTGAGCTGACCGCGATTCCAAGTGCATCTGGCCGTGGTGTGGTGATTGAGTCCCGTCTGGACCGTGGCCGTGGTCCGGTGGCGTCCATTTTGGTACAAAACGGTACCCTGCGCCAGGGCGACATGGTGTTGGTTGGCGTCAACTTTGGCCGTGTACGCGCCATGCTGGATGAAAACGGCAAGCCGATCCAGGAAGCCGGTCCGTCCATTCCGGTCGAGATTCTGGGTCTGGATGGCACCCCCGAGGCGGGTGACGAAATGACCGTCGTTGAAGACGAACGCAAAGCCCGTGAAATTGCCTTGTTCAGGCAGGGCAAGTTCCGCGAGGTCAAGCTGGCCCGCGCTTCTGCCGGCAAGCTGGAGAATATCTTCGAAAGCATGGGCCAGGAAGAGAAAAAAGTACTCAACGTGGTCGTCAAGGCTGACGTGCGCGGTACCCTGGAGGCCCTGCAGTCCTCGCTGACCGAGCTGGGCAACGATGAGGTAGAAGTGCGCATCGTGGCTGGTGGCGTGGGCGGCATCACTGAAAGTGATGCCAACCTGGCGCTGGCCTCCAATGCGGTCATTTTCGGCTTTAACGTGCGTGCAGATGCGGGGGCGCGCAAAATTGTCGAGAACGAAGGTCTCGACATGCGGTACTACAACATCATCTACGACATCATCGAGGATGTAAAAGCGGCCCTGACCGGTATGCTGGGCAGTGATCTGCGTGAACAGATCGTTGGCGTGGCCGAGGTACGTGATGTCTTCCGCTCACCAAAAATTGGTGCAATTGCCGGCTGTATGGTGATCGAAGGCACTGTGCTGCGTAACCGCCCGATCCGTGTCCTGCGTGACGATGTAGTGATCTTTGAAGGCGAGCTGGAGTCCTTGCGCCGCTTCAAGGATGATGTCAACGAAGTGCGTCACGGCATGGAGTGCGGTATTGGCGTCAAGAGCTATAACGACGTCAAGGTGGGCGACAAGATCGAAGTGTTCGAGAAGGTCGAAGTGGCCCGTACACTCTGATCGCGAATGCTGTAACCATGACAACGGCACGTGCGGGCAACCGGCGTGCCGTTTGTTGCTTCAATTTATCGCGTCATGAGGTAAAACATCATGAGCAAACAATACAGCCGTGCCCAGCGAGTGGGCGACCAGATCCAGCGCGAGCTGGCAGTCATGATTCCACGCGAGGTGAAAGACCCGCGCCTGGGCTTCGTGACCCTGACAGGGGTTGATGTCAGTCGTGACCTGGGTCATGCCAAGGTTTACGTCACGCTAATGAACAGCGAGGACCCCGAAGTTATTGAGGACAACCTGGAAGTGTTGCGTGAGGCGGCAGGTTACCTGCGGATGCTGCTGGGCAAGGAAATTCGTATTCGCAGCATTCCACAGCTGCACTTTCATTATGATGACAGCGTCACTCGTGGTGCCTATATGTCTTCGTTGATCGAGCGGGCTGTGGCCAGTGACCGCAACAACCACCAGCAGGATGGAGATGAATAAGTGAATCCTCAGGTGAAGCGCAAGCGCCGCAGCATCAGCGGCATCCTGATACTGGATAAGCCGGCGGGGGTCAGCTCCAATGGTGCGCTGCAAAAGGTGCGCTGGCTGCTCAACTCGGACAAGGGCGGACATACCGGCAGCCTGGATCCGCTGGCAACTGGCGTGTTGCCGTTGTGTTTTGGTGAGGCGACCAAGTTCTCGCGCTATTTGCTGGATGCAGACAAGGCCTATGAGGCTGAAGTACGACTGGGTCAGACGACCAATACGGGCGATGCCGAAGGAGAAGTTCTGGAAACCCGGCCGGTCAATATCAGCCTGGAGCAGGCTGAGGCAGTGCTGCCGCAATTTCGTGGTGACATCATGCAGGTGCCGCCCATGTACTCGGCGCTGAAACAGGATGGTCAGCCATTGTACAAGTTGGCCCGGGCTGGTGAGGTGGTTGAGCGCAAGGCGCGATCCATACACATTGCCGCCCTCGAACTGCTGAGCCTTGAAGGCGATCTGCTGCGTCTGCGCGTCAGCTGTAGCAAGGGGACCTACATCCGTACTTTGGCCGAAGATATTGGTCGTGAGCTGGGTTGTGGTGCTCATATTGCCGGTCTGCGTCGCATCGCCGCCGGCCCGTTTGATCTGTCTCGCGCGGTAACCCTGGACGAGCTGATTGCATTGCACGACGAGCAGGGCAGCGAGGCACTGGACCGGTATCTGCTGCCCTGCGATGCCGGGTTGCTGGACTGGCCGCAGGTCACCCTGACCGAGCACACCACCTACTACTGGCAAAACGGTCAGCCGGTACGCGCACCGGGTGCTCCGGTCAGTGGAATGGTGCGGGTTTATAGTCATCAGCAAGAATTTATCGGTGTTGCCGAAATTGATGAAGACGGACTGGTTGCGCCAAGACGCCTGATTAGGTCACAATAGCAAAGTTTTTCCGGTCATGTGGCCGGGCATGGGTGGCTGTTGGCAGGCACGGTCATTCCATTTTTCAAGCACGGGGTTGCCACACATGAATATCCCGGCCTGTCCAGACATAAGGAGCCAGATATGGCACTCAGCGTTGAAGAAAAAGCCCAGATCGTTAGCGACTACCAGCAAACAGCCGGTGACACCGGTTCACCCGAAGTACAGGTTGCCCTGCTGACCGCCAACATCAACAAGCTGCAAGAGCACTTCAAGAGCAACAAGAAGGACCACCACTCCCGTCGTGGCCTGATCCGCATGGTTAACCAGCGCCGCAAGCTGCTGGATTACCTGAAGAAAAAAGACCTCGGCCGTTACGCCACCCTGATTGGCCGTCTGGGTCTGCGTCGCTAAGCGTACGCTATTCAATGCAAAAAGCTGGTGTTCTGGGTGTCAGCGGACGCAGTCCCGATGCTTCAGGCACCGGCTTTTTTGCTTTCATGATCTGTTACCCGGTGGAAGCTCTGAAAAGCATTTGTGTTGAATGCTTTACAGAGTTTCCATATAAGGATGCAGGCAGGTACTTGCTTGCCGAAGGCTCGAAGCGGGCCGATACCCGCCAGCCTGACAGTTCCCCCTGGTAACCTGAATTAAAAAGGAAAAAACCGTGAACCCGGTAATCAAGACATTTGAATTCGGTCAGTCGACCGTAACCCTGGAAACCGGCCGCGTTGCGCGCCAGGCTTCCGGTGCTGTACTGGTAAAAGTAGACAATGATGTCACCGTGCTGGTGACTGTAGTGGGTGCCAAACAGGCCGACCCGGGCAAGGATTTCTTCCCGCTGTCAGTGCATTACCAGGAAAAAACCTATGCCGCAGGCAAGATCCCTGGCGGTTTCTTCAAGCGTGAAGCTCGCCCTTCCGAAAAAGAAACCCTGACCTCGCGCCTGATCGACCGTCCAATTCGCCCGCTGTTCCCGGACGGCTTCCACAACGAAGTACAGGTAATCTGTACCGTTATTTCCACCAGCAAGAAAACCGATCCGGACATCGCCGCGATGCTGGGTACTTCCGCTGCACTGGCGATTTCCGGCATCCCGTTCAACGGCCCGATTGGCTGTGCCCGTGTTGGCTTTCACCCTGAAGCCGGCTACCTGCTGAACCCGACCTACGAGCAGCTGGAAGCCTCCGCACTGGACATGGTGGTTGCCGGTACTGAAGACGCTGTGCTGATGGTTGAGTCCGAAGCCAAAGAGCTGACCGAAGACCAGATGCTGGGCGCTGTGCTGTATGCCCACGAAGAATTCCAGGTGGCCATCAATGCCATCAAGGATTTTGCCGCCCAGGCTGCCAAGCCGCGCTGGGACTGGCAGGCTCCAGCTGAAAACACCGAGCTGCTAAACGCCATTAGCAGCCAGTTTGGTGAGGAAATTTCCAAGGCCTATACCATCACCATCAAGCAGGACCGCTATGCCCGTCTGGGCGAGCTGCGTGACCAGGCAGTTGCCGCACTGGCCAACGAAGAAACCGGCCCCTGCGCCCAGGAAGTCAAGGATTGCTTTGGCGAAATCGAATACCGTACCGTGCGCGAGAACATCGTTTCCGGCAAGCCGCGTATTGATGGCCGCGATACCAAAACTGTTCGCCCGCTGAACATCGAAGTTGGCGTGCTGGACAAGACCCACGGCTCCGCGCTGTTCACCCGTGGTGAAACCCAGGCGCTGGTGGTTGCGACCCTGGGCACCGCCCGTGACGCCCAGCTGCTGGATACCCTGGAAGGCGAGAAGCGTGACCACTTCATGCTGCACTACAACTTCCCTCCGTACTCCGTAGGCGAGTGCGGCCGCATGGGTGCCACCGGTCGTCGCGAAATCGGTCATGGCCGTCTGGCCCGCCGCGGTGTGGCTGCCATGTTGCCTGACGCCGATGACTTCCCCTACACAGTGCGCGTGGTTTCCGAAATCACCGAGTCCAACGGCTCCAGCTCCATGGCGTCGGTCTGTGGTGCCTCCCTGGCGCTGATGGATGCCGGTGTGCCAATGAAAGCACCGGTGGCCGGTATTGCCATGGGTCTGGTCAAGGAAGGCGAGCGCTTCGCCGTATTGACCGACATTCTGGGTGACGAAGACCACCTGGGTGACATGGACTTCAAGGTGGCCGGTACAGCCAATGGCGTGACCGCACTGCAGATGGACATCAAGATCGAGGGCATCACCGAGGAGATCATGGAGATCGCCCTGGAGCAGGCCCACGCCGCGCGCATCACCATTCTCGACCAGATGAACCAGGTGCTGCCTGCTTCACGCAGCGAGATTTCCGAGAACGCGCCGTCGATGCTGACCATGAAGATCGACGCCGACAAAATCCGCGACGTGATCGGCAAGGGTGGTGCCACCATCCGTGCCATCTGCGAGGAAACCAACGCCTCCATCGACATTGAAGATGACGGTTCCATCAAGATCTTTGGCGAGACCAAGGAAGCTGCCGAAGCTGCCCGCGAAGCGGTACTGGCGATTACTGCCGAAGCCGAAATCGGCAAGATCTATCGCGGCAAGGTTGAGCGCATCGTTGACTTTGGTGCCTTCGTCAACATTCTGCCCGGCAAGGATGGTCTGGTGCACATTTCCATGATCAGCAACGAGCGCGTGGAAAAAGTCACCGACTACCTCAAAGAAGGCGAGATGATCGACGTCGTGGTACTGGACGTTGACAACCGTGGCCGCATCAAGCTGTCCATCAAGGACGTAGAAGCTGCCCGCGCCGAGCAAGCATAAGCGTTTTGCTGCTTGAGTAAAAAGCCACCTTCGGGTGGTTTTTTGCGTATCAGGATTTTTGTTTTGTCAACATGAAAACAACTCATAATGAATGTTAGTTCTTTGAGTTTGTTTCACTGTGTAGAAAAAACCACAATGGCCACCTCAAAATTAAGGAGGTGCCCCATGGCATTAGCACACAACCTCGGTTTCCCGCGTATTGGTGGTGACCGTGAACTGAAGAAAGCAGTCGAAGCCTATTGGAAAGGCGATATTACCGAAGCCCAGCTGCAACAAACCGGCCGTGAGCTGCGTGCCAAACACTGGCAACTGCAAAAAGATGCCGGCATCGAGCTGCTGCCGGTGGGCGATTTTGCCTGGTACGACCAGGTGCTGACCCACACCCTGACCTTTGGCGCAGTTCCCGAGCGTTTCCTGAAGGCGGGCGAAAAGCCCAGTCTGGACACATTGTTTGCCATCGCCCGTGGTGTGGTGGAAACCAGTTGCTGTGGCGGTGCCCACGCCCAGGAAATGACCAAGTGGTTTGATACCAACTATCACTATCTGGTGCCCGAGCTGACCTCAGATCAGCAGTTCAGCCTGAGCTGGAATGAGCTGTTTGACGAAGTGGACGAAGCGCTGGCGCTGGGCCACAAGGTCAAGCCGGTCATTATCGGTCCGCTGACCTGGCTGTGGCTGGGCAAGGAAAAGGAAGCCGGCTTCAACCGCCTCGACCTGCTGGAGCGTCTGCTGCCAGTGTATGGCCAGATTCTGCAACGCTTGCAACAGCAGGGCGTGGAGTGGGTACAGATTGACGAGCCGATTCTGGGGCTGGATTTGCCGCAGGAATGGAAAAACGCCTTCGAGCGGGCTTACAACCTGCTGCAAGGCGAGCCATGCAAGAAGCTGATTGCCACTTATTTCTCTGGTCTGGAAGATAATCTGGGGCTGGCGGCCAACCTGCCGGTCGATGGCCTGCACATTGATCTGGTGCGTGCACCGGAACAATACCCCACCATTCTTGACCGCCTGCCTGCCTATAAGGTGCTGTCGTTGGGTGTGGTCAATGGCCGCAACGTCTGGCGCGCCGACCTGGAAAAAATCCTCGAAACCCTGAGTCACGCCCATGAGCGTCTGGGTGACCGTCTATGGGTGGCACCGTCCTGCTCGCTGCTGCACAGTCCGGTGGACCTGTCCCGTGAAGACCAACTGGATGATGAGCTGAAAAGCTGGCTGGCCTTTGCCGTACAAAAGTGCGAAGAAGTGGCCCTTCTGGCTGAAGCCGTCAACAACCCCGGCAGTGCCAAGGTGCAAGCTGCGCTGGCGCAGAGCCGCCAGGTGCAAGCCAGCCGTGCCGCTTCACCGCGCATTCACAAACCGCAGGTGCAAGCGCGTCTGGCAGCGGTAACGGCCAAAGACAGCCAGCGTGCCGCACCCTTTGCCGAGCGTATCAGGTTGCAGCGTGAGCGCCTGAATTTGCCGCTGTTCCCGACCACCACCATTGGTTCCTTCCCGCAAACCGCCGAGATTCGAGCCGCCCGTCAGGGGTTGCGTCAGGGCAAGCTCAATGAAGAGCAGTACAAACAGGCGATGCAGGAGCAAATCCGCCTGGCCGTTGAGATACAGGAAGAGCTGGGCCTGGACGTGCTGGTACACGGCGAAGCCGAGCGCAATGACATGGTGGAATACTTTGCCGAGCAGCTGGACGGTTACCTGTTTACTCGCTTTGGCTGGGTGCAGAGCTATGGCTCGCGCTGCGTCAAACCCGCAGTTATCTTTGGTGATATCAGCCGACCCAAAGCCATGACCGTGGAATGGATTAGCTACGCCCAGCAGCAGACCGACAAGATCATGAAGGGCATGTTGACCGGCCCGGTGACCATGCTGATGTGGTCCTTCCCGCGCGAAGACCTGACCCGCAAGCAACAGGCGCAACAACTGGCACTGGCCATCCGCGATGAAGTGGTGGATCTGGAAGCCGCCGGCATCAAGATCATCCAGATTGACGAGGCTGCGTTCCGTGAAGGGCTGCCGCTGCGCCGCGCCGACTGGCAGGCGTATCTGGACTGGGCCACCGAAGCCTTCCGCCTGACCGCCAGTGGTGTGCGTAACGAAACGCAGATTCACACACATATGTGCTACAGCGAATTCAACGACGTGATCGACGCCA
>Ga0209075_1001884_pt1 | contig 19193 bp, 20 predicted proteins | sample Stecom2011_FD_187523 | JGI IMG/M metagenome (GOLD analysis project Ga0209075, IMG submission 187523) | Agricultural soil microbial communities from Utah to study Nitrogen management - Steer compost 2011 (SPAdes) (version 2) | ecosystem: Environmental > Terrestrial > Soil > Agricultural land...
ACTTCGCTGCGCTGTTCCGCTTCTGCGCCCTTAGGTGCGTTGCTGTTTACGCTCTCGTCGTCCTGTTTGCTGTGACGCTGATCAGTCCGTTCCTGACGCTCTGGTCGTGGGCTGCGTTCTTGCTTTGGCGCTCGCTCTTGGCGTGCGGGTTGCTCAGCACGTGGGGCACGGTTGTCGCTACGCTCGGCGCGCTCAGGGCGTTCTTGCGGCGCCCGCTTTTGCCGCGGCTGCTCACCGTTTTGGGCGCGATTATCGCTGCGCTCAGCACGCTCAGGGCGTTCGTTGCGAGTCGCTGCACCATTTTGCTGCACGCGGCCATCACGGGGTTCGCTGCGACGGTTGCGATTATTGCGAGTGTTGTTGGTGCGTGGGCGATTGCTATCGCTACGTGGCTGACGGCCTTTATTTACTGGTGTGGCTGGCTCTTTTGCCGGCTCGGCAAACATCGCTTTCAGCCAGACCACTAAACGGGCAAAGAAGCCCAGCTGGGCAGCTGATGCGGCAGGCGCTGCCGGTGCTTGAGCACGCGGTGCTGGGGCAGCGGTATCCGGCGGCATCAGCTTAACGGCAGGCTGCTGAATTTTGATTTCTGCTTCAGTGACCGGCTCTTGTGAGGGGTCATTGCTTTCCAGCAAATCAACCTCGTGACTGATTAGGCCTTCTGCTACCTGATCATCACGAATACGCTGCACTTCAAAGTGCGGGGTATCCAAGTTGGTGTTTGGAATAATCAAAATGCGAGTCTTGTAGCGGTTTTCCAAGTCGCGCAGCTGCTGACGTTTTTCGTTCAGCATGTAGGTAGCAACGGGGACTGGCACCTGGGCCTGAATTTCACCGGTACGCTCTTTCATCACGGCTTCTTCAATCAAACGCAGGATCGATAGCGCCAGTGATTTAACGTCACGGATATGGCCTTGGCCGTCACAGCGTGGGCAGACGATCGAAGAGGTTTCGCCCAGTGAAGGACGCAGACGCTGGCGTGATAACTCCATCAAACCAAAGCGAGAGATGCGACCTGTTTGCACGCGTGCACGATCGGCTTCTAGCGCTTCGCGCAGACGGGTTTCCACTTCACGCTGGTGGCGCTGCGGGCCCATGTCGATAAAGTCGATAACAATCAGGCCACCGATATCACGCAGGCGTAGCTGACGAGCAATTTCGTCTGCTGCTTCTAGGTTGGTTTGCAGAGCAGTTTCTTCAATGTCAGCACCCTTGGTGGCGCGCGACGAGTTGATGTCGATAGACACCAACGCTTCGGTTGGATCAATAACGATGGAGCCACCGGAGGGAAGTTTTACTTCACGCTGGAACGCAGATTCGATTTGTGACTCAATCTGGTAACGCGAAAAAAGTGGGATCTCATCTTTATATTCTTTGATCTTGTGCTGAAAATCAGCCATCACCTGAGAAACGAACCCTTGGGCTTCTTGGTAGGTTTCGGATGAGTCGATCAATACTTCGCCAATATCTTTACGCAGATAATCGCGGATAGCGCGAATAATGACGTTTGATTCCTGATAGATCAGGAAAGGCGCTGGACGGGTCTTGGAAGCTTCATCAATGGAGTTCCACAGTTTGACCAAGTAGTTCAAGTCCCACTGTAGCTCTTCTGCGCTGCGGCCAAGGCCAGCGGTGCGCACGATGATGCCCATGTCTTCTGGCACTTCGAGCGAATTTAGCGCGTCTTTTAACTCTTGCCGCTCTTCCCCTTCAATGCGACGGGAAATACCGCCAGCACGTGGGTTGTTAGGCATCAGCACTAAGTAGCGACCAGCGAGACTGATAAAGGTGGAGAGGGCGGCGCCTTTATTGCCGCGCTCTTCTTTGTCGACCTGCACTATCACTTCCATGCCTTCACGGATCACATCTTTAATATTGATGCGGCCGCCATTTTCTTTGGAGTCTTTCTGGAAGTATTCGCGGGAGATTTCTTTTAGCGGTAGGAAACCGTGGCGCTCGGCACCGAAATCAACAAAGGCAGCTTCGAGGGAGGGCTCAACGCGGGTGATTCGACCTTTATAGATATTGGCTTTTTTCTGCTCGCGGGTACGGTGTTCAATATCCAGATCGAATAGCTTTTGGCCATCGACTAAAGCAACCCTTACCTCTTCGGCGTGGGTCGCATTGATTAACATGCGTTTCATTTTTTACTCATCACTTCATGTGATGACATGCAGACAGGCCCGCAAGGACGGGACAGACCGGTTGAACGGATTGATGCAATACGGGACCACAGGCAACTCTATCTGTGTATTTGTCACGTCTTGAGCATGTTTCCTATTCCAACCTCTTTTTCATTGCGGCTTCATGGCCAGGTTCTGTTATTACGTGCCTGTTGGGCGCGTCGCACAAAACTATTATCTTCTGGGCCGGCTTCTGTTCCGGCGCCTTAAAATCGGCGTACTTGATACCGTATGTGTCTGTCGCCACTTCGTCTGGCGGAATCTCTCTGCAGGCCACCGGTTATATTATTGCCGTCAGGTAAACACTCTGCCGGCGCCGGTATATACCAACCTGCTGACCGAGCTCATTAGGAGCCCAGAGCGTGCTGTTTTGTTGTCGACTCCATCTCATGCCGTGCTCATGTTCAGCATCCGGCGAATGTTCGCAGCGCGTCGTCGGAGGGCAGACGGAGGTCGACGCCGGAGTGTAACAGTGAAATTGACGATTGATCAATGAGATACAGCTGCTCAGGGGCCAGTTGGACGAATCTGCGCTTACTGTTGAGAAAGAGTAAGGAAAGCCAAGCAAAGAAGCCGCGCTGCCGCTAGAATCGCCGCCATGTCAGAACCTAATCCCGCTAAAGTCACTTTTATTACCATTGCTGAAGATCGTCTCGGCCAGCGGCTGGACAATTTCCTCATTGGTCACCTTAAGGGCGTGCCGAAGTCGCGCATCTACCGGATCATTCGTGACGGTCAGGTGCGGGTCAATAAAAAGCGCGCCTCCCAGACCACGCGCCTCGAAATTGGCGATGAGGTCCGTATTCCGCCAATTCGGGTATCCGAAGGTACCGTTGCCCCTGCGGTAGGCGCTGGCTTGGCTGAGCGGCTGGCACGTGGGTTGGTGTATGAGGATGACTGGCTGTTGGTCTACAACAAGCCCGCTGGGCTGGCTGTCCACGGTGGCAGCGGCATCAGTCTTGGTCTGATTGAAACGCTACGTGCCTTGCGACCCAAGGAGGATCAGCTGGAGCTGGTCCACCGGCTCGATCGCGATACCTCCGGCCTAATTATGGTGGCGCGCAAGCGCAGTTTTCTAAAGCGCCTGCAAAAAATGATGCAGGGCGGCGGCATGGAGAAGCGCTACTGGCTGGTTTGTCAGGGCTTCAAAGGGCAAAGTCGTTCGATTGATGCGCCACTGCTAAAAATAACCAGTGGCAGCAATGAGCGCATGGTCCGCGTTTCCCGTGAAGGCAAAACCGCGGATACCGAGTTCCGCTTGCTCGAGCGCTTTGTCGATACCCAGCTGATAGAGGCAACGCTGGGCACCGGCCGTACCCATCAGATTCGCGTCCATGCCCAGTACGGCGGTTTTGCTCTGTTGGGCGACAGTAAGTATGGCGATCCAGTGGTCACCGAGCGGCTCAAGCAGCTTGGCATTCAGCGTCTGTTCTTACACGCTCGTACGCTTAAGTTGCGCCACCCAGAAACCGGCGCGCAGCTGTCCCTTGAAGCGCCGCTGGATGAAACCTTTGAGCGTGCACTGACCTTATTTAAGCAGGAGAAAGTGGGATGAAACAGCTAGTCATCTTCGATTGGGATGGCACCCTGATGGATTCCACCGGGCGGATTGTTGAGTGCTTGTGTTTGGCCGCCGCCGAAACGGGTTTGCCACCATTGGCCCCAGAGCATGCTCTTTCAATTATTGGTTTGGCCCTGCCAAAGGCGATCCGTACCCTGTACCCAGATATCAGCGATGCTGATGCTGAGCAGATGCGCCAGCGCTACGTTGAGCACTTCTTGGCGGCGGAAGCGGTGCCTAATCAGTTGTTCCCTGGTGTGCGTGAGCTGCTTGATGAGCTGGCTGACAGTGAAGTCATGATGGCAGTGGCGACCGGTAAAAGCCGGCGTGGCCTAGATCGTGTCTGGCAAGGCAGTGATTTGGGCCGTTACTTTGCCGCCTCTCGTTGCGCCGATGAGTCACAGTCCAAGCCCCATCCGGCGATGGTGAACGAACTACTGACAGAGCTGGGTAAGGCGCCAGTGCAAGCGGTGGTGGTCGGAGATACCAGTTTTGATTTAGAAATGGCGCACAATGCTGGCGTGGAGTCGGTGGCAGTGACTTGGGGGGCACACTCCCGTGAGCTACTGGCACAATATTCACCGCGCATGATGTTAGATGATATTCGCGCTATTCTGCCGCTTCTAAAAACCTCGGAGAGCACCTGATATGGATTTGAATCAGGGAGGTCGGCCACAGTCCGATCGTGAGTGGAAACTACTAGAAAAGCTGGTGCTGTCAGTACACAGCGAGAACCGTAAGCAGCGTCGCTGGACGATTCTTTTTCGCTTAATGACATTCGCTTATTTGTTTGCCTTGCTCTTTATTCTCTTGCCTGGGCGGATGGGGATCTCAACGCCGATCGGCAGTGATCATGTGGCGGTGGTAGACGTGTCCGGTGTGATCGCAGAAGGCGCTGACGCCAGTGCCGACATGATCGTGGCCGGATTACGTGATGCGTTTGAAGCCAGTGCTAGCAAAGCGGTGCTGCTGCGCATTAATAGTCCAGGTGGCTCGCCGGTGCAGTCCGCCTATGTGTACCGAGAAATTATTCGTTTACGCGCTAAATATCCGAAGAAGCCAGTGTATGCGGTGATTGTTGATACAGGTGCGTCGGGTGCCTATTACATTGCCGCAGCGGCGGACCACATTTATGCAGATCAAGCCAGTTTGGTTGGCTCCATTGGTGTGATCATGTCTGGCTTTGGTTTTACCGAGGCGATCGACAAGCTGGGTGTGGAGCGACGGGTAATGACGGCCGGCAATAACAAGGCGGTGCTGGATCCGTTTATGCCACAAGAGGCGAGTCAGCAGCAGCACGTACAAAACATGCTTAATGAAATTCATCTGCAGTTTATTGCTGCGGTGAAGCAGGGGCGTGGCGAGCGCTTGATCACGGGACGGGATGAGGAAATTTTCTCCGGCCTGTTCTGGACCGGTGAGAAGGCGCTGGAGCTGGGCTTAATCGATGGTTTGGGCAGTCCTGGGCAGGTTTCCCGTGATGTCATTGGTGTCGAGGAAATGGTCAACTACACCCCCCGCCGACACCCGTTAGAAGAGCTGTTTGGCCGCTTTGGTAGCAGCATCGGTCAGAGCATGGCCAAGGCGTTAGGTGGCGTCACACTGCATTAGTCCGGCGTTTAGCCCTGCCCTTAGGGCAGGGCAATGCCCTCTGCGGCGAGCATGTCGGTCAGTCGAATCAGCGGCAAGCCAATCAGCGCATTGGGGTCGTCGCCCTGTAAGCGCCGAAACAAAGTGATGCCCAATCCTTCCGATTTAAAGCTACCGGCGCAGTTGAACGGTTGCTCCTTCTTTATATAAGACTCGATAGCGGCGCGGCTCAGCTCGCGAAAATGCACCTGAAATGGCTCGCAGCAAAGCTGGTGGCTGCCGTTGGCGGCATTGTAGAGGCATAGGCCAGTGAGGAAGGTGACACTACTGCCACTGGCTTGCAGCAGTTGCTCAGCAGCGCGTTCGGCGCTGCCAGGCTTACCAAGGATGCTGCCATCCTCCAATACGGCCACCTGATCAGAACCAATCACCAAGCTGCCCGGGTGACGTTGCGCCACCGCCTGCGCCTTGGCTAGGGCGAGGCGCTGTACCAGTGCTTCAGCAGGCTCGTCGGCTAGGCGGCTTTCATCAACGTCTGGGTTGTCACAGAGGAACGTCAGGCCAAGGCGGCGCAGCAGTTCGCGCCGGAATGGTGAAGAGGAGGCCAGTACCAAGGGAGTGTGTTCGTTATGCATGTCCGGCTCCGTGTTTAGTGGTGTGGTTTGCGCGACAAAGGTTTGCCGTGGGCAGTTTTAATACCAAGGGTGCCGATTGTCCCGCCAAAAAGGCTTTTTGCTCAAGCAGTTAACCGGCCAATTTAGCTTTGACAGGGGCACGGCGCCTCTCTAGAATTGCGCGCCTATGAATTCAGGGCAACTGTCTCCGTTTCTTGAGCCGCGCAAGCTGGCCGATCAGGAAGCGGAAATCAAGGGTCAGACCACCGTATCACGGCTACCCCGACTGGCAGAGTTTCGCCACAGTCAGGATGAAATCGTTGAGGCGGTGTTGCGCTTTAGCCGTGATGAAGAGCGACGGCAGTGTTTGGAAGGTAGCATAACAACCGAACTGCAGCTGACCTGTCAGCGCTGTTTGGAGCCGGTGCAAACCGCCATTAAGGCGAATGTTTCTCTGGCGATGGTTTATAACGAGGAACAGATTAAGGCGTTGCCCGAACATCTGGACCCATGGTTAGTCACTGATGAGAGAATCATAGTCAGTGACTTGCTAGCAGAAGAGTTATTGCTGGCGCTGCCGCTGGTGGCCATGCATGAACAATGTCCGACGGTACTGCCGCAGTCTGCAGAACCTGCGGCAGCGGTAGAGTCAAAACGGGATAACCCCTTTGCAGTACTTGCTCAAATTAAGAGCCGGAAAGATTAACAGGAGCGCATTATGGCAGTTCAGAAAGGGCACACCACTCGATCCAAGCGCGGCATGCGTCGTTCCCACGACTCGCTAAGCGCACCGACCTTGAGTGTCGATAGCAGCACTGGTGAAGTGCATCGCCGTCACCACATCACTGCCGACGGTTACTACCGTGGTCGTCAGGTGATCGCGCAAGCCGTCGAAATCGACGACGATCAGGAGTAATCCTGCCTCGATAAAAACGGGAGCTACGGCTCCCGTTTTTATTTCTGTAATCGCGTTTTCTTACAAACCGACTGCGGCGAGCGTCAGCGTAATCGGGCATAGTGCTGACCGTTCGTGGATAGCACGTATATGTTGCAAAGAGGATCGCAGGCCGTGGCACATCAAAAAGCGCATACAGCAGCACCGGTAACACTCGCCGTAGATGGCATGGGCGGCGACATTGGTCTGGCCGTGACCGTACCGGCGGTGGCAAGACTGCTCGCTGCACATTCCTCTGTCCGCATTCTTTTTGTCGCGCTACCTGAGTTAGCCGAGCAGGCGTTAGCTCAAGCAGGCTTAACCAATCACCCACGTCTTGAGTTTATTGCTGCCACTGAAGTGGTCAGCATGGATGATTCGGTCAGGGTGGCGTTACGCAGCAAAAAACAATCGTCCATGCGCTTGGCGATTAACCAAGTGCGCGATGGTCATGCGCAAGCGGCTGTTAGCGCTGGCAACACGGGCGCGCTCATGGCGGTGTCCCGTTTCGTTTTAAAAACATTGCCTGGGATTGAGCGGCCGGCAATTTGTGCACCGATTCCAACCCGTAAAGGTCACTGCCACATGCTCGACTTGGGCGCTAACGTGGATTCAGAGCCGCAGCATTTATTGCAGTTTGCCATCATGGGCAGTGCACTGGTGCGCGCGGTTGATCAATTGGAAAGACCGCGGGTGGCGCTGCTCAACATTGGTGAAGAAGACATCAAGGGTAATGAGCAAATTAAAGAGGCGGCACATTTACTCGCCTCTCACCCGCAGCTTAACTATGTCGGCTTTATTGAAGGCAACGGTATTTTTCAGGGCGACGTTGACGTTGTCGTCAGTGATGGCTTTGTTGGTAACGTGGCACTAAAGACTATGGAAGGCGTGGCATCCATGGTGGGCCATATGATTCGTGAAGAAGCCGCGCGTTCTTGGTTTAAAAAGTTGTCTGCTTTATTTGCTCTGCCGCTATTACAAGGGCTTAAGCAGCGCCTTGACCCGCAACGTTATAATGGCGCCAGTTTGGTTGGCCTTAATGGTGTTGTGGTGAAGAGTCATGGCAGCGCCGACATCAATGGCTTTGTGAGTGCGCTGCAAGTGGCGGTGCACGAAGCCGAGCGTAATGTGCCAGCACTGATTCGTGCTGGACTAGCACAGTCGCCGCTCATTGAAGCTGCAGCAAGTGAAGTAGAAAAAAGTAAAGCAGGAGAAAATAATGAGTAAGAGTGCTTTTATTTTTCCCGGTCAGGGATCGCAAGCAGTAGCCATGCTGGCGGACTTGGGCGACGAAACCATGATCCGGCAAACATTCCAAGAAGCCTCCGGCGCCCTTGGTTATGATCTGTGGGAGTTGGTCCAAAGCGGTCCAGCGGAAGTGCTTAATAGTACGGATAAAACCCAACCTGCCTTGCTCACCAGTGGTGTCGCATTGTGGCGCTTGTGGCAGCAGCGTGGCGGCTGGCGGCCGGACTATATTGCTGGCCATAGCTTAGGCGAATACACGGCCTTGGTTTGTGCCGGGGTCTTTAATCTTGGTGACGGTGTGCGCTTGGTCGAGAAGCGTGGTCAGTTTATGCAACAAGCAGTGCCTGCCGGCACTGGCGCCATGGCAGCAATTCTAGGCTTGGATGATGATCAGGTGCGCGCTGCCTGCGCCGCAGCCGCACAAGGCGACGTGGTCGAAGCGGTTAACCTGAATGCACCGGGGCAGGTTGTGATTGCTGGTAGTGTGGCAGCGGTAGAGCGTGCCATCGCGGCTTGCAAAGAGGCGGGCGCTAAACGTGCCATGCCACTGCCTGTCAGCGTGCCTTCACATTGCGCCCTAATGAAACCGGCCGCCGAGCAGCTAGCGCAAGTGCTTGACGGCATGACCATGCACGCGGTGGAACTGCCACTGATTAACAACGTGGATGTGGCGGTAGAAACTGATCTGGCCAAGATTCGTGAAGCATTGGTACGACAGCTGTACTCACCGGTGCGTTGGGTGGAAATCGTGCAGCGCCTGAGCGCTGAAGGTGTCACCCATGCCTACGAGTGTGGCCCAAGTAAAGTGCTGGCTGGCTTGGTTAAACGAATTGACAAAGAAATTACTGTGTCGGCATTAGATAATGCCGCTGCCTTCAAGCTTGCCCTCGGAGAAGCATGATGACTGAGCAACAAAAAATCGCCCTAGTGACGGGCGCCACTCGCGGCATTGGTCGCGCTATTGCAGCGCAGCTAGCTGCCGATGGCTTTACTGTCGTGGGCACTGCCACTTCACAGGCGGGTGCAGACAGCATCAGTGAATTCTTGCAGCAGCAGGGTAATAATGGTGGCGGTATTGTGTTGGATGTCAGTGACGCTACTTCTGTGCAAACAGCGCTGAAAGAAGTGAACGAAAAATTTGGTGCGCCGCTAGTGTTGGTCAACAATGCCGGCATCACCCGCGACAATATTATGTTGCGCATGAAAGAAGACGAGTGGGACTCGGTGATCAACACCAATCTCAACTCTTTGTTTCGTGTTTGCAAAGGCAGCTTGAAAGGCATGACCAAGGCACGCTGGGGGCGGATTATTAATATCAGCTCCGTGGTCGGTGTGATGGGCAATGCGGGCCAAGCTAACTACGCGGCAGCAAAAGGTGGCGTGGAAGGGTTTACGCGTGCATTGGCGCGGGAAATTGGCTCACGCAACATTACGGTTAACAGTGTGGCGCCCGGTTTTATTCAAACGGATATGACCGATCAACTGACTGACGCGCAGCGTGAAGGCATGCTGGCGCAGATCCCATTGGCACGTCTGGGCACGGCGGCAGAAATCGCCAGCGCAGTGGCGTGGCTAGCCAGTGATGGTGCAGGATACGTCACAGGTACTACAATTCATGTCAATGGCGGCATGTTTACTGGGTGATAATACAGCAGTTGTTGTGTTATCTATTTGATTTTGTAAGGTAATATGCAGTAACAGGAAGCTAGGCACAAAGGCAGATAGTGGCTTGCATGGGTTGGAAGCGTTCACCTAGAATAGCCGCCTGAGGTGCAAAGCCACCGATAACAGGAGAGAACACTCATCATGAGCAGCATTGAAGAACGGGTAACCAAGATAATTGTTGAGCAACTGGGGGTTAAACCGGAAGACATTAAGCCGGAAGCCTCTTTCGTAGAGGACTTGGGTGCCGATTCTCTGGATACCGTTGAGCTGGTGATGGCTCTCGAAGAGGAATTCGAAACCGAGATCCCGGACGAAGAAGCAGAAAAGATCAACACCGTCCAGGCAGCCATCGACTACGTGAAGTCGCACAGCTGATCGATCTGGTGTGGTAAAAAGAAGCCGCAAGCTCACTAGGGCTTGCGGCTTTTTCGTTTAGTAGGCCAATAAAAATATTGTTGCAATGTTTTTTGCAATAAAGCGCCGCTGTCACACAGTGGTGTGGTAGGGAGTCTAGCTATGCGCCGTGTGGTAGTAACAGGTATGGGAATGATCACTCCATTAGGAGTGGATATGGCATCTTCCTGGCAGGGGTTGGTGGCCGGTAAAAGTGGCATTGGCAATATTGAACATTTTGATACCAGCGCATTTTCCACTCGTTTTGCGGGGATAGTGCCAGCGTTCGATCTGGCCGAGTACATGCCGGCCAAAGATGCGCGCAAGATGGATCCCTTTATTCAGCACGGTATGGTCGCGGCGATTCAAGCCATTCGTGATAGCGGCATCGAAATTACGGATAGCAATGCCGATCGCATTGGTGTCATCACAGGTTCTGGTATCGGCGGTTTGACCGGTATCGAAGAAAACCATCGCAAAATGCTTGACGGTGGGCCACGCAAAATTTCGCCATTTTTTGTGCCCGGTTCGATTATTAATATGTTGTCGGGCAACCTGTCGATTATGTTCGGCCTACGTGGCCCGAATATCGCCATCGCCACGGCCTGTACCTCTGGCACGCATACGATCGGTTTTGCGGCTCAACAAATTCAGCTAGGTCTTGCGGATGTCATGATTGCTGGCGGGGCTGAAAAAGCCTCCAGTGAGTTGGGTGTCGGTGGCTTTGCTGCCGCCCGCGCACTGTCCACCCGCAATGATGACCCTCAGGCCGCTTCGCGCCCTTGGGACCGTGATCGTGACGGCTTTGTCTTGTCTGACGGTGCCGGCATTGTCGTATTGGAAGAGTATGAGCACGCTAAAGCGCGCGGTGCACGTATCTATGCCGAGCTGATCGGTTTTGGCATGAGTGGTGACGCCCACCACATGACCTCGCCGCCGGAAGACGGTGCGGGCGCTGCAGCCGCCATGCGTAATGCACTGGTCAGCGCAGCCATCACAGCCGAGCAAGTTGATTACATCAATGCCCACGGCACTTCTACCTCAGCGGGCGATCTGGCTGAGGCGATTGCAGTCAAAACCGTGTTTGGCGATCACGCCTATAAGTTGGCGATCAGTTCCACCAAGTCGATGATCGGCCATTTGCTCGGCGCAGCTGGTGCGGTGGAAGCGATCATCAGCATCCTCGCCCTCCGTGATCAAGTGGCGCCGCCGACCATCAATCTGGATAATCCAGATGAAGGTTGTGATCTGGACTTTGTTGCTCATCAAGCCCAGCAGCGTCCATTGAAGACGGTGCTAAGTAACTCCTTCGGCTTTGGTGGCACCAATGGCTCGCTGGTGTTTCGCCAAATTTGATGGCTGCTCTAATGGCAGAAACTGATGCAGGGACGGATGCTAGAGATAACGCAGATCAACAGTGATGACCGCGGACTAAGTTACGGCGACGGACTGTTTGAAACCATGCGTCTGGTGGCGGGGCGAATTCCACTCTGGCCACGTCACCGCGCACGGCTGCTTGAAGGCGCGCAACGCCTAGCCATTGATGTGCCGTTAGCCGCGCTAGATGCGTCAGTGGCGCAGCAGTGCGGCCAAGCTGGCAGCGCCATCATTAAGATCATCTTGACCCGTGGTAGCGGTGGACGTGGTTATAGTGCGCCCGCCGAGCCCAGTCCAACCTTGCTGATTCAGCGCCATCCGTTGGTCCTGCCAGCGGCTGAGCGTTACGCCGAAGGCCTCAGCGTCGGCATTTGCGACATTCATCTTGCCAGCCAGCCAGCCTTGGCCGGCATTAAGCACCTCAACCGCCTTGAACAGGTGCTAGCGCGCCGCCAAGTGGATGCGTCCGGTTGGCACGAGGGGTTGCTGCTAGGCGCCGCTGACGAGCCGCTGGAGCTGACCGCGATGAATCTGTTCGCGCGCTTTGGCAAACAGCTGTGGACGCCTGACTTGAGTCAAGCGGGTGTTGCTGGGGTGATGCGCAGCCATATTTTGCAGACATTGGCATCTGAGCTGGGCTTGGCAACGCTGGTATCAAGTGTCCCGCTGTCACAATTACAACAAGCAGACGAGCTGTTTGCCTGCAACAGTGTTGCTGGCGTGCTACCAATCCGTAAACTGGCGCTATGGAACTGGTCGGTGGGCGATACCACTGTCGCCATGCAGCAACGGCTTGATGAGTTATTTTCTGGGGATTAACGTGCGCGCCAAATATATTGGGTTACTGGCTCTGCTGCTGGCACTGACTGCCATCGGCACCCTGTTCTGGCTGGCTGGCCACGTGCATCGGCCACTGCAGCTAGAGCGGCAGCTGGTTATTGACGTTGCCCCAGGCAGCAGCCTCAACAGCGTGCTGCGCCAACTGGCCCGTGAGGGGTTATTAGGCGATCAGCATGAAGCGCTGCATCGTCGTTTTGGCGCGCGCCTGTATGATCTCTTTACTGACGTCTCGCAGCGTATTCGAGTGGGTGAATATGTCGTTAAACCCGGCGATTCACTGCTGCAGTTATTGCTGCGTATTGAAAACGGTGAGGTGCTACAGCGTAGCTTTGCCTTGATTGAAGGCTGGAATATGGTCGAGCTGCGTGCCGCCTTGGCCAAGGCGCCAGCGCTACGCCAAACTCTCGACAAGGTCGACGATGCCGCGCTAGCAGCAGTATTAGCGCTGCCCAACGATAACCCCGAAGGTTGGTTTGCGCCGGAAACCTGGCACTACACCAGCCACGACAGCGATTTGGATTTGCTCCGTCGTGCCTATGCCAGGCAGCAAAGTCTGCTCGACGAAGCCTGGCGTAACCGCGCTAAAAATCTGCCCTACAGCGATGCCTATGATGTTTTGATCATGGCGTCGATTATCGAAAAAGAAACCGGCGTGCCGACTGAACGCGGTGAGATTGCCGGCGTGTTTGTTGAGCGCCTGCGCCGTGGCATGCGCCTGCAAACGGATCCGACCGTTATTTACGGCATGGGTGAGCGCTACGAAGGGCGCATTCGCAGTGCTGACTTACGTCAGCCGACACCGTGGAACACCTATGTGATCAAGGGTTTACCGCCCACACCGATTGCGATGCCCGGCGCCGATGCTATTCGTGCTGCGGTGGCGCCGGCGGACACCAAGGCCTTGTTCTTTGTCGCCCGTGGCGATGGCTCCCATGTCTTTTCCCGCAGCTTGGAAGAACACAATCGCGCCGTGCGTGAGTTCCAGCTGCGCCGTCGGCAGGATTACCGCTCCTCACCAGCACCGAGCAGTGCGCCTTGATGCGCGGACGTTTTATTACTTTTGAAGGTGGTGAGGGTGCCGGTAAGTCCAGCAATCTGGAGCTTACTGCGCAGTTTCTGCGCCAGCGTGATATTGATGTGGTAGTGACCCGTGAGCCTGGTGGTACGCCACTGGCAGAGGAAATCCGCAACCTGCTGTTAGCCCCCCGTGACGAGCGGATGCAAGCCGATACCGAGCTGCTGTTGATGTTCGCTGGTCGAATGCAGCACGTTGGCAGCCTCATTGAACCCGCTCTGCAGCGCGGGGCTTGGGTGCTGTCGGATCGTTTTGTCGATGCCAGCTACGCTTATCAGGGTGGTGGTCGTGGTTTATCGATGGCGCGCATCGCCGCACTAGAGCAACTTTTGCTAGCCGACCTAAAGCCTGATCTGACACTGTTATTTGATGTGCCGGTTGAGATTGGTCTGGCACGTGCTGGTCGGCGCGGTGAGCTGGATCGTATTGAGCAGGAAGACTTGGCTTTCTTCCAACGTATTCGTGACACTTATCTGGCCCGCGCGGCAGCGGAACCAGAGCGCTTTCGCGTGCTCAATGCAGCGGCCGCTTTGCCGCAGGTGCAACAGCAGTTGCTGACCACACTGGAACAATGCTGGCAGCATTGGCAGCAATAAAACAAACACTCATTAGGCAAGCGAGCGCAGCATGAGCAAAGACAATGCTAAGGCGGCAGCGATTCAAGCTCCGTGCAGCTGGCACCATGAGTTGCTGGCCGAGCTGATGCAGCAGGCGGCGGATCAGCGTTTGCCCCATGCGCTGGTGTTGTCTGGTCCGGCTGGGATCGGTAAGCGCCGTCTAGCCCGTGCCTTTCTGGAAGCACTGCTGTGCCAGCAACCTCAGGGCGGGCTGGCCTGCGGGCGTTGCCAGTTTTGCCATTTGGCTGCTGCTGGCAGTCATCCGGACTTGGCCGTGCTGATGCCGGAAGAGAAGAGCAAGGTCATCAAGATTGATCAGGTCCGTGAGCTGGTTGAGCTGTTCTCCAAAACAGCCCAATACGGTGGTCGCCGAGTGGCGCTGCTGTGGCCGGCAGAATCAATGAACCGTAATGCCCAGAACGCTTTGCTGAAAACGCTGGAAGAGCCGGGCAGCGGTGCTTTTTTATTGTTGCTGTGCGATCAGCCCAGCCGCTTGCTGCCGACTGTGCGCAGCCGCTGTCAGCAGCGCCAGCTGCCGCTACCAGATCAAGACAAGGCACTGGCCTGGTTAACCGAACAAGTGAGCAAGAGCAGCGATGCGGCAGCGTTGCTCGCCGCCGCCGGTGGCGCACCCTTAAAAGCACTGGAGCTGGAGCAGGCCGAATGGTTTGCCCAGCGCGACGTGCTGCTGGGTCAGTTTGTCGCGGTAGCAGAGGGGCGCGTGCCTGTTAGTATTGCTGCACAAGCCTTGCTCAAGCATGAGCCTTTGGCTCTGCTGGAGGCGCTGCATGGGTGGTTGGCCGCGGCGTTGCGTGGCCAGCTAGTGGATCAGCGCTTGGCCCCAGTGATGCAGCGCCTGCGTGAGCGTGCCGGTGAGCGACGGCTGTTGCAGTTAGCCGCTGAGGTGCAACGCGCGCGCCAATTACTGCAATCTGGCGCCAATCCTAATCCGGCGTTACTGCTGGAGCGGCTACTATTGCTGTCGGTCGGTGTTGACGCCATGGCGAGCGCCTTCTAATCTGCCTCAAGTTTCGTAGTGGAGTAAAAAAATAATGAAAATGCCCGGCGGTGGGGGCGGAATACTCTCCCTAACGATCAAAGATAAGGCGGTGTTGTATGCCGCTTACATGCCATTTATTCGTCATGGCGGCTTATTTATTCCGACCACCAAGGACTACAAACTTGGTGATGAAGTATTTTTGCTGCTCAACATCATGGAAGAAGTGGAAAAAATTCCGGTGGCCGGCAAGGTCGTCTGGATTACCCCTAAAGGCGCCCAAGGTAATCGCAGCACCGGTGTTGGTGTGCAGTTTTCTGATCAGGATGACACCGCACGGAAAACCATTGAAAACTACTTGGCAGGATCTTTGGAGTCGGATCGTCCCACTCACACCATGTAGACTTTATTGTGTTTTTTTGTGCAGCCAGCGCCCGCCTCAGCGGGCGTTGCCGTTTTCAACACTAAGATGTTTAAAAATTAACAGGGCTTAACAAAATATGAGCGTAGCACTGAGTGGGCTGGTCGACTCCCACTGCCACTTGGACTTGATTGATCTGAAGGACTATCCCGAGGGCATGGCGCAGCTGATGGCCGCCACTGCCGCAGCCGGTGTCAGCCATATGCTCTGCATCGGAGTTGACCTGCAAAGCTTCCCCGCTGTGCTTGCGCTGGCGGAGCGTTACCCCCACGTGCACTGCACCGTTGGCGCCCATCCTTTACATAAGGATTCAGGCAGCCCTAGTTGTGCCGAACTAGTGGCGTTGGCGCAGCATCCGCGTGTGGTGGCGATTGGTGAAACTGGGCTCGATTACTTTTATGCCAAGGGTGACACCAGCTGGCAGCGAGACAGTTTTGCTGAGCATATTGCTGCCGCCAAAGAGACCGGCTTGCCGCTGGTTATTCACACCCGCGACGCGCGCGAGGACACCATTGCCATGCTGCGAGACTTGGGTGAGGGCAAAGTGCGCGGAGTGCTGCATTGCTTTACCGAAGACTTAGCCATGGCCGAGCAAGCGATAGAGCTGGGCTTTTATATTTCTATTTCTGGCATTGTGACCTTTGCCAATGCCGAGCCATTGCGTGAGGTAGTGCGAGCACTGCCGCTGGAACGCTTATTGATTGAAACGGATGCCCCTTGGTTGGCGCCGGTGCCCCATCGTGGCAAGCAAAATGAACCGCGCTTTGTGGCGGATGTGGCGCGCTTTGTGGCCGACTTAAAACAAATTCCGGCGACAGAAATTGTCTCTATCACCAGAGATAATTTCTTCACTCTCTTTAATAAGGCGAAACCGGTATGACTCTCTCCGTGGCGATTACCACTGTACTGGCTTTGCTGCTGGGCTTGCTTAGCGGCGCGCTGCTGCTGTGGTGGCGCTTACGTGGTGATACCAGTGCTGGCCACGAACAGGTGCGCTTGAGTACCGAGCTAGCGGGGCGCCAGCAGGAGTTGACCCGTTTACAAGCAGAGCTGATTAGCGCGCGGGAGCAACATAGCCAGACCCAGCAACAACTGGCACAAGCACAGGCAGAGTCCGCCCGCTGGCAGGAGCGAGAGAAAAATCAGCAAGAGCGGCTGCTTTGGCTGGAGCAAAGTCGTGAGCAAATGAAGCAAGAGTTTGCCACACTGTCGAGCAAGATTTTTGAAGAACGCACGCAAAAGTTGGAAGAACAAAATCGCACCGGCTTGGATGGCGTGCTTAAGCCTTTTCGCGAACAGCTACAGGACTTTCGCCGTCGTGTGGATCAAATTCACAGCGATGATAATCGCCAACAGGCAACCCTGTTAGAGCAGATTCGCAATTTGCAGCAGCTCAACCAGACCATGGTGGAAGATGCGCGCCATCTGACCAACGCCCTGAAAGGGCAAACCAAAACTCAGGGTAACTGGGGTGAGATGATTCTTGAGCGTATTTTGGAAGAGTCGGGCTTGGTGAAAGGCCGCGAGTACCAGACCCAAGTGTCAATGAGCAGTGAGTCTGGCCAGCGCCGTCAGCCAGATGTGGTGGTGCACCTACCGGATCAGAAAGACGTGATCATCGATGCCAAGGTGTCGCTCACTGCCTACGAACGCTTTTGCCGTGAGGAAGATGACGGGCTACGGCGGCAAGCTTTGGATGAGCATGTGCAATCACTGCGTGGCCACATTCGTGACCTCAACAGGAAAGAGTATGAGGCGCTGGAGGGCGTGCAGACACTGGATTTTGTGCTGCTATTTATTCCTATAGAAGCCGCTTTTTTGTTGGCGATGGAGAGGGCGCCAGAGCTTTATAACGAGGCCTATAACAAACATATCGTGCTGGTCAGCCCGACCACTTTGCTGGTGACGTTGCGCACCATTAACAATATTTGGCGTAACGAGTATCAAAATCGAAACGCGCTAGAAATTGCTGATCGTGCGGGCAAGATTTGTGATCAGGTCAGTCTCATTGCCGAGTCAATGGATGATGTGGGTGACAAACTTGGCCGCGCGCAAAAAGCCTATGACCAAACCTACGATCGACTCAGTCGTGGTCGCGGCAACCTGCTCGGCCAGGCACACAAGCTGCAGTCTTTAGGTGCTCGGGCACGCCGGCAGTTGCCGGCACCGCAGGATGACAGCGACGAAGATTAGGTTGCGTCCATATTACTCTGCGAGTCGAACAACCTTTCCCTGCGGTTTGTTGTCCTCTTTTTTCGCAGTGCCGCTGAGTGCGTCGTGCTGGCCGCTCCAAGGCTGTAGGCGCACCCGTGGATTATCGAGCTGATCGATAAAGGGGTACTTGATCACATCAAAGTAAGGCGAGTGGTCGAAGTCGGCGGCGAAATAGATACCAGGCTGGCGGCTATACAGCTGACTGGCGCCGTCATGCTTTTGCTTCACCAGTGGTAGCACGGGGAATTGGATAAAAGAGAAAGCCTCGCCCACTGGCGTGCCCGAGATTTGTCGCAGTAGGCTGCCCGCCAGTGTGGTGAACATGCCGGTGCGCCAGCGTCGTGGCAGCAGCGACCAAGGCAGCAGCAAGATCATGATGGCAAACCAAGAGCGCTGGGCGCCGACACCTAAGCGACTGATGGCATGGCGAATCATGGCCTGACGCTGCTCATCATTGAGGCTACGTGGCCGACAGATACGCACATGCTCTTGCTGCAGTAACGACAGCGCTCGCAAGGTAATGCCTTGGTCTAGGCGAGCATCCAGTATCAGCCGTGTGTCCGCTTCACAGGGCAGGTAGCTGCTCAGCTGGCTACGCAGCGCGGGATCGGCGATGTCGTGCAACTGGCCCAGATAAAGAATGCCCCGTGACCAACGTGAAGAGGTGATGTTTTTCAAGGCTTCATCGAGACGGCTGCGGCCATCAATGAGAATGACATCCCCTGGCAGTAAGGTGCTACTGAGCTGGTCAAAGTCTGATAAGCGCAGAGTGCTGGCCGGGCGGTCCCGCTGTAGTAGGTTGCAACACCACTGATAAAAGCTGTGTATATCCATGAACGCTACGGTTTCCTGTTGCTACTGAGGCTTTCCAAAAAGGAAGGTTGCTACGTTAGCCTAATGGCGGCGGACGGTCGATGACCGCAAGGCTTTAGCGCGGTCAATCGGCCTTTCTAGGGCAGGACGGATTGCGCTTTTTCGGTTAGACTTGCTGGTCATATTCAGCTTGAGAATGTAGCGCTTGTTGCGCAAGGAGACATCCATGGGTGATCTAGAAAAAGCGACCCGCCGTGCTCAAGAGTTTCGCCAGCGTGAGCGGGAAATTCTAGATGCTGCTTTGGCGCTATTTCTTGAGATGGGTGAAGACCGCGTTACCGTCGAGATGATTGCCGATAAAGTTGGTATTGGTAAGGGTACTATTTACAAGCATTTTGAAACGAAGAATGAAATTTATTTGCTGCTAATGATTCGCTATGAAGAAGCGTTGGCAGATAGTTTTGAGCAGGTTCGCGAGTCAGATGATAAAGAGCGACTAGCACGGGATTACTTTCAGTTTCGCATTGCCGATCCAAAGCGCTACCAGCTGTTTGATCGCCTAGAAAACAAGGTAATTAAAGATCAGGCGGTGCCGGAGCTGGTGGAAAAGCTGCACCGCATCCGCGCAGCTAACTTTGATAATTTGACCCG
>Ga0209075_1001886_pt1 | contig 19188 bp, 17 predicted proteins | sample Stecom2011_FD_187523 | JGI IMG/M metagenome (GOLD analysis project Ga0209075, IMG submission 187523) | Agricultural soil microbial communities from Utah to study Nitrogen management - Steer compost 2011 (SPAdes) (version 2) | ecosystem: Environmental > Terrestrial > Soil > Agricultural land...
GTTGACCAGTTCAGCGAAGCCTGCCAGGCCACCCTGGACAGGGTGCTGGGCAACAACAGTGCCTGCGTATTCGCTTCGGTGACTACCCTGGACGGTCGTTCACTGGCCTTTACCGCCAAGAACGATGCCATCCGCAGCAGCCGGGTGGCTGCTCTGGGTTGTTCCCTGATGTCTCTTAGCGAGGCATTTAGCCGGGAAATCCTGCAGAGCCAGTGCTCCCACAATGTCATTGCCACCAGCCACGGTTCCATCATCACTGTGCGCTTGCCCTGCAAGCAGCACCAGTTTGCGCTGTCTGTCTGCGTTGACCGCAGCGAAAACCTGGCCATGGCCTTGCGGCTGACCCTGGATGCAGCCCAGGCCCTGGCCGACACCATTGATAACTGACCCCCCAAACAGAACAGAAGAAGGATAGATCAACATGGCAAAAATCAACCTTGAATCCCTGCGAGAGATCGACGGCTATGTGGCGTCGGCCCTGGTAGATATGGACAGCGGCATGATGATGGCCGGCGATGGCAACGGCATTGACCTGGAACTGGCTGCGGCCGGCAACTCGGAAGTGCTGCGGGCCAAGCGCAAGGTCGCCAGCAGTCTTGACCTGAACGACACCATCGAAGACGTGCTGATCAGCCTGACCAAGCAATACCACCTGATGCGCCCGCTGGAAAGCAACCAGGACATCTTCCTGTACCTGGTGCTGGACCGTTCCCGGGCCAACCTGGCCATGGCGCGCCATGAGCTGCGCAGCTTCGAGAAAGACCAGGACTTTTCCTGATCGAAAGTGATCTCCCCGGGCCCGGCAGGCAGGCCCTTTTCTTAACAGGTTTGTGTAAAGGAGGCTCCACCAATGAACGTTGATATCAGGGTAGCTGTCGCCGGCGATGAACTGCAGAAAAGGCTCCGGTTGGCTGCTGGGCTGTTGCAGGCCCACAAAATTGAAGGCAGCCTTCGGCCCTGGGATGGTACCCGGTGCGACTGCGCTATTGTGGTGGCAGACGATCTGTACGGTGATCGTATCCGGGACTATGCCCGGCGCAAGCAAATCCCGGTACTCGGCATTACCCGGACAAACGACCGCTTTGACCCCGCCACCGCCACCATCGGCGAGCACGCACCCATCAATGTTTATGTGCGGGCTCTGTTGAGCCTGCTCAAGGCTGAGGCCAAGCCGGCAGCGCCGGCGCAGGCAACGGCGGCTTCGGTAACATCCCGGACGGCTGGACTGATTGTGCTGGCCCAGGCCCTTAGCCGGCAAACGGGTGACTTGGTGATGGCACTGGACAGGGTGGAAATTGGCATTTGCCCGTCGACCGGAACCATTCATGCAACGTCTGTTGAGGTGCTGCTACAGGCCAGGCAACTGCTTGGGCAGCCGGGCTGGCAGTTGCGTGAGGCCGCGGGCCGCCAGTTTGCCAACGGCCATGGCGAAAGCCTGGATATTTTTATGATCCGTGCCGGCATCCATCATGGCGAGGCACTGCCGCTGTTCCCGCTGGAAGGCTCACGAATGAGGTGCTGGCCGGATCTCGGCACCGCTCCGGATCTGATCGAGCCGCTTCGGGTTGCGAGCCTGCTGGCCAAGGGCCACCGTGACCTGAATAAGGTGGCGGAGCTGACCGGCATCGAAGCAGGACAGGCGTCGGGTATCCTTTGGGGATTCCAGGCTGCAGGGCTGATGGTGCCGGACCAGCAGAAGATACCTTCGCCCCATCCGAAAACCGCCTCGAACGACCGGCTGCCAGCCGCAGGCCTGTTCCAGAAGCTGGCCGCCCGCTTCGGGTTGTTCCAGAAAGCCTCCTGACGGACACCGCATGCAAGACATTAACAGTAGTGCTGTAAAACTGGTGATCGCCGGCCCGGTTGGGGCCGGTAAGACCACCACCATCCGAACCCTGTCGGATTCGGAGCCGGTATCCACCGAAATGCCTATGAGCGAGCCGGCCATGGGCGACAAAACCACCACAACCGTCGCCTTCGACTTCTCCACCGTGCTGCTGGACGACGGGCAGCCCCTGTTCATTTACGGACTGCCCGGGCAGGAGCGGTTCGAGCACATGTGGTCGATCATTCTGGAGGGTGCTTTCGGTGTGTTGCTGGTGCTGGATGCCACGGGTGAGCGGCTACAGCATGAATGCGAGGGCTGGCTGGCCGCCATTGAAAAGATCGCTCCGGGCACCCCGGTTGTCATTGGCCTGACCAAAACCGACCTGCTGGTAAAACCGGACTTGCGATCTTTGCGTGCCAACCTGGCGGAACAGGGGCTGGTTCTGCCCGTGTTCAGCTTTGATGCCAGAGACAAGGCGCAGGCGAACCATATGGTGCGTGCGCTGCTTGCCTCGATAGTGTGATGGCTGCGTCGGGCTCAGTCGAAATCCGGCAGGTCCGGTTTTACCAGCGGCTTTCCTGCCGCTTCCCAGGCTTCGATGCCCCCGGTAATGGACTGCACGTGAATGTAGCCCATTTCCTTCATGGCTTTTGCCGCCAGGGCCGAGCGCCCGCTGTTCTTGCAGTAGATCACCAGGTTCAGTCCCCGGTCTTCAAACGCCGGGTCGTTGGTGAGTTTGAACTCCAGGATACCGCGGGACACATTGATGGCGCCGGGAATGTGGCTGGCGTGGTATTCGTCGGCTTCGCGCACATCCAGCAGCATGTCTGCGCTTTTGATGGCTTCGTCGGCCTGGTCCAGCGGAATTTCACGAATTTCCGCGCGGGCGGCTTCTACGAGATCGTGAGCAGTTTTCATTGGCAGGCTCCTGTCAGTCTGGATGCTTGTTGGTGTATTCGGTAACCATAGGATAATCGGCATATTCCTGCAACGACTAAGAATATATCATCCTGACATATGAGGTTGATCGATACTGCTGCCGCGCTCCTTAATAGCCTGCTGGATTTTGTCCCTGGTGCGCTCCAATGCGGGAAGATACTTTGCCGCTGCTTCATCTATGCTCATGGCTTCTGCGATGTAGACCAGGTTGAGGCAGGCGAGTACATCTTCCCCGGAGGATATTGGGATGGCAATCGAGGCGATGCGCTGTTCTATGTCCCAGTCCTGATAGTTTTCCCCGAAACCCTTGCGCTGTGTTCTTAATAGCAGGTTGTTAAGGGCTTTCTTGTCTCGCGCAATTTCACCCTCTCGGTTGTCCTGACGGGCCAGCAGTTCGATCAGTTCCTGCCGCTCTTTTTCCGGGCAAAAGGCAATGTAGGCCAGGCCGCTGGCGGTTTCCAGCAACGGTAGCCGGCGGCCCACCATTGAGCGGTGAAACGAAAGCCGGCTGAACCGGTGTGTGGTTTCGCGTACCACCATGGCATCCACATCCAGTGTGGTCAGGTCGGTGGGCCAGATCACCTCAGTCAGCAGTTCACCGAGCAGGGGGGCGGCGACGGCCGAAATCCAGTGGTCGTCCCGGAAGCCTTCACTCAGCTCCCGCACCTTCATGGTCAGGCGGTAACTGTCGTCAGACGGGCTGCGTCGAACGTAGCCTTCGGCTTGCAAGGTTTCTAAAAGCCGGCGCACGGTGGTGCGGTGAATTCCAGTAATGTCGGACAACCGGGACGGCGTAGCGCCGACCAGTTCCCGGTTCAGGGCATTCAGCACGGTCAGCCCTCGGGTCAGGCCCCGAACGGTTTTGTAGCTGGCGGTTAAACTTGGTTCCATCAGTGATCGACCTGAAGCGTACGGTGCACTGAGTGCACCTGGAGTCTGTTTTTCATTGAGAGCGAGACAGGCTGATTTTTATACTGCTGACCACTCGGAAAATGACAATTGACAATTATCGCAAACCCCGTGAGCAAACCCGGCATCTGGCAGGGTACTGCCACCCAGGGCGCGCGACTTCTGATTAGCAAGGTGTTCTCATGACCAGTTCCCAAAAGACCAACGATTATACCTGTAAAGTAGCAATTCTGGGCGCAGGCCCCGTGGGCCTGACCATCGCCAACTATCTCGGCCAGGCAGGCGTGGACGTTCTTGTCATCGAGAAGCTGGACCAGCTGATCGATTACCCCCGTGCCATTGGTATCGACGACGAGGCCCTGCGTACCATCCAGTCCGTCGGGCTGATCGACGAAGTGTTGCCGCACACTACACCTTACCATGCCATGCGCTTTCTGACCCCCAAGGGCCGCTGCTTTGCTGATATCCAGCCGATGACCGATGAATTCGGTTGGTCGCGTCGGAACGCCTTCATCCAGCCCCAGGTAGATGCCGTGCTTTACCAGGGCCTGAGCCGCTTCAGCAACGTGAAGGTGCTGTTCTCCCGTGATGTCCAGGAGTTCTCCCAGGACAGCAGCGGGGTCACCCTGGTGGCCGATGCGCCGGAAGGCAAAAAAGAAACCATTCGTGCCGATTACCTGATCGCCTGCGACGGCGGCAACAGCTATGTACGCCGCAACCTGGGTATCAGTTTTGACGGTAAGACCGCACCTAACCAGTGGATTGTGGTGGATATCGCCAACGACCCGCTGGCCACGCCGAACATCTACCTGTGTGCTGACCCCGAGCGCCCGTACGTTTCTGCCGCGCTGCCCCACGGCATCCGCCGTTTCGAATTCATGGTGATGCCGGGTGAAACCGAAGAGCAGCTGAACCAGCCGGAAAACATGCGCAAGCTGCTGGAAAAAGTGATCCCGAACGCCGACAACGTAGACCTGATCCGTAGCCGCGTGTACACCCACAACGCACGCCTGGCCGGCCAGTTCCGCAAGGGCCGGGTTGTGCTGGCGGGCGATGCGGCCCACATCATGCCGGTATGGCAAGGCCAGGGTTACAACAGCGGTATGCGGGATGCCTTCAACCTGGCCTGGAAAGTGGCGCTGGTGGTACAGGGTAAGGCCGGCGAAGAGCTGCTGGATACCTATGAAATGGAACGCCGTGATCATGCCAAGGCGATGATCGACCTGTCTGTTCTGGCCGGCCACGTTCTGGCTCCCCCCAAGCGCTGGCAGGCGACCCTGCGCGACGGCTTGTCCTGGGCCATGGGCTTTGTGCCGCCGGTGAAGCGTTACTTCCTGGAGATGCGCTTCAAACCGATGCCCAAGTACGAGAAAGGTGCTCAGGTTGAAGTCAAAGAGAACCGCAAGGAGTCTCCGGTTGGCAAGATGTTTATCCAGCCGAAAGTGCTCACTGAACAGGGTAAAGAGGTGCTGCTGGACGAGGTGATTGGTGCCGGTTTCGCCATCATTGCCTGGGGTGCTGATCCGACTTGGGGTCTGACCGACAAGCAGGTTGCGGCCTGGAAAGCGCTGGGAGCCACCTTTATCCAGGCGATTCCGGCGGTGCAGATGCGCAACGAGCGCGAAGTTGTGGATGGTGTAGTGCGTGTGGGCGACGTTCAGAACCGCCTGAAGGACTGGTTCGGCCAGTACCCGGCCTCTGTCGCCATCATTCGCCCGGATCGCTTTGTTGGCGCCGTGGCTATTCCGCAGACTCTGGGCAACATCGGTGATGATTACCTGCGTGTGCTGAAAGCCACTCCGGTCAGCGCTAAAGCCTCAGATTCCGGCAAGAAGGTGGCGTGATATGGCGGCTTTACTGCAATGCTTGTCTCACACGCCCCTGGTGGGGCATGTGGACCCGGAGCAGCCGATTCTGGACGAAGTAAACGGCGTGATTGCCGCCGCCCGCAAGCGCATCGAAGCGTTTGACCCGGAGCTGGTGCTGCTGTTTTCACCGGACCATTACAACGGCTTTTTCTACGACATCATGCCGTCGTTCTGCATTGGTACCAAGGCCTACGCGATCGGCGATTTCGGAACGGCTGCCGGCGACTTGCCGGTACCGACCGAGTTGGCTGAACAGGCCGTTCAGCAAGTGATGGACGCCGGTGTGGACGTGGCTCTGTCCCACAAGATGCAGGTAGACCACGGTTTTTCACAACCCCTGGAGTTCCTGCTCGGTGGATTGGACAAAGCGCCGGTGATTCCCGTGTTTATCAACTCCGTGGCGGTACCGCTACCGTCGTTCCAGCGAGCCCGTCTTCTGGGTGAAGCTTTGGGCCGCTGGGCCGCTTCCCTGAACAAGCGAGTGTTGATCATCGGTTCCGGTGGTTTGTCGCACCAGCCACCGGTACCGGAACTGGCCACCGCTAACGATCACATGAAAGACCGCCTCTTGGGCAGTGGTCGTGACTTGCCGGAAGATGAGCGGGAGCTTCGTACCGCTCGGGTGATCGACGCCGCCCGCAAGTTTGTGGACGACCAGAACACGCTGCACCCGCTTAACCCGGAGTGGGACCAGTGGTTCCTGAACCTGGTTGCCACCGGCAACTTGTCGGAGCTCGACAACGTGAGCAACCAGGAAGTATCCGAAAAGGCCGGCAAGTCGACCCATGAAGTCAAAAACTGGGTGGCTGCAGCCGCCGCCATGGCTGCCTTCGGCGAATACGCCGAAGAGACCCGTTATTACCGGCCCATTCCCGAGTGGATTGCCGGATACGGCGCACTGACTGCAGCCCAGGCCTGAGTTTCAGGCCCTATAACTCACAAATACGAGGGGAAAGAACATGACACAGCAATGGACCGAAGCCGGCACCAGCAAGTTTGTAACCATCCGCGAAGGCGATGTGGACCTGAACATCCACTACAACGACACCGAATCCGGTGACGAAGTAGTTGTGATGCTGCACGGCTCCGGCCCCGGCGCCAGTGGCTGGGCCAACTTCAACCGCAACATCCAGCCGCTGACCGACGCCGGCTACCGGGTAATCCTGATGGACTGCCCGGGCTGGAGCAAAAGCGACACCATCGTCAATGACGGCTCCCGTTCCCACCTGAACGCCCGTGTTCTGAAAGGCCTGGTGGATGCGCTGGGCCTGGGCAAGATCCACATCATCGGCAACTCCATGGGCGGCCACAGCGCGGTTGCTTTCACCCTGGATTATCCGGAACACGTGGACAAACTGATCCTGATGGGTGGTGGCACCGGTGGCGGCAGCCTGTTCACCCCGATGCCCGCTGAAGGCATCAAGCGCATTGGTAAGCTGTACCGTGAACCGACCATGGACAATCTCAAAGAGATGATGGACATCTTCGTTTACGACACCAGCAACCTGACCGAAGAGCTGTTCCAGACGCGCCTGGACAACATCCTGGCCCGTAAGGATCACCTGGAAAACTTTGTTGCCAGCACCAAGGCCAACCCCAAGCAGTTTCCGGATGTGGGCCACCGCCTGGGTGAGATCAAGAACGAAACCCTGATTGTGTGGGGGCGCGATGATCGCTTTGTACCTATGGATACCGGTATCCGCCTGGTGAATGGCATCCAGCGCTCAGAGCTGCACATCTTCAATCGCTGTGGCCACTGGGTGCAGTGGGAATATGCAGACAAGTTCAACCGTATGGTTCTGGACTTCCTGAAGCACGGCATTCACTGAGTGCTGCCCATACATAGTTCTGTAGGACGTTGAAATGAGTGTAGATCAACAGGTTCTGGACAAGCTGGCGGCGCAACTACGCCAGGCCGAAGCATCTGGCCAGGCAGTGGCTCCGCTGCGTGACCAGATCGGTGAAGACAACGCCGAAGCGGCGTACCAGATCCAGCGTTTGAACGTGGCCCACGCCTGCGCCAACGGGGCGCGCATTGTTGGCCGCAAGATTGGCCTGACCAATCCCAAGGTTCAGGCCCAGCTGGGCGTGGATCAGCCGGATTTCGGCACCCTGTATGCCGACATGGCCTACGGCGATAACGAAGAAGTGCCCTTTGGCCGTGTACTGCAGCCAAAAGTGGAGGCAGAAATCGCCCTGGTACTGGCTGAGGATCTGCCCCGGGCAGATACCGGCATGGCCGAACTGGTGGCAGCCGTGGACTGGGTCATGCCGGCGTTGGAAATCGTCGGTAGCCGGGTTGAGAACTGGAACATCCGGTTTGTGGATACTGTGGCGGATAACGCTTCCAGTGGCTGTTTCGTGCTGGGCGGCCCGGCTCGTCGGATCGACGGCGTAGACCTGCGCAAGGCGGCGATGACCATGACCCGGAACGGCGAAGAAGTCTCAGCCGGTGACGGTTCCGAGTGCCTGGGCCATCCGCTGAACGCTGCTGTCTGGCTGGCTCGTAAGATGGCCAGTCTGGGTGACCCCCTGCGTAAAGGCGACATCATTCTGACCGGTGCATTGGGGCCCATGTCCCCGGTGGCTGCCGGCGACCGGTTTGAGGCTGTGATCGAAGGCATTGGCCAGGTTGGCGTGTCTTTCAGTGCCGAATAAGGCCTACCGGACTTTTTTGAGGAAACGAAAATGAGCAAGAAAATCAAAGCAGCCATCATCGGCTCGGGTAACATCGGCACCGACCTGATGATCAAGATCCTGCGCAATGGCAAGAACATTGAAATGGGCGCCATGGTGGGTATCGACCCGGAATCCGACGGCCTGGCCCGCGCCCAGCGCATGGGCGTGGCCACCACCCACGAAGGCGTGGACGGCCTGGTGAAGATGCCGGAGTTCGCCGACATCGATATCGTGTTTGATGCCACTTCCGCCGGTGCCCACATGCACAACGAAGTGTTCCTGCGTGGCCATAAGGAAAGCCTGAAGATCATCGACCTGACGCCGGCTGCCATCGGCCCCTACTGCGTACCAGTGGTGAACCTGGAGCAGAACCTGAACGAAGGTAACGTGAACATGGTCACCTGCGGTGGCCAGGCCACCATTCCGATGGTGGCTGCTGTTTCGCGGGTTGCCAAGGTGCACTACGCTGAAATCGTTGCCTCGATTTCCAGTAAGTCTGCCGGCCCCGGCACTCGCGCCAACATCGACGAGTTCACCGAAACCACCTCCAAGGCCATCGAAGTGGTTGGCGGTGCCCGCAAGGGCAAGGCCATCATCATCCTGAACCCGGCCGAGCCGCCCCTGCTGATGCGCGACACCGTGTACGTGCTGTCGGATGCGGCCGACCAGGCTGAAGTGGAGAAATCGGTGGAAGAGATGGCTGCGGCGGTACAAAGCTACGTGCCGGGCTACCGCCTGAAGCAGAAGGTGCAGTTTGATGTGATTCCGGAAGACCAGCCCTTGAACGTTCCGGGCCTGGGGCACTTCAGTGGCCTGAAGACGTCGGTGTTCCTGGAAGTGGAAGGCGCCGCCCATTACCTCCCGGCCTATGCCGGCAACCTCGACATCATGACCTCTGCGGCCCTGGGCACAGCCGAGCGCATCGCCGAGTCACTGATCAACTGAGGAGATTGAAACATGACCTTTAATCCTGGCAAGAAACTCTACATCTCCGACGTGACCCTGCGCGACGGCAGCCACGCCGTACGCCACCAGTACAGCATCAAGAACGTGCAGGACATTGCACGGGCTCTGGACAAGGCGAAAGTCGATTCCATCGAAGTCGCCCACGGCGACGGCCTGCAAGGTTCCAGCTTTAACTACGGCTTTGGCGCCCACACCGACCTGGAGTGGATCGAAGCCGTCGCCGAAGTGATCGAGCATGCCCAGATCGCCACCTTGCTGCTGCCGGGTATCGGTACCGTTCACGACCTGGACAACGCCTACAAGGCCGGTGCCCGGATCGTGCGTGTTGCCACCCATTGCACCGAGGCGGATGTATCCAAGCAGCACATCGAGCACGCCCGCAAGCTGGGCATGGACACCGTCGGCTTCCTGATGATGAGCCACATGCAGACTCCGCAGGGCCTGGCCGAACAAGCCAAGCTGATGGAAAGCTACGGTGCCACCTGTATCTACGTGGTGGACTCCGGCGGTGCCATGAACATGAACGACATCCGCGACCGGTTCCGCGCCGTTAAAGACGTGCTGGACCCGAATACCCAGACCGGTATCCACGCCCACCACAACCTGGCCCTCGGTGTTGCCAACTCCATGGTTGCTGTGGAAGAAGGCTGTGACCGTATTGATGCGTCACTGGCCGGGCAGGGCGCCGGTGCCGGTAACGCCCCGCTGGAAGTGTGCATTGCCGCCTTTGACAAGCAGGGCTGGGAGCACGGTACTGACCTGTACGCCCTGATGGACGCCGCCGACGACATCGTGCGCCCGCTGCAGGACCGCCCGGTGCGGGTAGACCGTGAAACCCTGGCGCTGGGCTATGCCGGAGTCTACTCCAGCTTCCTGCGTCATTCCGAAGTAGCGGCCCAGAAATACGGCCTGAAGACCGTGGATATTCTCGTTGAACTGGGCAAGCGCCGGATGGTGGGTGGCCAGGAAGATATGATCGTTGACGTTGCGTTGGACCTGCTCAAGCAGCAGGGCAAGTAACTCGTAAGAGGCGTTGTTGTGACCCCTCATTGGCCGGCCGGGCTTTGCCCCGCCGGCCCTTTTTTTGCCTGATTTTCAGCCCACCGTTTTCGGGCCCTGCCCTCTGAACATTTCATTTTGCTTCTTATTTTCGTCAACCATGGTTGACATAAAAGCCGGCCTGGCGCTAGTATTTGATAAACGTCAACCTTGGTTGACGAACGCAAGGTTTTAACCTGTTACCAAGCTAATAAAGGCAACCCGTGAGCGTTGAAACGACCTACCTGAGAAAGCTGCTGGCCCTACGTTATGAGTGGATGGAAGCCCGTGTATATGCCGGGGCGGATAACGCCGGGTACGGTTTTTTGACGCCGGCCATGACGCGGATGTTCGGTCAGATGGGAAGCAGCCCTGTGAGCATTTCTGAACTGGCTCGCCGGCTTTCTGTTTCCCGCCAAGCCGTGCACAAGATGGTCAACGAAGCCGCGTCCCATGGACTCGTTGAAGTGCTGGACAACCCTGACGATGGCCGGGTGAAACTGGTGGTGTACAGCAATCGGGGCCGGGAGATGGTTGCTGCAGCGAGGGCCGAGCTGGAAGCCATCGAGGCCGAGTTGGCTGAAAAGCTGGGGGAGAAAGACCTTCAGGAACTCAAACGCATTCTGGCCAAGGCCTGGTAACACAGATACAGGAAGACCCATGGATAAAAGTGCAAGAGTTTCGGACAACCCCGATCGGCTTTTCGTCAGAGCCTTCATTGATGAGCGGCAGAGCCCCCGCAGACTCGTCGGCTCCCCCCTGGCGGACAAGTTTGAGATCACCCTGCTTGAAGCGGAGGAAGGGCGCGTCGTACTGGGTGCCGAGGTTGACGCCTCTTTCACCCAGGGCGGCGGTGTGTTGCAAGGTGGGGTTGTGTCAACGCTTCTGGACTTTGGTCTGGGCTTGTCTTCGCTCTCGATTCTTGATGCCCCGCAAACCGTGGCTACCACCAGCATGACCACTGATTTCCTGCGTTCGGCCCTGCCGGGCCGTTACCGGGTGGAGGCGGAGGTTGTCAAAAAAGGTAAGAAGGTTGTTTTTGCCAAGGCACAACTCGTGTCTGAACGGGGCGACCTCGTCGCTACAGCCAGTTCGCCACTGATCGTTGTCGACCTGGGATAGCCCGCATTCGGCGGGTTCGTTAAACCAAAGCAAAGAGAGATTCTAATGCCTGATTATAAGATGCACGGTGCGGTTGCTCTGGTGAGCCTTCAGGGTGGCGAAAATTCCGCCCGTGCCTCCTCCCGCCAGCCGGATCATGTGTATCAGGACCTGATGCATGTGCTCCAGGATGTCTCGGTGCAAGCGGTTGTCTTGTACGGTAACGATGACAACTTCTGGGGAGATGGCCCGCTGGACAGTCTGAGCCTGGAGCAGCCCGGTGGTTGCCTGTCCGTGCGCGCTTTGGTCGAGGCGGTGGAGCACAGTCCGAAGCCGGTGACCGCGGCGATCGGCCGTTCCTGTATGGGGGCTGGGTTCGAGCTGGCACTGGCGTGTCATTTCCGGGTGGTTGCCTCAGATGCGCGTTTTTCGATGCCCGAAATCCAGTTTGGCGTGTTACCGGCCGCCGGTGCCAGCCAGCGCCTGCCAAGAGCCTTCGGATTTGATGCGGCGTTGAATGCGATGCTGTCAGGCAAGCCCGTTGCCTTTAACCGCTATTCGCAAACCCCGTTGGTGCACCAGGTGGCTGAAGGCGACCTGTTGTCGACCGCCGTGGACTTCGCCGCAGGCGCATCGGAAGGCGAGAAACTCAGAGCATTGCCGGTCAGCGGTGTCGACCACGACCTGTTTGCAGAATATGTCCGCAATGCTTCCGCCGCCATGCCAGTAAGCCCCAGGGCGGTCAGTGCGATTCTCGATGTCCTCGAAGCGGCTACCGGCAAGTCCTTTGACGAGGGCCTGGCCCTGGAGCTGTCGCTGGCACGGCAGCTGGCCGACAGCCCCGAGCATCAGGCTTTGCGCCATGCCTGGCTGAGTGAAAAGAAAGCCCATCAGATTACCGGTCTCGATCTGAGCAAGGGTGTCCGCGCGATTGCGAGTGTGGGTGTCGTTGGTGGCGGCACGATGGGTGCCGGTATCGCCCAGGCCTTTATCAATGCAGGCATTCCGGCGTTGCTGGTGGACAAATCCGAAGCCGCCCTTGAACGTGCCCGTAAAGGCATGCAGGCGGGCTACGAAAGCCAGCTGCGTAAAGGGCGCATTCGCGAAAGCGATATCCAGGCCCGGATGGCCCTGCTGACAACGACCACCGATGACAGCGACCTGAAAGACGCCGATCTGCTGATCGAAGCGGTGTTCGAGGATATGGCGGTGAAAAAATCGGTCTTCGCCCGCCTGGATGAAGTGGCCAAGCCAGGTGCCATCCTGGCCTCCAATACCTCAACCCTTGATCTCGACGAAATTGCCCTCGTCACCAGCCGTCCGGAGTCGGTGGTTGGTCTGCATTTCTTCAGCCCGGCCCACATCATGCGGCTTCTGGAGGTGGTGCGGGGCCAGAAAACCGACGACGGGGTGCTGGCGACGGCGATGCACGTTGGCAAAACCCTCGGCAAGGTATCGGTGGTATCGGGTGTGTGTGATGGCTTTATCGGCAATCGCATGGTGAACCAGTATCTGCGCACCGCCATGTTGCTGGTCCAGGCCGGGGCGACACCGTGGCAGATTGACCGGGCCCTGGAGCGCTGGGGCATGGCCATGGGACCGTTCCGGATGAGCGATCTGGCTGGCAACGATATTGGCAGTGCCATCTTTCAGCGCCTGGAAACAGAACGTCCGGAGCTGGAGTTCGCCGGGCTGGTTCACCGGATGTGCGAGGCCGGGCGACTGGGCCAGAAGACCGGAAAAGGCTGGTACCGCTATGAACCAGGTCAGCGCCGCCCGCTTGAGGACAGTGACACCCTGGAGCTGATCGCGCAAAGCCGGCAGGCGGCCGGTGTTGAGCCGCGTCGCGTCAGTGATCAGGAGATCGTTGAGCGGTGCATCTACGCGCTGGTCAATGAGGGCGCCCGTCTGCTGGATGAGGGCATTGCCCAGCGGGCGTCGGATATCGACGTGGTGTACCTGAACGGCTATGGCTTCCCGCGCTGGCGTGGTGGTCCCATGTTCTTTGCCAGCCAGACCGGACTTTTCCGGGTTGCCCGCACCATGGAGCGCTTCGCGGAAGCCGGGGATTCCTCCTTCTGGCAGCCGGCGCCGCTGTTGGTCCGGCTTGCTCAATTCAACTCCACCTTCGAACAACCGGGAGCCGTGCAATGACCGATGCGGTAATCGTCTCAACTGCCCGTACACCTTTGGCCAAGTCCTGGAAGGGCGGATTCAACATGACCCACCCGGTCACCCTCGGCGGGCATGCGCTGGAGCACGCCATCATCCGGGCCGGTATTGAACCGGCTGAGGTCGATGACCTGATCCTGGGATGTGCATTCCCTGAAGGGGCGGCGGGTATGAACATTGCTCGTCAGGTTGCGCTCCGGGCGGGATGTCCGGTCACCACCTCAGGCCAGACTGTGAATCGCTTCTGTTCGTCGGGTCTGCAGAGTATTGCTATGGCGGCCCAGCGCATTATCGCTGGCGAAGGCGATGTATTTGCCGCCGGGGGCGTTGAATCCATTTCTTTGGTACAGAACCGGATCAACCAGAACCTGGGCCGGGAACGTCAGGTCGCCGAACAGTCTCCCGCCGTGTACTGGAACATGCTTAAAACCGCAGAAACCGTGGCCAGCCGTTACGGGATCTCCCGCGAGGCTCAGGACGCCTATGGTGCCCAAAGCCAGCAGCGGGCGGCAAGCGCGCAAGCGGAGGGGCGGTTTGATGAGGAAATTGCGCCATTGAAGACCGTGATGGGGGCCTTTGATCCAGAGGCCGGCGGTTTTTGCCGGCGTGAGCTGGAAGTGGCCGCGGATGAAGGCATTCGCCCCGGCACCACCGTGGATGCGCTGGCAAAACTGCCACCGGCCATGTCCGGTGGCGTGGTATCGGCGGGCAGCGCCAGCCAGTTTTCGGATGGTGCTTCAGCCTGCGTGGTTATGAACAGCGCGGTAGCGGAACGCAGGGGCCTGGAGCCGTTGGGGACTTTTCGGGGCTTCGCGGTGGCCGGGTGCGAGCCAGACGAAATGGGCATCGGGCCCATCTACGCGGTGCCCAAACTGCTTAAGCGGGCCGGCCTGAGTGTCAAGGATATTGATCTCTGGGAGTTGAACGAAGCGTTCGCCGTGCAGGTGCTGTACTGCCGGGACAAGCTGGGCATTGATAACGACCGGCTCAATGTTAACGGTGGGGCCATTGCCCTTGGCCATCCTTATGGGGTGTCTGGTTCCCGGTTGGTGGGGCATGCCCTGATTGAGGGGCGCCGTCGCAATGCCCGCTTTGTGGTGGTCACCATGTGTATCGGTGGTGGCATGGGTGCAGCCGGACTTTTTGAGGTGAACAAGTGAACACAGCGCATTTCAAGTATTGGCCCGAGAAGCTTCCGCCCAGCGTTACTGTGCCGGTGACGAACCTCTGCGAAAACCTGGCGGTTTCGGCGGCTCGTTATCCGGAGAGCACGGCAATTGATTTTTACGGCTGCGAGATTCCCTATGCCGCTCTCTGGGAGCGGGTAGAACGCTTTGCCGGATACTTGCGCGAGCAATGCGGGGTAAAGCCAGGTGACCGGGTGCTGATCGACATGCAGAACAGCCCTGCTTTTGTCGTCGCCTATTACGGCATTTTGCGTGCTGATGCGGTGGTGGTTCCGGTTAACCCGATGAATCTGGCGGATGAAATTGAATGGTTTGCCCAAGATACCGGTGCCCGGGTTGCGTGTATTGCCCAAGAGTTTCTGGGCGCTTTTCAAACCCTGGCTGACCGGCTGCCCCTGGAGCACGTTGTGGTTGCTGCTTATGGGGATGACCTTGTCGAGCAGCCAAGAGGTACTGTTCCACAGATTGTTGCGGCGGCTAAACAGCCTGTGCCGGCTGGTATCTATTCGGAGATGAGCGAGGCTCTGACGCACAACCGGATTACTGGGCCGACCACGCGTTCCGGCCAGGATCTGGCGGTTATCGTCTACACCTCCGGCACCACTGGCAAAGCCAAGGGGTGCATGCTCAGCCACTACGCACTGAATGCGAACCTGGTTGCCCATGCGTATTGGGAGTCCTGGTATCCGGGGTGTGTGGCACTGTCTACCGCTCCATTTTTCCACGTTACCGGCATGGAAGGCATGATGAACGTGCCTCTGTTTACCGGTTCAACGATGGTGATTATGTCCCGTTGGGACCGGAAACTAGCGGCGGATTTGATCAGCCACAGGGGCATTACCCACTGGATCAACATTCCGACCATGGTTATAGACCTGCTGGGTCTGCCGGACATTGATGCCGTAGATTTCTCGCGGCTGGTTTTCATGGGTGGCGGTGGTGCCGCCATGCCTGAGGCGGTGGCTACCCGGCTCCGGGAATTGGCGGGTCTCGACTACCTGGAAGGCTGGGGGCTGACCGAGGTGGCCGGTGGCATTCATTTTAATCCGCCGGGCAACCCCAAACGTCAGTGTCTGGGTATTCCATTGTTTGATGTCGATACGGAAATTATCGATATCGCCACGCTCAGCCCTGTTGGTGACAACGAGCATGGTGAGATTGTCACTCGCTGCCCGTCTCTGTTCAGTGGTTACTGGAATAACCCGCAGGCCACCGAAGAAGCCTTTGTGACCCTTAATGGCCAGTCCTATTTCCGCACCGGCGATATCGGTTACCGCGATGCAGATGGCTATTACTTCATGGCTGACCGCCTCAAACGCATGATCAATACCTCCGGTTTCAAGGTGTGGCCGTCCGAGGTGGAAAGCATTCTTTATCGCCATCCCGGTATTCAAGAGGCCTGTGTGATCGCCGTCTCCGATCCTCAAAAGGGAGAGCAGGTGAAGGCGCTGGTGGTAAGGGCTGCGGCATCGGACGAGCTGACCGAGGAAGGTCTGATGCTTTGGGCCCGCGAAAACATGGCGGCCTACAAAATACCTCGGGTAATTGAATTTATTGACGAACTACCGAAGTCCGCCAGCGGAAAAGTGCTCTGGCGCAATCTTCAGGACCGGGAGAATAACCAATGACTGGGTACCGTGCGCCACTGGCCGATTTCAATTTTCTGTTTGATGAACTGGTGGACCTTGAGGCGATTGCCGGTCTGGGTAACTTCGATATCGTCTCCCGCGACCTGGTCCGGCAGATTGTAGAGGAAGCCGGTCGCTTTGCCTCGGAAGTACTGGCGCCACTGAATGGTTCCGGTGACCGTGAGGGTGTGAAGTTCCAAGACGGCAATGTTGAGATGCCTGAAGGGTTCAAGGCGGCCTATCGGCAATTTGTCGAAGCTGGCTGGAACAATGTTTCGGTGGCTGAAGCCGAGGGGGGGCAGGGCCTGCCGCGGGTGCTGTCGGTGGTACTTGAAGAAATCTTTATGGCTGCCAACAAGGCGTTCAACATGTGCCCGAGCCTGACGCTGGGTGCTATTGAGGCGATTTCCAAGGCTGCAACTCCGGAGCTCAAGGGTAAGTATCTGCCAAAGCTGGTTTCCGGTGAATGGTCCGGAACCATGAACCTGACCGAGCCGCAGGCTGGTTCTGATGTCGGCGCGTTGCGCTGCCGCGCAGAGACCCAGGAGGATGGCACCTTCCGTCTGTTTGGCCAGAAGATCTATATCACCTTTGGTGAGCATGACCTGTCCGAAAATATCGTTCACCTGGTGCTGGCTCGTTTGCCGGATGCGCCGGCCGGAGTGAAAGGGATTTCCCTGTTTCTGGTGCCCAAGTACCTGGTGGGCGACGACGGTACCGCGAATACCCGTAACGACGTTCACTGCATCTCGGTGGAACACAAACTCGGCACCCATGCCAGCCCCACCTGTGTGATGTCCTACGGTGATAACGAGGGCGCGGTTGGGTATCTGGTGGGTGAGCCAAACCGCGGCCTGCAGGCGATGTTTGTGATGATGAACAGCGCCCGCTTGACAGTGGGTATGGAAGGCATAGCCCTGTCGGAGCGAGCCTATCAGCAGGCACTGGAGTTTGCCCGGGAGCGGGTTCAGGGTACTTCCGTGGCCCGCAAAGGCGAACCGGTTGCGATCATCCAGCACCCTGATGTCAAACGCATGCTTCTGACCATGAAGAGCCAGATTGAAGCCATGCGGGCCACGGCTCTGGCCATAGCGCAGGCTATTGATTTCTCAAACCATCACAGTGATCCCGCGGTCCGGGAAAAGAACCGGGCGTTTGCGGATTTCATGACCCCCATTTTCAAGGGTTGGGCGACTGAAACCGGTATCGAACTGACAGGAACAGCCATCCAGATTCATGGTGGCTGCGGCTATATCGAAGAAACCGGTGTGGCTCAACACGTTCGTGACTCATACATAGGCACCATTTACGAAGGCACGACCGGTATCCAGTCCATCGATCTGGTGGGGCGCAAGCTGATGATGGATCAGGGGCAGGCGATGAAAGCTGTGCTGGCCGACATGCGAGCGTGTGAAGCCGACCTTGCGAGCCTTGGCGACAAGGTTGCCAAAATGCGCTCCGGTTTCTCGGCGGCAGTGAACGCGCTGGAGGAAGCCGCGGCGAGTATCCAGCAACAGTTCGGGCAGAACCCCGAGGATGCCTTTGCCGTGTCTGTACCGTTTCTGAGGCTGGCAGGGTTGGTGATTGGTGGCTGGCAGATGTGCCGCTCACTTGTGGCCGCCTGGCAGTCTGACACCTATCGCGAAAACAAGTTTGTAACCAGCAATTTCTACTGCAGCCATGTGCTGCCACAGGCCCTGGCCTTGCGCTCAGTGGTTGTCGCCGGCGCGGCGACAGTCTCTGAGGTAGCCGAAAGCGATTTTTGATCGCATGAAACTTCACGATAACTAAGAGGTTCTAACAATGACAATTCAATTTCCCTCAATGAAAACCGCCGCCAGCGCGGTGTTGAGTGTCGCGCTGATGGCCTCGGCGACGGCCGGTGTTTCTGCCAAGGAACTCCGGTTGGCATCGGGCGTGCCTCCCATGCACCCATCGCATAACCCGCTGTACACTGAGTTCAAAGACCTGTTGTCAGAGTACTCGGATGGTCGCCTCGGCGGCCGGTTGTTTGGTACCGAGATTACCACCCTGGGTAATATGCGGGCGTCGATTCGCAGCGGCATGGTGGAAGTGGGGCTGTTTCTGCCGATCTACTTCCCGGCTGACCTGCCGAATGTGAACCTGATTGGGGACCTTTCCCTGCTGGGTGGTGACCCCCGGGTGACCTCAGCGGCCGTCACTGAATACATGATGACCTGCCAGGCCTGCCAGGCAGACTTCGCCAATCTGGGTATTGTCTACAGTGGCTCCCATGCCAACCCATACGGCTTGCTGACAACCACGCCGGTCAGGGAGCCTGAGGACATTGAAGGCTTGCGCCTGAGGGTGGCGGTTCCACAGCACGCGCGGTGGGTTGAGAGCATGGGTGGCAAAGCCGTCAACATGACAACCAGTGAAGCCTTTGAAGCGCTGTCACAAGGCGTTATCGAGGGCACGGTCACGAATATTTCCGACATTATTTCCTTCAACCTCGGTGAAGTCATTTCGAATATCACGCTGGTTAACCTGGGTACGTTCCATTCCATGTCGACCCATTCGGTGGCCAAAAAAGTATGGGCCGGCCTGTCACCGGAAGATCGCAGGGCGTTGTTGAAAGCCTCCCTGGTGGCGAACCTCCGCACCACCGATCGCTGGCTGGAAATCATTGAAGAGAGCAAGGCTTATGCCCTGGATAAGGGTATCGCGCTTCACGAGCCTTCCGAAGCACTGAATGAACGTCTTCGCGCCTTTAAAGAATCGGATCTGAGCGATGTGGCCGAGCGCGCAGGTGAGCGTTTTGGTATTTCCGACGCCCGTGCCGAAATCGATCGCTTTCGCGCTTTGATGACCAAGTGGGAAAGCCTGATCGCCAACTCCGATGGCTCTGAGCA
>Ga0209075_1001887_pt1 | contig 19187 bp, 14 predicted proteins | sample Stecom2011_FD_187523 | JGI IMG/M metagenome (GOLD analysis project Ga0209075, IMG submission 187523) | Agricultural soil microbial communities from Utah to study Nitrogen management - Steer compost 2011 (SPAdes) (version 2) | ecosystem: Environmental > Terrestrial > Soil > Agricultural land...
TTTAAGGTTGCCCAAACCTACATTAATGGAGAACTGGTAGCGAAAAGCGGCAAAACTTTGATACCCTCGGTACATAACGATATTATTAACAATTTTAACATTTCACCTAAAGTACCTAGAGATTTCTCTATAGAAGCCAAGGGCGAACAGGTAAAGGTAATCGAGGCCTTGGATGGTCAGCTCATCACGCCTGAAACAATAGGAAAAATTATAACAACAGAGGGGAGGGCCATCTCCCATCCCGAAAAGGATATCTTAAAAATAACGGTGGTCAACCGATATCAAGACATGCCACCCGCCGTGGCGTTTATCAAAAATTTCGGTATTAAAGAAGGAGCTATCGCTTCATCTGTCGCACATGACAGCCATAACCTCATTGCTGTAGGCGTAGATGATGTTTCTATCTCACGGGCACTTAATCTTATAATTGGAACAAAAGGTGGCATCGCCGCTGTTTGGAGGGAAAAGGAAAAACTACTACCTCTGCCCGTGGCGGGCATCATGTCTGCAGAAGATGGCTATAAAGTAGCTGAGGCTTATACTGAGATTGACCTGATGGCGAAAGAAATGGGATCCACACTCCAATCTCCCTTTATGACATTAAGTTTTATGGCCTTGTTGGTCATCCCACAGTTAAAGCTCAGTGACAAGGGATTGTTTGACGGAGAAAACTTCAAGTTCGTAGACTTATTTCTTAACGCCGAGCGAAATAAATAAAATAATACCATTAATTATTTTTGCCAGGTTTGGCTGAACCCGTTCGGATTTCGGCCATAATAAAACAAAGCCCCCAATAAACTATAGTGATCTCAAGAATAAAAAAGGCTTATCAATTTCTCCTAAGCCACCATTCTGGATTGGAGATGGAAAAGGTTATTTTCCATGGGATTTCTTTTATCATTTTGGTCTACATCTTGGCCATGTCTGCGATTAACTTCATGTATGAGCAGTTTTTCCTTGGCACTTTGATGTTTGGGGCATGCGCTATCGTTATCGCACTCTATTACAACTCCCGTTTTCACGGAAAGTATAAAACCAGCTATTTTATATCGGGGCTGTTTTGCTATCCTATTATTGGATTAAATTTCTACTTTAACGATGGTATAGAGGGGCCGAGTTCTTACGTGTTTTTAATGTTTCACATCATTATGATGGCATTATCTCCCAAGAAACATTACGGCTTCTGGATAGGGTATAACGGAGTTATATTCGCGACATTTCTTTACATAGACCTTTTTTATCCGCAACTAATCCCTGACATATATTTAAATGTGGAGCATAGGTTTTGGGATCACCTGATGACTTATTCCGTGTCCCTAATGGGCATTTTTGCCATCGTCTCAACTATAAAACGGTATTACAGCCAGGAAAAAAGGGAAAGCGAAGTAAAAGGCAAGGAACTGCTGGAAGTGAATCATAGACTCCAGAACAGCAATGACCAAAAGAACAAAATTATTGCCTTGATTTCCCACGATTTAAGATCGCCTTTAAACTCCATCTTGAGCATACTTGAGTTTATGCAAGCAGGGGAACTTGATGAAGAGGAAAGGGACGTGGTCCAGAAAGAATTGCTGACCATGACTTCCAATACCAAGAGGATGCTTGACAATATCTTGGAATGGGCATCCTCAGAAATGCAAGAAAAGGAAGCCATGATTACCCATAGTGACATTAAAAGCGCCTGCGAAAGTGTCCTCTCTATATACGAAATACTTGCCAACCATAAGAATATTCGGTTTACAATAGAATACAGGGACAACCCTATTATCAAAACCGATATGGGCCGCGTCATTCTTATCGTCAGAAATCTTATTCAGAATGCGATCAAGTTTACACCAAAGGGTGGGGAAATCTCTTTTGTAGTTCAACAGGTGGGTGATAACGTGCAGATTTCAATTTCCGACACGGGAATCGGTTTCACCAACGAGAAGCTAGAAAATCTTTTTCTATTGGACGTAAAAGCGACTTATGGTACAGAGAAGGAAAAAGGAACTGGATTGGGCTTGTACCTATCGAGAGAGAATGCCAGAAAAATAGATGCCGACATCTCGATTGAAAGTAAAGAGGGTAAAGGGTCTACTTTTACCTTAACCCTGCCCTTGGTCCTAAATTAAGTCCCTCCACCTAGATTAACATACCATCCTTCTTATCAGAAATTTGACCTGCTAAAGTGATACTTATGATTGGATCTCATTTTAACCCTAAGATGTCGCCCGTTTACTGGCTATATCTTCAAATATCGCTCTTGCATGGTCTATAGTATTTTCAATAAAAAATTCACGAGTATTCAGCCCTCCACAAACCACGCCGGCCAAATAGAGTCCCGGTATGTTCGATTCTTGACTTTGGTCATCAAAACACGGCCTTCTCTTTTCATCCAAAGTCAGCTTAACACCAAGCTGATCCAACAGCTTGTAGTTCGGCCGATATCCTGTCATTGCTAAGACGAAGTCATTGGAAAGCGTTTGCTCACCTTCCGGGGTCTGCAGAACCACTTCATCCTCTTTTATCTCCCGAATCGTGGAATGAAAGAAAGCTCTTATAGATCCTTCCTTAATACGGTTCTCAATATCGGGCAGTACCCAATACTTAACCGTCCGGTCAACCTCTCCCTCTTTTATCACCATAGTGACATTTGCGCCTTTACGCCAAGTTTCCAAAGCCACATCCACCGCCGAATTTCCACCTCCCACCACAATGATATCTTGGCCGATATAAGACCAGGGTTCCTTATAATAGTGCGTCACTTTAGGAAGATCTTCACCAGGCACGTTCATCTTGTTAGGTAGGTCATAAAACCCTGTGGCGAGAATGACCTTTTCTACTTGATAACTTGTTTTGGATGTGTCAATTCTAAAGCCTTCTGCTTCCTTTTGCATTTTCAGGACTTCCTCGTATAAATTAACCTTCAGGTCGTAGTGCTTAGCTACCCTCCTGTAGTACTCCAATGCCTCCGGTCGGGTAGGTTGTTTATTGATGGACATAAAGGGGATACCGCCCATCTCCAATTTCTCTGAGGTGGAGAAAAAGGTCATGTTAACGGGATAATTGAACAAGGAATTGGTGAGCGTCCCTTTTTCTATGATCCTATAATTGAGCTGCTTTTTTTCGGCTTCGATACCGCAGGCAAGCCCGATAGGACCTGCACCAATAATCAACACATCTAGCTTTTGCATATCTTTAAAACATATTTCGCCCTTTTCAGTTCGAACTTCTTCAAAAGAACCATCATCCCTACACTTGGCCTATTCCGAAGTGAAAAACCAAGAAACGGAATTCTAATTTGAAAATAAATTGGGGAACTCATTTGCTTTTGATAATCAAGAGTCTATTTGAAACTTCACCGTTGTTTCCTGGGAAGGAACGGTCCTTCTTTCTTTGATAATAACTTGACCATCATGTTTCCATAGAATCACAGAGGTATTCACTGTTCCGTATTCCTCCCCCATCTTGATAAACTGCGCAGACAAAAGCCTCTCCATGTCATAGGACACGCCCGTACTAGGAAGATAGATATCAGAGGCATATTCCTCAGACTGCAAAAGATTCAATAAGACGTTTTCATCCAGCAAGTCACTCTCCATCCAGTGCCGCAATTCCTTTTTGGCCAGCTCCACCTTAGGCCAAGGAGTGTCCAGAAGAGCATTGCTAATCCCATGGATACCCGGCGAAACAATCTCAATCTCCTGTCGACGGTTGGATAGATAAGCCATTCGATCACCGTCGGCTACCAAGAGATTGAAGCCTTCATATTGTCCCATTCTCTTTTGAATAGACTTGAGGTATTCAACAGGATCTTGATTGTTTTCAAGAAAATCCTTCACAAGGTAGCCCCTGGTCACAGGCTTAAAGGTGGAATGACTGAAGTCCCGGTAATTGGTCAAGGCGGCAAATTTTCCCTTAGGATGAAATCCCATCCACGTTCCTCCGCCCTTTAGGTCTTTTCCTGCATAGAAACCACTCTCCCATAGATGAAGAGAAGCGGTAGGTCTGGTATAATATTCATCTCTATTGCCGACAAGGACCAGTTGATAGACTGGATGGTCTTTCCAGTTAAATGAGATTAAACACATAAAGGATCGATAATCTATGCTTTTTAGCCCACGTAAATATCTACTAAAAAATAATTTTAAAAAAAAATCGGCTGGGATTTGATTGTACGAAAACCATCGTATATATTTACTACGAAATAAATCGTACAATCCAAATGGAAGTCAAGCCTACAGAATCAGAACTGGAAATTTTATCGATCTTATGGACACTTAAGGAGGCCAGCGTGCGCCAAATCCACGAAAAATTAGCTGAAACCAAAGCTACGGGATACACGACCACTTTGAAAACGATGCAGATCATGCACGCCAAAGGATTAGTCGATAGGGATGAGCAAAACAGAAGTCATATTTACACCCCCGCCATCACTCAAAAAGCAACGCAAAAATCTCTGGTAAAAGGATTTTTGTCTACAGCATTTGGAGGTTCTGCCAAAAACCTGGTAATGCAGGCTTTGGGTCAGGGCCAGCCTTCGAAAGAGGAAATCAACGAAATCAGAGAGTTTTTAGATCAACTTGAAAATGAAAAATAATGAACTTTACCCAGTCCTTTATTGAGGAAAAATATTTGGAAGCCCTTGGCTGGACGCTACTCCACTCTGTTTGGCAAATAGCTCTGATCAGCATGCTGTTGTGGTTCGCCTTAGCGATGATGAATAAAAAAACATCGGTGTGGAGATATAACACGGCGCTTTCCGCACTAGCGCTGATTTTTATAACAGGCTGTTGGACATTTATATATCAGCTGGAATCTGCTGGGAATAAACCTTTCCTCGCTTACACCGCAGATATCAAAGTAGATCATGCTTCCGTAATCTCCTCCAACGTCGTGGATTATGAAGCCTATGCCGAAGAAGGATCTATGGTCGACTATGTTCTATTGAAGTTGGAACATTATCTCCCTTACCTGGTAAATCTGTGGGTATTGGGAGCGATGTTTTACATCATTCGATTGGCAGGCAGCCTTTATGATCTAGAAAAGCTTCACAAAAAACACCATGAAGCCGTGCCCAGTCTACTTCTTCGGAAAGTAAATAGCCTCTCAGCGTCTTTGGGTATCTTCAGAAAAGTTGAGGTATTTAAAAGTTCACTCGTTCATTCCCCGATTACCTATGGCATGGTCAAGCCCATAATTATACTTCCCGCCAGTTTGCTATTTTCCATCAGCCCCGAGCAATTGGAAGCCATTGTTGCACATGAATTGGCTCATATCAAGAGAAACGACTACTTGGTCAATTTGCTGCAATCGTTTATGGAAGTGCTCTTTTTCTTCCACCCTTGTTTTTGGTGGATCAATGGCCAAATAAAAGAAGAGCGTGAGAATGCTACCGATGATCTTGCAATTGCCGTTGGAATTAATCCTGCCGTACTGGCCTATGGTCTGGCAGAAGTTGCAAACTTCTCCAATTGCCCCACTCCGGAAATGGCACTGGCCGCCTCTGGAAGCAGAAATCTTACGCTTCAAAGAATAAAAAGAATACTGGGAAAAAAAACCTCTCCTCCAAAACTCTCACCCTTATTTCCGATAACCATGATCGTCGCCATAATTATCAGCTCCGTGTTATTAGTGGGCGCACAAGTTCAAGAAAACAAGCAGGAAAACCCTTTGTTGACATCTCTCCATATCCATAATTTACAGGTCGATATTCCCGACTATGTCAAGCCTCGAGCTGCTGTCAAACAAACAGTTAAGGTTCAATTTACGCAAGATACTCTTCCAATAAAAAAATCGACAAAAGCGGAGAAACAGGACCCTATGCCCCGATTGGAACTGACGCCTGCTCCTAAGTTGGAGGTTCAAACTCCGGCTTTTCCCGAGGCTCCCCCGGCACCTCCTGCTCCCGTGCCTGGATTCGAGTTCCCACAGCTCGACATTAAAACACAAACAGACAGCATGACAAAGATCGTCTTGGAACTTCAAAAGTTAGAAGATGACAAATCGCCTGAAGCCCAGAAAAGAAAGGAAAGGTTACAGGTTTCCATGGATAAAATTCAAGAAGATATAGAGGTTCTTGCAGGGACATTCGCAGAGAAGATAGCAGGTTGGCAAGACAAAAATGGGCTATTGTATGAAAAATTTGAAGAAGACTTGAAGGTATGGGAAGAAAAGATGCAAAAGCACCAAAAAGAATGGGAGTCTTCCTTCGAACCAAAAATGAAGGAATTTGAACAGAAAATGAAGGAATGGGAAGAGGAAAACGCTCCCAAACTAAAGGAGTTCGAGGAGAAAATGAAGATTTGGATGGAAGAAAATGAAGGAAATATTGAGTTCCAAAAATCAATCAATACCCATTCTTTCAATCCTATCCATAAGTACTTTCCGAATGACAATGAATTATCCTGCTAACTACAGATGCTCGAAAAGACAGCCTTGATCAGAGGCTGTCTTTTTTTGCTCCGCCAAGCAAATAAGACTTAAAGGTATCAAAGCTATTTTTCATCAAAGTCGCTTCCTTTTCCCCATGTAGAAAAGCCGCTAGTCGAGCAGGCAAATTAACCGCTTTCGCCAGAGCTCCTTCCACCACTTTTCCGAATTTTCCCGGATGGGCAGTTTCAAGGAATATACCATAATGATCACCATTTTCGGCAAGAAATTCTTTTAACCCGAGATACGCCACTGCACCGTGGGGATCCATGGTATATCCGGTTTCTTCTTCCACTTTCTTTAAGCAGGAAATGGTCTCCTCATCGGAATAGGCATAACCCCTGACATTAGCCTTCAACTGTGTCTCATCGCCGTCATACAATGCCAACAACCGGTAAAAGTTGCTAGGATTTCCTACATCCATGCTGTTGCTGACCGTCGGTAGGGAGGGTCTTGCCAGAAAAGAATTGCCTTTAAGATATTGGGGTACTACATCATTGACGTTGGTAGCCGCTACAAAAATGTCTATCTTCAAGCCCATGCGTTCTGCCAGAATTCCGGCTGCCAGATTCCCAAAATTACCGCTCGGAACTGCAAAAACAACTTTTTTATGGTTTCTCGGTAATCTGGAGTAAGCGTAAAAGTAGTACAAACACTGGGGTATCCATCTTGCAATGTTGATAGAGTTGGCCGAGGTCAACAACATCTGCGAATTTAGCTCTTGATCCAAAAATGCTTCCTTGACCAATTTCTGGCAATCATCAAAAACACCATCCACCTCCACGGCAGAAACATTTCCTCCCAAGGTTGTAAACTGTTTTTCCTGCAACTCACTGACCTTCCCTGCTGGATATAGAATAATCACTTCCACTCCCGGCACATTGTAAAAGCCATTGGCCACGGCACTTCCCGTATCTCCGGAAGTCGCCACCAACACCTTCACTTTTTGACCATCCAATAATAAACTCATCAATTTGGAACAAAACCTTGCCCCAAAATCCTTAAACGCCAAAGTAGGACCGTGAAACAGCTCCAATGCAAAAACATCCTTTTCGATTTCCACCAAAGGCGCATCAAATTGAAGGGTATGATCTACCAAATCAATGACTTGATCTCGGGATAGGTCTTCCTTGAAGAACGAATGGATCACTTCGTAACCTATTTCCCTGAAGGAAAGGCCGTGGATTCCATCCAAAAACTCTTTAGTCATCCGGGGGATTTCTACCGGCATATAGAGGCCTTGATCTGGCGCCAATCCCTTAATGACCGCTTCCTTTAAAGAAACAACATGGCTCTTATCATTGGTACTATAAAACTTCATTACACTGTTATTTTTATTCTGAGTTACTTTTACCGGATGATGTCCTTAAGTTTCTGTTTGCTGCGACAACCCGGGAACTGTCTCTAACTTTCCTCCATAACATACGCACCCCGAGTATTGATGGGAGGAACGTAGACATCCACAGATAAGCCTATTTCATCATAAATTTCCTGTCCCACCCTGCTAGCCTCCCTAGCTATGGACGCATTGGGTGACAGGATGAACATCGTCGGTCCCGAACCAGAAATACCACAACCCAAGGCGCCTACATCTCTTATCCCTGCTTTTACTTCATCAAACCCAGGAATAAGAACGGATCGAGAAGGCTCAGCAATCACATCATTTAGCGAGCGGCTAATCAAGCCCATATCTTCCCTATAAAGTCCTGCCACCAGCCCGGCGATGTTACCCGATTGGATAATGGCGTCTTTCAGGGAGACATTCTTCTTCAATACGCTACGAGAATCGGCAGTATTCAATTCAAGATGGGGATGCAAAAGCGTACAAAAGAGGCCGGATGGTACATGAAGTGGGATCACATCCAAGGGTTCATAACCCCGAATCAAAACAAAGCCGCCCAATAAGGCTGGAGCAACATTGTCCGCATGGCCTGCACCACAAGCGATCGCCTCGGCTTCCATGGCAAAAGGTAGCAGATCTTCTTTGGGAAAAGGATTTCCAAGCAAATGATTGGCCGCTACCAGAGCCGCAATTGCACTGGCTGCACTCGAACCCATACCGCTTCCCAAGGGAAGCCCCTTCTCCAACTCAACCTCTAATCCCCCATGAAAGTCCAATTGCCTAAGCATGGCCTGAATGGCTACCGTGCAGGTATTCTTCTCCACGAGATAGGGCAATCGGCCTTGATCTCCGGTGATGCTTATCACTCTCAATCCCGGGTCGTCCGAGAAGCTTACAGTCACTTTATCACCCAAATCATCCACTGCGAACCCGAGAATATCAAACCCACAGGATACATTGGCTACTGTCGCCGGAGCAAATGCAGTTACTTTTTTCATCTTGAGTAATGTCCTAATCTAATAATATCCGCAAAAACCCCCGCAGCGGTGACGTCGGCACCAGCTCCCGGCCCCCTGATGATCATCGGGAATTCATGATAACGCTCGGTGGTGAATAAAATCATATTATCACTTCCACTCAGAGAGAAGAACGGATGTTTACTGTCTACAGAATTTAAGCCGACCTTCGCTTTTCCATTTTCCAATACAGCCATAAAACGCAGTTTTTGTCCCTTGCTTTCAGCATCTTCCAATAGTTTTTGAAAGTAACCGTCATGCTGCTTTAACTTGTCAAAAAAATCACCGACCGATGCGGCATCCGCACAATCTTCCGGCACCATACTTTGGATGGAGACATCCTCGAAATGAAGCTCCTGCTCTGCCTCCCGCCCGAGTATCAATATCTTTCTCGCTACGTCCATCCCGCTTAAATCATCCCTTGGATCAGGCTCCGTGTATCCTTTTTCCTTTGCCTGCGCAACCACTTCACTAAAGGGCAATCCTTTTTCTAGCTCACTAAAGATATAATTCATGGAGCCGCTCAACACCCCTTCAATCCGGATCACCTTATCCCCGCTCAAGATCAAATCCTGTAAGGTATTGATCACCGGCAAGCCGGCGGCAACATTTGTCTCATACAAAAATTTGATATTCCGCTGGCTGGATAATTTCTTAAGCTGCTGATATTTAGCCAAGGATCCCGAGTTTGCCTTTTTGTTAGGCGTAACAATGGCAACCTTAGCTTCCAGCACCTGTTGATATACATCGGCAATTTCCTGGCTTGCGGTACAGTCTACCAATACAGAATTGGAAAAGTTCATACTGGACATGGTATCCAAAAACTTCTGGAGGTCCATGGGTTGATCTGCTTCTGAAGGAGGCATGAAATTATCCAAATCAAATCCATCCTCATCAAAGGACATGTATCTGGAATTGGCCATGCCGTGGATTTTAATGTCCAACATGCTATCGTCCTGAAGCTTCCGCAACTGGCTTCTGATCATTTTCACCAACGTCTTTCCAATCAAACCTACACCTATTAGGAAAATATGCAGGACGCGATGATCCGAAAGGAAAAAGGCTTCATGAAGGGCATTTAACCCTTTTTGGAGATCCGTTTTGGAAATTACCGCTGAAATATTCAGCTCCGAGCTCCCTTGGGCGATCGCAGATACATTGATGTTGTTCCGGCCAAAGGATTGAAATAACCTTCCGCTTGCTCCAGGGTAGTGCTTCATGTTTTCCCCCACTATGGCTATAATGGACATATTCCCCAACACGACCACCTCATCCATTTCCCCGGCTTGGATTTCATGGAAGAATTGCTGCTTAATGGCTTCCTTTGCCCTGATTACTTCCGAAGACTTGATCGCCACACATATACTGTGCTCGGAAGATGCTTGACTTATTAGGATGACATTTACCTCGGCGTCTGCCAATGTACTAAAAACCCTTCCACTTACGCCAATCACTTCTACCAATCCAGGTCCTTGTATGTTCAAAAGGGAGATGTCGCTCAAGGAGGAAATTCCTTTGATCAGTTTGCCCTCTCCGGAATTTTCGCAAATAAGCGTTCCTGGGTGAACTGGGTCAAACGTGTTTTTGATGTATATAGGGATTTTTTTCCTCATCGCCGGCTGCATGGTGGCTGGAAACACTACCTTGGCGCCAAAATGAGACAGCTCCATAGCCTCACTATAGCTTAGCTGGGGAATGGTAATGGCGGAATAGACCAATTTTGGATCAGCGGTCATGACTCCTGGCACATCGGTCCAAATCTCGAGAGATTCCGCATCCAGTGCGGCGGCAAAAATCGCCGCGGTGTAATCCGATCCGCTTCTTCCCAAAGTTGTTATCTCCCCCATTTTTGTAGATCCGATGAATCCGGTAATCACCTTTAACCCGGGAACATCTCTAAAATAATCCACTATTAAAGCATTAGTGGTGTCAAAATCAACCTTTGCGTGGCCGAAACGGTCATTGGTCTTGATAACCTCTGTTGCATCTAAATAGGTGCATCCAATATCCTTCAAACCTTCAGATAATATGTAGGCAGAGATCCTCTCACCAAAGCTCACCACATAATCGGATGTTTGGGCGGTGCATTCCTTGATAAGATAAATTCCATGAAGGAGGTCTTCCAATTCATTGAATCTTACTTTCACGTAAGTCAACGTATGAGATTGCTTTTGGACAGGAATCAATTGCTTTGCCAGAGAAAGGTGTCTTTTCTCCAAGTCCTGTAAGATAGCTTGATAGCTTTTATCAGATCGTTTTGCGAGCTGGGCACACGTCAATAAACTCTCCGTCACTCCTCCAAACGCCGAAAAAACAATTGCTATTTCATCTTCTTCCGCTTTCCGTTTGATAATGGCGACAGTTTGGTTTATTGCTTCTATATCAGCTATCGATGATCCACCAAATTTCAATATTTTCATAAATGGAATAGATTACATAAAGTTAAAAGAGGGATTAAATTCCAAAACGGAATTTTCAGCAAGGGGTAATATAATGGATAGAACGGGACTAACCCGTAATGGTAGAGAGAAAAGTAGAAGATGTTCGCAGCGAAAAAAATACAAAAGGACCTTCATGAACTATTTCAGTAATTGGACAGATCGAATTATTTAATACTGCGTTACCCATGTAGATTGGTTTTGAAAGAGCAATCTTAATGACAAATTTACTTTATCACAAGTTTTTATAAGGATTTCTTAAAAAACTGGAATATTTTTAACCATTTTAAAAAAAAAGGAGGCTAGGAAAAATAGTTTCAAATAACCTCCGTTTCACATAAACACACCTAAAAGTTTTAGCACAAAAAGTTGCTTAATCACCCTTTACAAATGTACTACACATTGGAGGTATAAACCAATACCCTGAACTGGGTATTTTTTGATTTAATATTAAAATAATAACAAAGGAAATCGCTAAGGTTTTAATCGTTATAAGGCATTAAAGTCAAACCATAATTATCAAACAAAAGCGAATAGGGGCATATTTTTATAACCTTTAGGTTATTGGTCGACTAACGAACGGATCGTTTGGTCGGGGAGCTGCACAAAACGGGCCTTCGGGAAGTCCTGTAAACGGACAATCTATCGGTTGTACTAGACCTGCTGTTCACCTATTTTTTTCAGGTCTCAAAAAAACGTTATCTTTAGTTTCCACAAGCGAAAATTTTTGAATGGAAATAAATAAGAAGGTTAGCGTAATCATCCCTTGTTACAACCAAGGCCAATATCTTAAAGAAACGGTCAAGTCTGTGTTGAACTCAACTTATGATAATTTAGAAATCATTGTTGTCGATGATGGTTCTACGGATAACACGCCTGAAGTGGGCAAAAGTCTAGCTTCGGAATATCACCAAATCCGATATTATCACCAAGTAAACTCTGGACCATCTACTGCCAGGAATCATGGAATAAGAAAGGCAACGGGAAACTATATCCTTCCGCTGGATGCTGATGATTTAATCTCATCTAACTATATTGAGAAAGCCGTGAATGTTCTCCTCCAACAACCGGAAGTAAAAGTGGTCTATTGCGAAGCAGAAAAATTTGGTGGCAAGAATGAGCCTTGGCAACTCAAGCCGTTCAGCCTTGCCTTACTGGCCAAAAACAACATGATATTTGTGAGCGCCATGTATCGGAAGTCGGATTGGGAGTCCTGCGGCGGCTATGATGAGAATTTCATTTGGGGTAGGGAAGATTGGGAGTTTTGGATATCGATGTTAAAAGAAGGGGGAGAAGTTGTAAAGCTCCCCATTGTAGGCTTCTATTACCGCGTGTCTCCTCATTCCCGAAGGAAAACCATGAACAATTTAAAAAAGAAAAAGCTGATTGCTTATATCAATATAAAGCACCGTGATTTTATTCATAAAATGCTTAAAGGACCCCTGCGGTTCCAGCGGTCGCTTTCCAAACCTTATAATATAATCCTCAATGCAATTGGGAGAAATGGGTCTGAACCCCAATAGCAATTAGATTTTATCCAGCCCTTTCAAGTACTTGATAAAATAATACTTTAATGGGTTTTTGTATTTCAACTGTTTCCACGGCCTGCTTCCATGGGGCTTGTGGATCACCGGGAGATTCATCAAAACATAGTTTTTGAACCCCATTTCCACTGCCTTCTTTGAAATAAAAGTATCATACCAATCCTTTCCCGTGGTTAGCTCCATAAAACTGAAGTTCTTTAAAAATCCAATGGAAATTAACGTGCAACAAAAACTTAGGCTACGGGTGGTCTGGATGACGGCATCTTTGCTGTCCTTGAATTTGAGGTATGGAAAATTGACTTGCCCGGTCTCATCATGCGTGACTGCGCCTATCAAACCTGCTTCGGGGTGCTCGCTATAAAATCGCAAAAGTCCTTCAACCGTATCCTTTCTGACCACAACATCTGATTCAACAATTAAGAGGGGCAGCCCATTCTCTAATGCTTGTCGCTGTGCCATTTGCAACACCAATTTGTAGTTGGGGGAAGGCGTATCCGTAATATCTTCCAAATGGATTACTTCATATCCTATACATGCCGCATTATCGTCTAGGGACAACCTTGTTTCCTGTTCACTAAAATCATTGAAAATGACATGTCTCAGCGACACTCCGGATTGCCCGATTGCGGTCGCCGTCTCCAAAGTGGTAGCTATGGAGTTTTTGACCGGGGTGATAACTAGAACTTCTGCCATAACAACTATTAAACACTCAATTAAAGCAATAAAAAATAAATAACCATGAAATACGTGAATGTAAATCACTAAAATCCGACATTCTTACGGAATCATAGTTGGATTGATGCAAATTTCAAAGTTTTAATTTAATTCCTCCAAGACTCCGTTGATCTTTGCTCTGACATCCTTTACTTCTATCCACTGCAAACAGGCATAGTCCCCCCTGAAACAAGGCTTATTGCCAAATACCGAGCACGGCCTACACGTTAAATCGGCGGGATCAATTTCTACTTTGAGATGTTTGTTTTTACCCAAGGGTTCAAACCCTGCAAAAGAATGGGTGGACCCCCAAATAGATACGACCGGAGTTCCTACTAAAGACGCCATGTGAAGATTGGAACTATCCATAGTTACCATCAAATCCATCTTTTGCATTACGCCGAGCTCGCTGTTTAGTGGAAACTTCTCCGCAAGAGAATGTACATTAGCACTTTTTAAAGCCCATTCATCCAATTTGTGCTCATCTTGTGAACCCCCAAAAAGGAAAACGGTGTGTCCATTTTCCGCCAGATCCTGAACCAATTGGCTGGCTTTACTTGCGGGCCAGTTTTTTCCGAGGTGTTTGGAGAAAGGAGCAATCCCTATCCATCTACCTTTTTTGGGTAAAAGCAGCTTATTGTTAAAGAATTCTTCCGGAAACTGTGGATGACTGATCCAAGGTCCGTTGTCAATGGCCAACGGGTACCCAGCTTTGGCGAATACATCGGCATATCTCTCATAAGAGGGCTTCAGTCGCTTAAAGACTTTATCTTTCAGGCGTGTGATGGCTTTCTTATCTTTCCTGCCCTTATCGATCCTAAAAACCGAAATACCCATAGCAGAAAAATGCGCAGTAATAAACCAACTCCTAATCACGGAATGCAGATCCAATACCGCATCGAATGGTCCAAGCTTCATTAATTGCCTGGTCAGCTTGAATAAGCCATACGTTCCTTTGTGCTCTCCCTTATAATCAGCCCCAAAAAAACTTAGCCTCTCCATTCCCTCAAAAAAAGGGGAAAATTCCGAATGGGACACAATAGTGATTCTTACATCCGGATAAGAGGTAAGTGCAGCCTTGACCGCAGGAACGGCCAAGGCTACATCCCCCATAGCAGAATTTCTTATAACAAGGAGATGCTTCATTTTACCTCCCCATATAAAACCGGATTGAGGGAAGGGTCATTATACATTTTCATTTGCCTGTATACTTTCATGATCCGCCGACCAGCCTGGATATCCTCCAACAGCTCTGAGATAGCCTGGGTAAGGTCCTTTCGCTGCTCCCATAATACGGTAAGCTTTTGCCGGACCTTTCCAACATGGTCTTCCTCCACATCATTTCTGCGGATCTGCTCTTCCATGTGGTAGAGTTTTAGCGCCAGAATAGACAGCCTGTCAATGGCCCATGCTGGACTTTCGGTATTGATCTTTGCCTCCTTGTTCGGGATGATATTCTCATACCTTTCCAGAAAAAAATCGTCGATCTTCTCGACCAAATCAGTTCTGTCCTGATTCGAGGCATCTATTCGTCGCTTTATTTGCAGTGCTTTGGCGGGATCTATCGAAGGATTCCTGATGATATCTTCCAAATGCCACTGCACACTGTCAATCCAACATTTGCTGTAAAGCAGGTAGTCTAATGTCCCAGGCTCCATAGAATTAACACATGGTTGATCAACATCATCCTGAAGATGATAATCCACAATCACCTGATCAAAAATTTCATTGAATGAAAAGACTTCCTGCATCGGCTGTTTTCTACTATTTTATTTTTTCTACCGCTTCCTTTATCCTTTTCAAGGCTTCCACCAATTCCTCATCAGAAGCAGCATAGGAAAGACGGACACAATTTGGAGATCCGAAAGCAGCTCCAGTAACTAACGAAACATTGGCCTCATTCAGTATATAAAGGCAAAAATCATCAGCATCTGAAATGGTTTGCTCCCCTGCAGACTTGCCAAAAAAGGAAGAAACATCCGGGAAGAAATAAAACGCACCTTCGGGGACATGGGTTTTGATACCGGGTATATTTTCCAATAAGCCCAACACCAAATCTCTTCTTCTTAAATAAGCAGCTGCCATTTCTTCTGTTGGTCCTTGGTCACCGGTAATCGCCGTTAAAGCCGCACGTTGGGCAATACCCGTTCCTCCTGAGGTGAATTGGCCCTGCATCTTCTCACAGGCTTTGGCAATAAATAAGGGAGCACAGATATAACCTACCCGCCATCCTGTCATCGCGTATCCTTTAGAGAAACCGTTCACTGTGATGGTGCGGTTAAACATGTCCTCGAAGGCCCCAATACTGGCATGCTTTCCAGTAAAATTGATCAACTCATAAATCTCATCCGCGACAACAAAAAGCTCTTCCCGCTTTTTAACGACCTCCGCAATGGCTCGAAGCTCCTCCTCACTGAACACTGATCCTGTGGGGTTACAGGGAGAAGAGTAAATAACGGCTTTTGTTTTGTCGGTCAACGCTTCCTCCAATTGTGCTGCGGTTGCTTTGAAATTGTTCTCCAAAGTACCCTCAATCAAAACTGGAACACCGCCTGCCAGCTTAATGATCTCAGCATAGCTTACCCAATAGGGTGAAAAAATAACGACCTCGTCTCCTTCATTCAAAAGGCACATGAAAATGTTGGCAATGGAATGTTTTGCACCGGTAGATACAACAATGTTCTCTGCCTTGGCTTCTTTGATATTGTTGACATCACGCAGCTTTTTTGCAATGGCCTCTCTCAAATCCTGATATCCCGGTACGGGAGAATAAGAAAAATATTTACCCTCGTCGATGGCGTCCTTAGCCGCACCTTGAATATGTTGTGGGGTTTTAAAGTCGGGTTCCCCCAAGCTAAGGCTGATAATGTCGATACCTTGGGTCTTCAGTTCTCTAGCTTTTTTTGCCATCGCCAGTGTAGCTGACTCTTCCATGGCGTTTATTCTGTCGGATAGGATGTGGTTCATAGAAATACAGTTTTAACTATTTGGGCAAAAATAGGTATTATGCTTGTTAATTCTAAGCCTTTCCTTTCTTTCAACTGCCAGAATATTAAATTGCATAGAAACTATAAAAATAAGATCAACGTTAATTCCTTGATATCCGTGGATTCCATTGTAGTGATTTCCGTGGATTACCAAGTTCAACATTACATGAATTTTGCTGTTCAAATGGGTCGAAAACTATTGCTTTATTTATTCCTGTTTATTTATTTGGGCCAACTTGCCGTGGCCCAAGATGAAAAAACCGAAGATCCAGATTCTTCAGGAGTGGTCAACAATGTCCTTTTGCCAGTTTCGACCCCCGTCCTGCTATTCACGGCCGTGGAGGAACAAGAAAAAGCTAAGAAGAAGGAAAAGAAAAAAAAGAAGAACAAAAACATCTATTTTGGCGAGAAAACCAAAAGAAACCTCATTAAACAATCCTTTAGGAACCAAACCCATAGCGAATATTTCCACTATACACAAAGAAACCGGCAAATTGACCCTTATATCCGGGATATTTATTGGTATGATCAGAAGGAACGGGTTATCCGAACCAAAGGATTTGACCCCTCCAGAGGATATCTACTCCATGGACCCTATGAAAAACGTCTTGATGATGTCGTGGTGGAAAGTGGCATGTTCTTTTTTGGAACCAAACACGGCAGGTGGCTGACGTTCGACGCCAAAAATATTCTATTGGACAAATCGAACTATTACGAAGGTTGGCCGAAGGCATCCCGAGTGACCTACTATAACAGAGCCGAGCAGAAAATTGAAAAGGTCACGCCTGTAGAGTACGATTTGGAAGAAGGCAACTTTTACCATTTCCACGACGATGGCAAGGTGGCTGTTTTGGGCGAATATAAATTTGGAGAAAAGGTAGGTCTGTGGACAGAGTATTGGGACAATACCGGAGACAAGACTGTTCGGAAGCGGGAAATTCAGTATCAGGAACAGCCCTTTAGCAAAGACTTTCGGCCTTACATCCGTGCAGAGTGGGATAAGGAAGGGAACTTGATTTACCGAAGGGACGGATAAGCTTTGTCAAGTCCCAATTTACTACTCCGTCATTTGCAACCTTACTAGATTGGCATAAAAACCGCCTTCCTGAAGCGCAAGATCATGGTGCGTACCCTCTTCTACAATTTCTCCGTCCCTCAGCACATAGATCCGGTCTACTTTCCTTATGGTCGCCAGTCGGTGTGCGATGATAATGGTGGTCCGGTCCTTCATCAACTGATCTAAAGCATCCTGTACCAAGGATTCAGACTCTGCATCCAGAGATGAGGTGGCTTCGTCAAGAATGAGAATGGCAGGATCTTTTAGGATAGCGCGAGCGATAGCAATCCTTTGCCGTTGGCCACCGGACAGCTTTATGCCCCTTTCCCCAACCAAAGTATCCAGGCCTTCCGGAAATTTTTGGATAAACTGCCAGGCGTTGGCTTTCTTAGAGGCTAAGATTATTTCGTCATCTGTGGCACCGGGTTTTGCGTAGGCGATATTTTCCCGTATACTCCCCCCAAACAGCAGTACTTCTTGAGGCACCACTCCCATATTGGAGCGCAGTTGTTTAAGATTCCAATTTTTTATAGGTTCACCATCAATATGGATGTTTCCGACCTCAAGGTCATAAAGCCTCATGAGCAACTGGATAATAGTGGATTTCCCCGCTCCGCTGTGGCCGGCTAACGCTATTTTATCACCTGCCTTGATCTCAAAATTTATATTCTTCAAAACCATGGCTTCCGGACGGGTCGGATATTGAAAAGCCACATTTTTAAAGACTACATCGCCTTTGATTTTATCGCTGCCCTCGGCGGTAAATGATTCCTCGGGTTCTTCGTCCAGAATCTCCAAAACCCGCTCGGAGGAGCCGATAGCTTTTTGGACCTGGCTGTAGATATCTCCCAATCCGGCTATGGATGCCCCAATAAAAGTGGTGTATAATACAAAAGAAACCAGATCGCCGATGCTCATATCTCCTGAGCTAACCAAGGTAGCACCATACCACATTACTGCTACAATGCCGCCGAAAAGAGCAAATATGATAAATGAAATAAATGCCCCGCGAAACCCAGCCGTTTTTAAGGCGACGGAAACTACCCGGTTAAGTCCTCTGCCATAACGAACAGACTCATATTCTTCTCCGGTAAACGACTTGACGGTCATAATGGACTGCAAAGTCTCTTCGACTATCACATTGGCAGCGGCCAATTCATCTTGGGTGGCTTTTGAAAGCTTACGGATGTATTTTCCAAACACCATCGCTATAACCACCAAAACAGGGAAGGTGGCGAGCATAAACAAGGTCAGTTTGGGAGTGGTATAGATCAAAAAGATGGTTCCCGCCAATAAGGTAATCGCCTGTCGGAACAACTCCGCCAACGTAACCGAAAAAGTATCTTGAAGCAATGATACATCCGTGGTGATTCTACTGATCAATTCTCCTGTTCTACGCTTGTCATAGAAGGTCATTGGCAAGTTCACCAACCGATCATATAGAGCCAATCGGATGTCCCGCATCGATCTTTCGCTTACTTTAGCAAAAAACCAGACCCTGAAAAATGAAAAGATACTTTGAATAAAAAGGATACCCAGGAGGACCAGCGCAATGGAATTGACGTCGGTGACAATCCAAGCTTCCCCGGAAGCCGCATCAATGAGTTTTCCCGCTACAAAGGGAAAAGTAAGCAGCAGTAAACTGGAGAACAATAAAAAAAGCATCCCCAATGAG
>Ga0209075_1001888_pt1 | contig 19183 bp, 16 predicted proteins | sample Stecom2011_FD_187523 | JGI IMG/M metagenome (GOLD analysis project Ga0209075, IMG submission 187523) | Agricultural soil microbial communities from Utah to study Nitrogen management - Steer compost 2011 (SPAdes) (version 2) | ecosystem: Environmental > Terrestrial > Soil > Agricultural land...
CCCACCTCTTCCCATCCCGAACAGAGAAGTTAAGCCCTGCCGCGCCGATGGTACTGGGGTCACACCCGGGAGAGTAGGTCGCCGCCCGAGCCATTAGGCCCGCCAATATTGGCGGGCCTTTTTTTTTTGAGAAAATCAACGAACCCATCGTTGGAGGTAGCGGTCCATTTATTAGTGTCCCATCGCCTTCACTCCTTTAAATAGAAGCTATACTCAAGTTTCATCCAACCAAAGCTTTATTTTTAAAGATTATTGTTGCAGTTTTGCACAAATAAATTTTGTATGTCTATTTTATTAAAATCCCTGAAGTTAGTAGATGAGGAGGTGCGTGAGGTTGCCGATTATTTTTATAATGGAAAGGAAATACGTAAAGCCGATGGTACCGAGTCATCTGACAATGTACAAGTGATCGATTGTAGCGGTATGTTGGCATCGAGGGGCTGGATCGATTTGAGATGCTTTGTGGGAGAACCGGGACTTGAACATAAGGAAACGTTGTCCAGCTTAGGAGAAACCCTAAAGAAAAGCGGTTTTACCGAAGCTGTTATTCTGCCTAATACTTATCCTACTGTCCAATCAAAAAATGAGGTTGAATTTATAAAAAGTAGAGTAAAGGATTATCTTACTACCATCCATGTGCAGGGAGCAGTCACCATTGACACAAAAGGCGAAGATCTGACGGAGATATTGGACGTTCATCATCAAGGGGTGCGGGTTTTTGGAGAAGGAACTGTTCCTCTGTCAAATTCAGACCGGATGGTCAAGGTTCTTCAATACCTGCAGAAATTCGACGGAATCTTATTTGACCATTCTTACGATCCTCTGCTATCCATCTTTGGACATATGCATGAGGGATTGACTTCCACAAGACTTGGTCTAAAAGGTATTCCATCCATGGCAGAAGAGGTGGCTGTTCAAAAGAATATTGAGATCCTTAAATATACAGGAGGTTCCCTTCATTTTCAAACCATCAGTACGGCTGAAGTAGTTAGGGCTATTCGTAAAGCAAAGAGCGACGGGCTTAAGGTTACATCAGATGTTTCTCTCTATCAATTGTTATTTACCGACGAGGATCTAAATGACTTTGATACCAACTTAAAGGTTATGCCGCCATTTAGGGGAAAGAAAGATCGAATGGAGCTTATAGAAGGTCTAAAGGACGGGACCATCGATGCCATAGTCTCCAATCATCAACCTCAAGACCTTGATTCGAAGCATATGGAATTTGACCTTGCTTCATTCGGGATGGTGGGCTTGCCTGGTTTCCTAAGCGGCCTCATTGAGCTTGAAGGGGAATTGGGATGGCCTTTACTAATCAGCAAGATAACCGACGGCCCGGCTAAAGTACTCCGAAAAGAGAAATCGACGTTATCTTCCCTAACCATATTTGACCCGCAAGAGGAATGGCGATATGATCGTAAATCTAATCCGTCCTTGGGACAAAATTCCCCTTGGTTTAATTCGGTTTTAAAAGGGCGGGTAAAATATGTCATTAATAACGGCAAATTTGATGTAGTAAATGGATAGATACTATAAGGCGGCATATTTGTTCGGGATACTTGGGGGCGTATTCTGCGGTCTGGCATTTATTGTTGTCTACCTCTTAGGCAATGAGCCTATAAGCTTCACTGAGATTTTTGGTTATATTCTGATCCCCCTGTTTGTATTTTTTGGCGTCAAGAATTTCAAAAATAATGAAAACGGAGGGGAATTGGCGTTTGGACAGGGAATGACGGTGGGTTTTTTTGTTTATTCAATTTTGGCTTTAATATCAGCGATAGTTATATTTATATTCCTTCAAATCGACCCGGTGATTTTTGAAGAATACAGATCATCAAATTTGGACCTTTTAGGAGAAAAAAAGAACGAAATCATAGAACAACTGGATGAGGCTTCCTACGACGCCACGTTAAAGAATCTTTCAAACATGACTATTTTTGATGTCGTTTTCAATGATTTCCTGCGGAAGTTAATTCCGGGACTCTTTTTCACTATCATAATTTCAATTATTCTTAAAAACTCTAAAACCTAAACCCATGGAAAATGCCCAGACCCCATTTCAAGCGGCCATAAAAGCCGGCCTAATTACAGGATTGTTTTTGACAGCGTTTTCATTTGTTTGCTACTTTATCGATTACAAGTTTTTAGCTGCTACCTGGCTAGGATTAGTTACTTTAGCAATATATTGCGGTCTTATCATCTACTTCGGGATAGAATACCGAAAGGAATTGGGAGGTTTTATGAGTTTCGGTACCGCCTTTCAGTTTTCTTTTTTTTCTCTCTTGATTATGTTGGCAATCACCACTATCGGCAATATGTTGTTGTTTATGGTTCTGGATCCGAGCCTAGGGGATAAACTGGCGGATGTCATCTTGGAAAACACGCTGAATACTATGGATTCTTTCGGCGTTGGGGAGATGTCGTCAGATCAAATCGAGGAAATGAGAAATGGGATGCGAGAGGGGTATACGCCTGTAGGCATGTTAAAAGGAGTAGGATTTATGGCGATCTTTTATGCGATTCTGTCCCTTATTCTGGGTGCCATCATTAAAAAAAGAGACAAGTCGCTTGATTACTAAGAATGATTGATATTTCGATTGTCGTCCCTGTTTTTAACGAAGAAGAGTCTCTCCCTGAATTAGCCCAATGGATAGCGAGCGTCATGTTAGAAAATGGCTATTCTTACGAATTGATCTTCGTAAATGACGGAAGCACCGACACTTCTTGGGATGTAATTCGCAGTCTTTCTAGGTCTAACGGACACATCAAAGCGATTGGCTTTACGAGGAATTATGGCAAGTCGGCTGCCTTGGACATCGGTTTCAATAAGGCCCGAGGAGAAGTGGTGATGACCATGGACGCCGATTTGCAAGATAGCCCTGATGAAATTCCGGCATTGTATGAAATGGTAATTGGAGACGGTTTTGATATCGTTTCCGGCTGGAAAAAGAAAAGGCACGATCCGATTACCAAAACGATCCCTTCCCGTTTTTTCAACGGTTTTACCCGATGGATGTCGGGAATAAAGTTGCATGATTTTAATTGCGGCCTGAAAGCCTACAAAAACAAGGTGGTCAAAAATATTCATATCTATGGAGAGATGCATCGCTATATCCCTCTAATTGCCAAGTGGAATGGATTTGGTAACATAGGGGAAAAGGTGGTGGAACATAGACCTAGAAAGTACGGCTATACCAAATTCGGTATCGAGAGGTTTATAAATGGCTTTCTGGACCTTATTTCGGTATCTTTTGTTAATCGATACAAGAAAAACCCCATGCATTTCTTCGGTTCTATGGGGTCTGTTTCATTTTTTTCAGGTTTTTTGATCACTATTTGGCTGATTTTTGAAAAAATATACGGGTTGAAAAGGGGGGTGGCGGTTAGGGAAATCACCGACCAGCCCCTGTTCTTTCTTGCTATAGTAGCGGTCATTGTCGGCGCTCAATTGTTTTTGACTGGATTTTTGGCGGAAATGATGACTTCGAATAGCTCTAGAAAATCCGACTATAATATTGACGAGGAAATAAACTTCGGTTCTTAATGCTTTTTTCAATCATAGTGCCGGTTTATAATCGGCCTGAGGAAATCAAAGATCTTTTGGACAGCCTCCTTGACCAGGATTACCCAAATCTGGAGGTTATTGTCGTGGAAGATGGTTCTACAGTGACTTGTGAAGCAATAGTCAATACCTACATCGATAAGCTAGATCTACATTATTACTATCAAGATAACAAGGGACAGGGATTTGCAAGAAACCTTGGAATGAGTGTTGCCAAAGGGGACTATTACGTTCTGTTTGATTCAGATTGCATAATTCCCCCGCATTATTTTTCTATTCTTCAAAAAGAAATACTTCTTAGAAGATTGGATGCGCATGGGGGGGGCGATGCAGCGGAGCAGGATTTTTCCCCCTTTCAAAAAGCTCTAAATTTCAGTATGACCTCTATTTGGACTACTGGGGGTATCCGGGGTAAATTGAAAGATCCCGCCAAGTATCAGGCTCGGGGTTTTAATATGGGCTTGTCTGCAGAGGTTTTTAGAGCTACTGGCGGATTTATAGATCCCAACAGGGGGGAAGACATCGAGTTAAGTATTAGAATTAAGGAGAAGGGCTTCAGACTCGAACTTGTGCAACATGCCCATGTCTTCCATAAAAGGAAAAACAATTTGGCGTCATTTCTCCGGCAAAGTTACTCCTTCGGGCAAAATAGGGTAAATGTAAGTAGATATCATAAAGGCGCAGTTCAACTGGTACACCTTCTTCCTCTGTTCTTTTTGTGCGGATGGTTAGGGTGGCTCTTGCTTTCTGTTTTTTATTCCAATATGTTTTATTTGGGAGCTTTATTCTTTGGGATTTGGACCGTCGGAGTTATGATTTCAGCGGCTGTTCAGAATCGATCGCTCGGTGTAGGAATAATTGCCGTCGTCACCTCTTTCGGACAACTTTTCGCATATGGGGCAGGGCTGTTTCGTGAAGGCCTTCTTAAAATGACTAGAGGTTGATTCCCTTTGTGCAATAGAAAATCACCTCGTCGTCCGCTAAGGCGTATTTACGGATAGTCTCGTCTCCAAGGCTATTAACAAACCTGTTTTCTTCCACCTTCAACCCCGATGTACTCAAACGAATCGCATAGTCACGTCCGTATTTACGGAGGTGGTCCCGCTGTCCAAACAGCCGCTCCCTTTCGGAAGGGTCGGTAATTGCTTTATCCTCAAGGGTGTTCTGTTGGGAATAAACCGGCGATTGAACAATTCCCCAACCAGTAGGCTTCAACACTCGGTTTATTTCCCGGCAAGCTTGAATATCATCCTCCACATGTTCCATCACATGGTTGCAGAATACCACGTCGAAGGAATTATCTTCAAAGGGAATCTTGTGGATGTCCATCTTTACTTTTGCCAACGGCGACTCGATATCCCCGGTAATGTACTCCAAGTTTGGAAGCTGTTCAAATCGATCGATAAAGCAGAGTTCTGGAGCAACGTGAAGCACTTTTAGAGTTTGGTCGAAGAAAGGGGTTTCTTTTTCTAAAAAGAGCCACATAAGCCGATGTCGTTCCAGCGCAAGGCAGTGCGGACATAACGCATTTTCTCTTGCTTTTCTACCGTAGGGCAGGAACTTTCTGAGAGAATGATTGCAGACCGGGCATACCACTTTGTTTCCCTGGTAAAAAACAGCCAATACTCTTAAAAAAAAATGGCTGACCAGTTGAAGGTACTTTCGGGGAACGTACCTGATCACAAAACTGATGATAGATTTCATATAAAAGGATTACTGCCTAAATGCCGGCGTGTTTTTAACTACAGCCCCTGAGTTTTGAAAAAGATTATTCAATGCTGTATTTCTCCAATTTATTGTAGAGGGTTTTTCTGTCCATATCCAGGATTTTCGCTGCCTTGGACTTGTTATACTTAACTTCTTCCAAGGTTTTAATGATTAACGATCTTTCCTGCTCCTCAAAGGAAGTTTTTAGATCTTTTGCGGCTCCCATTTCTGAGACCGAATTTTCTGGAAGGCTTAGATCCAACGGAATTACATCTGTGTTGATTTCACCCTCGCCAGTCAGCAATACAGCTCTTTTTATTATGTTTTTGAATTCACGAAGGTTTCCTGGCCAGCTGTAGTTCATAAAGATGTTTTTCACCTCCTGACTAAAGCCCGTGACGTTTTTTTCAAGGCTTTTGTTGCTGGCTTGAAGAAATAGATCCGCAAAGCGGAAAAGGTCTTCCTTACGGTCTCTTAGAGGACTTGCTTCCATGCTGAATTCGTTGAGTCGGTGGTAGAGGTCTTCCCTGAATTCTCCGTTTTTGGCACTGACCGCCAGATCCTCATTTGTAGCAACAATTATCCTTACATCAATATCGATGTCTTTATTTCCTCCAATCTTTCGGATCTTACGTTCCTGAATTGCTCTTAACAGCTTGATTTGAACTTCGTAGCCCAGATTGCCTATCTCGTCCAGAAAAATGGTGCCCCCTTTGGCACTTTCGAAATGGCCAGTTTTGTTGTCTGAAGCACCGGTGAAAGCACCCTTAACATGTCCAAACAGCTCACTCCCTGCCAAGTCTTTAGATAAGGCCCCGCAATCTATGGCAACAAACGGTCCTGAGCTCCGTTTTGATTTTTGATGGATTCTTTTTGCAATGTATTCCTTTCCGGTACCGCTTTCTCCGAGGACGATAACACTCATGTCCGTGGGAGCCACTAGATTGATGTATTGTTCAATTTGTAGCGCAGCCCTGCTTTCCCCCACAAAGTAATCATCTTCCAAATCGAGTGACACTATAGAGGATTTAGGATTGTCCTCGTCTACTGGGTTGCTAGGAATATTATGTTTATTACTAAAGGCATCTTTTACTGTTGCTAAAAGTTCATCAGGGTTTACGGGTTTAGTAATGTACTCGAACGCCCCCATTTTCATGGACTTAACCGCCGTACGAATATCCGAATAATTGGTGATCAGAATAACCGGGGTGCTTTTTTTGCTATTGATTATCCTCTCCAAAATCTCCATGCCGGTACCGTCAGGCAGGCGGTAATCAGTGATTATCAATTCCGGAGATTCGCGTTCCATCAAACTGTAAGCATCTACTAGTTTCGTTGTAGTTGTAACTATATATTGGTTTTTCTCTAAGAATTTCTTGATGATTTTAGAGTAAGTAAGGTCATCTTCTACAAGAAGTATTTTTTTCATACTGAAAGCTAGCGTTTTCCGATCACAAAAGTAAATATAAAAAACAAAAGCACCGATTAAAATAATCAGTGCTTTATGGGTTTATGAATACGTTGATTTTTATTCTTGTTTTTGTCCTATTATTTTATGTTTAACAGGAGAAATTTGAATTTCTAAAAAAATTACGGAACAATGATTTCGCCTTCTTCGTCATAGAAAACCATTATCAGTTGACCATCAGCATCCTTAAACGTCATGTCGTAGTAAGTAATATCTTTTTCCTTAATCCTTGTTATATTAGAAATGTTCAATTCTTGAAACAGCTTGTCTTTTTCGATTTCCTCTCTAATGGTCATGGGCAAATCTTCTAAAGAAATATTCTCAGCCATAGATTCATTCCACGATGCATCCATTTCCTCAGCTCGATAAGAGTCGGGACCACTCTTCGTTGTGTTTTGACAAGATTGAAATGTCAGAAGAAGGAAAATACTCGCTATGTAAATCGTAGGTTTCATTGTTTAAATCGACTATTGCAAGATCAAAATCCCAATATGGGGTTGTAATTTGGATGGGCATGATTAGAATCCTGAACATAATACTCCTGAGCATTATTAGATGATTCCAAATATAATATGGTCTGAAATTTCATATAAGAAATCAATATCATCATTACAAAGCTTATGGCGAGAAATAGCAGGACTATAATTTTTTTCATCATTTATTGTTTTGTTACACATAATTGATATCTGGGGTTATTCACAGGTTGTGCCATAAAAAAATCGCCTAAACAAGGCTTTAAAACCGGTTTCCCAGATGTTTTTTGGGGATGATGACCACAGTCTGTAGAGTGTTTTTGGGAGAAGGACCCAGTATTTCTTTGGAACAGCGGGCAATTGAACCTGCCCTTTGGTAGCAGTGATATACCAGCTGTTTTAATGGATCTATGCCACCACCTTCCTCTTATTAGGTTGGCGGCACTCATTAGCGATCTCGGTAAGGAGATATTGAAGCTAAAGTTTGCTCCATGGCCAAGATAATGTGGGGCCTTATGCGTTAATTTGTATTTTCAGAAAAGTATTATGTCAGAGAAAGCATCAGCACCGATAGGGATATTTGATAGCGGGATTGGGGGACTCACAGTAGCCAAAGCTGTAAAGAATATTCTTCCCAACGAAAGGATTGTCTATTTTGGAGATACGGCACACTTGCCTTACGGGGACAAAAGCACTGCCTCTATTCAAGCCTATTCCATAAAGATTGCGGACGTCTTACTGAAAGCTCATTGTAAGTTAATACTGATTGCATGCAACTCAGCTTCCACTGCAGCTTTTGAGCTTGTCCGTGCGTATGTGGCTTCTAAAGCCAGCGTATTTAACGTAATTGATCCTGTCGTGGATTATCTGCGGGAAAACCATCCGGAACAAAAGGTTGGATTAATCGGGACCAAACAGACGGTGAATTCAGGGGTATATCACCAAAAAGTAGATTCCCTGAACGAGAATATCCAATTTGTTTCTCTGGCTACACCTTTGCTGGCTCCGATGATCGAAGAAGGATTTCATAAGAATGAGGTGAGCTACGGGATTATCAAATCGTATCTGGAACACTCAGACTTGAAAAACTTGGACGCTTTAATTTTGGGATGTACCCATTATCCATTGATCAAGGCGCAGGTAAAGGAGTTTTATTCTGGGGAGGTGGAAGTAATTGATAGTTCAGAAATTGTGGCTAAGGCCACCAAGGCTTTTTTAGAATATAATAATCTATTGAATAGGGATAACCATCTGGAAAGGGATAGGTTTTTGGTGTCCGACTATACGGTCGGTTTCGAACAGGCGACCCGATTGTTTTTTGGCGAAGCGGTTACCTTGGAAAAGTATCCTCTTTGGGAGTAAGGGTTAGATTCCACAAATTTTCATCTTAAGCCCTGAATAGGTTCAACAAAAGGCCGTGCTTCCCAAAGCTGTATCTTAAGGGAAACACGGCCTTTAAACAACCGTGGAATAGATGATGTCAATCCCAAGTAACAGTCGCCACTGATTTTTCAGGGAGCGTATAAAGGATTTGTCTATTGTTTTCGATGACTTTGAAGTCCCGGGAAGCATTATTGTCATTTGCAACGACCAATATCTTTTTGCCTTTTGGATCTATAAAAGAGACGTGATCAAAACCCGCGAGATCGCCGGATGTTTGGCTCCCGATTCTTTTAGAACCAGAAGGAATGAATTTGGAGAAATGGGCAAGGGAATAGTATTCAACATTCTTGGTGAATTGACCCGTTTGGCTGTTGATCGTTACTACGCCTCTGCAATCCATGCAGCCATTATTGGTGGGGCCATGATTTTCATCCAACGCTAAGTTCCATAGTAGTACATTTTTAGACCAGTTTTTGGTGGTTCCCATGAAGACATTACGCATATTCCATTGAAGGTTGTCACTAAAGTTGGTAGCCCATTCTCCGCCTGAAATCTCGGTAAAGTAGAGGCCTTTGTCAGGATGGGCGAGGTATACCTGGCTCATGGAGTTTACATCTCCGCCATAGCCATGAAAGGCAGAACCTGCTACATAGGCTTTTGTAGCCGGATCGTTGAGAATGGAGATCGCATAATGGGTATTGTCCCAATTATGGTCGTAAAGGATGACATTGGTATCCAAGTCTCTTTCTTTAAGAACAGGGCCCAAATAGTCCCTGATAAAAACATTCTGATCTTCGCTGCTCATATACATGCAAGGATAGCCCGCAGTTGCATGCAATGGCTCATTCTGTACACTAATAGCGTCGATACCAATGCCCTCAGAGTGATAAGTCTCGATGTAGCGGGCAAAATAATCGGCATAGACACCGAAAGCTTCTTTCTTGAGCTCTCCCCCAACCAATGAATTATTGGTTTTCATCCAAGCCGGCGGGCTCCATGGAGAGCCCATGATATGGATATCGGGGTTGAGGGCCAGTATTTCCTTAAATACAGGAACCACATCCTGTTTGTCCTTACTGATGCTAAACTTTTGCAATTCATAGTCAGTTTCCCCCGGAGCCAAGTCGTTGTAGGTATAGTTGCTCAATGAAAAATCTGACGAACCAATCGTCATGCGCAGATAAGAGAGGCCTATCCCTCCGTCGAGCGAAAACAAATCCCGGAGCAATTCCTGTCTTTGGGCGTTATTCATTCTCTGGTTGATCAGATAGGCGGAGGATCCTGTGAGTGCTGCGCCAAAGCCCTCTATTTCCTGCTTCACATCATCGGTAAATAAACTTATCATGGGCATGGTCCGGTGGTCCAGTTCTGTAATGGACAGCTCCGGTTCTCGGTTGAGCAATTTGCGCTGGTCTCCTGTAGTAAGGTGCAAAGTAGCTTTTCCGAGTTCTTGGACTTTCTTTGGTGGCTCGAAAACCTCTGGAGAATCCGAGGAACAGGAAATCAAGGTGGCGGAAAGCCCCACGAAGAACAATAGGGTAGGTGATTTTAGAAAGCAAATGATCTGTGACGTAACTCTCATAATGGTTCCTTTACCAAACAAATGTGGCTACTGATTTTGCACTGATTTGGGTTGTTGTTTTTTCTCCTGAGAACTGAATTTCCAAAGGTTGAGCTTCAGTCTGCTCATTCAGTACCACCAAAACCTTCCTGTTTTCTGGAGTGAGAAAAGCAACATTGGGCAACTGTATCAAGTCGGTGGAACCTATTCTTTTTGAACCTGAAGGAACAAATTTTGATGCATGGGCGATGATATAATAGGCGACATTTCTTTCCACGGATTCATCGGAAATGGTCAGAGCCCCTAGACACATAGAGCAACCTCCATCGGGAGTAAAGGGTCTTTGCTCTGGATCGGCTGCCAAATTCCACTCCAAAACGGTTTTAGCCCAGTTTCTGCTGGCTCCAATGATCAGGTTTCTGATATGCCATTGCAGGTCACCACCAAAATCCCCTTTAGAAGAAGTCCATTGCTCCGTGAAGTATATGTTTTTTTCTGGATGCGCTTTTTTTACCTCAGACATGGCATCAATTTCTCCAAGATACAGATGAAAAGCGGAGCCGTCTATGAATGGATAGGCCTCTTTATCATTGAGTACAGCAATGGGATATCCAGGGTGGTCGCAATTGTGGTCATAAATGATGATTTTCGTCGATATTCCCGCTCTCTGGAAAGCAGGACCAAGATGAGATTTAATGAACTCGGCCTGTTCTGTAGCTTCCATCAGCATGCTGGGATTGTTTCCCGGATGTTCGGGTTCATTTTGTAAGGTGACGGCATAGATCGGGATTCCGTTTTCTTCCATCGCCTTCACATACTTCACAAAATATTCCGCATAGCTTCCATAGAATTCGGACTTCAACTTTCCACCAATCGGGCTTTGGTTGGTCTTCATCCAGGCGGGGGGACTCCAAGGAGAGCCCATTATTTTCATTTCAGGGTTGATTTCAAGAATTTTCTGAAGTACAGGAATTAGATAAAGGGTATCATAGGCCAGACTAAAGCTTTTTAATTCCGCGTCCGTTTCATTACCTCTCGTGTCAGCATAGGAGTAAACAAGCTCATCAAGATCGGAAGCGCCTATACTTACCCGCAGGAAGTTGATACCGATTGCCTCTTCTTTTCGGGAAAATAGTTCTTCCAATAAGTTGTTCTGTCTGTCCTCACTGAGCTTGGTTCTGATCAGCATAGCGCTGCCTCCATTCAAAGTGAAGCCGAAGCCGTCCATTTCCTGATAGACTTCCTTTTCATCAATAGCAATGACGGGGATTTCTTGCCCTAAAATTTCTCCTTGGGTTTTCGTCTCCATTTTTTCCAGGAGAACAGAACGATCAAAAGCAGTCTCCCATTTAGAAAGTGTTTCGAAGCTTGAAGCCTCCTCCGTTGTCACATTGGTTTGGGAACCGCAGGCGGCAAGCAAAGCGGTTGATATGATCCACAGTTTAAGTATTGTGATCTGTCTATTCATCCACATAAAGGTTATGGTTTGGATTCCGTTCCTTTTGCTTCCGCTAAAGGAACGGAATCTTCAATTATTGTTTGATAAATTCGTAAACACACTCGCTGAAGTCTTCAGCCACCGTGATTTTGATCAGGTAACTTCCGGACTGGGTAATTCCTTTAAAGTTGGGTCCATTATTGACCATGGTTCCGCTTAGTTTATTATCTCCCGTACCAAATTGTATATCCCAAGGGGAATTGATTTTGATATCAAAGCCAGCGGATAGTGCTGCGGTGACTTCAAACTGATAGGGATGGGAGTAAGTCATCAAGATCTCATCACGACTGTCCCAGCCTCCGTTGGGATCATCCCAGTGGAAAACCTTTAAGTTATAGTATTTCCAATGTAGCTTTCCTGTACCGAAATCAACAGAAACTTCGTACGTCTGGTCTATTTCCACCGCAATTTCCCCATTTCCCGACTCATTAAAATTATTTCCACTGCCATCGGGCTGATCATTGAGGAAGTAGGTTTTTCCCTTCTCCAACGCAAAGAACCTTTCGGATCTAAACACTTCTCCATCTTTTGTGAAAGTAATTGCGGCCTGCCCGTCGGCTACCAAGTATAGCTCGTCAGGGGTATCGAAACTGCCGAAGTCAAAGTTTCCGGACACTGCATCGGCGTTGGGATTAGCGCTTTTTCCAATCACCGCATCAGTTTCCGCGGGAGGAGTGACCACATCCTTCGGCTCCAAAATAAAGCTCGGACCGGTTGCTGAAAGATCCAAGGTTAGGGAGTATAGACCCGCAGCTGGACCAGGAAGATCTTCAAATTCCATTCCTAGCATTCCTGCATCAGCTTCCATTACAAGAGCTCCTTCCAAATCATTGGCAGATCCCGAACCCGGTATCCTTTTAAGCAAAAGCCCCCAGTCACCGTTGGCCCTAAAGATGAACCCAGCGGATTCATACGGCTTGAGAAAGTCAACATCAGCTTGCCATTTTCCGTTTCCTTTATATTCCAGAGGGACATCACCGCCCCATCCGCCTTCAACGGCGTCACCCACCAAGCTCCATCGCTCAATCTTGGTAAACTCATAGCGGTTTGCATTTAAATCCACCGTTACACGATACACGCCAGATTCGGGGGCGGTAATATCTTCTCCACATGAAACAAGTGTACCATCTTCGCCTCCAAATTTTCTAGACCCTACTATAGGTTTATCTCTAAAATGGAGAATCTCCCCACCGGTAAGTGAAGTATAAACTTCAAATATTCCCGTGTTCGTACCGTCAGCTTTTGTTTTTTCTAGCATAGGAATAGCCTGTGCCGTTTCCTTACCGTTTTCGGTAGCACCACCAGAAATGTAAAGCGATTGAGGTTTATAGACACTTGCATAGGGAGTAATGGAAATAGGAAGCCGCCCTTCGGTTTCTTTATCAATGGCTTTGGCGACTACCACCCATTCCAACTCGACAGTTTCTCCGCTCGGATGACAGGCTGCCCAAAGCGCATAATTAATATCGGAGGCTTTGGGAGCAACGGAAAGGGCTCTTCCGCTATTCGCTGGGATTATTTCCATCAAAGCAGAGGAAAAGTCAGTGCTGCCTTCCTCAACTAAAAGAACACGGTAATTCACGATGAACCGGGTACTTGTGGTGACAGGCTCCCACTCGAATGCCACCGTGGCATCGGGTTGCGCTTCGTGCAATACAATAGTATTCGAAGTCGTAGGCTTAAGTACTGGATCAGTCATGGTCCAATTACCTAGAGGCTGCATATTACTTTCCAGTTCGCATGCTCCAAATAAGAGGCTGACGAGCATTGCGGAAACATATTTAAAACGCGTATTTTTCATCTTTTGGGCATTTGGATTAATTGTAACCTGGATTCTGGGTTAACAGGGGATTTCTGTTGATCTCCTGCTGAGGAATGGGGAGGAGAAGCTTAGCTTCGCTCATATCGAAAGATTTGGGTTGATTGGTTCTGAGGTCAATCTCCACCAGGTTGTTCATCACTTCTACAGCACGGGAATATCGCTTAAGATCGTTCCACCGCTGGGCCTCTTGTGCCAGTTCAAGTCTTCTTTCCTTTTCAATTAACCGCCGAATTTCCTCCGGGTTGTTTCCGGAGACGGCTGGCAAATTAACCCTGTTCCTGATCAAATTTACAGCAGTCAAAGCCTCATCTCCGCGTCCTAATTCGTTTAAAGCTTCTGCTTTCAACAAGATAATATCCGCCAGTCTCAGTAGATACTGCCTATTGGTACTGGCCCATCCGTTGGCTTCTTTCCATTTGTAGGCAAAAGGCACCTGCCCGTTTACTTGCAAAGACCAGAATTCATCTGCCCAAGGTGCTGCCTCGAATAATACGCTTGCTGCCTTGCGGATCTCGTCCCCTTCATCGTCAAAAGCTTTAACCAAATCTTTGGAGGGGGTGACGAATTTTCTCCAAGTATCCCCACTCACTGAGGGAGGAAGCAGTAACTGGGGTCCGAAGTTGGCTTCGGTTCCGCCCACAAACTGGATTTCCAGAATGGATTCTGAGTTGTTGTAGTTGTTTCCGTCAAAAAGATTTCTAAAATCCCCGAGCAGACTGTATCCCGCAGGACTGTCGAGTACTGTCTGGGCATGTTCTAGGACCTTGTTGTAGTCGCGCTCAGGCATCTGGGCGTATACTTTGGCCAATAGCGCATGGGCGGCACCGCGAGTAGCTCTGGCTTTATTGACAGAGGCGTCAGTACCGTAGAGATCCGGGAGCTTATCGTTAAGCGCAAATTCCAGATCACTGATGATTTGCTGATACACTTCCTGTTCGCTGTTTCTCGGTTTTTGTGTCTCCGCAGGATCAGTAGAAGCCACCGGTTCCAGGATCAGAGGCACGCCGCCCCATAGGGTTACCAACTGAAAATAATGGAATGCTCTCAAGAATGCAGCTTCTCCCAATATTTGGGATCTTCTATTGTTGATGTCAATTTTTGGATCAGTGATCTCCGGGATTTTCGCCAATACGACATTTGTTTTGGCAATCGCATTATAGAGCTGGCTCCAGTTGTTGAAAAGTCTACCGTTTACCGGCTGTATGTCCAAATTGTCTACTGCAAAGACCTCTGGGTTGTCTCCACCTGCATAATGATTGTCAGAAATCACGTCTTGGAAAATGACATTGTCCCAGATATAATACTCCTGTTGAAAGGAATCATAGGCTCCGATCAATGCGGCTTCCGCGTCACTGGCAGTTTTGTAAGCATTGGTAGAAGTGGCATCTGAAATTGGATCCAGTTCCAGATAATCATCACAGGCAGTGAAGGCCATGGAAATGGCCAATATTGCAATATTTATAGTTTTAAATTTCATGATAATGACGGTTAGAAGGAAACATTGAGACCGAAGATGAGGTTGCGGGTCTGGGGATAGGTGCCGAAATCAACTCCCATCACGGTATTGCTGCCACCAAATGCGTTGACTTCAGGGTCAAAGCCCTTATAACCCGTAAGGGTGAACAGATTTTCTCCCGTTACATAGGCCCTAAGTCCTGTCAGCTTGAAATTGCTTAACAAGGAAGGTGGTGCATTGTACCCCACAGTGAGTGCCTGAACCCTAAGGAATGATCCGTCTTCCACAAAACGGGTGGAGATTCTGGAGTTGTTGGTATTGCCCCAAGAAGCTCGAGGGATGCTGGTCACATCGCCGGGAGATCTCCAACGGTCGGCTACAGCAAGACTCTGGTTTTTGGCATCTGTCATACCTTCTGTTTCAATTCTCGTTGCATTGAAAACATCATTGCCTTGTACGCCTCTTAAGAAGATGGAGAGGTCAAAGTTCTTGTAGGATAAAGTATTTGTCATACCGTAGATGATGTTCGGATGCGGATTACCGATGAATTTTCTATCATCTGCGGCAGGGGTAAAGGTGCTTTCTCCGTTCTTGTCTATATAGAAAGAATTCCCTGTTTCCGGGTCTACGCCGCCATAAACGTAGCCGTAGAACATCCCCAACGGCTGGCCCTCAATAGAGTAACTCACGTCGCCCCTTCCCGCGATTCCTCCAGCAATAATTTCTTCCCCGATGATGTTCACTACATTGTTTCTGTTGAGAGACAAGTTGAAATCGGTAGACCACTGTAACTCACCTTGGGTGTTTATAGAGCTGAGTTGGAATTCCAAGCCCTTGTTTTGAAGCTCGCCGATGTTCTGGATTCCCTCATTGAAGCCAGTAGATCTTGGAAGCTGTACATTCAAAAGCAGGTCAGAGGTGTTTTTGATATAGGCATCCGCAATAAAGATCAGCCTAGATTCAAAAAAGGATGCATCAAGTCCCAAACTGAGCTGTTCAGTGGATTCCCATTTCAAGTTTCTGTTTTCAATTGAGCTTTGATAGCTTCCGGGAGCGATCACGCCGCCAATGGGATAATTGGCACCATAGGATACCCGTCCGACGTAGGCATAGGAAGAACTTGAGATCTGGTCATTTCCCACCAAACCCCAACCAAACCTAACCTTAAGGTCATCCACGGTAGGAGTGATTGCCTCCATGAAGTGTTCTTGGGACAATCTCCAGCCCACAGAGAAGGAAGGAAAGTACCCCCATCGGTTACCAGGGCCAAAAGAGGAAGATCCATCCGCCCTGAAGTTGGCGGTCAGAAGGTATTTCTCATCAAAATCATAGGTTATTCTTCCCAAAAACGAAGCATTGGCTTTTTCGGATTTACTGTTTCCGGCAGATAGAATGATGGAGCCCGCATTGGTTGTCGTAACCACGTCATTGGCAAAACCCCTGGTTTCTATATTGTTGTTCTCCCATTTATATTTTTGGAGCACAGAACCTACTAAAGCAGTGAAATTATGGTTTCCACTGATTTTTCTATAGGACAGCGTATTATCTATGATGTGGTAGCTGGAATGATCGGTATTGTTTCTTGCTATACCTTCATTGGCCCTTCCATAACTGGTTCTGAATGGATCCAGAAAGTAGTCATAAATGCCAGTGCTTTGATCTATTCCAATACTGCTTCTGAACTTAAGTTCGGAGGTGAAATCTACTTCAGCATACAGGTTGCCCAGCACCCTTTGGTTTTTATAGCCGCGTTGGGAACCGTCCGTACTAGAGATGGGATTTTCCCAATCTTGGAAGGGATTTGAAGTAAAACTACCGTCAGGATTGTAAATACCAATGTTCGGTGGCGTGGACAACATCCCCAAGATCACCCCACCTTGGTTTACCGCCTGGTTGTCGGAGACATCCACATCATGGTACTGCATGTAGTTGAAGTTGGTCCCTATCTTCAGCCAATCGTTCATGTACTGCTCCAGATTGACCTTAAAGTTGTAACGATCCATTTCCGAACTTCTGACTGCCCCAGTCTGTTGCGTCCATCCGCCGGAAATATAGTACGTTGTGGCCTCATTCTTTCCCGAAACGGAGAGTTGATAGTTTTGCGAAGATCCATTTTGGAACACTTCGTTTTGCCAGTCCGTATTGGCAGTGTACCTGCTCCAGTCGGTGTTTTGGCCAAACTCAGTCATCAGATCCCTGTACTGCTCGCTGTTAAGCACATCCAAGGTCCTCCAAGGCTGGGAAAAGCCTCCGTAGGCGCTGAATTCAAATTTTGGAGCTCCTGCCTTACCTTTTTTGGTGGTGATCAACACCACCCCATTGGCTCCTTGGGCACCATAAATGGCTGCCGAGGAAGCATCCTTAAGGATGGAGATATTTTCTATATCGGCTGGATTAATCGTTCGGGTATCAGTAGTGGGAACTCCATCTACCACATAAAGCGGTTCGCTACTTCCGGAGATGGAATTGGTTCCTCTGATCCGGATGCTGAATCCTGCGGAAGGTTTTCCTGAGGGAGTGATCACCTGCACCCCAGCCATCTTGCCTTGAATCAAGTTGCCGAATTGACTGTTGGGTCTGGCAACAAACGTTTCCGCGCCTACGACACTCACCGAACCAGTAATGTCTTTCTTGGCCTGTTCGCCATAACCCACCACGACCACCTCTTGCAGTGACGTGATGTCAGGCTCCATGGCAAGATCAATGACACTCACGCCCGCTACCGGCATTTCACGGGTGACGTAACCCATAAATGAAAACACCAAAACGGCATTTTCATCCTCGATGTTAAGCGAATATTCGCCATCTAAATCGGTTATCGTTCCGGTTCCGGATCCTTTTATGAGAATACTCACGCCAGGCAGCGGCAGGCTGGACTCGTCGACAACCTTTCCAGTAACTCTTTTTGACTGGGCCTGTGCCAGTTGAGAAAAAGAAATTACCAGAAAAGCCAACAGCATTGTTGCCATCTTACTAGGTAAAATTTGAACTTTCATATTATTTCATGGGTTATTCGTTTATTACTTCTTTTAACCAAAAAAAATATTTAACTAATATTTAATCAAATATATTTGGACTTCGTGTACAAGCCATAACAACCAATACGTTTAAATCACTTCATGTACATTTGTACTACTTCAAATCTACTTCACGGTACTCCAATCGAATGATTTTGATGTAGTTAACCAAGAATGACTTTGCAATTCTTTAAGAATGGTCATGGGACTTCGCAGTCTAGAAGATGCTCTTATACTTGTCTCTATGAATGACGGTATACGGAATGTTTTCGCACAATTTAAAAGCCAGAAAGATCTGTTCCACTTCGAATGAACCATTCAAAATCCTGCTTCTTTCTTTTCGTATTTCTTTTTGGATTTAGTCTCAACCTCTACTCCTACATCGAGCAGGCCCCCGCTGTCTCGTCTTATAGCGGCCTGTCACCCGCCAACTTCAAAGGAGCCCCTTCCATTACCCATTATAACAGAAGCGACTTTAATGCTGATCCTCAGTTTTGGGCAATGTGTGAGGATGATGAGGGGGTGATGTACTTTGGCAACAATGATGGAGCTTTGGTATTTGATGGGGAAACTTGGCAGAAGGTGTTCTTGCCGAATGGTTCTTCCGTGAGGAGCATGCTTTATGCAGACGACGGTGAAGTCTATGTAGGCGGTTTTAACGAATTCGGCAAAGTTAAAAAGGATGTCTACGGAACGTATTATTTTGAGTCCATGCTTTCGATTTTGGAGAATGAAAACCACAATCTGGAAACAGTTTGGGACATCCAGCAAGTCAACAATGTGATCCTATTTAGGACTTTCAAGACTTTGATCGCGGTGGAAAACCAAAAAGCTATCCTATTTCCTGCCGATCTTGCCTTTACTTTTTCTGAAGTGATCCAAGATAAATTATATGTCGAGGACAACGGTCTGATCAAGCATCTGGATCTTGAGAATGCGCGATATCAGACGGTATTTGGTAAAAATCAGATCAAAAATGAGGACATGGTGGCGATGGTGCCCTACCGTGCTGGACAACTCTTGGTAGTGACCAAACAAGGATCATTGTTTATTCTCTTTGAAGAGGATGGGAGTATAACATGGAAGAGCGATGTGATTTCGAAGAATTCTAACAACCTCGTTACCTGCGTGTTGAAGTCCCGAGATGGTTTGTATTATTTGGGAACATTAAGTACCAAGACGCTTGTGCTGGATACCAATGCGGAGCGGCTGGAAACGAGCCGGACATTTGAGCTA
>Ga0209075_1001889_pt1 | contig 19168 bp, 17 predicted proteins | sample Stecom2011_FD_187523 | JGI IMG/M metagenome (GOLD analysis project Ga0209075, IMG submission 187523) | Agricultural soil microbial communities from Utah to study Nitrogen management - Steer compost 2011 (SPAdes) (version 2) | ecosystem: Environmental > Terrestrial > Soil > Agricultural land...
CACTATGATTAATTAATGATAGACGAATGTTTGATGGAAAAAATGACACTACACTGTCTAGATTTTGGCCTTTAGCTATTGCGATGTTGGTGATTTCGGTGTAGGCGTCCAATTTCTCTTCAAGTGCTTCGGTTCGAAACTTTCGTTCTTGTGACTGTGCAAAAACAATAATGCCGATAGTGAAAAGTGAAAAAATAACACAGAAATATAGAAATAATTTCTGCTTGTAGCTTAAACTCATAAGAATTAAATTTTTGAGATGTCGAACCTGTATCCATAACCCGAACGGTTGGTAATTACTTGTCCGTAGTTACCCATTTTTTTACGAAGTCGAGTGATGTGTACATCTACGGTTCGCTCTGTAATATAGGTTGACTCTTCCCAGATTAACGAAATGATCCTTTCGCGAGAAAAGACTTTATTTGGATTTTGAGCAAGTAAAGTCAAAATCTCAAATTCAGTTTTTGTCAAGGTTATATTTTTACCCTCTATGTTCAACTCTTTCAGGTCTTGAGAGATGGTGATATTATCAAAAACAATGTCGCTGTTCGCTTCGCTAGTTTTAATATCTTGTCTTTTCATTACTGCCTTTACACGGGCGATTACCTCTTTAATTGAAAATGGCTTGGAAATATAGTCATCACCACCTACTGAAAAGCCTGTTAGCATATCGTTTTCTGTGTCTTTAGCTGTCAGAAATATAATAGGAGTGGTGTTGTTTTCTTTTCTGAGCTTTTCTGCCATTTTGTAGCCAGACATTCCTCCCATCATTACATCTAATAAGATCAATGAATGATTAGGTCGAAGCATACTCAATCCTTCCTCTGCTGAGTAGGCACAATTTACTGTAAAACCTTCATTTGATAAGTTAAACGCTAATATTTCACATATGTCTTTGTCGTCTTCTACAATTAATATTTTCATATCCTCAAAGTTATAAATTAATTCGGCCCTCTATGTTTTAATACTTTTGCATCTACAAAGAAAACAATCTCTTCTATTATGTTGGAGCATTGATCACCAATACGCTCTAGCTTTCTAATGAGCAGTAGAATTTTTAAGCCACAGTGGATTTGATCTATATGCTGTTCCAAATAATTTGTTAATATGCTTATTGAGTTTCTATAAGCGGCATTTACCACTTCATCCTTTACGAGTATGTGTTTTGACATTTTGGTGTTCTCTGTTTCTAACATCACAAAGCTGTCTGATAGCATAGTTGTTACAATGTTGAATATTTTTTCAATCTTTAGTGCATCTATTAAGTTTTGATTAAAATGATTGCAATCATCATCTAGAACATGGCGAGCAATTCCTGTGGCATAATCTCCAATCCGCTCAAGCATGCTACTTATTTTTATCAGGGAAAGTGCCAATCGAAAATCTACTGCTACAGGACTATAAAGTGCGATAAAATTTTCTGTGTTGTAATCTACTTTCAATTCAAAATCATCCACCATATTTTCTCTATTAACAACTTCTTGAGCCAATTCAAGATTGGAGGTAAAAAAAGATTGATTGGCTTTTTGAAGTTGAGAAAGTACAAGTTCCCACATTTGAGACACTTCTCTTTTTAAGCTTATTAATTCTTTTTCTGTTTGTTTCATATATAAGGTTTTAATTTTTCTATCAACAATCTGTTAGCCAAATCGTCCGGTAATGTAGTTTTGAGTTTGTATTTTCTCAGGATTTAAGAACATTTTTTTTGTGTCGCTAAACTCAACCAACTCACCCATCATAAAAAAACCTGTTTTATCACTTAATCGTTTAGCTTGCTGCATATTGTGAGTAACAATGCCAATGGTATATTCTTTTTTCAGACTGTGTATCAGCTCTTCGATTTTTGAAGTAGAAATGGGGTCAAGAGCTGATGCAGGCTCGTCCATCATAATTATTGAGGGAGAAATTGCTATAGCACGTGCAATACATAGTCGTTGCTGTTGCCCTCCAGAAAGTGCCAAAGCCGACTTCTTTAACTTGTCCTTCACTTCGTCCCATAAGGCAGCAGATTTTAAAGATTCTTCAACTCTTTGAGCAATAAACTTTTTATCACCCATGTGATTAACGCGCAAACCGTAGGCGACATTCTCAAAAATAGATTTTGGGAATGGGTTTGGTTTCTGAAAAACCATACCCACCATTCTTCTTAAATTATTAATATTATAAGATTTGTCGTAAATGTCTTTACCCTCAATTAAACAAGTACCCGTCATTTTTGTGTTATCAATTAAATCATTCATGCGGTTAAATAGTCGTAGAAAGGTAGATTTTCCGCAGCCTGACGGGCCGATAAATGCCGTTACGCTGTTTGCTTCCATTTTCATGCTGATGTTTTTTAAAGCATGAAAGTCACCGTAGTAAAAATTGATGTCTTTTGTTTCAATCATTTTAATTTGACTTTAATTTTTTAGTAAAATAGCTTCTTAATATGTTGACCAATATGTTCATAACTAGTATAATTGCAATTAGCACGACTGCGGTTCCATAGGCTATTGGGCGAGAGGCTTCAATGTCTGTTCCACTGGTAGCTACTACATATAAGTGGTATGGTAAAGCCATTACTTGATCAAATACACTTTCAGGGAGTTTGGGTAAGAAGTATGCAGCTACTGTAAACAATATAGGTGCAGTTTCTCCAGAAACCCTACCAATTGAAAGAATTAAGCCGGTTAAAATATTAGGGAATGCCATTGGAAGGACTATCCTACTTATAGTTTGTAGTTTTGTAGCACCTAAGGCTAAACTTGCAGTGCGCATAGATGTTGGAATTGCTTTGAGCGCTTCTTCAGTAGTTCGTATAACTAAGGGGAGAACCAGTAAGCCCAATGTAAGTGATCCTGCTATTAGAGAGTCTCCAAACTCTAGTGTATTAACAAATAGCGCCATGCCAAACAATCCGAATACTATGGAAGGTATGCTAGCCAAATTGTTTGTCATAATGCGTATAAACTTTACAATCCAGCCTTTACCTGCATATTCACTGCTGTATATTGCCGACATAACACCTAGCGGAAAAGCAAAGGCAATACTTCCGATAACTAAGTATAGTGTTCCAACTATGGCTGGAAATATACCGCCAGACGTCATGCCTTCAGATGGTGCTGTAGAAAGAAAGTCCCAGCTTATAACACTTATACCATTATAGAGAATAAACGCGAGAATCCATATTAAAATTCCAACTACTAAAAAGCCAAGCATTTTGAAGAACAGAAAGGCTATTATTTGATTTGTCCTTTTATTCATTGTTATGTTCCTTTATTTATGTTGTTTTTAGCTATTAGTTCGGCTGTAATGCTTATTAATAGCGTGATAAAGAACAGTATGCAGCCCAATAAAAATAAGGCTTGATAGTGTGTGCCACCAGCTGGTGCCTCTCCTAATTCGGCAGCAATTGTCGCTGGAATTGTACGTACAGATTCAAACAAAGAGCTAGGCATTACAGCGGCATTTCCTGTAACCATTAGTACCGCCATAGTTTCTCCGACAGCCCTTCCGATACCTAATACAACAGCAGCTGAAATCCCAGACATGGCGTAGGGAATTATTACTTTATAAATTGTTTGCCATTGAGATGCACCTAGAGAAATACTTGCTTCGCGCATTGCAGATGGCGTGTTTCTCATAGCATCTTCTGCAACTGTGATTATAGTGGGCAGTGCCATGATTGCTAATATTATACTTCCAGCCAATGCAGTTTCACCAACTGGTAAATGAAATGTCTTTTGAATTAGTGGTACAAGAACAACCAAGCCAAAGAAGCCATATACCACTGATGGTATGCCAGCAAGTAATTCAATGGTCGGTTTCATTATTTTCCTACTCCGCTCACTTGCCAATTCCGATAGATAAATTGCAACTCCTAAGCCTAATGGCAGAGCAAACAGTATAGCAAAAAGACTTACTAAAAGTGTCCCTAATACCAAAGGAAGTACTCCTAGTAAGGGAGCAGGAGTAGCTGTGGGTATCCATTCCGAGCCTCCGAAAAAATCTGTGACTTTAATCTTTTCAGTGGATAAGATTTTAACATCCTTCATACCAGTTGGAGCATATTTTTGTGGTAAGTAGGCGATGATGTTGGGTTCGTTTTTTATTACTTCGCCTAATTTTTGAGGCAAGAGCTCGTAATCATTACCAAACTCTGTGTCCGTATATAGATTAAATATCTCATCAAAACGAAAAGTTTGAATCATTGCATCTGAACCACCAACCTCTTTCCAATTTTCTATTTCGGAATCGAATATCTTTTTGATTTCGTTGACAGAAAGTTTTTCTACATTGTTATTGGCATGTACACATAGTGTATACCCACTTTCTATAGAAGGGGAGTTGAATAAACCAAAACCTTCTTTAAAGAGAAAAACTACGATTAACAGTATAACGATGCTCGTGAGAGCACCGCTAACTGTAAAAATAGCTTCAATTAATCGTTCAGTGATTTTTTGGAATCGCTTCATTTATTATTTTGCTTTAATAAATCCTACGTCTGAAACAATCTTTTGACCTGCATTGGATAATACATAGTCTATAAATGGCTTTATTTTAGGTTCAGATTTTAAAACATAGTAGTAGTATAGTGGGCGTACAATTGGATATGTTTTGTTTTGGGCATTGGCAACTGAAGGTTGAACAAATGTTTTTCCACCGTCATATGATACATGAATAGCTTGTACACTACTATTCAAGTAGGCAAGACCAACATAACCGATTGCCCCTTTGGTTTGGCCAACCGACTGTATGATAGAGCCTGTAGCTGGCATACTCATAATGCCATTCATATAGTTCTTGTTTTTTAGTACACTTTCTTTGAAGAACTCGTAAGTGCCGGAAGACGTTTCACGTGAGTAAGGAACAATTTTTAAATCTTCTCCACCAACCTCTTTCCAGTTGGTGATTTTACCAGTAAATATGCCTTCAAGTTGTTCTCTAGTTAAATTTTTAACTTTGTTTTTTGGATTGACAACTATTGCTAAAGCATCGTAGGCTACAATTACCTCTTTAAAATACTTTCCTTGATCTTCTAGCTTCTGCTTTTCTATAAACTTTATTTTTCTAGAAGACTGTGCAATGTCGGTGGTGCCGGCAAGCAAAGATGAAAGTCCTACTCCGCTGCCTCCACCAGTTACTGTTATAGATGCTGAGGGATTGTCTGCTAAGTAGCTTTCTGCTTCTTGTTGTGAAAGCGGCAGTACAGTGTCTGATCCTTTTATACTTTGCGCATGGATGGCTGTTAGGCCAAAAATCGCTAGCATTGATGTTAAAATTGTTCTTTTCATTTTTAAAATTGTTTTATTTTTTAATATTTTCATATGGCAAATTTATCTAGAGCGTATTACCTATAGATTACAGCTTTGTTACAATTCGGTTAACATCTAAAATTTATATTGTAACCGCAATGTGAATGTGTCATCTTTTTTATCTGTATCAAAACCAGCAAGATTTTTTGAAGTCTCATTTTCTACAAATTCATAGTAGGCTTGTAGTCTTATGCTTTTGTTTGCAGCCCACAGCATTCCAAAACCTAAAGTATTGTATGTAATGTCTCCTTTATTGGTGTTGTTTAGTCCAATTTCGTCAGCGGATACTTTTGTGTTTGGATTGTACCAGTCATATTTTACAACTGCCGATAGATTGCTAATACCTAGGTCTTGTATCAATATGGCATAGCCACCACTAAAGTTTCGGATATAAGTATCAGTTACAGGAAGTAATGAGGCGTTTGGGCTTTTGCTTGAAGAGGCAGTTCCTGGCTGTGTTCCAAATAGATATTCTGCACGTATTTTAGTCATACCCACTTTACTTTCCAAACTGAATTGAGCATCGACTCCAAAATATTCTCGTTTTGCAAATTCACCTTTATTCGAAACTTCGCTATTTAATTTAAATGTATTGCCATTCATGGTGTATATGTTTTCAGATCCTTGATATACATGACCGTTATAATAGGAAGCCCCTAAACCCCATTTGATTTTATTTCCTATTTTATTGCTGGCAGACAAATGGCCTATAAAATCTTTTTGGCTGTCAGTATCTTTGTTAATTCCATTTCCAGAAAACAAGCCTGCCTCTAGCTTTATGAAGTTTAAAGGTGATGTTTTTGCTGCTTGTAATGTTAAGGCAGCACCCAAATCACGCTCATCTGGGAATAAGGTTTGAAATATTGTCGAACGTTCTGGGGATTCTCTTCGAGAAGAAGAATACCCAATTTCATTTCCAAAAGGGCGATCGAAAATTCCAGCTTTTAAACTGCTCGTACCAGTCCAAGGATCTTTAATTTTTAGGAAAACATCTTTAAAGCTTACACCTTTTTCGGATAAATCTATTTGAAAAACACCAGAGGTAATGCCTTCTTCATAAACAAACTTAATCCGACCACGACGAACTCCAATTCTATTAAAAGCGTTATCTGAGTTTTCGTTTGCTGCTCCAACTTTTAAGCGAGCGTCTGACTCACCCCATTGATACTGAGATTGTATGTAGCCAGAAACTTTTAGCTTTTGCAATTTCGTCAAAGCATCTATAATTGCTTGGTCTTGGCTGCTTGCTTTTTCCTTTTCTTTTGCTTCTTGAGCAAATGCCGCTGAGTACATGAATATGGCGGCAAATAATAATTTTACTTTTCTCATTCTTTTTTAAATTGATTTATAAAATATTTACGATGCAAATTTATAGTGGAGATGTTGCTTTATAGTGGAGATGTTGCTAGGTGTTTGCAGTTTGGTTACGAAAAAATTAAGATTCATTTCGGTGACCAATACAAATTTCGAGACACTTATATACTGGTTTTAGAGATTATATCTTAACATAACCTTAGCTGAAAATTTGTTTTGAAAAGCTCAAATAAGCCAACTTTTGTGCAAAAAAAAATGGAATTATTTATTGTAATTTTTGGAGCATTATTCTCCGTTATGAATCCTTTTGGAACAGTTCCTGTTTTTGTTAGCTTAACTCATGAGCACAGCAAGCAGGATCGAAATGAAGTGGCATTATGGACTTCTTTCAATGTTTTAATAATATTGCTGATTTCCTTTTTTGCAGGGGAGTTTATTTTATTGTTTTTTGGAATTACATTAAACGCTTTAAAAATTGCTGGCGGCTTGATAATTGCATCATCGGGTTTTGCCTTGTTAACAGGAGACTTCAATAAGCATAAAGGAATGAAAAAAGAAAAAGTAAAAGAGGATATTAAAACCCGCTCTGAAATTTCATTAACACCATTGGCATTACCTATGATTGCAGGGCCAGGCACAATATCACTTTTGATTGCATACAATCAAGAGCTTCAAGGTTTAAGTAAAGTACTTACAGTAGTTGGAGTGATTATATTGGCTACCATTTGCATTTATTTAATATTAAAAAACTCATTTTATATCGTTAAGTCACTCGGTGCTTCTGGAATTAATGCGCTTTCTAGAATAATTGGTTTTATCGTAATTGCGATAGGAGTCGAGCTGCTCATATCTTCCGTAATTAATGTGTTGAGTATCGATAAGTTATAAGTGGATGGATTGCATTATTAATGCAGAGTTTATCAATCCTTTGCTAGTAAATGTATTTTCTATGCATTGGGGCTATTTGTTTAAATATTAATGGCTTTATTATTTAGTGAATAAAATATCAAAGATTAAAGTGTTTTTTAAAGTAGCGGCTATTCTTTAATTTGATTTTTGCTGCGGTTTCTATAAAGAGAAGGTTCTATCACTCCTGCCATCGCTGTTGTATTTAAAGATAATTCAGGAAGAAATGCCGCCAATTGTCTGGCAATTTCTTTGGGATTATTTATAGTATCATGGTAGTCGACTTTTAAAAAATCAACATGGATTTGTTCCAATATGTTAGTCTCTATTTCTTTAAGTTGTTTTTCATAAAATTCAATCAAGTGAATTGGAAAAGCAGCATCTTTATTTTCCCTCATTTTTTGTTGAGAAGAAACAACCTCTGATACTTTTCGCTGCATAAATATTATTTTATAACGCATTCTTGGCAATAAGTATGGTAATTGGGCTGATACAACTTTAACAACTTTACCTTTTGCTTCGAGGATTAACTTTGGGTTTTTAGCTAAACGCTTCACGCCCTCGTGTTCTAAATATCCTTTTGGGTTGTGTTTGTCTGCTTTTCGTTTGTTATCGCTAAATATTTGCGCTCCGCCTGCTTGCAGCATTTGCATCATCATAGAAGTTCCAGATCTGGGCAAACCTGAAACAATATAAGAAAGACCATCAAGACCTTCTAAGAACTTCACTTTGGCTTGCTCCGAAGTCTTTATTTCTCTTGGGTTTTTACCACTATAGTCTAGCCATTCTTTTTCAATGTTTTGAATTTCAATTCCCATTGTTTCTAATTGGGCAATTCGCTGCAGTGCTTTTTTTTGTTTGGGGTTTTGCTGCGCAGCTACTTGGTATGCTTCTAAAGCCGATTTATACTCTTTTAAAAAGTAAAGGCTTTCTGCCAAATAGAAATGTGCTTTAGGGTGGTGGAATTGATTGTTAATTGCATCTAAAAAATCATCGCTGGCGTCGGCATATTGTTTTCTTTTGAAGGAAGTCAGGCCTTTTAAAAAAACAAGAGAAGCATTTTCTGGATGGTAAATCAATGCTTTTGAAAGATATTGAAAAGCTAGTTTTTGTTTCTTTAAATCGATTAAACATTGTGCTACTCGCTTAGCTGTAAGTGGAGTGTGAGGCTTTTTGTTTAGGAGAGGTTGAGTGCAGTCAAATGCTTTTTTATTTTGATTTATTTTCACATAAGCAGAAGCTTTTAAAGCGAGCAATTGTTGTATAGGTTGTTTGCTTTCTTTTTCTAATGTTTCATAAAGCGCAATGCTTTTCTTGTATCTACCTAGTGTTTCGTAGGCAATTGCAAGGCGCAACCCAATTCTTAATGAGTTTTCTTTTTGATGTAACTTCTCTAGTATTTCTGTAGCTTTTTCAGCCCGCGCTGAACTCAAATATACCCGCGCCAAATTAAAATCATTTTCCAACTTGCTTTTTTCGAAAGCTTCTTCTGATTTTTCTGAAGGCTTTTCGATATAGCCCAACTCAATGAGCATCTTTAGTGCTTCTGCTGCAGTCTCTTTATCTTCTACAATAGATACGTCTCTTTTAACAATATCGTCCCAGCTATCGATATACTTCAGCGCTTTTTGCTCACTAAAAATATTTAAAAGTGGTTTGCCATCCATATCTTTCCCCAGTGGAAGGTCGAGGTAATGCAGAAGGGTAGGAGTGATGTCTAATAAGTTGGCGCCAAAAACCAGCTCATCTTTTTTAATGCCGGGGCCCATGGCAGCAAATATTCCATAACTTCTGTGATCATATGCAGGGGCTGCAGCTTCTTTAGGAAGGCTTGGTAGCCGGTTTGAGCCAGATTCAAAGCCATGGTCTGAAATTAACATTACTGTGGTATGCTCGTCTGTTAGGTTTAATATCCTACCCAACATCATATCGTGAAATTTGTATGCGCTATTAATTACGTTTTTATATAACTCAAAATCTTCCGCTTTTATGCTTTTCATTTTTGGCGGATGATATTTCATAAAACCATGAGAAAAATGGTCGATATTGTCATAATATACCGCCATAAAGTCCCACTCTGTTTTCTCTATTAGCCAGGTAGCAGCATTGTGAATGTTGGCGGCTTCAGATAGTATTTTAGAAAACATGTTCAGACGCTTGTCCTTATCTTGATCTATTTCATTGGCTTTTGGAATAAATGGCAAAATATGTTCGGCCGTTAACTCATTGGGGTGAATTCTTAATTCAGCAAAGAGGCGACTGTATTTTTGAGGAAATACTGTTGAAGGCGGCATTGGCCACTTTTCTCCAATTGGTTTTACTGCTTTCTGGTAAAAGTTGGAAACCATAATGCCATTTAACGGCTCAGCTGGGTGACTAGGCCACCACCCTACAACATTGGTTTTGTATTGTTCAGAAGATAAAATATTCCAAATTGCGGCAGTTTTTCGACTTGCGGTGCTTACTGGTTTAACGCCACCATGCTGTAAGTCTGGTTCGGAAAACCCCAATACTCCATGTTTGTCTGCAAGCTTTCCAGTTGCAATGCTTGTCCAAAGCATGGGCGAAAATACTGGTTCTAGTGTAGCTAAGTTTCCTGAAACTCCATTTTCTATAAGATGTTGCAGTGCCGGCAGTTCTCCTGTTTCTAATAGCGGATTGATAACTTGCCAATCTGCAGCATCCCAGCCAATCAGAATTACTTTCTTTTTGCCCATACTAGGAATTAGGGTTTAGTTTTTTTGCTTTTCTCCACGCTTGCAAACCTTGCTCTCCTAAAGTTAATAAAGCCAAGGAGCCTTGGTTACTAACAGGGAAGGGCTCACCTAGGGCATTGACTAAAAAAACTTGATTGTTAAACTCTTTAATTGTATATTGATGTTGTTCGGAATTATTCTTTCTCCAGCCAAAGTTTTTTTCTGATTGCGCTTTTTTCATTTCTCAGTTCTACTATATAAATACCTTTTGCTGCTATATCGGCTTGTAAAGTTTTATTGCCACTTTGAATATACTCACTGTTTATTAGTTTTCCTTGTATATCATATAGTCGCATTTCTGTTTTTGCTGGAATATTGCCTTCTATTTTAAGCTGATTGCCAACAGCATATATTTTTGCTTGACTAAAAATAGAATTACTCAAGCCTACAGCAACGCCTGTGTCGCCTGCCAAAATAGGAGTGTTGGCTTGGGATTCATAAGCGAAATCTTTAATGGTAACGCTATTAGATTTAGCAGCAACATCCAAACGAACCCATCCGTAATGGGTATTGTTGTTTAAGTCAAACTTAATGGCCATATACTTGTCACCAGCTCCAGGAAACTGACCTGGGGATGCTGAAATAGTCATGCTGCTATAACCGATGTTGTAAAATAAATTTAGATAGCCACCAGCAAGAATTGTATCGTTTTGCCAGTTAAGTGTGTTATTTAGTACAGTGTTAAAAGGAAATGCTTTAACAACAGGAATAGTATCTAGGGCTGAGTAAATAGAAAAGGAGCTTTGAGTGCTTGCAATCTCTACTGAATTTCTCTTAGGCTGTACATAAATGGAATTGACATTATAAGAGACACTAGCTGATGAATAACTAGAGAAAAAAGAAGATTTTGCAATTTTTATTCGAACCTCTGCATTCCCATCCGAGTTTAAATCGATGTCGAAAAAATCGCCATCGTTTGTTAAAACTACATTTGTAAGGTTTGTATAAACTACTTGTCCACTTGCATCTGCAGCAACTACCGTTGCAGCTAAAGCAGAATATTGTTTTAATCTTTTGCCTAGCTTTTTCATAACTTATATTATATATATAAAAACATGTAAATATAGCAGATAAATTTTAAAATATTAACAAGCTTTTAATTAAAGTTTATTTTTAGGCTTTCTACTATTCTTTTAGATGGAATTCCAAATGCGACGCCTTCAACACCAACACCAGATAGCTTGGAGGTTACCATGCCAATAACTTCGGCATCTGAATTTACTAGAGCTCCACCACTATTGCCATGATTTACACTAGCATCAGTTTGTATAAATTCATTTTCATTGTTTTTTCGAATTCCAGAAATAATCCCTCTTGAAACTGTTTGTGAAAGATCTTCAGCTCTTGGCGTACCCACTGCATAAACTTCTTGGGCAATTTCATAACTAATGTCTTTGTTTATTTTAAAAGAAGCAAATCCCGAGCGGTTTATTTTTATGATTGCTAAATCATGTATTTTACTAAACCGAATAACCTCTCCTTCATATTTGCTTTCATCGTTGGTAATTACATCTACTTTTTTGCTTCCTGCTATTACATGGTAATTGGTTGCAATATATCCATCTGCTCCAATCACAAAACCACTCCCATGTCCTTTGTCTGTTTTAATGGTAACAGAAGACGCTATTGCTTCTCCCATTGTTGAAACATATTTGTTTTTGGTTGAGATAGTAAGCTCTGTAAGCTGCTCTTCAATTTCAGATTCTGAGTAATCGTGTAACAACTCATCTACCTTTTGATCTTTTAAAAATTCAACTAAACCATACTCTACAGCATCCTTAACTGCATTTTCAATTGCTACTTCAGAATTGTCGTTTGAATTATAATTAAACATTCCAGATGTAGTGCTTGTATTAAGATTGTATATCTCTACTTCATAAATGTCTAACACTTTCCAGTTTATTTTAATATCTGTGTAAACAATACCACTATTTTGACCATATGACATACCAAAAATATTAATGTGATGAATGTTAAATGTATTTACACTGGCCTTTATTTTTAAGTTGTTTTGATAAGATGTTTTCAGTGCAACATTACTAGTATCTATATAGCCTTGTTCAGCTAGAATTTGATTGAGTGAGTAAGAGAAAATTGTATTTTTAAATTTGATTTCTTCAAAGTTAGTGTCATTGTTAAACCCCTTGCTGTCTTTTTTCTTTTTGTATTGCTTGTAATTCACAAAGTATCGATATTTAAGATCTTCTTTTTCGATGTTTGCAGCCATAGAAATCAATTGGATGTCTTTTGATTTCTCTGTTTTTGAAGGAAGTTCAACCAATGAATTGCTTAAGTCAATTTCCTTATCGTAATCATAAGCTCTATTGCCAATGTCATAAAATATTGGATAAAATAGTATTCCAAAAGGAACAACTGACATAATGTACCATGGCGATTTTTTTGCTTGAGCTACACTGATATTTGCTGATTTGTATCCTTCTTTATTTACTGTTATTTGCTTTGCTTTCCTATCTCTTTGTAAAAGGATTTTTCCTTTTTTAGTCATCGGCGCTTTACCATCTACCAATATTTCAGACATTGGTGGTTTTATAACAGTTACTTTTTGATATTTCGGGTTCAAGATAGTTGCACAACTTGAAAACATTAACATGGAGGCTAGTAAAAGGGAAGTTATTTTGTACTTAAGCATCAATTCGTTTTTTATTAATAAAATACAATAGTAATAAATTTTTGTTAAGCGTTGCAAATAGTATGGGGAATTCTCTTCCCCAATGATTTCCGCTTAGCAGCGGATAGCTTGAGGAAATGTTTTTCAATGTTCTTGAGGAATTCAAGAAATCATTTTGCCATCTTACGATTGCATCACCAAAAACACCATTTTACAAAGCCATCTTAGCAATCTAGGCATCAATTTGTTTGTTTCCCTCATAACTGTTCTGTTTTCAAATAAAAAAACAGACTTTTGTTTTTAACCTTTGTATGGCAATGGTATATTATGGCAAATAGATTGGAAGTTTTGAAAACCTATAAATTATATATTGGCGGAAGCTTTTCTAGAACAGCCTCTGGAAGGTACTACAAAGCCAAAAATAAGAAAGGAGAGGTTATGGCTAACATTTGCTTGGCTTCACAAAATGACTTTAATAAGGCTGTAGTTGCTGCTAACAAAGTACAAGCTGCCTGGAGCAATCGCGCTGCATATAATATCGGGCAAATTATTTACCGCATTGCCGAGAACTTAGAAAGTCGCAAAAATGATTTTGCAATCTTACTGCAAAAAGAAGAGGGGCTTAGTGAGAGTAAAGCATTGAAGAAAGTAGAGGCGGGCATTGATCGAATTGTCTATTTTGCTGGTTGGTCAGATAAATACCAACAACTTTTTAGCAATGTAAATCCAGTAGCATCTAGCCATTTCAACTTTTCTATTCTTGAGCCTGTTGGGCTTGTAACTGCCATTTGCGATGAAGGTGGTTTTAATGCATTGTTGTCTGCAGTGCTTGCTACCATTGTTTCAGGAAATACAATTGTAGTTTTAGCGGATGAAAAAGCTGCGCTTTCTGCAATTGCTTTTGCAGAAATATTACATCATTCAGACTTGCCTGCAGCTGTGGTAAATATTCTCACAGGAAAGTCAGAAGAACTTTACCATCACTTTTCTTCTCACAAAGCTGTAAATGCATTGCTGTATGTTGGGGAAAATACAACAATGATAAAAGAATGTCAGTTACAAGCTGCTGAAAATGTAAAAAGATTTCGCATATACGCTGTTGATAGTATAAGTGCCGAAAACTTCGAAAATCCTTTTGTAATCAAAGACTTTACTGAATTAAAAACCACTTGGCATCCAATTGAGCAGCTTGGCGGTGCTGCACCATCTTATTAAATAAAAGCATGCTAACTCCTCCTATAGTTATTATATTAGTCGTAATACTTTTCTTGCTCACGGCTTTGTATTTAGAATTATTTCGTCCGCCCGTTATTTTCTTTATTGCTATTATGGTGCTGGTGATTGGAGAAATACTAACGCCTGAAGAAGCACTCAATGGTTTTGGAAATGAGCAGTTGGCCGTAATTGTATTGCTGCTTATTATTAGTGATATATTAAAAAAGTCATCTGTAATTAATGTGCTTTTTAACAAGCTTTTTGGAAAAAGCAACAACCTAAATAAGTTCAAAACCTCAATGATGGTTGTTGTAGCAAGTCTCTCAGCATTCTTTAACAACACACCACTTGTCGCCATGATGATGCCTTATGTCAACAATTGGTCTACAAAAAACAATGTGTCGGCTTCAAAATTGCTAATCCCTTTGTCTTATGCCGCAATTTTAGGGGGAAGTGTTACTTTAATTGGTACAAGCACCAACTTAATTGTAAATGGCTTGGCGATTGATTCTGGATTCTCATCTTTATCTATATTCGATTTTACAGCAGTTGGACTACCCATGCTTGTATTGGGAATAATTTACCTTGTTTTATTTGGCAACCGTTTGCTGCCAGAGAAAAAGACAGACTTAGAAGATATTTACAAAGAAAGCAGAGAGTTTTTTATTGAAACTCAAGTAAAAAAAGGATCTCAATTGATTGGGAAATCTGTTGAAGCTGCCGGATTTAGAAATTTAGAAGGTTTGTACCTTGTCCAAATTATTCGAGAAAATGAGAACATAGCACCTGTTGCACCTGATGAAATATTGCATACAGATGACGCCTTGATATTTGTTGGAGAAACAACAGCTGTTGAAGAAATAAAAAATAGCGACTTGGGGCTCACCCTACCCAAAATGGTAGAGCGAATGGTGGATGAGAAATCGAGTATCAACGAGGTGGTGGTTGCTTATAACTCTTCCTTGATTGGTCAAAAAGTTCAAGATACAGATTTTAGAGCACGTTATGATGCGGCAATAGTAGCCATACATCGGAATGGGGAAAAAAGAAGTGGAAAAATTGGCGAGATGGAATTGCGCGCTGGTGATGTGTTGTTGGTTTTTAGCGGTAGCGACTTTTTGGCAAGGACTAAAACAAACAATGCGTTTTATATTTTAACACATATAGAAGATCCAAAAAAAGTCAACATTGCCAATGTAACTGTTGTTTTTACTGCTTTACTATCTTCTATTGTTCTTGCAGCACTCAATGTTATTCCATTGATTAGTGGCTTGTCTGTAGTGCTACTCTTGGCCATATTTATGAAAATTGTTCCTTTAAATGAAATTCGGAAAGGTTTAGACTTTGATTTGATTGTATTGATAGCATTTGGCCTAGCTTTCGGAAAAGCCATGATCAACTCTGGCGCTTCAATTTTTGTTGCAGATTTGTTTTATGCTTTCAGTAATTATTTTGGTGCTTGGGCATTCTTGGTTTTAATTTTTGCAGTTACGAATGTAATGGCGGCATACATTACTAACAAAGCAGCTGTAGCGATTTTATTTCCCATTTCTGTTGCTTTAGCAGCCGAACTTGGCTTAAATCCCATGCCTTTTATTTTGATAGTGTCTTTTGGGGCAACTGCTAACTTTATTACGCCCATTGGTTATCAAACTAATTTAATGGTCTATGGACCAGGAGGCTATTCCTTTAAAGATTTTATGAGAATAGGATTGCCACTTACAATTATGTACATGCTTGTGAGTGCAACGATATTGTATTATATGTATTTGAATTGATAAAAAATAATGATTGAAAAAAAGCAAAAGGTTGAACTCGCACAAATTATTTGTAAAGCTGCCATAGATGGTGGGAAAGCAATCTTAGGAATTTACGACTCTGACTTTGCCATTGAGCAAAAAGATGATAAATCTCCTTTAACCGCGGCAGATAAAAAAGCACATGAAGTAATTTCAGAGCAATTGAAGATGACTGCTTACCCTGTTTTGAGTGAGGAGGGGAAAGACATTCCTTATGAGGAGCGAAAAGATTGGGACTATTTTTGGATGGTAGACCCCTTGGATGGCACCAAAGAGTTTATCAAAAGAAATGGAGAATTCACTGTAAATATTGCTTTAATACATCAGCAAAAAGCAATCATGGGTGTAATTTATGTTCCAGTAAAAGATGATTTATATCTTGGAATTGAAGGGCTGGGTTCTTTTAAAGTTGAGCGCTATAGTGAAAAGCAAAATCAAGCTATAGCAACTTTAATGAATTCAGATAATGCTTTGCCCAAGAAGATTGACCGCAACTACACCATTGTAGGTAGCCGTTCACATATGTCGGTAGAAACAGAAGCATTTATGAACGAGAAGAAAGAAGAAATGGGTGAGGTGGAAGTGCTTGCTGTTGGCAGCTCTTTGAAGCTATGTATGGTGGCAGAAGGGAAAGCTGATGCCTACCCTAGATTTGCACCAACCATGGAGTGGGATACTGCAGCAGGGCAGGCAATAGTTGAAGCCATGGGTGGTAAAGTAATGAATTGGAAAACACAAAAGCGAATGCTGTACAACCGAGAGAATTTATTAAATGATTGGTTCCTCGTTACTGCTTGAAAATAGTAATTTCGTACTTTAAAGAAACAAAAGATGAGTAAAGTAGCATTAATCACCGGGGTAACTGGGCAAGATGGGGCATATTTAGCAGAACTGTTGCTAAACAAAGGATACATAGTTCATGGAATTAAGCGTAGAAGTTCGCTTTTCAATACTGCGCGTATTGACCACTTGTACCAAGATCCACATGAGAAGGATGTAAAATTCAAATTGCATTATGGTGATTTAACTGATAGTTCAAATTTAACTCGAATTATACAGGAGGTACAGCCAGATGAGATATACAATTTGGCAGCACAATCGCATGTAAAGGTTTCTTTTGAAACTCCAGAATATACAGCCAACTCGGATGCTGTGGGTGCATTGAGGTTGTTAGAAGCAATTCGTATTTTGGGTTTGGAAAAGAAAACAAGATTTTACCAAGCATCAACTTCTGAGTTATACGGAAAAGTGCAGGAAATTCCACAAACAGAGAAAACACCTTTTTATCCAAGAAGCCCTTATGGAGTAGCTAAACTGTACGCATTTTGGATAGTAAAAAACTATAGAGAAGCTTATGGAATGTATGCTTGTAATGGAATTTTATTTAACCACGAAAGCCCTTTGCGTGGAGAAACTTTTGTAACGCGAAAAATAACTCGAGCTGCAGCGAAAATAAAGTTAGACATGCAGGATTGCTTGTACTTAGGAAATTTGAGTGCAAAAAGAGATTGGGGACATGCCAAGGATTATGTAGAAGGCATGTGGAGAATGCTGCAACAAGATAAAGCGGATGATTATTTGCTCGCAACAGGAAAAACAATTGAAGTTAGAGAGTTTGTTAGCAAAGCATTCAAAATATTGGATATAGAAATTGAATGGAAAGGTGAAGGGGTGAATGAAATTGGTGTGAACAAAGCCAATGGAAAAATACTTGTAAAAGTGGATCCTAAATACTTCCGTCCTACAGAGGTAGATTTATTAGTAGGAGATGCTTCTAAAGCAAAAAGTGAATTGGGTTGGACCCCAACTTTTACTGTAGATGAATTGATAGAAGATATGGTGAAAGCCGATTTAGAGTATTTCAAAAGAGATAAGTATTTAATGGAAGGCGGTCATAAAGTTTTTGATTCTCATGAATAAGCAAGATAAAATATACATTGCAGGCCATAGAGGAATGGTTGGATCTGCAATAATTAGAAAACTGCAAAGTGAAGGCTTTGAAAATTTAATTTTTAAAACCTCTAGCGACTTGGATTTAAAAAATCAAGCTGCAGTAAATGGTTTTTTTGAAAAAGAGCAGCCGCAATACGTTTTTTTAGCGGCAGCCAAAGTTGGCGGGATTCATGCCAACAATACCTATCGTGCTGATTTTTTATATGAAAACTTGATGATTCAAGCAAATGTCATTCATGCAGCACATCTAAATAAAGTAGATAAGTTGATGTTTTTAGGATCATCTTGTATTTACCCTAAAATGGCACCACAGCCTTTAAAAGAAGAGTATTTGCTAACTGGTGTTTTGGAGCCGACAAATGAGCCTTATGCCATTGCCAAAATAGCTGGTATTAAACTCTGTGAAACTTATCGTTCACAATATGGCGATAACTTTATTTCTGTAATGCCTACCAACTTATATGGTCCAAACGACAACTACGATTTAAACAACTCTCATGTTTTGCCAGCTTTGTTACGCAAGTTTCACACAGCCAAAGTAAAGGCTGAAAAGTCTGTTGAGGTATGGGGGAGTGGCAGGCCTAAAAGAGAGTTTTTGCATGTTGATGACTTGGCAGATGCTTGTTTTCAATTAATGCAAAATTACGATGGTGAGGAATGGCTAAATGTTGGTACAGGAGAAGATATTTCAATTAAAGATTTGGCACTTACTATTAAAGAGGTTGTTGGTTTTGAGGGAGATTTGCATTTTGACGCTTCCAAGCCAGATGGAACACCTCGCAAATTAATGGATGTTAGTAAATTGCATAACTTCGGCTGGAAACATAAAATAGAACTCAAGGAGGGAATCCGAAGCGTTTATGAAGAAGTTAAAAACATGGACTTTGAAATGGAGTAAAGCTTTTGCTTTTTTTTTATTTCTTTTAATTCCCGGGATTGTTTGGTCTCAAAATCAAAACCTTCCACTCAACCATCAATTTCATCACGATTTTGAAAGAAAAGCCATACAATCGGATGCTGTATTTCACAGCAGTTTTAAACCAATTTTACAACGAAAGGCAGCCGAGCTCGTTAAAAGTGATTCAGCACTATCTCCTCATTTATATATAGAAAAGAAAGGTGAACGCTCATTTGTCGCGCGAAAGCTTTTCTATGAACATTTGATCTTTTTAGATTCTAACAACATTCAGCTTAGCATTGATCCGATTTTAAATTTAGAAGTGGGTGATGAATTGAGAGATGAAGGGAGGTCTGATTTAAAGCGGTATTATAAAAATACCAGAGGATTTATTGCACGGCTCA
>Ga0209075_1001890_pt1 | contig 19168 bp, 16 predicted proteins | sample Stecom2011_FD_187523 | JGI IMG/M metagenome (GOLD analysis project Ga0209075, IMG submission 187523) | Agricultural soil microbial communities from Utah to study Nitrogen management - Steer compost 2011 (SPAdes) (version 2) | ecosystem: Environmental > Terrestrial > Soil > Agricultural land...
GGCACCTATCGCCAGCTCGGCTACCCGGTGCTGGAGGTCTCCGCCCAGCAGGGCGCCGGCATGGCCGAGCTGCGCGCGGCCCTGGATGACCGGGTCAGCGTGTTCGTGGGTCAGTCGGGGGTGGGCAAGTCGTCGCTGGTCAACGGCCTGCTGCCGGGAGTCGACCTCAAGGTCGGCGCCCTCTCGGAGCTGACCGGCAAGGGCACCCACACCACCACCACGGCGCGGCTGTTCCATTTCCCGGAGGGCGGCGATCTGATCGACTCGCCCGGTATCCGCGAGTTCGGCCTGGCGCACGTCAGCCGCGACGATGTGGAAGCCGGCTTCATCGAGTTCCGCGACCTGCTCGGCCGCTGCCGCTTCCGCGACTGCCGTCACGACCAGGAGCCCGGCTGCGCCCTGCTGCAGGCGCTGGCGGACGGCCGCATCCAGCCGCAGCGACTGGCCAGCTACCGGCACATCGTCGCCAGCCTGCCGGAGCGCGATTACTGAAACCCGCTCCCGCGCCCCTTTCGCCAACGCAATAAGAAGCCCCGCACGCACTGCGGGGCCTTGGATGGCTACGAGGCACCAAGCCCGTAGGGCGGACAGCGCCCTCCTGTCCTTCGACTGGCGCCCGACCCTGGCCCCGCCCGGCGGACAAGAACGACGCTGCCCGCCCTAGTGTTGCTTCAGCTCGTCCATCTGCAGCGGGCCGTCACGGAACAGGTTCATGCGCTGCTCCACCTGTTCGGCCGGCAGGGGCTCTTGCACCGGCTCCGGAGGCTCGGGCAGGCGACCGCCCATGCCGTCCGGCTCGCCCTCCATCATCCGCTGCGCCTTGCGGGTCAGCACCACGATGTCGATGCGCCGGTTGGCCGGGCTGTAGGGGTCGGCGCGATCGAACAGCGCCGAGGCGGCGTAGCCGACCACCTGGGCGACCTTTTCCTCCGGGTAGCCGCCGGCCACCAGCGCCCGCCGCGCGGCGTTGGCGCGTTGGGTGGACAGCTCCCAGTTGCCCTCGAAGCCACGGGCCGCCGAGTACTGGCGCGCGTCGGTGTGGCCGCTGATGGTGATCTTGTTGGGCACCGTGACCAAGGTGTCGCCCAGCGCCAGCAGGATGTCCTCGAAGTACTCCTCCATGCGGTCGCTGCCCAGCGCGAACATGGGGCGATTCTCCGAATCCATGATCTGGATGCGCAGGCCGTCGCGGGTACTCTCGATCAGGATCTGATCCTTGAAGCGCTGCAGATGCGGGCTGTCCTCGATGACGTTCTGCAGCTCCATGCGCAGCATTTCCAGGCGCTCGAAGTCCAGCTCGGCGGACAGGTTGCTGATCTCGTCGACGTCCACCTGCTGGGTCAGCCCCTCGTTCAGCGGGCCGTTGAGCTCGACATTCTGGGTGCGGTCCGGCGCCGGGTGCGGCGAACCGCCCAGGTCGATGACATGCTTGCTGGTCGCACCGCTGAAGCCGATCGGGTCCTTGAAGTAGCCGGAGATGATGGCCCGCTGCAGGGGCGTGGAGACCGACAGCAGCCACAGCACCAGGAAGAAGGCCATCATGGCGGTCATGAAGTCGGCCAGGGCGATCTTCCAGGAGCCGCCGTGGTGACCGGCGTCATAGCGCTTGATGCGCTTGATGATGATGGGCTGGTTGTTTTCCATGGACTGTCGTCAGTTCCCGCGCATGGCCTGTTCCAGTTCCACGAAGCTCGGCCGCTCCCCGGGCAACAGCACCTTGCGACCGAACTCCACCGCCAGGGTCGGCGGCAGGCCGGACGCCGAGGCGATGAGGGCGGCCTTGATCGCCTCGTAGACATTCAGCTCCTCGCGGGCGTCCTGCTCCAGGCAGGTCGACAGCGGTGCGACAAAGCCGTAGGCGGCCAGGATGCCCAGGAAGGTGCCCACCAGCGCCGCGGCCACGCTTTCGCCGATGCGCGCCTGCTCGGCGTCGCCAAGCAGGGCCATGGTCATGACGATGCCCAGCACCGCGGCCACGATGCCGAAGCCCGGCAGGGCGTCGGCGATCTTGCCCACCGAATGGGCGGGTTGGCGCAGCTCCTCCTTGAGGCTGGCCAGCTCCATCTCGAACAGGTTTTCCAGCTCGTGGGCGGCCATGTTGCCGCTGGTCATGATGCGCAGGTAATCGCAGATGTAGGACACCATGCGCTCATCGTTCAGCACGCTGGGGTACTTGGCGAAGATAGGACTTTCGTGGGGCTCCTCGATATCGCTCTCGATGGCCATCATCCCTTCGCGACGGCTCTTGGTGAGGATTTCGTAGATCAGCCGCAGCACCTCCAGGTAATAGGCCCGGTTGTAGCGGGTGCTGAACATGCGCAGCGACTTCTTGATGATCCGCCACGAGTTGTAGCCGCGGTTGGACTGGATGAACGCGCCCAGCGCGCCACCGCCGATGATGAGCAGCTCGAAGGGGTGGATGAGCGCCATGATCTTGCCACCCGCCAGGGCGAAGCCGCCCAGGACGCTGCTGAAGACAACGAGAATGCCGATGATTTTTGCCATGTTCTGGAAGCTACAAATCCTGGAAGGAGCGGACGACCGGTTATGCCCTAGTGGTTATCGGCGGCCTTGAGGCAAACTGAAGGCGAATTTTACAGGGACGAGCCAATGCCGATGCCAGACCGCTCCGCAGCACCCCGCACCCTCGACGCCTGGGTCCAGCGCCTGGAAAACGCCACCCTGCCGATCTCCGAGCGGCAGCGCGAGCAGCTGCGTCGCGAACTGCGCCGGGGCGACCTGCCGCTGCGGGTCATCGCCCAGCGCCTGCAGGCCAGCGCGGCACTCACCTTCGCGCTGCTGCGCGAAGCCAACCGCGTGCCCGCCGGTCCGCTGGGCGGCAGCGTGGAGCACGTCGAGGGCGCCCTGACGCGCCTGGGCCTGGAGCGCGTCGAAGCCATCCTCATGTCCCTGCCGGAGCGCTCGGCCACCACGCTGCCGGCGCAACTGATCCAGCTGTTGCTGATCAGCCAGCACGCCCGCCACCAGGCCGCCGGCCTGTTCGCCAACCGCATGGCGCGCCTGGAGAACGAGATTCTCTGCGCCAGCCTGCTGTTCCTGGCGCCCCTGTGGGCCCTGGCCCAGACCTTCCCGGACCTGCCGCAGCGCTGGGCCGCCCGGGTGCTGGGCGAGCACCAGCCGGCCCGTGCAGTGGAGCGCGACCTTTTCGGGGTGGCGTTGCCCGACCTGTGCCGCGCCCTGGCCCGCCACTGGCGCCTGCCCGAGGGCGTCACGCTCGGCTATGAGCTGCTGTGTCGCGAGCGCTACCTGCTGAGGCGCGCCGTGCGCCTGGCACGCCGCCCCGGCAGCAACCCGCTGCAACGGCTGCAGGAGGAGGATCCGGAACTGCTGCGCTGGCTGACCCGTCCGGCCAACAGCGCCCTGCTGGCCAACGCCCTGGCGCTGACCGCCCACCATTCCTGGCATGCGGCGCGCACCCTGCGCTGGCAGCGCCTGACCGCGCTGTACCTGGACCAGCCCCTGGACCGCCTGCAGGGCCAGGTGCATGCCCTGGCAGTGGACAGCGCGCAGTCGCTGCCGGCCAGTCCTGCGTGGCATCCGGCCCAGGCCCTGCTCTGGCCGACCGGCACCGGCATGCCGCCGCTGCCCGAGCCGCCGGCCCTGCTCTCCAGTTTCTTTCGTCCGGCCGACTGGCAGCGCCTGTGCGCGCGCTTCCGTGAACAGCCCAGCGCCTTCACCAACCTGCCGCACCTGATGGCCAGCGCGGCCCAGGTGCTGCAGCTGTGCGGCCTGCAGCGCTTCGTGCTGATGCTCTCGGACCGCCAGGGACAACTGATCGCCGTCCATCAGCAGGGCCTGCCGCCCCGCACGCCGCGCCTGCAGGCGGACCCCGGCCACTGGCCGCTGTTGTCGCAGCTGGTGGCCCAGTTGGTGCTGGTGCACGTCTCGCCGCAGCGCAACCCCGGCCTGAACCGCAAGCTGCCACCGGCGATCCGCGAGCATTTCGACGACCGGCACATGGTGATGCGCGGTTTCAACCTGGGGGGACGCACCAGCCTGCTGCTGATCGGCGACCAGCACGGCATGCCCTTCTCGGACCGCCAGCTGGAGCTGGTGGAAAAGACCGCGCGGGTGATCGAGCACGGCACCCGCACCTTCGGGCGCCGCGACCTGTCGGCCGTCACGCCCGGCGACTGAGAGGTTCGGGCGGGCGGCCCACTGCCGTTGCGGCAGCTTTTCGCTACAATCGCCGCCCCTTTTCCCGGAGAGCCGCCCGTGAGCGACGTCTTTGCCAACCTGCCGCTGGTGATCGAGCCCGCCGAGCTGCTGCCGCGCCTGTCGGCCCCCGAGCTGATCCTGGTCGACCTGACCAGCAGCGCTCGTTACGCCGAAGGCCACATTCCCGGCGCCCGCTTCGTCGATCCCCGCCGCACCCAGCTTGGCCAGCCGCCGGCCCCCGGACTGCTGCCGCCCCGGGAGCAGCTGGAGGAGCTGTTCGGCGAACTGGGCCACCGGCGCGATGCCGTCTATGTGGTGTACGACGACGAGGGCGGTGGCTGGGCCGGTCGCTTCATCTGGCTGCTGGATGCCATCGGCCACCGCCGCTACCACTACCTCAACGGCGGCCTGCATGCCTGGCTGGCCGAGGGCCTGCCCCTCACCCACGAGGTGCCACCGCGCGCCGGCGGCGCGGTGCAGCTGACCCTGAGCGACGCACCCACGGCCAGCCGCGAATATCTGCAAAGCCGCCTGCAGGCCAGCGATCTGGTCATCTGGGATGCCCGCTCACCGGCCGAATACCGGGGCGAAAAGGTCCTGGCCGCTCGCGCCGGGCATATTCCCGGCGCGGTGAACTTCGAATGGACCGCCGGCATGGACGGTGCCCGCGCCCTGCGCATCCGCACCGACATCGCCGAGCAGCTGCAGGCCCTGGGCATTACCCCCGACAAGGAAATCATCACCCACTGCCAGACCCATCACCGCTCCGGCTTCACCTACCTGGTGGCCAAGGCGCTCGGCTATCCACGCCTGAAGGGCTATGCCGGCTCCTGGTCGGAATGGGGCAACCTGCCCGACACTCCCGTAGAAAATTAAGGTTCACAACCAAGGAACGCCCATGTCCTTCAAAGATCGTCTGTTCATCCTCAGCCAGTACCTGACGCCCCATCATCTGCTGTCGCGCCTGGCCGGCTGCGTCGCGGAATGCCGCATCCGCTGGTTCAAGAACGCCTTCATCCGCCGCTTCGCCGAACACTTCCAGGTGGACATGAGCCAGGCCCAGGTGGAAGACCTGACCGCCTACGAGCACTTCAACGCCTTCTTCACCCGCGCCCTGAAGGAGGGTGCGCGCCCCCTGGATCCGACCCCCGGCGCCATCCTCTGCCCGGCCGACGGCACCATCAGCCAGCTGGGCCCGATCACCGACGGGCGCATCTTCCAGGCCAAGGGCCACAGCTTCAGCGTGCTGGAGCTGCTCGGCGGCGACGCCGAACGCGCCGCGCCCTTCATGGGCGGCCAGTTCGCCACCGTGTACCTGTCGCCCCGCGACTACCACCGCGTGCACATGCCGCTGGGCGGCACCCTGCGCGAGATGGTCTACGTGCCGGGCCGCCTGTTCTCGGTGAACCAGACCACCGCCGAGAACGTGCCCGAGCTGTTTGCCCGCAACGAGCGGGTGGTCTGCCTGTTCGACACCGAGCGCGGCCCCATGGCCGTGGTGCTGGTCGGCGCCATGATCGTGGCCAGCATCGAGACCGTCTGGGCCGGCCTGGTCACGCCGCCCAGGCGCGCCCTGAAGACCTTCCGCTACGACGAGGCGGCCCGCGCGCCCATCGTCCTGGACAAGGGCGCGGAAATGGGCCGCTTCAAGCTGGGTTCCACCGCCATCGTGCTGTTCGGCCCCGACCAGGTGGAATGGGATGCGCAGCTTGCCGCACTCAGCCCGGTGGTCATGGGCCAGCGTCTGGGCATGGCCCGCGACAGCCAGGTCTGATCCTCGCGGGGCCGGGCGCATGCCGGCCCCCTTTCCTCTCCCCGCGCGACCCACGTCACAGCTTCGCCACGCAGCCGCCCCGGCGCTTTGACGCGCCGGCACCCGCGCTCCAAGATCCTGCGCACCCTCCGCTTGTTTCGCCCCTGCGGGCTGCGCTCCATGACCATCGACAAGAAAACCGTTCGCCTGCTGCTGCTCGAAGATTCCCAGAACGAGGCCGAGCGCCTGGTCAGTCTGTTCCGCAACGCCGGACGCGCCACCCGGGTCCAGCGCCTGACCGGCGCCGAGGAACTCCCGGTCGTCCTGCAGCAGACCTGGGACCTGCTGATCTGCGCCCCCGAGAGCCGGGCGCTGTCTCCCGAGGACGTGATCCTGGCCATCCGCCGCCAGGCGCGGGACATTCCCATCATCCAGCTGGTGCCGTCCGGCCTGTCGCTGCGCGACACCTGTGATGCCATCGTCGAGGCCATGAGCCTGGGAGCCCAGGACGCCCTGCCCCAGGGCGAGGACGAGCACCTGATGCAGGTGGCCGCCCGCGAACTGGCCAACCTGGAGGAACGCCGCGCCCGGCGCGCCGCCGAACTGGCCCTGCACGAGGCGGAGAAGCGCTGCCACCTGCTGCTGGACAGCTCGGTGGACGCCATCGCCTACGTACACGACGGCATGCATATCTACGCCAACCGCGCCTACCTGGAGCTGTTCGGCTACGCCGATGCCGACGAGCTGGAAGGCATGCCGATGATCGACCTGATCGCCGCCGCCGACCAGGCCGCCTTCCGGGAATTCCTCAAGCAGTACCAGAACGGCCAGGGTCGCCGCGAGCTGGACGGCTGCGGTGTGCGCGTCGACGGCGAGACCTTCCGCGCCCGCATGCTGTTTTCCCCGGCCAGCTATGACGGCGAGCCCTGCATCCAGGTGGTGATCCGCCGCGAGGCCGACAACGCCGAGCTGGAGGAGAAGCTGCGCGAAGCCAGCACCCTGGACCCGCTCACCGGCCTGATCAACCGCCCCCACTTCCTGGAGCTCATCGATGACGCCGCCGAGCGCGCGGTGAACGCCGGTCAGCCGGCGACCATCGCCTACCTGCAGCTCAATCACTACGCCCAGCTGCTGGCCGACCTGGGCGTCACCAGCATCGACCAGCTGCTGCGCAGCCTGGCGCACTGGCTGGCCGAGCAGCTGCCGACCGAAACCCGCCTGGCACGCTTCGGCGATGACGTGTTCACCCTGCTGCTCTCCGGCCAGACGCCCGAACAGTGCCAGCCCCTGCTGCAGAACCTGATCCGGCGCCTGGAAGGCCAGCTGTTCGAGGCCCAGGGCCGCAGCGTGCAGGTCGGCCTGGCCATCGGCGCCGCCGGTCTCGGCGAGCAGACTGCTCGTGCCCAGGACGTGCTGGATCGCGCCCATCGCTGCGCCGACCGCCTGGAAGGCGCCAGCGGCCTCAAGGTCTACGACCCGAGCGAGGAGCTGGCCGCCGAGGCCAGTCGCGGCAACCTGTTGGCCATGCTGCGCCAGGCCCTGGAGACCGATGGCCTGCGCCTGCTGTTCCAGCCGATCATCAGTCTGCGCGGCGACCCGCACGAGCACTACGAGGCACTGCTGCGCCTTATCTCGCCGCAGGGTGAGGAGCTGCGCCCCGAGGACTTCCTCGACGTCGCCCGCCAGGCGGGACTGGGCACGGCCATCGACCGCTGGGTGATCCAGAGCGCCGCCCGCCAGCTGGCCGCACACCTGAGCGCCGGCCACCGCACGCGCCTGTTCGTGCACCTGAGCGATGCCAGCCTGCGGGACGCCGGCTTCCTGCGCTGGCTGGCCGAGGTGCTGGAGGCCACGCGCCTGCCCGCCGACAGCCTGGTGCTGCAGCTGCGCGAGGCCGACGCGGTCAGCTACCTGCGCCAGGTCAAGGCGCTCGCCGACGGCCTGCACGCCCTGCGCTGCCGGGTGGCCCTGGTGCAGTTCGGCTGCGCGCCCAATCCGCTCGGCACCCTGCGTCATCTGGATGCCGATTACGTGAAGCTGGACCTGTCCTTCACCCGCGACCTGGGCCAGGCGGAACAGCTGGAGCAGGTCAGGACCCTGCTGGCCGAGCTGAACGCCCTGAAGCGCCTGACCATCGTGCCGGCGGTGGAAAGCGCCGCCAGCCTCTCCAGTCTCTGGCAGGCCGGCGTGCACCTCATCCAGGGCCACTACCTGCAGGCGCCCACGCCGGTGATGAACTACGACTTCGCCGCCGGGGAGGAATGACCCGGCGGCGCGACAAGGCGTCACTGCGAGCGCCCCGCTCCGCGGACTAGAGTGTCCTGAACACCCCAGCCAGAGGAGCGCGCCATGGCCATGATGAAAGCCGCCGTGTTCATCGAACCCGGTCGCATCGAACTGCAGGACAAGCCCATCCCCGACGTGGGCCCCAACGACGCCCTGCTGCGCATCACCACCACGACCATCTGCGGCACCGACGTGCACATCCTCAAGGGCGAGTACCCGGTGGAGCGCGGCCTGACCATCGGCCACGAGCCGGTGGGCATCATCGAGAAACTGGGCAGCAACGTGAAGGGCTACCAGGAAGGCCAGCGGGTGATTGCCGGCGCCATCTGCCCGAGCTTCACCTCCTACGCCTGCCAGGACGGCGTGCCCAGCCAGGACGGCGGCTGCAGCTGCCACGGCTACAAGCCCATGGGCGGCTGGCGCTTCGGCAACACGATCGACGGCGTGCAGGCCGAGTACGCGCTGGTGCCCGACGCCCAGGCCAACCTGGCCCCGGTGCCGGACGGCCTGACCGACGAGCAGGTGCTCATGTGCCCGGACATCATGTCCACCGGCTTCGCCGGCGCCGAGGCGGCCAACATCCGCATCGGCGACATCGTCGCGGTGTTCGCCCAGGGGCCGATCGGCCTGTGCGCCACCGCCGGCGCCCGCCTGCGCGGCGCCAGCACCATCATCGTGGTGGACGGCGTCGACCAGCGTCTGGAAGTGGCGCGGCGCATGGGCGCCGACGTGACCCTGAACTTCCGCAACGTCGACGTGGTGGACGAGATTCTCAAGGTCACCGGCGGGCGCGGCGTGGATGCCGCCATCGAGGCCCTGGGCACCCAGACCACCTTCGAGCAGGCGCTGCGGGTGCTCAAGCCGGGCGGCACGCTCTCCAGCCTGGGCGTCTACTCCCAGGACCTGAGCATTCCGCTGGGCGCCTTCCACGCCGGCCTGGGCGATCACAAGATCATCACGTCGCTGTGCCCGGGCGGCAAGGAACGCATGCGCCGCCTGCTCAACGTGGTGGCCTCGGGCCGCGCGGACTTCGGCGCCCTGGTCACTCACCGCTACCGCCTGGACAACATCGTCGAGGCCTACGACCTGTTCGCCAACCAGCGCGACGGGGTGCTGAAGGTGGCGATCACGCCGTAAGGCTGACGCGCCGGCTTACCCCAGGGCGGTCGGCACCTTTCCGGCCGCCCCCGCGGCTGCGCTGCCTGCCTTACGGCGGCCAACGCGTTGCGTTGACCGCCCTACCGCCGCCCTTCGCCCCAAAACAAAAAACCGGAGCCTGGGCTCCGGTTTTCGATTCGCAGCGCTGCGGTATCAGAACGTACGTGCAACGGAGAAGCGGGTCAGCTCCTCCATGGCCTGGCGATGCTCGGAATCCGGCAGCTGCCGCAGGCACTCGATGGCACGGTCGGCATACTCGCGGGCCAGGCGTGCGGTGTAGTCCAGGGCGCCGGAGGCCTCGACCGCTTCGCGGATGCGCTCCAGATCCTCGATGCCGCCCTTCTGGATGGCCTGGCGCACCAGCGCCGCCTGCTCCGGGGTGCCCTCGCGCATGGTGTAGATCAGCGGCAGGGTCGGCTTGCCCTCGGCCAGGTCGTCGCCGACGTTCTTGCCCAGCGTCTCGGCGTCGCCCCGGTAGTCCAGCAGGTCGTCGACCAGTTGGAAGGCGATGCCCAGGTTGTCGCCGAAACGGCGCAGCGCCTCGGCCGTGTCGGGGTCGGCCTGGGCCAGCACCGCGGCGCTGTGGGTCGAGGCCTCGAACAGCATGGCGGTCTTGCCGCGGATGACCTCCATGTAGGTTTCCTCGGTGGTGTTGGCATCACGCACCTTGGTCAGCTGCAGCACCTCGCCCTCGGCGATCACCCGGGTGGCCTGGGAGATGATGCGCATCACCGGCATGGAGCCCAGGGCCACCATCATCTCGAAGGAGCGCGCATACAGGAAGTCGCCCACCAGCACGCTGGGCGCGTTGCCCCACAGGGCGTTGGCGGTGGAGCGACCGCGACGCATGCCGGACATGTCCACCACGTCGTCGTGCAGCAGGGTCGAGGTGTGCAGGAACTCGATGATGGCGGCCAGCAGGCGCAGATCGTCCTGGCGATAGTCCAGGGCGCGCCCGGCCAGCAGCACCAGCAGCGGACGCAGGCGCTTGCCGCCGGCGGAAATGATGTAATCGCCGATCTTTTCCACCAGGGGGACGCGCGAGCTGAGCTGCTGGCGGATGATCTCGTCGACGGCGGCGAAATCGTCCGCCACCACGCGGTGGAAAAGTTGCGATTGCACGGGGATTCTCACAGAAGCGGAACTGCGCGGCATGCTAGGGGCGCGCCCCTGAGACTGTCAAGGCGAGACCCCGCGCCGCTTGCGTGCCTCAGGCCGCTTGCGTACAATCGCGCACCCTGAACTTTCCTGGGCAATTTCCCTGCCTTACGCAAATGCTCGGCGACCCTTCCGAAGCCGTGCAGCCATGCCAGCCAATACCAACTCCTATCAAGCGCTGGGTGAGCAGGATCAACGGAGAACATCCATGTACGCTGTAATCGTTACCGGTGGCAAACAATACAAGGTCGCCGAAGGTGAATTTCTGAAGGTCGAGAAGCTGGAAGTCGCCACCGGCGAAACCATCAGCTTCGACCGCGTGCTGCTGGTAGGCAACGGCGAAGACGTCAAGATCGGCGCTCCGGTCGTCGAAGGCGCCAAGGTCACTGCTGAAGTGGTTGGCCAGGGTCGTCACGACAAGGTCACCATCATCAAGTTCCGTCGCCGCAAGCACCACATGAAGCGTCAGGGCCACCGTCAGTGGTTCACTGAAATCAAGATCACTGGCATCCAGGCCTGATCCCTTTAGGAGGATTTGACTCATGGCACACAAAAAAGCTGGCGGTTCTACCCGCAACGGCCGCGACTCCGAAAGTAAACGCCTTGGCGTGAAGCTGTTCGGCGGCCAGGCCGTCAAGGCCGGCAACATCATCGTGCGTCAGCGCGGCACCCAGTACCACCCCGGCGTGGGCGTGGGCATCGGCAAGGACCACACCCTGTTCGCCAAGGTGGACGGTGCGGTCAAGTTCGAAGTGAAGGGCGCCTTCGGCCGTCGCTATGTGAGCGTCGTGACCGCCTGAGTCCGCGCTTGCTGAAAGAGCCCCGTCCCGTGCGACGGGGCTTTTTTGTTTCTGTATCCTAGTGGGCCATTCGGCCCCTGTTCACACTGCCCGCCCACGGGCGGGAGGCGCTCCATGAAATTCGTCGACGAAGTATCCATTCACGTAAAGGCCGGCGATGGCGGCAACGGCATGATGAGCTTTCGCCGCGAAAAGTTCATCGAGAAGGGCGGCCCCAACGGCGGCGACGGCGGTGATGGCGGCTCTGTCTATCTGATCGCCGACGACAACCTCAACACCCTGGTGGACTATCGCTACACCCGCCGCTTCATCGCGCCCAACGGCCAGAAGGGCGGCACCAGCGAGCGCACCGGCGCCAAGGGCGAGGACCTGCTGCTGCCGGTGCCGGTAGGCACCACGGTGATCGACGCCAACACCCAGGAAATCATCGGCGACCTGGTCACCCCCGGCCAGAAGCTGCTGGTCGCCCAGGGCGGCTGGCACGGTCTGGGCAACACCCGCTTCAAGTCCAGCACCAACCGGGCGCCGCGCCAGACCACCCCCGGCAAGCCCGGCGAGGCCCGCGACCTCAAGCTGGAACTCAAGGTACTGGCCGACGTCGGCCTGCTCGGCCTGCCCAACGCCGGCAAGAGCACCTTTATCCGCGCGGTGTCCGCCGCCAAGCCGAAGGTGGCCGACTACCCCTTCACCACCCTGGTGCCGAACCTGGGCGTGGTCAGCGTGGCCCGCTACAAGAGCTTCGTGGTGGCCGACATCCCCGGCCTGATCGAGGGTGCTGCCGAAGGCGCCGGCCTGGGCATCCGTTTCCTCAAGCACCTGGCACGCACCCGCCTGCTGCTGCACCTGGTGGACATCGCCCCGCTGGACGAGAGCGATCCGGCCGAGGCCGCCGAGACCATCCTCAACGAGCTGGGCAAGTTCAGCCCGGCGCTGCTGGAACGCGAGCGCTGGCTGGTACTCAACAAGGCTGACCAGCTGCTCGACGAGGAGCGCGAGGAGCGCCTCAGGCATATCGTCGAGCGCCTCGACTGGAAGGGCCCGGTGTACGTGATTTCCGCCCTGGAAAGCGAAGGCACCGAGGCGCTGTCCAAGGACATCATGCGCTACCTGGAGGAGCGTGATCGGCGCATCGAGGAGGACCCGGAATTCGCCGAGGCCCTGGCCGAGCTGGACCAGCGCATCGAGGACGAGGCCCGCGCCCGCCTGCAGGAACTGGATGATCGCCGCGCCCTGCGCCGCGCCGGCCTGAAGAGCGTCGACGACGTGGACGACGATGATTTCGACGACTACGAAGATGACGAGGATGGTCCGGAGATCATCTACGTCAGGGAATGAAGACCAACCTCGGCGCCGCTTGCACAGCGGCGCCGTTCTGATCGACCGATGATTTTTGCGAAGGCAGAACACGAATGCGCAACAAGGTGACCAGCGCCCGGCGCTGGGTGGTGAAGATCGGCAGCGCCCTGCTGACCGCCGATGGCAGCGGGCTGGACCGGGCCGCAATGGACGTCTGGGTGAAGCAGATGGCCGCCCTGCGCCAATCCGGCGCCGAGCTGGTGCTTGTGTCCTCCGGCGCCGTGGCGGCGGGCATGAATCGCCTGGGCTGGGCGCAGCGTCCCAAGGCCATGCACGAGCTGCAGGCCGCCGCCGCCGTCGGCCAGATGAGCCTGATCCGCGCCTGGGAAAGCAGCTTCGCCGAGCACGGCCTGCAGACCGCGCAGATCCTGGTCACCCATGACGACCTGTCGGACCGCAAGCGCTACCTGAACGCCCGCAACACGCTGCGCACCCTGCTGGACCTGGGCGTGGTGCCGGTGATCAACGAGAACGACACGGTGGTCACCGACGAGATCCGCTTCGGCGACAACGACACCCTGGCCGCCCTGGTGGCCAACCTGGTGGAGGCCGACCTGCTGGTGATTCTCACCGACCGCGACGGCATGTACGAAGCCGACCCGCGCAAGAACCCCGACGCCAAGCTGATCTTCGAGGCCCGCGCGGACGATCCGCAGCTGGACGCCATGGCCGGCGGCAGCGCCGGCGCGCTGGGCCGCGGCGGCATGCAGACCAAGCTGCGCGCCGCGCGGGTGGCCGCCCGCTCGGGCGCCTACACGGTGATCGTCGGCGGGCGCATCGAGCGCGTGCTGGACCGCCTCAGGGCGGGCGAGCGCCTGGGTACCCTGCTCAGCCCGGAGCAGAGCCGCCATGCCGCGCGCAAGCAGTGGCTGGCCGGCCACCTGCAGATGCGCGGCACTCTGACCCTGGACGCCGGCGCCGTGCGCGCCCTGCGCGAGGGCCACAAGAGCCTGCTGCCGATCGGCGTGAAGGCCGCCTCCGGCAATTTCCGCCGTGGCGAGATGGTGGTCTGCGTGGGCCCCGAGGGCGAGGAAGTGGCCCGCGGCCTGGTCAACTACAGCGCCGCGGAAACCCAGAAGATCATCGGCCACCCCACCACCGACATCGCGGAGCTGCTCGGCTACATCGACGGTCCCGAACTGATCCACCGCGACAACCTGGTACTGGTCTGAGGACACACCATGCGCGCACTGGCCCTGGCCGCCCTGCTGGCTTCCCCCATCGCCCTGGCCGAGACCATCGGCGAGGTGTCCACCGTGTTCAAGTGGCTGGGGCCCAACGACAAGGTGGTGGTCGAGGCCTTCGATGACCCGAAGGTGGAAGGCGTGACCTGCTACCTGTCGCGCGCCAGGACCGGCGGCATCAGCGGCGGCCTGGGCCTGGCCGAGGACCGCTCGGAAGCCTCTCTGGAATGCATGCAGACCGGCGAGATCCGCTTCAGGGGCGAGCTGAAGGACGGCGAAGAGGTGTTCAAGGAACGCACCTCGCTGGTGTTCAAGAGCATGCAGGTGGTGCGCTTCCACGATCGCAAGCGCAATACCCTGGTGTATCTGGTCTACAGCGACCGCATCATCGAAGGCAGCCCGCAGAACTCGCTGACCGCCGTCCCCATCCGCCCCTGGTAAAAGCTCAATGCGGGAAGGAGCCCTGTAGGGCGGACAACGTTTTTTCCTGGCCGCCATTGCGCCAGCGCGGCACCCATGCGGCGGCCGGAAAAACGCCGACCGCCCTACGAAACGAATCACGAGCAACCCACAAAATCGCAGGCAACAAAAAACCGGCCCTCGGGCCGGTTCTTTGCGGAACAGCGTCGCTTAGGCAGCCAGGGCCTTGATGCGAGCGTTCAGGCGGCTCTTGTGACGAGCGGCCTTGTTCTTGTGGATGATGCCCTTGTCGGCCATACGGTCGATCACCGGCACGGCAGCCACATAAGCGGTCTTGGCCTTGTCCAGGTCCTTGGCCTCGATTGCCTTGACCACGTTCTTGATGTAGGTACGAACCATGGAACGCAGGCTGGCATTGTGGCTGCGACGCTTCTCAGCCTGGCGGGCGCGTTTCTTGGCGGAAGGGCTGTTGGCCACCGTCGAACTCCTCGAAAACTGGGGATGCAGGTAAATAAGGCCGCGAATGATGCCGATGCCCCGAAGCCTTGTCAAGCGCACGCGCGACGCGGCGCGATGCATGGCCGCCGCTTCGCCTGCTCACAATCCGCCGCGGTTTGCCGCTACACTCGCCGCCTGCTCCTGCGCATCGATCGGACATGAATCTACTCAAATCCCTGGCCGCGGTCAGCTCCATCACCATGCTCTCGCGGGTGCTCGGCTTCGTGCGCGACACCATCATCGCCCGCATCTTCGGTGCCGGGGTGGCCTCGGACGCCTTCTTCGTGGCCTTCAAGCTGCCCAACCTGCTGCGCCGCATCTTCGCCGAGGGTGCCTTCTCCCAGGCCTTCGTGCCCATCCTGGCCGAATACAAGACCCAGCAGGGCGAGGAAGCCACGCGCACCTTCGTGGCCTACGTGGCCGGCCTGCTGACCCTGGTGCTGGCGCTGGTCAGCCTGCTCGGCGTGCTGGCCGCGCCCTGGATCGTCTGGGCCACCGCCCCCGGCTTCGCCGATGAGACCGACCGCTTCGAACTGACCACCGAGCTGCTGCGCCTCACCTTTCCCTACATCCTGCTGATCTCGCTGTCGTCGCTGGCCGGCGCGGTGCTCAACACCTGGAACCGCTTCGCCGTGCCGGCCTTCGTGCCGACCCTGCTGAATGTCTGCATGATCGGCTTCGCCCTGTTCCTCACCCCCTACTTCGACCCGCCGATCATGGTGCTGGGCTGGGCGGTGCTGGCCGGCGGCCTGGCGCAGCTGGCCTACCAGCTGCCGCACCTGAAGAAGATCGGCATGCTGGTGCTGCCACGCCTGAACCTGCGGGACAGCGGCGTCTGGCGCGTGATGAAGCTGATGGCACCGGCGATCCTCGGCGTCTCCGCCGCCCAGCTGTCGCTGATCATCAACACCATCTTCGCCTCGTTCCTGGTGGCCGGATCGGTGTCCTGGATGTACTACGCCGACCGCCTGATGGAGCTGCCCACCGGGGTGCTGGGCGTGGCCCTGGGCACCATCCTGCTGCCCTCGCTATCCAAGTCGGTGGCCAGCGGCAGCCGCGAGGACTACTCGCGCCTGCTCGACTGGGGCCTGCGCCTGTGCTTCCTGCTGGTGCTGCCCTGCGCCGTGGCCCTGGCGCTGCTGGCCGAACCGCTGACCGTGTCGCTGTTCCAGTACGGCCTGTTCACCGCCCATGACGCCGAGATGACCCAGCGCGCGCTGATCGCCTACTCCGTCGGCCTGCTGGGCCTGATCCTCATCAAGGTGCTGGCGCCCGGCTTCTATGCCCGGCAGAACGTCAGGACGCCGGTGCGCATCGCCCTGTTCACCCTGGCCATGACCCAGGTGATGAACGTGCTGTTCGTGTTCGTGATTCCCCTGGCACACGCCGGACTGGCGCTGGCCATCGGCCTGGCCGCCTGCCTGAACGCCGGCCTGCTGTTCTGGAGGCTGCGCGCCGGGAACCTCTACCAGCCGCAGCCCGGCTGGCCGGCATTCCTGCTCAAGCTGCTGCTGGGCCTGGGCGCCATGGTGGCGGCGCTGCTGGCGGTGATGCAGCTGCTGCCGGGGTGGTCGGACGGCACCATGCCGCTGCGCCTCGCCCGCCTGGGCCTGCTCATCGGCGCCGGGGTGATCGCCTACTTCGCCACCCTGGCGCTGCTGGGCTTCCGTCCCCGGCATTTCGCCCGGCGCGCGCTGTAGCCGCGTGCCGCCGCGCCCTACCCGCGCCGGGATGCTGTGCGTATAATCGGCCACTTTTCAATCAAGACGTCCGCTATGCAGCTGGTTCGAGGCCTCCACAACCTGCGGCCCCAGCATCGGGGCTGCGTCGCCACCATCGGCAACTTCGATGGGGTGCATCGTGGCCACCAGGCCATTCTCAAGCGCCTGCGCGAACGCGCGGCGGAGCTGTGCCTGCCCAGCTGCGTGGTCATCTTCGAGCCGCAGCCCCGGGAATTCTTCACCCCGGACAAGGCTCCGGCACGCCTGGCGCGCCTGCGCGACAAGCTGGAGCTGCTGGCCGCCGAGGGCGTAGACCGCGTACTGTGCCTGGCCTTCAACCGTCGCCTGCGCGAACTGTCGGCCCACGACTTCGTGCAGCAGGTGCTGGTCGACGGCCTGGCGGTCAGGCATCTGGAGATCGGCGATGACTTCCGCTTCGGCTGCGACCGCGCCGGCGACTTCGCCTTCCTGCAACAGGCCGGCCAGCGCCACGGCTTCTCGGTGGAGGCCGCCAGCACCATCGAGCTGGACGGCGAGCGGATCAGCAGTACCCGGGTACGCCAGGCCCTGGCCGAAGCCGACTTTGCCCTGGCCGAACGCCTGCTGGGCCGGCCCTACGCCATCGCCGGCCGGGTGATGCACGGCCAGAAGCTCGGCCGCCAGCTGGGCACGCCCACCGCCAACGTGCAGCTCAAGCGCACCCGCGTGCCGCTGCAGGGGGTCTATCTGGTTTCCGCGCTGTTCGACGGCCGGCGTCATCCGGGCGTGGCCAACATCGGCATGCGCCCCACCGTGCAGGGTGACGGCCGTGCCCACCTGGAAGTGCATCTGCTGGACTACACCGGCGACCTGTATGGCAAGCGCATCAGCGTGGCGTTCCATCACAAGCTGCGCGACGAACAGCGCTTTGCCTCGCTGGACGAACTGAAAACGGCTATCGACGCCGATATCGCTGCCGCCCGCGCCTACTGGCTGGGCCAACCGCTTCAATCACGAGCCTGAACGACGATGACCGACTACAAAGCGACCCTCAATCTGCCGGAAACGGCATTTCCGATGAAGGCCGGCCTGCCGCAGCGCGAGCCGGAGATGCTGCAGCGCTGGGACAGCATTGACCTGTACGGCAAGCTGCGCGCGATCGGAGAGGGCCGTCCGAAGTTCATCCTGCACGACGGCCCGCCCTACGCCAACGGCAGCATCCACATCGGCCACGCGGTGAACAAGGTCATCAAGGACATGATCGTCCGCTCGCGCACCCTGGCCGGCTTCGACGCCCCCTACGTGCCGGGCTGGGATTGCCATGGCCTGCCCATCGAACACAAGGTGGAAACCACCTTCGGCAAGAACCAGCCGGCCGACCAGACCCGCGTGCGCTGCCGCGACTACGCCGCCGAGCAGATCGAGGGCCAGAAGGCCGACTTCATCCGCCTGGGCGTGCTGGGCGACTGGAAGAACCCCTACAAGACCATGGAGTTCCCCAACGAGGCAGGGGAAATCCGCGCGCTGGCGAAGATGGTCGAGGCCGGCTTCGTGTTCAAGGGCCTCAAGCCCGTGAACTGGTGCTTCGACTGCGGCTCGGCCCTGGCCGAGGCGGAAGTGGAATACCAGGACAAGAAGTCGGACGCCATCGACGTGGCCTTCCCGGTGGAGGACGCCGACAAGCTGGCGGAGGCCTTCGGCCTGGCCACCCTGCCCAAGCCGGCCAGCATCGTCATCTGGACCACCACCCCCTGGACCATCCCGGCCAACCAGGCGCTGAACGTCCACCCCGAATTCATCTACGCCCTGGTGGACACCGGCGAGCAGCTGCTGGTGCTGGCCGAGGAACTGGTGGAGTCCTGCCTGCAGCGCTACGAGCTGGACGGCACCGTCATCGCCCGCACCGAAGGCGCCAAACTGGAGCTGATCCGCTTCCGCCACCCGTTCTACGAGCGCTTCGCCCCGGTGTACCTGGCCGACTACGTGGAAACCGGCGCCGGCACCGGCATCGTGCACTCCGCCCCGGCCTACGGCGAGGACGACTTCCGCTCCTGCAAGCACTACGGCATGTCCAACGACGACATCCTCAACCCGGTGCAGAGCAACGGCGTGTACGTCTCCGACCTGCCGTTCTTCGGCGGCCAGTTCATCTGGAAGGCCAACCCGGCCATCGTCGACAAGCTGCGTGAAGTGGGCGCCCTGCTCAAGCACACCAGCATCCAGCACAGCTACATGCACTGCTGGCGCCACAAGACTCCGCTGATCTACCGCGCCACAGCGCAGTGGTTCGTGGGCATGGACAAGGTGGTCAAGGACGGCAGCACCCTGCGCGCCCGCGCCCTGGACGCCATCGAGAAGACCCAGTTCGTGCCGGCCTGGGGCCAGGCGCGCCTGCACGGCATGATCGCCGGGCGTCCCGACTGGTGCATCTCGCGCCAGCGCAACTGGGGCGTGCCGATCCCCTTCTTCCTGCACAAGGAGAGCGGCGAGCTGCATCCGCGCACCGTGGAGCTGATGGAAGAGGTTGCCCAGCGTGTCGAGCGCGAGGGCATCGAGGCCTGGTTCAAGCTGGACCCGGCCGAGCTGCTGGGCGCCGAGGCCGAGCAGTACGAGAAGATCAGCGACACCCTGGACGTGTGGTTCGACTCCGGCACCACCCACTGGCACGTGATGCGC
>Ga0209075_1001893_pt1 | contig 19161 bp, 12 predicted proteins | sample Stecom2011_FD_187523 | JGI IMG/M metagenome (GOLD analysis project Ga0209075, IMG submission 187523) | Agricultural soil microbial communities from Utah to study Nitrogen management - Steer compost 2011 (SPAdes) (version 2) | ecosystem: Environmental > Terrestrial > Soil > Agricultural land...
CCTCCGGAGGGCAGCGCTCTATCCAGCTGAGCTACGGGTGCGTTGAATTGGTTGATTTGAAATGAGCGGGCATTATAGTGACCATCGCTGCGGCTGTCCAGATGGAATTTGCACAGGATGGTCATCAATTTTAACTAATTTTATAAAGCCACTCATCGGTGTTGAATTTTTCTACAACCAGCTGTTTAGCGGCGGCTAATTCTTCATCAGTGTACTGTCCCAGTTGACTGGTGTAGCTTTTCGAGAACTGTTCAATGAAGGCATTAATGATGGCATCGCGCGATAAACCTGTTTGGCTACGCATAGGGTCAACACGTTTATTGGCACTGGTGGTGCCTTTATCAGAGAGCTTTTCTCGGCCGGTGCGCAGTACTGACAGCATTCGGTCAGCATCAATGTCATATGCCATAGTGGCATGGTGCACCAGCACACCGTTGGCGTAGCGTTTTTGTGCTGCGCCGCCAATTTTCCCTTGTGCAGAGGCGATGTCATTAAGCGGCACATAATGCGCTTTGATACCAACTTCGGCAAGCGCGGCGAGAACCCAGTTATCGAGGAACTGGTAAGATTTTTCAATGCTCATGCCATCTACGAGCGACGTGGGTACGGTCAGCGAGTAGGTGATACAGTTACCTGGCTCCATAAACATGGCACCACCGCCGGTGATACGACGTACGACTTGCACACCATACTTTTTGGCGGCTTCCATGTCGACCTCATTTTTGACTGACTGGAAGCAGCCAATCACGACGACAGAATCGTCCCAATCCCAAAATCGTAATGTTGGTTGGCGCCGACCGCTTGCGACCGATTGTGCTAATACCTCGTCTAATGCGACATGCTCAACGGCTGGTAAGGTAACCGGTGGGATAATGGTGAATTCATGATCAAACCAACTACTGGCTTTACCTAATGCACGGCGCACTGCGGTAGCAATGGCTTGTGGAGAGAATCCAAACATCATCACGTCATCAGTTATTATTGCCTGCACTGCGCGTGTAATTGTTTGATGGCTTGCGTCCTCAGGTAAGCCAATTAATGCCTGGTTGATATCATTCAGTGCACTCTCGGGTTCTAAGAAAAAATCACCGGAAATACTCGCCGCAGAAATATGCCGATTAGCAGTTTCTATATCGGCAACGACTAATTTACCACCTGGAACTTTGAATTCTCCGTGCATCATGCCACCTATGAGGTTGTTGATGGAAACGTTAGCTTAATCTACCACAACTGACGCAGTCTGTATTACTGCCGTTTTAACCGTAAATGATGGAAGTCAAAACTAAAGTCAGTAAATGGTGCAATGGCCTCAAGCCGAGCGTCGGTCACGCGATTATCCCGAGTAACGGTAAAGTCGATAAACGCATCGGCTTCAAGCAGCGGCTCATCCCAATACACAATAAAGGTGTCACCATTGTAATGGTGCAAGCTACCTGTCAATAAAGGGGTGTGGGCAAAGGCGATGCGTAAGCCGTCGGTCTGATGAGTAATAACAACATCACCGTACCAATCGTCGTGGTAGGTTCCCGCATAGCGTTCGAGCGATAATGGTGCGCGGATATCAGCAGGCGTTGTGACAGTGAACTCAGCTTTTTCTTGCATTGATTGTTGGTATTTTTCCTGTTCTTCGGCTAACCAATCCCGATCAGGAAGTGCTAATAAATCTTCAATTGCTTCTTGAGTGATGGCGGTTAGGGCACCAAAGGCTTGTTGATTACTCATCACAGTAATAGCGAAGCGATGCTCGGGAATGATGGTGGTTAATGAGAGCATCCCTAAGATGCCGCCGCTGTGATAGATTTGCTTGACGCCAAATTCATTTTTTACAAACCAACCTAACCCATAGGCTCGAAATTGTGAGCCATTTGCAGCCGCGCTGGCTGGCACTGTTAGCGGCATGACCGTATGCCATAGGTGTTGTTGCGTACGCTCGCTGAAAATCGTTGTCCCCTCGGCTGTTTTACCTTGGTTGGTTTGCACCAAGAGCCACTGAGCAAAGTCGTTGGCACTACTTAACATCGCACCCGCGGCAGCGAAGTCTTCAAGGTAATCCAGCGGGAACCGATGTAACGTACCATCTTTTTCGATGGTTCCAGTGGCAAGATTAGTTACTGCAGCTGGAACTTGTGAGTAGCCAATGACGGTGTTGTCCATCCCCATCGGTTGTAGCAAATGTTGCTGCACAAAATCAGCATAAGGCAGCCCACTTGCTCGGGCAATCACTTCGCCTGCCACAACATACATAATGTTATTGTACGCATAGCGCTCACGTAATCCGCTTGCTAAGGGTAGGTGAGGGATACTGGCTAAAATATCAGATATGGTTTTATCGGTATTTGGCCAAATCATTAAATCGCCAGCACCTAAGCCTAGCCCAGTGCGATGGCTCAGAAGGTCTCGAATGGTAACATCAGCACTAACGGCTGGATCGGCTAAGCGAAACTCTGGAATGTATTGAATCACTTTGTCATCCCAATCCAGTGTGCCTTGCTCCACTAACAAAGCCATCGCCGTTGCAGTAAATGCTTTGGTGTGTGAGGCCACCCCAAATAGAGTATCTGCGGTTACTGGCTCATTGGTTTGGATATCGCGAACCCCAAAGCCTTCTGCAAGGATCACGTCACCATCTTTTACCGCCACCACCGCCAGCCCTGGGATATTAAACGCGCTTAATGCGTTTAGTGCAGTCTGGCGAATGTCATCAGCAGACTGTGCTTGCACAGTTGTGACGTGCAGTGCTGGTATAAGGCTGGCGATAATAAGAACTGTACGTACGTAATGAAGCATGGTATTTCCCTGAATTAATCCGATACAATCTGTACCAATCTAACCTTGTCGCAGGGAATAGGCAACTTGCCCGAATCCGCCGCTTTTGTCTGACATATTGGGTACAATACTCGAAGGATGTTACTTGTAGAGGAATAACAATGAAAGCAATGAGATTTGTTGCATTACTTGCAGGGCTATTGCTGTCGATGCAAGCATTTGCATCACAATTTGTGATTAATCATGAATTTAGCCAAAGCACCCCCGGTCAAGCCGACATTATGGTGGTTTTCGCCCATGAAAATCAGCCAGTGACGGTTGATGGTTGGTCAACTGAATTACAGCAACTTGTCAATGCGGCACTGCAAGCCAATGATTTTACGGGTAAGCAAGGGCAACGTGTTGATGTGGCTGTGCCTGCTGAAGTGCAAGCGAAACGCTTGATCGTGGTCGGAATGGGTGAAGCGGATAAGTTAACGCGTGCAAAAGCAGAGTTAGCCGGTGCTAACTTAGTTGGTGTGCTTCCGCAAGAACGCAATGTGACTTTAGTTGCAACGCTACTGAACGATGCTAATGCAATTGCAGCCATTGCTCACGGTATGGATCTGAAAAACTATCGGTTCGATACCTATAAGAGCAAAGCTAAGGCACGCAGCAAAACGACCTATCATTGGCACGTTGCGAACCAAGCCGCAGTCACTCAGCACTATGCTGATTATTTAGCTATCGCTAAAGGTGTGTTTCTAGCACGTGACATCACTAACTTGCCAGGTGGCGATGGTTATCCGCAAGCTATTGCCGAAATGGCTGCTAAAGCATTGAAGCCATACGGCATCAAAGTCACTATCTTAAAACCAAACCAAGTACGTAAAGCTGGTATGGGTGCGCTTTATGGTGTCAGCCAAGGTAGTGAACACAAATCATACTTGCTTGCCGCCCAGTGGGAAGGCAGTAAAGAACAACCAATTGCGTTAGTCGGTAAAGGCAATACCTTTGATACTGGCGGCTACAACTTAAAAACCTCGTCAGCATCAATTGTCCGTATGCAAACTGATAAAGCTGGTGGTGGCGCGGTATTAGGCACAGTGATGGCATTGGCTGCACAGCAAGCACCAGTAAACGTTGTTGCCGTCGTGCCGTTATCACATAACCTGATTTCTGGTTCAGCGTTGCTACCTGGCGATGTTGTTACTGCAGGTGACGGTACTACAATTGAGGTTGTGAACACTGATGCTGAAGGTCGGTTAATACTTGCTGATGGTATTTGGTATGCACGCGATAAGTTTAAACCACGTGCGATTGCTGATATCGCGACTCTAACTGGTTCAAAAGTTGGCGCTTTAGGTAATGTCTATTCAGCCGTATTCAGTGAGCATGACGATATCTTAGCAACAATGAAGCAAGCTGGTGAAACGACAGAAGAGTTGGTCTGGGAATTACCATTAGGTCCATATCCTGGCATCATCAGCAGCCATTTAGCTGATATTAAAAACACTGGGTCACCAGGCGCGCAAGCAGGTGCGATTTTCTTACAGCACTTTGCGAAAGACACGCCATGGATCCATATCGATATGGCAGGTAATGCGTTCAGCGAGTCACCTCGTGGCATTCATCCTGCAGGTGCAAATGGCTACGGTGTGCGGTTACTCACTGAGTGGGTGAAACTGTACTCAGCACAAGCGAACTAAGCTAAGAACGCTCGAATAATAAGGCCCGCTAGGGTGACAGTGATCACCCCAGCGGCCCATAAACCAATAAACCAGAGCCAACGCTGCCAAACTGGTTTAGTCATGATACCCATCACCTTCTTGCACTTTGCCACGGAACACCCAATAAACGTAACCAGTGTAGAAGAAGATTATTGGCAATAGTACTACTGCGCCAGCTAACAAGAATGCGAGGCTATTATCGGGGCCTGCAGCTTCCCACAGGGTAATTTCAAATGGAACCAGATAGGGGAAGATGCTAATTGAGAAGCCCAAGTACGCAATAAAGAACACCCCTAATGCCCACCAATAAGGTTGTCCTTCACGTTTTTTCACCAAAGCATTCAGTAAGCCACTACCAATGACTGCAAGTAAAAATGGAATCAGCCATAGTGCCGCTGAAGTTGGCCAGTTTAACCAGCGGTCGGCAACGTTTTCAAAGTGAGAAACAAGGAACATGCTGACACCAGCAATAGCGATAATCAGTAAGACCGCCGTGTTTATTGCGATACGATAAGCCCGACCTTGTAACTGTCCATCGGTTTTCATAATCAACCAAGTGGCACCAAGGAGGGCATAGCCAACACAGACAGCTAATCCTGAAAAGATGGTGAATGGGCTGAGCCAATCAAACCAGCCTCCGGAATAGGCGCGGTCGGTCACGGCGATACCCTGCAACATGGCGCCCAGCATTATGCCCTGGCAAAAAGTTGCGACCATTGAGCCAGCCATAAAGGCGATATCCCACCAGTGTTTGTTGGCGCGGCTTTTAAACCGAAACTCAAACGCAACACCGCGGAAAATGAGCCCTAAAAGCATGGCTATTACCGGCATGTAGAGGGCGGGCATCAGGACAGAATAGGCCAAGGGAAACACGGCGAGTAATCCGCCACCGCCAAGTACGAGCCAAGTTTCATTACCATCCCAGACGGGGGCAACACTGTTGACCATGCGGTCGCGGAATTTTTCTTCTCGGAACCAAGGAAACAGAATACCAACTCCCAAGTCAAAACCATCCAATGCAACATAAGCGAATACCGCAATTGAGATCAGCACCGCCCAAATTAATGCATAATCCATCACTTAACCCTCCTCGTGATAAAGTCGCTCAGCGGCCATAGGAACGCGTGCGTATTCAGGGATATGTGTGTGTTCTGGGTTGCTGGCCATTTTTCTAATCATATACACAGCACCAGCTCCGAATACGATGAAATACACCACAATGAATGCAATAAGACTGCCGGCGACACCAACTGCATCAATGGGTGAAACTGCATCTTGGGTTCGGAGTAATCCATGCACAATCCATGGTTGGCGGCCGACCTCTGTGACAATCCAACCTGCCAGCACGGCGATGAAGCCAGATGGTCCCATCCAGACCGCAGCGCGCAACAAGGCGCGCGACTCATACAAGCGCCCACGCCAACGTAAGCAAGCAGACCAAATACCCAGTACGACCATCAGCACGCCTAATGCAACCATAATGCGGAATGACCAAAATACGATGGGAACGGGAGGCCATTCATCGCGTGGAAAGGCATCGAGACCAGTAACTTCAGCATCTATATCGTGTTTTAGGATAAGGCTGGCTAAACCTGGTACCTTTATCGCGTAATCGACTTTTTGAGTTTCTTCATTGGGCCAGCCAAACAAATACAATGGCGCTTGTGTTTCACTGGTGAAATGACCTTCCATTGCGGCTACTTTAGCTGGTTGATATTCCTGCGTGTTCAATCCATGTAAGTCACCCACAAATACTTGTAGGGGGGCCACAATCAATGCCATCCACATAGCCATGGAGAACATTTTTTGTGCTACTTCCGAGCGTTTTTCTTTAAGCAGGTGCCATGCACCAACGGCGCCCACAACAAACGCAGTGGTGAGATAAGCCGCAAGTAGCATGTGAACAAAACGGTAGGGAAATGACGGTGTAAAGATAGCCTCAACCCAACTGGTGACGATATATTGGCCTTGCTCGTTGAGAGCGAATCCTGCAGGTGTTTGCATCCAGCTATTAGCCGCTAGGATCCAAAATGCACTGAGCGCGGTACCGAAGGCAACCATTAAGGTCGCGAAAAAATGTAAGCGCTCACCCACCTTGTTCATCCCAAACAGCATGATGCCAAGGAAACCAGCTTCAAGGAAAAATGCGGTAAGTACTTCATACCCCATGAGCGGGCCAATGACAGGTCCTGCTTTGTCTGAAAATACGGCCCAGTTCGTTCCAAATTGATAACTAAGTACAATTCCAGAAACCACGCCCATACCAAAAGCGACCGCAAAAATCTTTACCCAATAACGGTATAGCTTTTGGTAAACGGGGTTACGTGTTTTAAGAAATAGACCTTCAAGAACAGCTAGATAACTAGCTAACCCGATAGTAAATGCAGGAAAAATAATGTGGAATGCTGTCGTAAAAGCAAACTGAAAGCGTGCTAAGAACACGGCATCTGCTTGCGCGAATAAACCGTCAAGCATTATCGACCTCCTTACGGACAAAGTTACTCTGTCGTTTGGTTTATGGGGTTATAGGCCGATACGATTTCTGCAATTGCGCATGGATGGTATCGCGATCGAACCAACGCCCCGCTACCATAACCCCTGCGTTGTGGCGCACTGCTTCAGCGTCATACAGGGGAATGGTATACAATAAAACAAAATCCACACGAGTAGTAGGGTTAATTGTGCCAAATTTCTCATGATCACTGAAATACTGGCCTGCACGCGCTTTAATCAGACGTTGATGGCTTTGTATTATGCTTACCTTGTACGTTTTGTTGGTACTCGTTGTAATTCTGTTGTTTGTCGCATGAACTATCGTGCTAATCGGATTCGTTCACGCCAACCAAGTAAAATGGATTAGTCTGTCCTAATTCGTTTTTTCGTACACTGTATTTCGTGCAACACAACAAGGGTTCATTATGCGAAAACTATTTGTACCTGTTTTACTTGGCCTGTCTGCGCTCTCGGCTTCCATGGGGGCGACACCTGTCGCAGCGCAGCAATCTACACAACTTCTCCAATCGGAAGATATCTTCGCATTGGAGTGGGCTGATGGTGTGCAAATTTCACCAGATGGCCGTTACGTTGTGTATGTTCGTCATGGTTTCGATATCATGAAGGATAACACCAAACGGAGTTTATGGTTAGTCGATACTAAAGCCGGCACCCATACCCCACTTTTTGATGACGCTCATAGCTACGGCAATCCAACCTGGTCCCACGATGGGACACGGTTAGCGTTTAGCTCAAACCGTGACGGCCGTAATCAAATTCACGTGTATCACGTCGCGACTAATACTTCCAGTGCTATTACCGAGGTTCATTACTCACCGAGTCAGTTTTCATGGTCACCTGATGACAAGCAATTGGCATTTTTAATGACGGTGCCAGCTGAGAAAACCCCCTTTGCAAAAGCCGTGAAAAAACCCCAGGCACCTAAAGGGGCTACGTGGGCTAAGCCTCCAGTGATTGTGGAAAGAACATACTATCAACGTGATGGTGCAGGCATTTTACCTGATGCCTATAGCCAAGTATTTGTAGTGCCGAGTGACGGTGGCACCGCTCGCCAGTTAACGTCAGGTCCGTACAGTCACAGTGGTCCACTGGCGTGGGTCGATGATGGTAAGGCCATCGCTTTTAGCGCTAACCGTAATGACGATTGGGAGTACGATGTCAACGAAGCGGATATCTGGAAAGTAACGGTCGTTGATGGCTCATTAACTCAGCTGACTAATCTCCCAGGCCGTGAGTGGTCGCCAGTTACTTCACCCAATGGTAAGCAGCTAGCATTCTTACACCGTGGTAATGACCCGATTCCATACCACAACGCGAAATTACGTGTTATGCAACTCGGCTCGCAGCAGCATCAAGAATTACTCAGTGATTTTGATCGTTCGCTAGAGTCGCCGTTGTGGTTAAGCAATGACCGTATCGCAGTGCAGTTTGCTGACCGTGGGCGCTATAAGCTGGCTGAAGTACGGCTCAATGGCTCGCTAGTAGAGTGGGTCGATGACGTGGGCGGAACATCGGTTAGTCGCCCGTACTTAAGCGGTACTTACTCGGTTGCGCGACAAGCAAACAAGGTCGCATATACCCGTGCTTCGAGCTATCGCCCAGCAGATGTGGCGGTATTTGATATTCCACGACGTGGGGAGCCTAAAGTAACCACCTACACGGCATTAAATGACGATGTGTTGGGTCATCGTCAACTCGGACAGGTGCATGAGTTTACTTATAACTCAAGCTTTGATGGTACCGAAATTCATGGTTGGTACATCACACCACCAAATTATGATGCGCAAAAGAAATACCCTTTACTATTGGAAATTCATGGCGGTCCGCACTTAGCTTATGGTCCAATGTTTGCGGCTGAACATCAGCGTTACGCAGCTGACGGTTACATCGTGTTTTATAACAACTATCGCGGCAGCACATCTTACGGCGCCGAACATGCGTTAAAACTTGATGGCTTCTATGCGTCCGAGCGTGATCATGCTGACCACATGTCGGGTGTCGATGCATTGATCGAAAAGGGTATCGTCGATACCAATAACCTATTTATTGCCGGCGGGTCAGCAGGTGGTATCGCGACTACGTATGCTGTTGGTCTGACTGATCGCTTTAATGCGGCAGCAGCAACGAATCCGGTGATTAACTGGATTAGTAAAACCTTAACCGCTGACAGTTATATGGGGCAAATAAAAAACCAATTCCCAGCAATGCCGTGGGAAGACTATGAGCACTATTGGCAACGCTCACCACTTTCCAAAGTTGGTCAAGTAAATACACCGGTATTGCTGTTTAGTGGTGAAAACGATCGACGGGTACCCATGTCTGAAATTGAGCAGTTCTATCAAGCTTTGCAACTGCGCAAAGTAGACACGGCGATGGTACGTGTTCCAGATGCAGCACATGGTGTAACGGCTCGACCTTCCAATATGATTGCGAAAATCGAGCACACGTTGGCGTGGTTCAGACTTTATATGAAGGATTAATTTCATGATCTAAATCAGGTGTGGTAGCAAAATTTTTGCTATGCTACCGCGTCTGTTTTTTGAGGGATAGTCATGCAGCGGTTGCTAGAGACGTTTATTTACAACCTGCGATGGATTTTAGCGCCTATTTACATTGGGTTAAGTGGCGCAGTGTTTTTACTGGGGTTGAAGTTTTTTCACGAATTAACGGTCGTTATTCCCCACATCTTCACTATTAAAGAAGTTGACCTAATTCTCATCACGCTAACCTTAATCGATATCGCACTGGTCGGTGGCTTGTTGGTTATGGTTATGCTCAGTGGTTATGAGAATTTTGTGTCAACGCTGCATATAAATGCGAAGACTGAAAAGCTTGCTTGGTTGGGTAAAATCGACTCCGGCGGATTGAAGAACAAAGTTGCTGCATCCATTGTGGCGATTTCTTCAATCCATTTATTGAAAGTATTCATGAACACTGAAAATATCGACTACGAAACTATTAAATGGTACGTGATTGTCCATTTGACGTTCGTCGGCTCAGCATTTGCCATGGGTTATTTAGATATGCTGGCACGGGAAAGTGAGACTCGTTGCCGCGTGAAAGACGCAACGAACTAACGATGAATACGCGGAACGCGTGCGGTCACATTAGTCAGTAAGTCATAACTAATGGTATCGGCGTGTTTCGCTACCCGCGTAACGCTCAAATGAGGCCCCCATAATTCAGCCTCGTCACCTAAGGTGATATCTGGGAAATCAGTCACATCCACAGTGATCATGTCCATGGATACCGTACCAACTAACGGTACTTCATGCCCATTAATCCAAACGGGTGTGCCATTTTTGGCGTGGCGAGGATATCCATCAGCATAGCCAATCGCAATGGTGGCGATACGGCTTTGCCGTTGTGCTGTCCAGGTGCCGCTGTAGCCCACACTGTCACCCGCAGGTATTTGCCGTACAGCGATAACGGGTGCGACTAAGCGCATGACAGGGCGTAGTGGTTCCGGCAGTTCAGCGGGCAATTCCACGGGGTTATCACCATAGATTAAGATACCGGTACGGATCCAGTGGCTGGCATGATGTGGCATATCCATGGCAGAACTCAACAGGGCTGCTGAGGTTTCTAGGCTGGTGTTAATAGTTGCCTCAGTCACCGCACAGGCATGCAAAAACCGCTCATGTTGCACAAGATTTAATGGGTGTGACGCTTTTTCAGCATTAGCAAAATGCGACATCATGGTGATGCTCGCGACGTTGGAGGACGCTTTCAAGGCGTCATAGACTGCATCCACTTCGTCAATATTCCAACCCAGACGATGCATCCCCGTGTCCACTTTGATCCATACGCCAAGTGGTCTGACAGAACGCAACATCAAGATATCATCAAGCTGTTGTTGATGATGGATGACTGGCTGGAAATTATGATGGGCGCAAATCGGCAGCTCAGCGGCGCTAAAGCAGCCTTCTAAGATCACAATAGGGTGTCGGAAGCCGGCGCTACGAATGAGAATCGCCTCATCAATAAAGGCAACCGCAAAAGCATCAACATAGGCACTGATGGCTTCTGCGACAGCATGCATGCCGTGACCATAGCCATCGGCTTTGATCACGCCAAGTAATTTAGCATCTCCGGCGAGCTGGCGGGCTATTCTGGCGTTGTGTCGCAATGCTTGGCTATCAATTTCAGCACGGGTAGGGCGGAAGTGAACTCCATTAGCCATGGTGGCCCCCTAGAACTAACAATGGTGTTGGGTTAGTGCTGAACAACGGCATACAGCAAATTCCTTAAATCATGATCAAACTGACAATAATGTATAAAGCAAACGAGATACCGCCGGCCACCAGCGCATAAGGTAATTGCGTGCGAACGTGTTCAAGTAAATCACACCCCGATGCCAATGCCGATACTGCAGTAGTATCAGAAATCGGTGAGCAGTGATCACCAAACACACCACCCCCCAGTATTGCTGCTAGTATCAGCGGTGCTGGTAGATCGAGCGCAATAATCATCGGTGCCGCAATGGGAATAAGAATGGCGAATGTACCCCATGAAGTTCCTGTCGTAAATGACACTATAGCGCCAACTAAGAACAGCATCGGCGCAATGAGATAAAACGGCAGAAAGTCGCCAACTAAATTTGCTAGGAACAGGCCAGTACCAAGATCACGTAAACTACTACCCAGTGCTAATGATAACAGGACAATGGATACTAGCGGAAGCAATTCACTCATTCCTTTAAAGCCAATATTCACCAATTGCTGATGAGTTTGCCGACGGCTTAACAACAGCATGAGGTACGCAACCACACAAGCAAGTGCTGTTGCATAGAGCACTGATTTAGAACCATCACCTTGGGTTAAATCACCACCCCCCGTGCCAATCATAAAGGCCACCATGCCGAATACTAACACGGCAAGGGGTACAAGCATGTAGCGTGCTTTACTATTGCTGGGCACATGCTCGGGAATATCAATATGGGCCTGGGGTTGCTGCTCAACGGTTTTCAATGGCCCATATACTTTGCCTGTAATGGCCGTATAAAACACGAAGGAAAGTGTTACTAAAGCGTAAAAGTTATAAGGGACTGTGGACCATAAGGTAACCACCGAAGAGCCTGGAATGCCTTGCTGCTCAATCATGCCTAACACATAAGCGCCCCAGCCGTTGAGTAAAATCAAAATACAAACGGGCGCACAGGTACTATCAATAAAATATGCAAGGCGCGCACGGCTCATGCCGAGCTTTTCAAATAATCCGCGTGACAAAATACCAGCAGTTAACACACTGAGATTCGATTCAATAAAAATGATGACGCCGGTGCCGACTGTCATTAGGCTGGCACTACGTTTCGTTTTTCCCACCCCTTTAGCTAGCAGAGCTTCAACTGTGGCAGCAACACCGCCCGATTCGCGAATGTACGCCAGCAACGAACCAACCAGTAAGCTAAATAGTAAGATGCGAGTGTTACTGGCTGAACCGAACACCGCAACGATCCGCTCAATAGTAGCGGTGAACGTGCTAATGATTGGGGTACTGGTATGGATGGTTAGCAGCAGTTCTGAAGTAACAATTGCGAGAAGCAATGCGCCAATCACTTCCTTGCGCCAAAACACCACGATGATTGCAACAATCGGCGGCAGTACGGACATCCAATGCATAGGGCGAGCCTTAGTGTTGTTGATTGTTAGGATAGTGGCAAAGATTATGCCACCTTGTCACTGAAATTCCCAACCTTCAACGGGGCGCAGGATTGTTACTCTAACTCGAGCTCGAGTTGTAAGGCATCATCAGGGTCGGGCAATAGGACACTGATGCCAATTAACCGTACCCGTCGCTGTTGACGTCGTTCCCAAGCTTCGCGAGCGAGTTGATAAAACAAGCTGGGCGAAGCGGTGGCAATCGTTCGAGATACGGTGGTTTGTTGAAAGTCGTGAAACTTTAACTTAACGGTTTGATTTTTGATATGTGCCTGCTGCCATTGATTGACCCGCAAGCGACGCAGCAACTGCGGCAACAATTCATCATGAATAAATTGCTCGACCTGTCGTAATTGGCTGAAATCCTGTGCGAGCGTTTCTTCCACCCCAATGCTTTTTCGTACGCGTTCTGTGACAACAGGGCGCGGGTCAATACCTTGGCAGCGTTGATACAACAGCCAACCAGCTTTGTCACCAAGTAAGTCTTGTAACTGTGCAATACGAGCTTGTTGCACATCACGGCCGGTAAAAAAACCAGCATAATTCAAGCGCTCTAAGCTGCGCGGGCCAACCCCGGGAATACGTTTGAGTGATAACTGGGCAATATACGACAGTACCTGCTCTGGTTCCACGACATACTGCCCGTCGGGTTTGTTTTCTTCGCTGGCAATTTTGGCTACCATCTTCTGATTGGAAATCCCCGCTGAACCTGGCAGCCCCATGCGACGCAACTGATGACGTATGCTTTCCATAGTAATGCTAGCGCTGCCGTGATAGTGCGTATTGGCAGTTAGATCAAGGTAAAACTCGTCAATTGAAGCAGGTTCAACCAGATCTGTATATTGCAACAGTAATTGGTGGACTTGATTCGACAGCTGGCGATAATACCCATGGTCGGGTGGGACAAAGGTCAATTCTGGGCATAATCGGCGTGCGTGAATGCCACTCATCGCACTGCGCACGCCAAATTGTCGGGCAATATAATTGGCGGTTGCGACGACGCCCCGTTCACCACCACCACCTACTGCAAACGGGCGCTGCGCGAGGCCTGGCTGGCGCAGTATTTCCGCGCTGGCAAAGAAAGCATCGAGATCCAGAAGCGCTATTTTACGTACTTCTTTGGGTTGTTGAGTCGACATTGAGAAGAAATGTTTAACCTTGCAAGGAATCTCGCTATAATCGCAATTACGAGCCGAGCTCGCAAGCTCATCAGCAAATACAGGAGTCCACTGTGAACGTACTGAAAGTCGTAAAATCAAGCCGCGCTTGGGTTGCTGCCTTAGCGTTAGTGGCTGGTGGCGCGAGTGCTGCCATGTTGCCACAACAATCTACAGACGAAATTAAAGAACGAATTGCTCCCGTTGCTAAAGTACGGGTTGCAGGTGCAAGCGAAACTGCCGCAACGGGTAATGCAGCTGGTGCGCGTTCGGGTGACGCTATTTATAACCGTTACTGCTTAGCTTGTCACGCAGCCGGTGTGTTGGGTGCACCAAAAATCAACGATGCGGCTGATTGGGAACCGCGTTTGGCACAAGGTATGGATGTAGTGCTGAAGCACGCGATTGATGGCCTTAATGCAATGCCACCACGTGGAACTTGTTTAGACTGTAGTGATGATGAAATTCAAGCTGCAATCGACTATATGATTGCCGATATGTAATCAAAAAACCGCTTCGGCGGTTTTTTTGTGCCGCTTTTTTGAGCGCGGCTCTTTCCTATTGCTGCGAGGAAAGATATACTCAACAATTGTTTTTACTAATTTTTTACATCATTGAAGTAAGAACCAAGCTGTTCGAGAACAATAACGAATAAGAATAACAAGCACAACATGCAGCAGGCCCATCACACAGACAAGCACCTTCGAGAAATTGCGCGATTGCGCAAGGCTGTCGTGCGCCTGCAAGAGCTAGCAACGAAGTACCGCCAATCTGAGGTGGTGCAGAAGGCGCTGTTTAAAATCTCTGAGCTTGCCTCGTCGGTCACTGATATGCAGCAGTTCTATCAGTCTGTGCATAGCATCGTCGGTGAGTTGATGGTTGCTAAAAATTTCTTTATCTGTTTGTACGATCAGCGTGGTGATACGATTAAATTTGTGTACTTCGTTGACGAGTATGACGATATACCCTCACTTGAATCGATTCCCGCCGAACTGTTAGACAAAGGTTTGACCGGTTATGTCATGCGTACCGGTAAACCGTTTTTATATGATGAACCCGTCTTTAGGCGCCTGCTAGACAGTGGTGCGATCTTAGATTTAGGTGCTGCACCAGTGGATTGGCTCGGTGTTCCGTTATTGTCTGATCAGCGCGTTATCGGTGCAATGGTGGTGCAAAGCTATAGTGAAGATGTGCGATACAGTGACGCAGACAAAGAACTATTGATGTTCGTGTCGCAGCATATTGTCAACGCCCTTGAGCGGGTGCGTCAGCGGGAAATGATGCAAGCAGAGATTGACCATCAGACCGCCAAACTACGCCAAATCAACGATGACCTAAAACTTGAAATTTCCGAGCGGGAGCGGGCGCAGCAGCTTAGTTCGGTACTTTTCGCAATTTCAGAAGTGATCAATACCTCCGACTCAATGGAGTCGTTCTATGAACAGCTGTATGAACATATTGGTCGGCTGATCAACAACGACAACTTCTTTGTCGCGTTGCTAAATGAAGAGCGCACTCATCTAGAATTTCCATACTACGTTGATAATTTTGATCATAATTTGCAGAAGCAACGCCCCATAGGGCGGGGGATGACCGAGTATGTCATTCGTACTAAACGTCCAGTTTTTATTGAACAAAGCAAATACGCTGAATTGCTTGAAGCGGGTGAGGTTGAAGCGTCAACCAGTTACTACGGAACACAGCCGACGCAATGGCTAGGTTCTCCACTTGTCGTTGACGATGAAGTGATTGGGGTGTTATCAGTCCAAACTTACAGCGACAAGGTGCAATACAAGCAAGATGACTTAGAACTGCTTAACTTCGTGTCTAAACACGTAGCGGTGGCGATTGAACGCCGTCGCAATGCTGACGAGGTGAAACGTGTCAATGCGTATCTCGAGCGTAAAGTTGCTGAACGAACGGAAGAGTTGGTTAACGAAATTGAGCGCCGCAAGAAAGTTGAAGAAAAGCTTTTCTACGATGCACATCATGACGCATTAACCGGGTTACCGAACCGTTCCATGTTTACCGAGCGGTTGCAGCAAACACTCAAACATAAACGACGTTATCCACATCATAATTTTGCGGTTCTGTTTGTAGATTTAGATCGTTTTAAAGATATCAACGATACGCTTGGACACTCCGCTGGTGATGAATTTTTATTAGAAGCCAGTCGTCGCATTGGAGAGTGTATTCGTGACAACGATACGGTGGCGCGCCTTGGCGGAGATGAGTTCGTCATCTTGCTAGAAATGATTCGCAATATCGATGATGCTTGCGAAATAGCTAATCGGATCATCGAAAAGATGCGGTTGCCGTTTGTGTACGGTGAAACCGAGCACTATTCAGGAGCGAGTATTGGTATTGCTGAGTGCAGAACCCGTAACGACTCCGCAGAGCGCTTATTGCGTGATGCCGACGCTGCGATGTATCAAGCGAAAAGTATGGGGCGTGGCCGCTATGTGGTGTTTGATGAAAGCATCCACAAAGATCTGGTTGCATCGTTAAACCGCGAAACTGAATTACGTCACGCTCAGTTTGACCAAGACTTTATTCTACAGAAGAACGGATTGTTCACACTTGAACAGCATCAAGCAGTCGGGCAAGAGTTGGTGTTGCGATGGCAACGTGGCGAGAGTTTGCTGCACCCAGATCGCTTTATTGTCATTGCCGACAAAGCGGGAATGACCACTGCCCTGGACCGTTGGATGTTAACTCGTTGCTGTGAACTACTTGCCGCAGATGAAAATGTGCCACCCGTTCACGTCAATATGTCGGCTAAAAACTTGTTCAAGCTTGCTGATGTGAAGGTATTACTAGAGATTATTCAAGCGGCTGGCGTGGCTCCAGAACGCATTGTGCTGCAATTTAGTGAAGTTGAACTGCATGATCATTCTAAGCGCCAACTGAGCTGTTTGCGGCAATTAGCTGATTTTGGTGTAGGCTTAACGTTGAATGAGTTTGGCCGTAGCGCTGGTGCGCTACAGTACATCATGAATTACCCATTCACTCATGTAAAACTTGACCCTCGTTTTGTGGCAAATATTGCGACCAGTCAACGTGCTCAAATTATGGTTCGTAACGTTGTGCATTTGTGCCGTGATCTGGGGATGCTGGTGTTAGCAGCTGGTGTGAATGATAAAGATCAACTACAAGCATTGATTTATAACGGTGTGACTATCGGCCAAGGGGAATTGTTCGGAGTACCTGAACAGGTAAAGTCTCCATCGCGGGAGCAGCCGACTTCAGTCACGTCGGCTGGAACAGCGTAACCGCCGATTAATTATTTAATGCGCGGCGCAAGAGTTCAATGCCTTGGCGTTTCGAGGCTTGGCGTGCTTCTTCATTAGCACTAATCTGATCTTCCCACTCCACATCATCTTGTGGTAACTCATAGAGAAAACGACTTGGTTCGGGGCGAACGACCTCACCATATTGGCGACGTTCGCGGGCCATAGTGAAGGTTAACGAATGCTGGGCACGGGTGATGCCGACATAGGCTAAGCGTCGCTCTTCTTCTACCATTCCTTCGTCAATACTGGATTGGTGTGGCAGCAACCCTTCTTCCATGCCGACCATGAACACATGCGGAAATTCCAAGCCTTTGGAAGCATGGAGCGTCATCAGTTGCACTTGATCCCCTTGTTCCTCTTCTTCTTGACGTGACAACATGTCGCGTAAACACAATTTTGCAACTGCCTGTTCTAAGTTAAGTGGCTCATGTTCGTCGTCACCTTTCACCATTTCAGTGACCCACCGCATGAGCTCATTAATATTTTTCCAGCGCATTTCGGCTGCGCCCACGCTCGGGCTGGTTTCATAAAGCCATTCTTCATAACCAATCAGCTTAATCAGGTCGAACAAAGCGGCATTAACTTCGTCGGGGTGTTCACAGCGTCGCGCAAAGCGCTGCATAAAATCGACAAAGTAAGTAATGGATTGATATTCCCGAGTTCCAACCCGTGTTTTTAGGGCAGGGTGGGCCGCTGCATCCAATAAACTAATATGTAGTTCATGCGCTAACTCGCCTATTCGCTCTACTGTTTGCGGGCCGATACCCCGTTTAGGAGTATTAATAATGCGGATGAGCGCGGTATCGTCACTTGGATTGACCACCAAGCGCAAATACGCCATGACATCCTTCACTTCAGCGCGGGCAAAGAAACTTTGACCACCCGTCATACGGTAGGGGATGCGGTTCGCTAACAATGCTTTTTCAAACACCCGAGATTGGTGGTTACCGCGGTATAAAATTGCAAAATGGTGGTAAGGCGTGCGCTCTAAAAAGCGTCGCCGAACAATTTCTGCTACCACCCGCTCGGCTTCGTGCTCTTCATTACGGCCGTAAATAACTCGCAGCGGCACGCCATATTCCATATCTGAGAACAGTTTTTTATCAAACACGTGGGGATTGTTCTCAATCAAAATATTGGCTGCTTTTAATATGCGTCCGTGTGAGCGGTAATTTTGCTCTAGTTTAATTACTTGCAGTTGCGGGAAATCCCGCTGTAATAAGGCTAAGTTTTGGGGTTGTGCGCCGCGCCATGAATAAATGGACTGGTCATCATCCCCCACCACGGTAAAGTTGGCTTGCTCACCGACCAATAGCCGCACCAGTTCATATTGACTGGTGTTAGTATCTTGATATTCATCCACCAGCAAATATCGGTATTTGTCCTGCCACTTTGCGCGAACGTGAGCGTTGGATTTGAGCAACAAGGTAGGGAGTAGAATGAGGTCATCGAAGTCGATGGCATTACACGCTTTCATGTTTTGCTGATAACGGCGATAAAATTCAGCAAAGAGTTGCTCATCGGGCTGTTGCGCTTGGCTGAGTGCTTGCTCGGGGGTAAGCATCGCATTTTTCCATGAACCAATTTTTTGCTGTAATAATTTAAGCACGTTTTTGTCGCCATCGAGTTCAGGCTCGGTCAGTGCTTTAAGTAACGCAAACGTGTCCTGTTCATCAAACAACGAGAAGCCAGATTTCATTTGGAGGTTCTGTACTTCTTTGCGAATGATGTTGAGACCTAAGGTATGGAAGGTCGATACCGTAAGCCCGCGGGTGTACTGGCGCCCCAAGGTTTGTCCAACGCGGTCTTTCATTTCACGCGCAGCTTTATTGGTAAAAGTTACCGCAGCTATATGGCGCGGAGAATAGCCGCAGCGTCGAATTAAATACGCAATTTTTTCTGTGATCACTCGGGTTTTGCCACTCCCAGCGCCTGCTAGGACAAGAACAGGGCCTTGAATCGCATGAACCGCTTCTTGTTGACGAGGATTAAGTGACATGAATACGGGTGCCTTACCAAAGTGTTGGACAGAGTGAATCAAAGATTTTAGCGTAAACTCCTG
>Ga0209075_1001895_pt1 | contig 19158 bp, 19 predicted proteins | sample Stecom2011_FD_187523 | JGI IMG/M metagenome (GOLD analysis project Ga0209075, IMG submission 187523) | Agricultural soil microbial communities from Utah to study Nitrogen management - Steer compost 2011 (SPAdes) (version 2) | ecosystem: Environmental > Terrestrial > Soil > Agricultural land...
GTATTGAAGGCGCATCCGGGGTGCGACGCCTTGTCGCTGAATGAGCTTGCAGTTTTGCCGTATGCGGGTTTCGCAGTATACTCGCGCAATTGTCCGGGCACTGTACTTGGGCGCATACCGATAGCCATGATGAGGATGGATAAGTGACGATTGCGAAGAATATTCTGGCTGCTTCTGCGGCCGTGCTTGCCCTGTTCGCTGGCAGCGCCCAGGCGACCACCGATGAGGCGATTGCCGAGCGTATCAAGCCCTACGGTACCGTCTGTGTAGCGGGTGACCCCTGCGCCGAGGCCGTGGCTGCCGCTCCGGCTGGTGAGGCTGCGGGTGAGGCGGCTGGTGGCAATCCGGGCGAGGCACTGTTCTCTGCCAAGGCCTGCGTAGCCTGCCACAGCGTTGACAACAAGGTTGTCGGCCCGGCTCTGAAGGAAGTGGCGGCCAAGTATGCCGGTGATGCTGCACACATCGCCAGCAGCATCAAGAATGGCTCCACCGGTAACTGGGGTCCGATCCCGATGCCGCCGAACGCTGTCAACGACGAGGAAGCTGCCCAGCTGGCTGAGTGGATTCTGTCCCTCAACTGAGCTGTGTTGCAGTGATGAAGAAGCCGCCTGATTGGGCGGCTTTTTTGTTTCCCCCTCTCCCCGGCCCTCTTCCACAACGGGAGAGGGAGTGTGGTGGCGGCTGGATTGGGGTTAACGGCCGAGGAGGCTGCGGATGTCGGCCAGGGCGCTGTTGCCGCGGGCCTGTTTCTGTTCGACGGGGACGTCTTCGGTGCCTTCCCATTCCAGGTCTTCCTGGGGCAGTTCGTCGAGGAAGCGGCTGGGCAGGCAGTCGATGATCTCGCCGAACTGGCGGCGGCGGGCGGCGAAGGTGAAGGTGAGGTTGCGCTTGGCCCGGGTGATGGCGACGTAGGCCAGACGGCGTTCCTCGTCCACGGTGTCGGCCTCGATGCTGGAGCGGTGGGGCAGTATCTCTTCCTCCATGCCCATGACATAGACGTGGGGGTATTCCAGGCCCTTTGAGGCGTGCATGGTCATCAGCTGCACCCGGTCGGCGTCCTCTTCCTCTTCCTGGCGCTCGAGCATGTCGCGCAGCACCAGTTTGGCGATGGCGTCCTCGAAGGTGGTCTCGCCGGTTTCGTCCCTTTCCATGGTGGCCTTGAGCGAGTCGAGCAGGAACCAGACGTTGCCCATGCGCTTGGCGGCGATCTCGTCGCTGGAGCAGTTCTGGCGGATCCAGTTCTCGTAGTCCAGGTCGCTGACCATGTCGCGCAGGGCGGCGATGGCGTCGCCCTGCATGCATTGCTGGCGCACGCCTTCGAGCCAGCGAGCGAAGCGTTGCAGGCGCTCGAGATAGCGCGGCTCCATGTGTTCGGCCAGTCCCATCTCGCCGCAGGCGGTGATCAGGCTGACGCCGCGCTGGTTGGCATAGGTGCCGAGTTTTTCCAGGGTGGCCGGGCCTATCTCCCGGCGCGGCACGTTGATCACCCGCAGCAGCGCGTTGTCGTCATCCGGATTGACCAGCAGGCGGAAGTAGGACATCAGGTCCTTGACCTCCTGCCGGCTGAAGAAGCTGGTGCCGCCGGACAGGTGGTAGGGAATCTGGTGGTGCTGCAGCTTGAGCTCGATGAGCCTGGCCTGGTGGTTGCCCCGATAGAGGATGGCGAAGTTCTTCCAGGCGATGCCCTGTTTCAGGTGCAGCATCTGGATATCGGTGGCCACCCGTTCGGCTTCGGCATCCTCGTTGCGGCAGCGGATCACCCGGATCGGATCGCCATAACCCAGTTCACTCCACAGCTGTTTCTCGAACACGTGGGGGTTGTTGGCGATCAGGGTGTTGGCCGCCTTGAGGATGCGGCTGGTGGAGCGGTAGTTCTGCTCCAGCATGACGACCTTGAGGTTGGGGAAGTCCTCTTTGAGCTGCACCAGGTTTTCCGGGCGGGCGCCACGCCAGGCGTAGATCGACTGGTCGTCATCGCCGACCACGGTGAAGCGTGCCTGGTTGCCCACCAGCATCTTCACCAGCAGGTACTGGCTGGCGTTGGTGTCCTGGTACTCGTCGACCAGCATGTAGCGGATGCGGAATTGCCACTTTTCCAACACATCCGGGTGATCCCGGAACAGCAGCACCGGGATCAGAATCAGGTCATCGAAGTCCACCGCGTTGTACGCCTTGAGCGTGCGGTTGTAGTGCATGTAGACGCTGGCGGCGGTCTGCTGCTGGGGCGTCTTGGCCTGTTGCAGTGCCTCTTCGGGGGTGATCAGGTCGTTCTTCCAGGACGAGATCTGCGCCTGGATGCCCTCGACACCGTCGTCACCGCCGTAGTCCTTGTGCATCAGGTCGGCAATCAGGGCCTCGGCATCGCGCTGGTCGAAGATGGAGAATCCGGGTTTGTAGCCCAGGCGCTTGTGCTCCTTGCGGATGATGTTCAGGCCCAGGTTGTGGAAGGTGGAGACGGTCAGGCCCCGGCCTTCGGCGCCGCGCAGCAGCATGCCGACGCGCTCCTTCATCTCCCGGGCGGCCTTGTTGGTGAAGGTCACAGCGACGATGTACTGGGCACGGATGCCGCACTCCTTGACCAGATAGGCGATCTTGCGGGTGATGACACTGGTCTTGCCGCTACCGGCGCCGGCCAGCACGAGCAGGGGGCCGCTGATGTAGCGCACTGCTTCCTGTTGACGGGGGTTGAGTTGCGACACGTTGACCTCGAGCAAGGGTGGGCGCGCAATTCTAGCATAGGGTATTCTCTGCGCTGCGCCTGATGCCTCGACAGGGGATCCGGCAGGCGCTAACCTGCACAAACTCGGACATCTGATCATGTCCGAGCCGAGGAGAGAGATTGTTTATCGACAGACCATTGCAACGGATTGTGCTGCTGGATGCGAACGGTGCGGCCGACGGCCTGGTTGACCGTTTGCGGCTCACCGGCGCTGCTGAGGTATTGATTGCCTCGGACTGGCCGCAGGCACTGTCGATGGCCACCGAACCGGACACGCTGGTGCTCTTTGATGAGGTATTCCAGCCGGTGCCGGATCTGTGCACCGTGCCCGTGGTCAATCTGGCAAGGCAACCGGAAGGCGGTGTGCAGCCGGTGGCGGGGGTGGACAGCATCTATCGCCATGCCAGCGTTGCAGAATTGCTGCGTTGCCTGCGCTACGCCCGTGACCGCCACGAGATGCTCAATGCACTGGCCCGGGCTGCGACGGACGATCCCCTGACCGGTTGCAGCAACCGCCAGATGCTGCAGGACCGACTCAAGCACGGCATGCAGCGCGCGCTGCGCGCCAACCAGCCGCTGGCGGTGCTGGTGCTGGATCTGGACAACTTCAGCCACGTCAACGATTCCCTCGGCCACGCCGCCGGGGATGCCATCATCCGCCAGGTGGCCGACCGTCTGCGGGGTGTGCTGCGCTCCACCGATACGGTGGGTCGCATCGGCAGCGACGAGTTTGCGGTGATCGTCGAGGAATACGGTAACGCCGCCAACCTGATGCACGTGGTGAAGAAGATAGTCACCACCCTCAGCGAGCCCTTCGGCACCGGTACCGACAGCACCCTGCTGGGATGCAGCATCGGCATTGCCACCTACCCCGAGGGCGGTGTGTCGGTAGACAGTCTGCTGCTGCACGCCAGCGTTGCGGTGCAGCAGGCCAAGCTGCAGCCCGGTTGCAGTTATCACTTCTACGACGAGCGCATCAATCATCAGGCGGCCACCCAGATCGAGTTCGAGACCCAGCTGCGGGATGCCCTGCGCAGCAACGAACTGGAACTGCATTATCAGCCCCGGGTCGACCTGCGCAGCGGCAAGATCGTCGGGGTCGAAGGCCTGATCCGCTGGCGGCATCCCGTACGCGGGCTGCTGGCGCCGAACGAGTTCATTCCGCTGGCCGAGGAAACCGGCCTGATCATTCCCATGGGTTACTGGGTGATCGCCCGGGCCTGTCATGATCTGCGTACCCTGCAGCGCCGCGGCATGGCGCTCAACGTGGCGGTCAACGTGTCCTTCCGGCAGTTCCTCGACAGCCGCCTGCTGCCGACGGTGCAGCGGCTCATCGAGAAGACCGGCGTGGGACCGAAAATGCTCGAGTTCGAGCTCACCGAGACGGCGGTCATGCAGCAGCCCGAGCAGGTGCAGCAGGCCATGACCGGCATGACCAATCTGGGGCTGCGTTTCTCCCTGGATGACTTCGGAACCGGATTCTCCTCCTTCGTCCATCTGCACAGCCTGCCGATCAAGCTGCTCAAGCTCGATCGCAGCTTCGTGCGCGGCATCGTCGATTCGCCGGCGGATCGCAAGCTGGTCGCGGCCATGATCGAGATGGGCCACAGCCTGGGGCTGGAGGTGGTCGCCGAGGGGGTTGAGCAGCGGGCGCAGATGGAGATTCTGCGTGAACTGGGCTGTGATCAGATCCAGGGCTTCTTCATCAGTCCGGCGCTGCCTTTCATCGAGCTGTGCTACTTCATCGATGCATACAGCATGGGGCGCGAGGACGCCCTGAAAGCGCCCTCGACCAAGCGGGTGACTCAGCTGGCCGGCTGCCGATCCAGCTGACGGTACTGCAGCGCCTCGGCCAGCTGCTCCCGGCCGATGTTCTTTTTCTGTTCCAGATCCGCCAGGGTGCGGGCCACCTTCAGCGCCCGGTGGGTGGCGCGCCGGGACAGACCAAGGCGTTCTGCCGCCCGTTCCAGCCAGCGCTCGTCCTCGGGATCCAGACGGCAGTGCTGACTGACCCCGCTCAACTCCAGATGCGCATTCAGACAGTCCTGGCGCCGCAGCTGGATATCCCGTGCGGCGCTGACCCGGGCGGCGGCTTCCCGGCTGTCGGGCCGGCCGGGCTCGCCTGAGGAGAGACTGAAGGGCTCGTTGTGCATGCCCAGATGCAGGTCGATACGGTCCAGCAGCGGCCCGGACAGCTTGCCCCGGTAGCGCTGGACCTGCTCTGGCGTGCACTGGCAGCGACCGGAAGGGTCACCCTGATAGCCGCAGGGACAGGGGTTCATGGCGGCAATCAGCTGGAAGCGGGCGGGGAAGGTCAGTTGTTCCCGGGCCCTGGCCACATGGATCATCCCCGACTCCAGCGGTTCGCGCAGCATCTCCAGCACCTTGCGATCGAATTCCGGCAGTTCGTCGAGAAAGAGCACCCCATGGTGGGCCTGGCTGATCTCGCCGGGGCGCGGGTAGCTGCCACCGCCGACCAGTGCCGCAGCGGATGCCCCATGATGGGGCGAACGGAAGGGGCGGGCCGGCCAGCGGTCGAGGTCGGTATTGCCACAGACGGACTGTATGGCTGCTACCTCCAGCGCCTGCTGCTCGTCCAGCGGCGGCAGGATGCCGGGCAGGCGGCTGGCCAGCAGGGTCTTGCCGGTGCCGGGCGGGCCGAACAGCAGCAGGTTGTGGCTGCCCGCCGCCGCGACTATCAGGGCCCGTTTGGCCTGGGCCTGGCCCTGTACCTCGGCCAGGTCCGCTACCGGTGCCGGCTCGGAGAAGCCGGCACCGGACTGCACCGGCGGCAGTTCCCGCTCGCCGCGCAGGTGTTCGCACAGCTCGAGCAGGTGATCGGCGGCGATGACGCGCACCCCGGGCACCAGGGCGGCTTCGGCGGCGTTGGCCCTGGGCACCAGCAGGGTGCGCTGCTGGTCTCGGCAGGCCAGGGCGGCGGGCAGGACTCCCTGCACCGGGCGCAGCTCCCCGGACAGGGCCAGCTCGCCGAGGGCTTCGCAGTGCTGCAGGCTGTCTGCGGGGATCTGGTTGCTGGCCATCAGCAGGCCGAGGGCGATGGCCAGGTCGAAGCGGCCGCCTTCCTTGGGCAGATCGGCTGGGGCGAGGTTGATGGTGATGCGCTTGAGGCTGGGAAAGTCGAGGCGGGCGTTCTGCAACGCGCTGCGGACCCTATCCTTGCTCTCACGTACTGCGGTCTCCGGCATGCCGACCAGAGTGAGACTGGGCATGCCATTGGCCAGGTGGACTTCAACAGTGACTGGTGGTGCCTGAATTCCCAGTTTTGCGCGACTGTGAACAATCGCCAGGGACATTAATCACTCCTTGATCAGGGGCGGCTTTCCAGCTCGGCTACGCGTTTCTCCAGTGCTTCCAGACGTTCGCGGGTGCGCAGCAGTACTGTCTGCTGGGTCTCGAATTCCTCGCGACTGACGACATCCAGGCGGGAGAGCGCACTCTGCAGCATGGCCTTGAGCTGTTTTTCCACATCCGCCACGGGCAGGCCGTGCTCGCTGCTGAGCAATCGGGCAGCCTGACTGCCGACGGTATCCATCAGAACCTTGTGCAACATGGGCTTTCCACTTCCGTTGACCGGTGGGCCCGGCAGAGCCGGTAAAGGAGGCCAGTCTACCACTGCAGCCGGTGGCGGCCAAAACGGTGCGGTCGCAAAAAACGGTGCGCCAGTGCACGTTACTGGCGCAGCCCGCTTGAGGCTATGCACCGATATGGTGCGCCATTGTGGAGCAGAGGACGGGCGGTCAGCTCGCGTTTCGTCATATCCCGCTGTTTTTGAAGGAAAAAACAAAGTTGGCAGAGTTTCTGCTATGTCTCGAATGCAAAGTCCGATTTTAAAAGGCTTTAACTCGGCATAGACTTGTCCTGTCCCCCAGGGCAGTCCATCAAACGGGAGTAAATCGATGAAATTAGTAACGGCTGTTATCAAGCCATTCAAGCTGGACGACGTTCGGGAAGCCCTCTCCGAAATAGGCGTTCAGGGGATCACCGTGACCGAGGTCAAGGGATTCGGCCGGCAGAAAGGGCACACCGAGCTGTACCGCGGTGCCGAGTACGTGGTGGATTTCCTGCCCAAGGTAAAACTCGAGGTGGCGATCGGCGACGACATGCTTGACCGTGTCATCGAAGCCATCAGCAAGGCGGCCAATACCGGCAAGATCGGCGACGGCAAGATCTTCGTCGTGTCGCTGGAGCAGGCCATCCGTATCCGAACAGGTGAGACCGGCACTGACGCCATCTGACGCCTCGTTTCATCTCATGTTGTAACAAGCCTAACTGGGGGGCTTAGTTATGGAAGATATCGTACAGATCAAGTACGCGCTTGATACGTTCTACTTTCTGGTGTGCGCCGTGCTGGTAATGTGGATGGCATGCGGTTTTGCCATGCTCGAAGCCGGCCTGGTCCGCACCAAGAGCACTACTGAAATTCTCGCCAAGAACATCTCGCTGTTTGCCATCGCCTCGGTCATGTACCTGCTGGTGGGCTACTACATCATGTACTCCTCCGACGGTGCGATATTCCCGAGCCTGGGAATGCTGATCGGCAGCGAGAACACGCTGGCTGACGTCACTGCCGGTGGGGATGATGCGCCCTACTACTCCGCCCGTGCCGACTTCTTCTTCCAGATCGTCTTCGCCGGTGCCTGCATGTCGATCGTCTCCGGTGCGGTGGCCGAGCGCATGAAGCTGTGGGCCTTCCTCGGCTTTGCGGTGATCATGACCGGCTTCATCTACCCGATCCAGGGTGCCTGGAGCTGGGGTGGCGGCTGGCTGAGCGAGCTGGGTTATTCCGACTACGCCGGTTCCGGTATCGTCCACATGGCCGGTGCTGCTGCCGCTCTGGCCGGTGTGCTGCTGCTCGGTCCGCGTCAGGGCAAATACGGCGCCAACGGTCAGATCAATGCCATTCCCGGCAGCAACCTGCCGCTGTCCACCCTGGGTATCTTCATCCTGTGGATGGGCTGGTTCGGCTTCAACGGTGGCTCCGAGCTGAAGATCTCCGACGTGGCTTCGGCCAACAACGTTGCCCAGGTCATGGTCAACACCAACCTGGCTGCCGCCGGTGGTCTGCTGGCTGCGATGGCCACTGCCCGGGTCCTGTTCGGCAAGACCGATCTGACCATGGTGCTCAACGGCGCCCTGGCCGGCCTGGTCTCCATCACCGCTGATCCGCTGTCGCCGTCTGCCCTGAGCGCGGTGCTCATCGGTGGCGTGGGCGGCATCATCGTGGTGCTCAGCGTGCTGGGTCTGGACCGCCTGAAGATCGACGATCCGGCTGGTGCCATCTCCGCCCACGGTTCCGCCGGTATCTGGGGTGTGCTGGCCGTGCCGCTGACCAACGCCGAAGCCGCCTTCAGCTCGCAGCTGATCGGTGTACTGGCCATCTTCGCCTGGGTCTTCATCGCCAGTCTGGTGGTGTGGGGCATCATCAAGCTGATCATCGGCATCCGCGTCTCCCCCGAGGAGGAGTACCTGGGTGTGGATTCGGTGGAGTGCGGGCTGGAAGCCTACCCCGAGTTCACTCTCAAGAAGTGATCCTCAGCTGAAGCAGCAAAGGGCGCCCCCGGGCGCCCTTTGCATTTGCAGAAACAGCAAACTTGCCCGGCCATCGGCAGTCCAAGGTTGCATCCACCCACCTACAGGGAGATACCGATGCAGACCGAAACCTACGACTACCTGCTGCAGTGGACCGGCGACCTGCATGCCATCATTGCCGATCGGCTGGAGGAGGCCCTGACCCCGGAAACCGATCAGCGCACCCGCTGGCTGATGGAGTACATAGCCGGGCACGAGCGCGAGCTGGCTGCCACCGTCAGGCGCTACCGGCAGCAGGCTGCCGAGGCTGCCAGTCGGACCTGGCTGTACGAACATATCGGCGAGGATGTGCCACCCAACTCGCGCTGGGTGCTGCATTTCGATGGCCTGGATGCCGAGCAGATCAGCACCAAGGTTTTTGAACTGCATGGCCAGCTGATCGAGGTCTATACCTCGATGAAGGGGCGTGCGCCCATCCCCGCGGCGGTGGAGCTGATGGATAACATGCTCACGCTGGAGGAGGGGGCCACCCGGCGTCTGGCGGAGCAGTGCGGACGTTTGAACGAACTTTGACCCCGGCCGGCACCCGGAATGTAAAAAATCATCCGCTGCCCTCTTTTCAAATCGCTCTGTTGCGCTATATATAGCCCGAGTTTTACGCGGAGGACTCGTATGAGCGAAGACGATATCGAAGATGATGATGACCTGCCGGAAGACGACCTCGACAACAGCAGTGTCGATGAAGTCGATGAGATGGAGGTTGAAGATGAACCGGCGGTGAAACCCCGCAAGAAGGCTGCTGCCCAGGAGGACCTTCTGGAAGGGATTTCACTGGAGGCCAAGCAGCGGGAGCGGGAGATGCTCGCCCGGCAGATGGAGGAGTTTCTTGCCCGCGGCGGGAAGGTCCAGCAGGTCGACAACAATGCGCTGGCCGATCCGCCGAAGAAGCCGGAGGGCAAGTACGGCAGTCGTCCTATCTGAGCTCAGAGCAGGGAGGGGCAGGCGCTGGCTGCCCCTCCTCAACGGCCGGCAGGGAGTCCGGCCGCTGCTCCGCAGAGTGACCCGCATCAGCCCCGATAGGCTTTCAGCCAGTCGGGTATCTCGCTCAGGCAGCGCACTTCACCATGGGCGGGCTCTGCCCCGGTCCATTCCACCCCGAGCCGATTGAACCACAGCGTATGCAGGCCGACCGCGCGTGCCCCGGCAACGTCATCCACCGGATGGTCACCGATATGCAGCGCCTGGGACGGCTCCACGCCGGCGCGCTCCAGGGCGGCAAGGAAGGGGGCAGGGTCGGGTTTGCTCAGACCCACTTCATCCGCTGACACTATCACCCGGAAGTACTTTTCCAGCCCCAGCCGCCGTACATCGGCATTGCCGTTGGAGATGGTCGCCAGCTGGTAGTGCCGGGCCAGCTCCTCCAGCAGGGGCTCGCAGTGGGGAAAGAAGGTCAGTGCATGGCGCGCCTCGAGGAACACCTCGAACCCGGCCAGGGCCAGTTCGCCGGCCTGCTCCGGGCTGTAGCCGGCCTTGCGCAGACCATGCTCCAGCACCGCAATGCGCAGGGCGGTTACCCGGTGACGCAATTCGGGGTTGACCGCCAGCACCTCTCCACGCAGGGCGCGACGCGCCTGCGCGTCGAACTGTCGGGTGAAACGGGGCGCATGGCGGTCCAGCCACTCCAGCAGGGTCTGCTCGGCGGCGGCCACTACCGGCTCGGTTTCCCACAGGGTATTGTCCAGATCGAAGGTCAACAGCTGGATCATGGTGCGGATCAGTCCTTGGTGCGGCGTCTGGCCCGGGGGTGCGCCTTGTCGTACACCTCGGCCAGATGCTGGAAGTTCAGGTGAGTGTACACCTGGGTGGTGCTGATATCGCTGTGGCCGAGCAGCTCCTGCACGGCGCGCAGGTCGCCGGAGGATTCCAGCAGGTGACTGGCGAAGGAGTGGCGCAGCATGTGCGGGTGCAGGTGCTGGCCGAGCTGCTCGATGCCGTAGCGGCGGACCCGCAGCTGGATGGCCCGGGTGGTCAGGCGTCGACCCTGCTGGCCGACAAACACCGGATGCTCCGGTCCCGGCGTCTCCGGCCTCACCGCCAGCCAGCGTTGCAGGGCTTCGCGGGCCAGCCGACCAACCGGCAGAATGCGCGCCCGGCTGCCCTTGCCCATGACCCGCACCTCGCCCTGACGCAGGTCCAGCTGCGCCAGGTCCAGGCCCGCCAGCTCGGCCAGGCGCAGGCCGGAAGAGTAGAACAGCTCCAGCATCGCGTGGTCGCGCAGCGCCAGCCAGTCATCCTCCGCCGGCGGGCTGAGCAGCTGATTGGCCTGATCCACATCCAGCAGTCGCGGCAGGCGCTTGCCGACCTTGGGGGCACGCAGATCCAGCGCCGGGTTGTGGCGGCAGCAGCGTTCGCGGATGAGGAACTGGAACAGGGTGCGGATGGCGCTCAGCTCCCGTTGCAGGCTGCGTCCGGACAGGCCGCTCTGGTGCCGACTGGCGATGTACTGGCGCAGCAGGGCGTTGTCCACCCGGTTCCAGTCGTCGATCTGCCGCTCCTGGAGAAAGCGGCAGCAGCTGAGAAGGTCCCGCCGGTAGGCGGCGAGGGTATGCTCGGACAGCCGGCGCTCGCTGCGCAGATGGTCGAGAAAGCGCTCCAGTGCCGGCTGCAGCGGAGCGGTGGACATTATCGGGCCTGCAGCGCCGGTTGCGGCCGCTGGCGCATCAGGACGCGGGCCAGGGCATCGGCGACATAGCTGAGGAACAGGGTGCCGGTGGCGCTGCGATACTGCTGCGGGTCACGGCTGCCCAGGGCCAGCACGCCGAGCAGTCCCTGATGCTGTATGGGGGCCATGGCGCAGGAGGTCACCTCGCTGCCCTGATCGCCGAACAGGAACGCCAGCTCATGCTCGCGCAGCACCCCGCTCAGGGTCTTGCCGCTGTCCAGCAGGTGGCCGATGGCGCTGCGGGCTTCGGCGTGGGAAACGCAGCGGGTATTGCAGAAGCGCTGGGTCTCGGTGAACAGGATCAGGCTGACGAAGGGCACCTGGAAGTCATCGCGCAGGCTGTCCTCGATGCTGGCGATCACCTCCTCGACGTCCGGCGCCTCGAGCAGGCGCAGGATCAGGCGGCGGCTCTTCTCGAACAGCCGGTCATTCTCCCGGGCCACGTCCATCAGTTCGCCCAGGCGGTGGCGCACATCGATGTTGCGCTCGCGCAGCAGCTTTACCTGACGCTCGACCAGTGACACGGCCTGCCCGGATTGGTGGGGGATCAGCAGATCGGCCAGCAGGTCGTCATGCTCAACGAAGAATGCCGGGTTCTGTCGCAGGTATTCGGCGACCTCGGCGGCGCTCAGTTGCGATGGGGAGGCTTTGCTCATACGCGTATCTGTCCTTCGTAGACCCGGCTGGCGGGGCCGGTCATCATCACCGGCTGACCCTCCCCAGCCCATTCGATTTTCAGGGTGCCACCGGGCAGGCGGATGTTGACCGGAGAGCGCAGCAGGCCCTGACGAATGCCGGCCACTGCGGCGGCGCAGGCGCCGGTACCACAGGCCAGGGTCTCGCCGGCCCCGCGCTCATGCACACGCAGCCGTGCGGTGTGGGCGTCGACCACCTGCAGGAAGCCCGCGTTGACCCGCTGGGGGAAGCGCGGGTGGTTCTCGATCAGCGGGCCGAGCTCCGGCACCGGGAAACTGTCCACATCATCGACCAGGGTGACGCAGTGCGGGTTGCCCATGGAGATGGCGGCCACCTCCAGAGTGCGGCCGTCCACTTCCAGCGAGTAGGTCAGGGCCTGAACCTCGGCCTGGAAGGGGATCTCCGCCGGTCTGAGCCGCGGCACGCCCATGTTCACCGTGACCTGACCATCCCGGCGCACATGCAGGGTGATGCGCCCGGCGGCGGTCTCCACCTCGATGCGCGACTTGGCGGTCAGGCGCTTGTCCTGGACGAAACGGGCGAAGCAACGGGCACCGTTGCCGCACTGCTCCACTTCGCTGCCATCGGCATTGAAGATGCGATAGCGGAAGTCCACATCCGGATCGCCCGGCGGCTCGACCACCAGCAACTGGTCGAAGCCCACGCCGAAGTGCCGGTCACTCCACTGACGTATCAGTTTCGGACTCAGCTGGGCGTGCTGGGTCACCAGGTCGATGACCATGAAGTCGTTGCCCAGCCCGTGCATCTTGGTGAAGCGCAGCAGCATCTCAGGCCTCGGGCAGCAGCGACTCGCCGGCAAACAGTTCCGCGACTGTCTCCCGACGGCGCACCAGATGGGTGACGGAATCCTCGACCATCACTTCGGCGGCGCGGGGGCGGGAGTTGTAGTTGGAACTCATCACGAAGCCGTAGGCGCCGGCCGAGCGTACCGCCAGCAGATCGCCCTCGGCCAGGGCCAGTTCCCGGTCCTTGCCGAGGAAGTCGCCGGTCTCGCATACCGGGCCGACCAGATCCCAGTTCAGGGTGGGCACATCGTCCCGCGGACGCACGGCGTCGATACCCATCCAGGCGCTGTAGAGCGCCGGGCGGATCAGGTCGTTCATGGCCGCGTCGATGATGGCGAAATTCTTGTGCTCGGTGGGCTTGAGCAGGTTGACCCGGGTCAGCAGCACGCCGGCATTGGCGACGATCGAACGGCCCGGCTCGAACAGCAGGGTCAGATCGCGCCCGGCAACCTTCTCGCGCACGCGGCCCAGATATTCGCCGGGCGTCGGCGGTGTCTCGTTCTGATAGGTCACCCCCAGGCCGCCGCCCAGATCCAGATGGCGTACCTGAATGCCTTCCTCGGCCAGCTGATCGATCAGCACCAGCATGCGGTCCAGGGCGTCGAGCAGCGGGGTGTCATCGGTCAGCTGCGAGCCGATGTGGCAGTCCACGCCCTGGATGTCCAGGTTGGGCAGGCTGGCAGCGCGGCGATAGATGGCAACGGCCTGGGCGATGTCGATGCCGAACTTGTTTTCCTTGAGCCCGGTGGAGATGTAGGGGTGGGTCATGGCGTCCACGTCGGGGTTGACGCGCAGGGACACCGGCGCCTTCACGCCCAGCTCGGCAGCCACCTTCTGCAGCCGCTCGAGCTCGGCAGCGGATTCCACGTTGAAGCACTTGATGCCCACCTGCAGCGCCCGGCGCATCTCCTCCTCGGTCTTGCCCAGACCGGAGAACACCACCCGATCGGCCCGGCCACCGGCCGCCAGCACCCGTTCCAGCTCGCCCCCGGAGACGATATCGAAGCCGGCACCCAGGCGGGCGAGCACGTTCAGTACCCCCAGGTTGGAGTTGGCCTTGACCGCAAAGCACACCAGATGGGGTACGCCGTCCAGCGCCTGGTCCCAGGCCAGGTAGGCCTGCTCTATGGCGCGGCGGGAGTAGACGTAGCAGGGAGTGCCGTATTGCGCGGCGATGCTGGACAGGGCAACGTTTTCGGCGTGCAGCTCGCCGTTGCGGTATTGGAATTCACTCATGCAGGCTTTCAGTTTTCCGTGGGTTGCTGAATCAGGGCTTCGCGTGCGGGATCAACCGGCTGGCCGTCTGTTTCTTCGGGCAGGTAGAGGGGGCCTTTCTGACCACAGCCAGCCAGCAACAGCAGCACAAGGAACGCTCCGAGGGATCGTTTCATGATGGAACTCCGGAAGATGAGCGGAAGATGCAGGCAGTATACCGAGCCTGACTGCCCGGCGCATCTGCCGCGGACAGGGGATGGCGGCCTGGTGTCGCAGGCCGCGCGGGAAGCGGTGGGGCGCGGGTCTGTGCCCCGGCGCCCCGGAGCGGATTCAGGTGGTGCGCAGTATGGTCAGCAGCGACTGGGCGTGCCCGGCGGCCTCCAGCCCCAGGCTGGTCAGGTAGCCACCATCCTCCATGGTGATCAGGCCGCGCTGGAACAGGCGCTCGGCGGCGGCCAGCACCTCGGGCGCAGCGCTGCCCTGGTGGATCTTCAGGCCCTCGTGGGTATTGGCCAGATTGAACTGGGCCAGCAGGTTGATATCGTCAACATCATCGGCAGTCAGGGTCATTGAGGCGCCTCGCTGTGGTGGAAGTCCTGCTGGCAGTCTAGCCGCAAACCACAGCGAAGGGGCAAATGACAGCTTGTCGCACGGTGGCATATTCATCAGTGTGATGGACTGGAAATGGGGCGTCCCGCCGGGTGACACTGGCAGGCCCATGACAACGACAGAACAAGGAATCCATCCCATGCTGCGACTTCACGGCTTTGCGGTGAGCAACTACTTCAACATGGTCAAGCTGGCGCTGCTGGAAAAGGGCATCCCCTTCGAGATCAATACGGTGCGCGGCAACCAGAGCCCCGAGTTCCTGGCCATCAGCCCCCGGGGCAAGGTGCCCTGCCTGGAAACCGAGCAGGGTTTCATCAACGAAACCAACGTCATTCTGGAATACATCGAGGAAACCCAGGGTGGCAAGCCGCTGCTGCCGAGCGATCCCTACGAGCGGGCGCGGGTCCGGGCGCTGACCAAGGAAATCGAGCTGTACATCGAGCTGCCGGCACGCACCTGCTACCCCGAGGTGTTCTTCGGTGGCAAGGTCGACCCCGCCATCCGGGAAAAGGCCCGGGAGGAACTGCTGGCCGGCGTCGCCGCCCTGCGCCGTCACGGCAGCTTCGCGCCCTATGTGGCCGGCAGCGAGATGACCATTGCCGATCTGATGTTCCTCTACAGCATCGACCTGGCCCGGGCGGTCGGCAAGAAGCTGTTCGGCGTGGATCTGCTGGGTGACTGGCCGGAGGCCAAGGCGCTGCTGGACCTGCTGGCGCAGAATCCCCATGTACAGCGTATCGAAGCGGACAAGAAGGCGGAAATGGCAGCCTTCATCGCCGCCATGGGAGACAAGGCCAGGGGCTGATCCCGGTACCGGGGCCGGGCGGGCAGCGCGCGCCGCCCAGCCCCCGGGTGATCATCAGTCGAGCATGTCGCCGAAGCGCTCGTCCTTGCGGAACACCAGCGGCTGGGTGAAGCCGGGAATGCTGATCTGCTCCGGGGTGATGCGGATCTGACTGTCGTCGATCATGTCGTTGCCGAAGTTGTAGATCACGTCCAGCTCTCCAAACATCGCCCGCTGCTCGTAGGCGGCGGCCACCTCGCGGGTATGCTCGCGGCGCCGCTGATAATCGGCGAAACGTTCTTCCCCGTAGCGGCGGCGCAGCATGCGCTCCACCGGCTGCGGTCCCAGTACCACGGCGCTGGCGTTGTTGCCGCCGAAGCCCTTGGAGTTGATGAAGCACACCTGCACCGGGTTGTCCGCGCGGGAAACGTCGGTGGTGCTGAAGCGCAGGTGCTGCTGGTAGACGTCATCGGCAATGCGGTCGATGGTCTTGATTCCCGGCAGCAGCTGGTAGCGGAAGCTGCCCAGGGCCGAGATCAGCTGGTCGGCGCTGGCGCTGGCCAGCGAGTGACCGACGAAGGCCTTGACCGCGACCACCGGCAGATCCTCGATGCCGAAGGCGTCGGCTACCTCATCCAGCAGCTGCGACTCGGTCACCCGGTTGGCCGGGGTACTGGAGCCGTGGGCATGCACGAAGCTGCCCCGGCGTACCGCATCGGGTCCGAGGATCTGCATGGCGCTGTGTACCGCACGGGCCATGGTCAGGTAGTTGCCCGGACCGGGGGCGGAGATGGATTTCTTGAAGCCGTCGGCGGAGACGAAGACGTCCGGCACGGCGCCATGGATGTCGGCACCCAGTTCCAGCGCCAGTTCATCGTCCATCAGCAGCACGAACTGGCCCGACTCGGCCAGGGTGAAGCCGCAGTTCTGACTGAAGGGGCGGCTGGCCCGGCGGAAGTCCACCTCATCCCGACCTTCGATCAGGCGCAGACCCTCCTCGGTGGCCAGGGCGCTCATGGCGCCGTAGCCCTCGATGCATTCCTGGGTGATGGGCGCTTCACTGCTGCCGACCAGGGCTACCCTGGCGCGGCCGCTGCCGATCATTTCGATACCCTTCTGCAGGTTGTACAGGAAGCTGGCGCAGGCGCCGGTGACCGCGCCCGTGGTGCCGACGCTGCCCAGTACATAGGCGTTGATGAAGTCGGCCGGCATGCTGTTCAGACCCAGCGCCAGCTGCTTGGCGCTGACCCTGTGGCCCTTGAGCCGGGACTGCATCATGCCGCCGAAGCTGAATTCGTCCAGCTGGCTCATGATGCTGCTGGAGAACACCGCCACCTCGTCGGGCTGCACCCGCTCCATGATCTGCTGCCAGGACAGGCCGCTGGAATGCAGGGCGTCGGCGGCGGCGACGATCGTCAGTTGCAGGCCCCGGGGGTGAAAACGCGAGTTGTAGTGCTCGCCCGGCTCGAAGCCGCTGGGCAGCTGGCCGGCGGACTTGACCGCCAGTTCGCGGTAGCTGTCGACCTTGATTTCACAGTGGGCGGCGATGCTCACCCGCACCTCGTTGCCCTCCAGCGGCTCGACGCTCCAGCCCTCGGGCAGGGGCTCGGGCAGCTGCCTGGCCAGGGTGGTGAAGGTCATCGGCGCTGCGCCCGGATCGACCGGAAGCACCTTGTGCCAGTGGGCGGCATCCACGTCCAGGTGGCGCTTTTCGATACGCCGCACCAGGGTGCTGTCGAGGATCTGCTGGCCGAAACGCTGCTCGATGTCGGCCGGGGTCAGGCTGGCACCGGCGTCATCCACATAGCGTCCGTCCTCGACCCGTACCAGCTTCATCAGCACAGCCAGACCGGTCAGGGTCTGCTGACGCTCCTCTGGGGAAAGGGATTCGATCACCGTGCGGCGGAAGGCATGGTGGAACGAACTGCGGCCGGCGGCATTGTAGCCGCCGAAACCGACGATGACCGGCAAACGCGACATCTCGCAAGACTCCTCGCTGGGTCCGCATGGCGGTGCTCCATGGCCCGCCATGACCAGAGCGGGCCCTCGGGCCCGCCGGACGTTATCCAAATTAGCTTAGCTGACGAGGAATGTAACCGACCGGTCACATGTAGACCATGCTGTCACCGTGATTTTTTATCGGTGACAGCAGGCAGTGCCAGTGATTATGCGGTCTGGCGCAGGGCGTTGCCGAGGATATCCACCAGCCGGTCGATCTGCTCGCGCTCTATGGTCAGGGGCGGTGACAGGGCAATGATGTCGCCGGTGCAGCGCACCATGAGGCCATCCCAGAAGCTGCGCTCGAACACCTCGTAGCCACGGCTGCCCGGGGCATTGTCCCGGCTGGCCAGATGCACGGCGCCGACCAGGCCGGTGTTGCGGATATCGATCACGTTGGGATGACCGGCCAGGCTGTGCAGTGCCTCCTGCCAGTAGGTTTCCAGCTCTGCGGCGCGGGTCAGCAGGCCCTCCCGGGCATAGATGTCGAGGGTCGCCAGCGCGGCGGCGGCGGCCACCGGGTGACCGGAGTAGGTGTAGCCGTGGAAGAATTCGATCTGACCCTCCGGGCCCTGCATCAGCGCTTCCTGCAGCTCCCCGTCGAGCAGCACGGCGCCCATGGGAATGGCGCCGTTGGTCAGACCCTTGGCGACGGTCATGAGGTCCGGCGTCACGCCCCAGCGCTGGGAGGCAAAGGGCGCGCCGACGCGGCCGAAGCCGGTGATCACCTCGTCGAAGATCAGCAGGATGCCATGTTTGCGGGTGATCTCCCGCAGCCGTTGCAGGTAGCCGACCGGCGGCAGGATGACACCGGCCGAGCCGGACATGGGCTCGACGATGACCGCAGCGATGTTCTCGGCGCCATGCAGGGTCACCAGCCGCTCGAGCTGATCCGCCAGCTCCGCACCCTGTGCCGGCAGTCCCCGGGTGAAGGCATTGTTCTGTACATCCAGGGTATGCGGCAGGTGGTCCACATGGGGCAGGGTGGTGTAGGCGCGGCGGTTGTTGGGAATGCCGCCGACCGAGATGCCGCCGAAGCCGACGCCGTGGTAGGCCAGCTCCCGGCCGATGAGCATGCGCCTTGTGCCCTCTCCCCGGGCGCGATGGTAGGCCAGGGCGATCTTCAGTGCGGTGTCCACCGACTCCGATCCGGAATTGGTGAAGAACACCCGGTTGAGTCCGGCCGGGGCTATTTCCGCGAGGCGTTCGGCCAGCTCGAAGGGCAGCGGGTGGCCCATCTGGAAGGTCGGGGCAAAATCCATCTGACTGATCTGGCGGCTTACCGCCTCGGCGATTTCCCGCCGCCCATGACCTGCATTGCAGCACCACAGCCCGGCCGTGCCATCGAGTATCTGCCGTCCCTGCACATCCGTGTAGTAGAGTCCTTCGGCGCTCTGCAGCATGCGCGGACGGGCCTTGAACTGGCGGTTGGCGGTGAAGGGCATCCAGAAGCTGTCGAGATCGGCAGCCTGGGACAGGGGTTGGGTGGCCAGCGGGCTATTCATGATGACACCGTCCTGCGGTCTGTGTTTGTTATGTTTGACTGGCAGTCTATGTCAAATAAAACAAACAGGAAAGCGGGGTGCATGCCTCCCGTCGGCGTATCCGCAGGCGGGTAGGTGCAGCATGAGCAGCCTCGCATCCTGGCGGCCGGTGGGGCGCCGGCGCCAGGGATTGCGGCTGTAAAATATATTGAATGTTTTTCCGGGCCGGCGTATGTTTTTCCGCCCTCGGTGAACGGAACACGATCGATGCGTTGGAGTACCTACTGGATTGTGACCCTGGCGGTGGTGGTGGTCGGCCTGGCGATGGGCGTGACCTTGCCGCTGGTATCCCTGCGTCTGGACCACTGGGGTTACGATGCCTTCGCCATCGGGGTGATGGCCGCGATGCCGGCCATTGGCATCCTGCTCGGGGCGCGGCTGGCCGGGCGCCTGGCCGGACGACTGGGCTCCGAGCGCTGCATGCGGATGATGCTGGTGATGGCGGCCTTTTCCATCGGCCTGCTGACGGTGCTGCCCAACTACTGGGTCTGGCTGATTCTGCGATTGCTGCTGGG
>Ga0209075_1001896_pt1 | contig 19153 bp, 13 predicted proteins | sample Stecom2011_FD_187523 | JGI IMG/M metagenome (GOLD analysis project Ga0209075, IMG submission 187523) | Agricultural soil microbial communities from Utah to study Nitrogen management - Steer compost 2011 (SPAdes) (version 2) | ecosystem: Environmental > Terrestrial > Soil > Agricultural land...
GGCAAAAATCGACGGCGCCAATGCCTTAAAAAGATTTTTCTATGTCACTGTTCCCCTGTTGAAACCGGTGATTGCTTTTGTGACCATTATTTCATTGATCGGTGGTTATCAAGTTTTTGTGGAACCGTATATTCTCTTTCCTTCCGGTATGACTCCCGGGGGCGGCGGCCTGACTATAGCCTATTATCTTTACCGGACGGCTTTCGGCTATTTTAACATGGGCTACGCTTCGGCAATCGGAGTGGTGTTGACCTTGATTATCCTGGTGTTGTCGCTCATTCAGTTTCGTTCATTCGGCGTTATGAGGGAGGATAAAGAATGAAACAGTTAAAGCGGGTAAGCAAATTGGAAATTAAGCAAAGAAAAGAGAAACAAAAAATGATTTGGGGCAAAGCAGTTTTAACACTGGTCTTTGTGGTCTTGGCCGTCATGTTTTTACTCCCGTTTTATTGGATGGTAATCGGTTCCATTCGTCCTCCGCGGGAAATTTTTTCAGCCGGTTTAAATCTTATACCGACCAAAGTGACCCTGGAAAGTTATGTTGAACTTTTTGCCACGCGTCCTTACGCGCTCTGGTATTTTAACTCCCTGCTTATGCTGGCCGGGTACGCGCTGCTGGCGTTGTTCACATGCGCCCTGGGTGGATTTGCCCTGGCAAAATACGAATTTCGCGGTCGTAATTTTTTGTTTGTGCTCATTCTTTGTTCGCAGATGATTCCTTTTCATTTGATGCTTATTCCCCTCTTTAAGATATTGGTGAACTATCGACTTATTGATACCTATTGGGGTGTAATCATTCCCTTGGCGGCGCACCCATTCGGCATGTTTTTCATGCGCCAGTACATGGTGGGGCTCAGTAATGATATTTTGGAAGCGGCCAGAATAGACGGGACCAGTGAATACCAATTGTTTCGCTTAATTGTTCTGCCGTTGATAAAACCGGCCGTTGGTACGCTGGCCATTTTCTTTGGGATGGAATTTTGGAACAACCTGTTATGGCCGATGATTGTCCTCCGCAGTGTGGAAAAGTTTCCTCTGGCGGTGGGAATCGCCAATTTGGTCGGACAACACCATCCCCAGTACCACCTGGCCATGGCGGCGTCTTTTCTGTCCGTTATTCCGGTTTTGATTATTTTTCTCTTCTTCAAAAACAAATTCATCTCCGGCCTGGCGGCCAGCGGTATGGTTATGGAAAAATAATATGAAGATTGTGGGGTAGGCGTGCCGGTCACCCGGCACGCCTTGTTAGATGAACAACTATTTTTTCATCCTGATCACATTCCAGGAAAGCCGGGGTAAGGCGGCCTGAAGAAAGTCTTTTTCCAGGCGGGCGTTTCCTCTGTTGTGGGGCACAACGTTATCCGGGTGTTCCATAGTATTTTTAGCCTTGACATCCTCATGTTCAAGTACGATATGTTCAACCATCTTGTAACCATTAAACTGTCCCAGGCGGCATTCGAGCAACAACGGGCCGTCTTGGTCCCTGTTGACCGCGAATATGGTCAGTTCGTCATTTTCTTCCCCGGCGACCGCTGTTGCTTCCAGCAGGGGAACGCCCGTGTATTCCTTGCTGTCGTACTGTGGGGATGAAACAACCGGCTGCAAGACCCGGCCTCTTCCGTACCGGGATGCATGGAAGAAGGGGTAGAAAATGGTCTGGCGCCATGCCGGACCCCCGTTTTTTGTCATGATGGGGGCGATTACATTTACCAGTTGCGCCAGGCAGGCGATTTTCACCCGGTCGGCATGTTTTAAAAGTGTGATCAGCATACAGCCGACCAGCAGGGCGTCTTCGAAGGTATACACATCTTCCAGCTGGGGAGGAGCAACCGTCCAGGGCTTAATTTTTTTATCAGCCTCGTTTGAATGATACCACACGTTCCATTCGTCAAAAGAGAGGTTAATCTTTTTTTTACTGCGTTTTTTGGCCTGAATATAGTCGCAGGTCGCCGTGACCGTGCGGATGAATTCGTCCATATCCAGAGATTTGGCAAGATAGTTGCCGAGGTCATTTTCCCGGTTGCCGTAATAAGTATGGAGGGAGATATAGTCCACGTGTTCATAGGTGTGTTCCAGTACCGTCGCTTCCCAAGCGGGGAAGGTGGCCATGTGCCTGCTGGAACTGCCGCAGGCCACCAGCTCTATGCCGGGGTCTATCCATTTCATCACTTTTGCTGTTTCACAAGCTATACGCCCGTATTCTTCGGCGGTTTTTTGTCCGGTCTGCCAGGGACCGTCCATCTCGTTTCCCAGGCACCAAAGTTTAATCCCGTGAGGATCCGGTTGGCCGTGGGCTTTTCGCAGGTCACTCCAGTAAGTTCCCCCTGGGTGATTGCAGTACTCCACTAAATTGCGGGCGGCATCCGGCCCCCGGGTTCCTAAGTTTACGGCGAGCATTACCCCGGCGTTAACTTTTTGCGCCCAGTTGACAAATTCATTGGTCCCCATCGTATTGGGTTCAGTGACCTGCCAGGCGAGATCCAGACGTTTCGGCCGTTTCTCTTTGGGGCCTACCCCGTCTTCCCAGTTGTAGCCGGAAACGAAATTGCCGCCCGGATAACGGACAACCGGTACACGCAACTCGCGGACGAGTTCCATAACATCTTGGCGAAACCCTTCCTCATCGGCCTGCGGGTGGCCGGGCTCATAAATCCCGCCGTAGACCGCCCGCCCCAAGTGCTCGATGAAGGAACTGTACAGGCGGTCATCAGTAGTACTGATCATATAATTTTTGTCCAAAACCATTTTCGCCTTTTTATAATCTGCCATCCTTATGATTCTCCTTTCCAAATTATGCGGACTCCCGCGGCATGAGCGCGGGCAGAATTTGAATATGCCGGGGAGCCGGTTTTATGCTTTCCCGGCAGTACTCTGGTGAAAAGGCACTCAAAAAAGACGTTGGGCCAAGAAATACAGAAAAACCATTGAATCTAACCGGTTAGATTATTTTATATCATAATACATAACGCTTCAAATAACAAATAGACACAGCTACGAAAATTAAAGCTGAGGAAGATTTATCTCCACCGTATATCGAAATGGGAGGAAATTCAGAGTATTTTTCCAAGCGACGAATCCGGTTGTTAATATTCCAGATACCGTAACAATGTACGGTTTAGTGGTCAATTTTAGGGTTAATCAGGACTTTTTGGAAAGCCCTAGAATAGGGGTAACACAAAGTCAACTTGTCCTAAAACGGCGTAGAATCAAGCTAATACCTTGATATATGCGGCCAAAATATTAAATTCGGCCGTGAAATCATAAAAATTGCCTAGTTAATTTATCATAACTTTCTCATAGACCTTTTGATTTATTTCAATATTTGCTTTACTTACAAGCTCATCAATTAATTTCTCGTATTGTCGGTTAACATAATCTTTTTTAACTATATCCTTAACCTCTTCAAACGATTTAAAACCCATGTGCTTTCTATCTTCACATTTTATTATATAAAAGGCATTTTTAGCTTCAAATATTTCACTTATCTGTCCAATATCAAGATTGACAGCTTGTGCTTTCAATTCGGCATTTATTCGTGAGTCAGCTCTTGCTGTGGAATCGTCAAATATTTGTTTCAAAACAGCCCCATCTTTATTACACGCTTTTGCCACCACCTCAAAAGGTTCTTCTTTATCAAGTCTCAACTTGGCTTCTTCTATTCTTTTTTTCTTCTCCTGCTTATCAGATATTTTTCCGACATTTTCAACGTCAAAGGGCAGGTATATTTTGTAAATTTTAATATAGTCTTGTTTAGAATACCGCTCACGTTTGATTGAATCGTAAAAGTTTTTCAGTTCCTGGTTGTTAATTGAAAGCTCATCTTCCTCAAGTTTTTCCTTTAATCTTATAACCATATTGCTGTGTACATAACTGAAATAATTGTCCTCGCTATATTGTATAGGACCATATAAAATTCCATTATTTTTCACAACCTCTTTTCTTTTGGTGTTTTCACTTTTGAGTTTATTAAGAAAACCAGAATAAGAGGTGTCCTCTATTATACCTTTTTCTTTTGCCAGTATTTGCTCTATCTTTATTCTTACACATTGTTTCACAGCCTCTTTTTTTATTGTTTCTGCAGGGTTTTCACCATTGTAGCTGCTTTGCCAAAAATTTTTACTGTCCGTACTTCCATACTTAGTGTTGAAATAGGTGTATATCTTGGCTCTGTTTCTTGTTATTACCTGATTGAATTCTTCTTTGGATACGGGCTCATTATTCACCTTAAAAACAAATGAATTATGACCTTGCCGGTATTTACAGCAAAACACACCGAAAAGTGCAATAACAGCTATGGCTGTTATAATAGTCAGACCGCCTTTGCTCTTATTTATTTTGGACACCATTATTTTTACTGATTTACTTTTCATAGACTCTCTCCCCACCAACGCAATATTCATGAACATTACATAAGGAAGCAATAATATAGTCCGCTCCTCAGCATACTTAAAAACTGACTTTGCATTTAGTTGTCTGAAATATCCTAAAAAGGCGGATTAAATCCTGCCTTTTTAGGATATTGTTTATTGCAATCCGGCGCTAAGAGGTATTATGGGCTTAAAATCTCAACCTTGTCGCATTCTATATAATATTCAAATGACAATGGGTTCTTTTGGCGCAGTACTATAATCATTACCGTATGAGTACCATTATCCAGAACTCCCGTATCATAATACAACTGCTGTGTAAGGTATGATGCAGAGTAGTTGTCGATTGTGGCTTTCTTTACTCCGTCCACATAAACGTCAGCCTTACCACACCAGTCATTCTTTTTACCATATATCTTAGCATTAGTACCTGTAAAAGTTATTTCATAGTATGCATTCTGCGTATTTGATGAACGATAATCCCCATTGTAATCGCTGCTGGTTGTCCCTTGTTCCCAAGCTACGGAATAATATATACTTGGATCATTGTCATTCATTATCGTGATCGGTGTTTGTGTTACCTCCACCTTATCCAGGTCAATGTAATATTCAAATGAAGCAGCATTTTTTTGGCGCAGTACGACAACCTTCACCTCGTGATAGCCGTTTGTCAACAGACCGGTATCAAAGAGGAGCTGTTTGGTACGATATACAGATGAGTAATTATCAATGGTTGCCTTCCATTCGCCATCCACATATACGTCGGCCTTGCCGCACCAATCGTTCTTATTTCCGAATAATTTCACATTTGTACCGGTAAATCTTACGATAAAATAGCTGTCCTTCGTATTTGAGGAATGATAATCTCCATTATAGTCATTTGCATTTGAATTGTAGGACCAGTCTCCATAATAGTCTATATTGGGTGAATTATCATTCCATACTTTTGAAGGGCCCTGATACTCATGTGCACCGATGTCCGGTAATTCATAATAAATATTATTACCCCAGTAATCCTTTCCACCGTTGTAATTTACCGTCTTTCCTGTATTTATGCATGGTGAAAATTCCGTCAGTTGATAGCCGCCCACTGTATTTATACCTGTGCCTCCTGATCCCGCTTCCACAAATAAGGGATCCTCAATTATTCTGTCAGGATCATCAGGGTTGTTGTTGTACCCATAATAGCAGTTATTACTGTAATTTATCGAAGACTGCCAGGTTACATTTTTTGCACGCCCCAGATTGTAAAATATATTGTTTTCAAAGGTGTAAGCACCGCCTCCGGTATTTCGGAACATTGTAGTATTCAATCCTGGGCCAATATAAATAGTATTATTATACAGACTTCCTGTAGCTGCTCCTAACACAGAAAATATGCCGGTTCTGTCATTTTGGCTGATATTATATCTGACTATGGAATCCAAAGATTCATTTCCGCACAGCAGGATAAAGCCGCCTTCATTGTCATGGCTGTAATTATACTGATAAATTGTTCTGTTGCTGTAGTCGCAGTCAAAAGCCTGACCATCTGCACTGTATCTGGTCAAATATGCCTCATTGAACTGAAATAAAGCGTCTTCGCATCTCCATGGCCATATGGCCGCGCTGAACTGGCCTGCCAAATGGGATGTGGTATCGGTGTTGTTAGCTACATTGTATTCTACCAGCGGTTTGTTGCAGAACATTGGTACTATTCCGTCTCCGCCTATATTTTCCACATAGTTGTTCCTTATAACCACATTTGTATGAGAGCAATCATCGATTATCTGCTGGGGGTATCTACCTCCCCAGTTATCATATAAATATGCCCAGCTGCTTCCGCCTACAGAAATACCTGTTCTGTTGACATCTTTTACTGTACAATTTTCTATTAGAATATCATTAAATCGTGTTCTGGTTGTATTACCTGTAACGGTAAAGTATATACCTCCGTTGTCTATATCCTTACGAACGCTGTCTCCGTTAACATCATGCACATAAATATTCCTTAAATATATATGATTTACTACGCCAAAGTCTCTTGCCTCAATCTTTATGCCTGTCCTACTGGTTCGAGGTAGAAGTCCAAGGTTGGTTATTTCAAGATTGTTGATTTCCCAGTACTGTTGATTGCACAAATAGAATGCTATCAATACTTCACCGGCGGTATTAATCACCGGTCTATTCCCTGTACCGTACATATCAATTATTATCGGATTTCCATTTGTGCCTGAACCTTTAGGAGCAAGCCATCCGCTCCATGCCCTGTCTGCGGCAAATAAAATTCTGTCGCCCGGCTGAAAAGTCACGCTATTTACCTTGCCTAAGGTTTTCCATGCTGTTGAAGGACTTGTACCATTATTTGAATCATTTCCATTAACCGAATCAACATAGTACGTAGTCTTCGTAGCAGATACATTCGTTGGGCACAGCACCATTATGCTAATCATCATGATAACGACAGTTATTAATGATACTGCTTTTTGGAAATTCTTCATCATATTTTTTCCTCCCAATACAATTGTTTTAGATTTTTACAGGTTGTTTCTCACCTCCCTTGGGTTTTAAATATAAAGATCTAGTCGTAGTGGCCATCTCCGTTCTGGCGTGTCGAAGGATAGACTACGAAAAAAGCGTTCTGTATAAGTATTGTCAAGCGCACGTCTTTTGCCGTTCATGCTGATTTTTGTCGAAGTTCACGCTCTTTACGTTCGAACAGGTCAGGTAGCTTTCGAGGGTAGTTTTGTGAAATGTTAATTTTTGAACTATCAAAGTTTTCAAGTATTATATTAGTCCTACATATTTAATACTACGGTGATTTAAACGGGAATTAAATCCGCAGATTTTAATATTACATGCGTATTCTTAATTAAATATCAGCAATCTTTAAAAAAAAGCGTCTGTTGCAAAAAAATAACCAGACGGGACCGGTGAATACCAGATTCGGCTTAATCGTTCTGCCGTTAATAAAACCGGCAATTGGCCCGTTGGCTATTTTCATCTCCGGCCCGGCGGCCGGTGGTATGTTTTATGACCGGATTGTCACAGGGCGGGAATTCTGACGGTCACTGTAGTCCCTTCGCCCGGCCTGCTGCTGAAGGCCAGACCGTAACCAACGCCGTAATTTAACCGGATCCGGTCGTTAATATTCCGGATACCGTAACCGTGATGATCACCGGGTGTATCAGAGTTAAGTATGTTTAAAGCTTTATCTTCTTCCATCCCCACCCCGTCATCCTGCACGTGAAGAATAAGATCCTTACCGGCAAGCCTGCCGGTGATGCGGATTGTGCCCTTTTCTTCCGGTGTTTCCAATATGCCGTGCAGGATGGCGTTTTCCACCAACGGCTGGAGAATGAGTTTTAAAATTCGTTTTTGATACAGGGCTTCCGGGACATCAAAATCCAGCCGGATTTTATCTTCAAAACGCATATTCTGAATCTGCACATAAGCCTGTACATGGGCAAGTTCGTTTTCAACAGTCACCCAATCCTCACCTTTACTCAGGCTTAGTTTATAAAATTTGGCGAGGGTATTTACCACCCGGCCGATGCGCGGCGCTTTGTATTTTACCGACATCCAGTTGATAAGTTCCAGGGTATTATAGAGAAAATGGGGGTTGATTTGGGCCTGCAGCGCTTTTAGTTCCATGTTTTTTATTTCTTTTCCGAGATGGTATTTCTCCTCCACCAGCACAGCCATTTTTGTCACCATGTAATTGAAATTTTTGGTCAGTTTACCGATTTCGTCATCGTTTTCCGGATCCAGCGTCATGGGGTCAAATTTCCCTTCGACAACCTTTGTCATCTGTTGGGCAAGTCTTTTAATCCTTTTGGTGGCGGAGGCGGCCAAATAAAAAGCCATGGGAAACGCCAGAGGAGTAATAATCAGGAAGATAACAATCATTTGTTTTCTTGATTTGACGCTTAAACTTATGATGTCATCATAGGGAGTAACAAGGAGAAGACGCCAGTCGGAATTGACAATATAATCCACGCCCACCAAAATTTTTTGGTTGTACAGAGTAAAAATATCCCAGGTTTCCTGGTAAAAACCTCCAGCCTGGAGACAGGATAAAATGTCCGTGACTATTTGCGGAGAAGGAGGTGTGAGAATCCCTTCCCGGGATGAGCATATGATCTCATCATTGTTGTTGACCAGGAAAACAGAGGTTGTTTCGGTAAAGACCGCCTGGTCCAGGATGGTTGCAAACAAGTTTTTTGGTATGTCCAGCCGGATAATGCCGATGCTTTCTTGCAGATTTTCGGTATCGGGAATTTTTCTTGTGACATAAATATAGTCTTTCTCTGTATTGTTTGGGGGGAAACAATCTTTTGCATACCATTCAATGATATTCTTGCTGGCGGCAAGAGTTTGGTACCACGGGGAATTTTCCACTTCTGCCAGGTTAATAAAGTCTTCACTCGAAAAAACCAGTGCCGGTCCATGTTTCATATAAAGACGGACATGTTCTATATCCGGATTGCTTTTTGTCACAAAGAAGACCTTATTTAATCTGGCGGCGTCAATAGGCCAAAGGCCGATATCATCGTAATATTCCCGGGGACTTTTTTTCAACAGTTCCTGAACCGTATCATTTAAAGCCATGGTGTCCAGGGAGTTTCGGGCGGAGGTTGTTTTAAATTCCAGGAAGGATTTGGTTTGGCTGAGAACCTGTTTGGCTGTGTACAGAGCCTGCTTTTCGTGCTCTTTGGCCAGGGTGATGGAGTTAATAAAGAGAAAAAGACATAAAGAGATAATGATCAGGGCGAAACAGGACAAAAAAAGTTTATACTTGATGCTTAAGTTACCTATCTTTTTAAGCAGCGCTTTTAACATAAACCAATCTTCTCCTTGAATTGTGAAGGAGTGCAACCTGTGTGTTTTTTGAAGAGACTGGAGAAATAATTAGGATCTGTATAACCTACATGGTCGGCGATTTCGTACAGTTTCATTTTACCCTTACGCAGAAGCTCTTTGGCCTTTTCGATCCGGATGTCTGTGATATATTCATTTATGGTTTTGCCGGTGTTTTTTTTGAAAAAAGCGCATAGGTAGGTATGGCTTAGGTAGATATGGTCGGCGATAGATTGAACAGAAAGGTCTTTGGCGGCATAGTTTTCTTTGATGTAAGTCATGATTTCGTATGTTTTGTTGGGTACGGCATTTTGGCCTTCCATGCGGCTGAAGACCGACTCGATATTCAAGTTAATATAGGAGGAGAGTTCCGACAGGGTCTTGATTTTTTCAATCTCTTCCCAAATGTAGTTTTTTTCATTCTCGTCGTATGGATAGATAAAACCCCGGTCTCTGGCGACCTCAAAAATGATCAACAACAAATTGAAATAGATATTTTTTACCCGGTTAATATTATCCTCCGGCGTAAACCTGATTTTGGCGGTTAATTCCTCAACTAACTCCGTTGCTTCTAACCTTTCGTTTCGGCTAAGATAAGCACGGAAGTGTTGAAAAAGTTCTTTCTCGGGTTGGAAACGGGCTGAAGTCGGCCCGCGGTAACTATGGATTCTGCCGGGCGTGGCATAAAATTGGGTATTGGCGGCGGTGGCAACAGCCTTACGGTAGGACTGCGGAAGATTTGCCAAACTGCGCACTGTCGGTCCAATCCCCGCCGACAGATTGAACCGGCCTTTAGAAAGTCTTGGGAATTTCGCGGCGATTAGCTGCTCAAGAATATCGGCGGTTTGCTTCTGCCGGCAACGGCCGGCAAAAATGATAATAATTTTTTCATCATCTTCAAAGCCCGCCAGGCATACGGAAAATTTCGGAAAATTTTCGCCTGACAGTATATCAAGGATGTCTCTTTTCAAAGATATTTTTGTTCCTTCTTCTACTTCGGGATGCCAATTAACCAGGAGACAGACGGGAGTAAAAAACTCGGCGGAAGGAAGGTTTAGAAACACCTCTCCGTATTTTTCCGCCAATTCGGCCGGATCAGCCTCGCCTTTAACCAATTCCACGGCGATTTCCCGGCGAATCAAGGGCAGGCTTCGGGCCAGACTTTCGCGCAGTTTTATTTCTTTGGCATTCTCTTCCGCTCTTTTAAGACGTTCCTGAACAGTCCGGCGGATTACCGCCTTTACCTCTTCAATAGAAATGGGTTTTTCAATATAGCTGATTGCCTGAAGATGGATGGCTTTTTTCAGATATTCCTTGTCCGTGTAGCCGCTTAAAAAAATAATCGCGCAGTCCGGATAAAGCTTCCGTACTTTAAAGGCAAGTTCTATTCCATCCATCTTCGGCATCCGAATATCAGTAAGGAGAATATCCGGCTTTGTTTTTTCAGCCATTTCCAGAGCGTCCAGGCCGTTTTGGGCTGTGAATACATGATCGATCCCTAGTTTATTCCAGGATATGTACTCTTGAAGACTGTTGCGGGTGGTTTTTTCATCATCGACAATGATTAACCGGATCATGATCATGCTCCTTTTAATAAAGAAAATTATCGTCCTTAATAAGCAGTGTTTTCGAGACCGTAACATAATCGTAAATAAAATTCCATAATTATTATAACAAAGTTATCACTCCCCGTCATCAGGATATTTACGCCTCAAGAAAAGAATTGTCTGTGTGAAAAAAAGAAAATAATTTTACCAAGAAAATCAAAAGATTGTATGGTTTATTTACCAAGTATTATGCTCTATAATAAGTTTACCAATAAAATAATCCGGTGAATAAACACGGGTGTCATCGGCGGCGAAATTATTTATCGGGAGTGGATAATATGGGCGTAATCGGGAAGAAAGGTTTGGAAAGCAACTGGGGGAAAAAGGGGATGCAACGGTTTCGAATACAGGTTGACCCGCTGACTCCAAAGAGGGGTATTTTCTACGAGTTAAAAAAGAACCGGATTTTATACCTGATGTTTTTGCCTATCGCAATTTATTTCTTTGTCCTCTATTACCTGCCTATGACAGGAATTGTAGTGGCTTTTAAGGAGTTTAACTATAGGGATGGGATCTTCATGAGCCCATGGATTGGGTTGAAAAATTTTGAATATTTTTTCTTTTCCGGCAAGGCCTGGCAGGTGACGAGAAATACTGTATTGTATAATCTGGCTTTTCTCGGCGGTTATATATTTTTTTCCATGACTGTCGCCGTGTTGGTTTCCGAGATGTCCGGAAAATATATTAAGAAAGCGGCGCAGACTTTTATGTTTTTGCCTTATTTTGTTTCGTGGGTGGTTGTAACGGCTTTTGTCTATAATTTTTTAAATTACGACTATGGAATATTCAACAATTTTTTGGCGAAGTTCGGGATAGCGCCGCTTAATATTTCCATTGAACCCTCGTACTGGTATTTTCTCCTTCCCTTTCTCTATGTATGGAAATGGGTGGGCTTTGGAAGTGTGATATATTTAGCGGCAATTATGGGTATTAATCAAGAAATATATGAAGCAGCCATTATAGATGGTGCAAATATTTTCCAGAAAGTGTTTCGCATAACCGTTCCAATGCTGAAACCGATTACCGCCATCCTGCTTCTTTTAGGGTTGGGGAGAGTTTTACGAGGCGAATTTGAAATGTTTTACCAGTTGATCGGAAATAACGGGTTGTTGTTTGAAGCTACCGATATTATCGACACCTTAGTTTTCCGGTCTTTGATGTGGGCGCAGGATTTCGGGATGGCTTCTGCGGCCGGCCTGTACCAGTCGGTCCTGTGTTTTGTTATAATTGTCGTCGTCAATGCGCTGGTGAAAAGATATGACAAGGATTATGCTCTCTTTTAAAGCACACGGGATGATATGATGATATAAAGAATGTGCCGTTTATTATAGAAAAGGTGGTTGTTTATGATGATTAAAAAGACGTCGGATTACATTATTTTGAATATTATAGCATATATAGTGGTCGGGTTTTTCGCCCTTATTGCTTTGTTTCCCTTTGTGGTTTTGGTGGTCAGTTCTTTCGCTTCCGAGAGTTATATTATTAATCACGGTTACACCCTTATCCCCAGGGAATTTTCTCTGGAAGCATACGAGTTGGTTTTCATGAATCCGCAGAAGATGATCCGTTCGTACGGTGTGACAATATTTGTGACAGTATCCGGCACTTTTATCTCCCTGTTCATTGCTTCCATGGCGGCTTACGTGATGTACAGAAGAGATGTGAAATACCGGAACTGCCTTTCTTTTTTTCTTTATTTTACCACCCTGTTTCAAGGCGGACTGGTTCCTTTTTACTTGTTAATTACCACCTATCTGCGGTTAAAAAATACTTTGCTCGTACTGCTGCTGGTACCGATGTTTAATGTGTTTAATATTCTTATCCTGAGAAATTTTATTCGGAGCGCGATTTCTGAATCAGTAATTGAATCGGCGAAAATTGACGGGGCAGGAGATTTTGGTATTTTTATGCGGATTATTCTCCCCCTGTCCAAGCCGGCCTTAGCTTGTATTGGCCTTTTTACGGCGCTGCACTACTGGAATGACTGGTGGACGGCAATGATGTTCGTGGACAAGGAGTCGATTTACCCGCTCCAGTATATGCTGTATTTGATTCTCTCCAGTGTGCAGGTTGCCGCCAATGTGGTGAACCATGCGCCAACGCTGGAGATGCCAAAAGAATCGTTGAAGCTCGCCATGACAGTGGTGGCTACCGGTCCGATAATGCTGCTTTATCCTTTTGTGCAGAAATTCTTTGTTAAAGGTATTATGTTAGGAGCGATTAAAGGATAAAGATTTTAGGCCGTTAAAAACACTGATGGGAGCATGGGAAAACGGTTAATACCGGGCTTTTGGACATGCGCCCGGCTATTAATAAAATAAAAATAATGTTGAAGGAGGTTAACGAAATGCGAAGGCACTTCAAAAGGTGGTGGTTGTTGGTTGCCGTTACAGTGCTGATTGCCCTGGTAACAGCGGGGGTGACTACAGCCGGAGAGGAGGTTGACCTTTCCAGAAGGGTCAGGCTTACCGGGTATTTGCTTGGTACCGCTCCGCACGGGATGCCTGAAGTGATGGACGAGCTTAATAAGAAGCTGCTCCGGGATATCAACGCGACAATGGAAATCAAGTATATCGGATGGGGAGAGATGCAATCCAAATATCCGCTGGTTTTGGCGGCCGGTGTGGATATTGACTGGATTTATACGGCGAATTGGGCGTTTTATTTCCAAGAAGCAGCCAAGGGCGCTTTTTACGAACTCACCGAGGAGATGCTGCAAAAATATATGCCTCGACATTATGAAGATCTTGACCCGGTTGCTTATAATGAGGCTAACGTAAACGGCAGGTTGTACATGATTCCGACCGCGACTCCGGACCGGAAGGTTGGTGTTGTGGCTATCCGGGGTGATCTCAGAAAAAAATACGGGGTGCCGGAGATCAAAAGATTTTCAGATATAGAACCCTACCTGGCGGCGGTTAAAGAGAATGAATCGGGTATGACACCCATGTATCTGGACAGCCAATATGATATTTATCAACCGCTTGGGGCTCTCTTCGTCGAACAGGGTGATTATTATACTGATATTTTATTCACAACCGGCGCGGGCAGCGGTTTATTTTGGAACCTTCAGGAGCCGCGAAGCAAAGCGTACTATTTAATGGAAGAACCTATTCATTCCGGCCTGAAAAAAGCGGCGGCAATAATGAAATCATGGTATGATCAAGGCTATATCAATAGAGATGTTTTTGCCAACAAGGTACGGAGTAAAGAATCCTTTATTCACGGCCGGTCGGCAATAGCGATCGGAAACTCCATTGATATCCAGGCCACGATTGCTTCAGCCAACCAAAAGGGATGGGAAGTAGAACTTATTCCCATTGTGGACGCCCATGGTAATTACTTGGCTGATCCTCACATCAACAATGGAGTTGCTTTGGCCGCCCGGACCAGGAATCCAGAAAGAACTCTCATGGCCCTTGATCTAATGCTGCAGGAGCCGTCCTATAACTATCTAGTCTATTATGGTATTGAAGGGAAAAATTATATAATCGAAGACGGGATGATTAGTCTTCCTAAGGGCGTAACTGCTGATTCAAATACATACCCACCGGATGCGGCAGGATTCTGGTTCACCAATAAAGACCAGTTTTTACCCCTGGCGGAGTGGTGTGATTTGTACATTGAACACCGGAATGAAGTTCCCAATTACTTGAAAAGTCATCCGATGGCCGTATTCCCGGTCAATACAGACAACGTAAAAACAGAGGTGTCCAACTGCAACCAGGCTTTTATTCAGTATTTCCATCCCATTTATGCCGGTATGATCAAGGATGTGGACAGTGCCTTTGAAACCCTGGACCAAAGATTGAAGGCCGCCGGGGTCGAAAGATTACAAGAAGAATTTCAAAAACAGATGGACGAGTTTTATAAGGCATATTACGGTAATTAAAATACCGGATTGTCGCAACAAAAGACCCTGTCACGGTCTTTTGTTGCTTTTTTTTTATGATAATTATCGTGCCCCAATTTAAGCAGGGCGGCAGGGATTTTATGAAAGAGGTCGCCGCCTATGCGCCGGAGCTTAAAAAATTGATTTACCGGGTTTCAAGGTGCAGAAAACAAAACGTTTACTGTTTAGTGTACGTTTGCTGAATGTGGGGTTTGAAAACTTGCAGTGGCTTGACACTATCCGGTGTTGCCGGGATAATATTGACTAATAACAGGTTTTAGCGTATACTAAATACTGCAGGACGGGGTGTGGCGCAGCTTGGAAGCGCGTCTGCTTTGGGAGCAGAAGGTCCAGGGTTCAAATCCCTGCACCCCGACCAGGTTTTTATATTTTGGTGGCCGGCCCGCGGCCTATAAAACATAAAGTGGGACAAAAAACCGGGAGGGCTGCTTCCCCTCCCGGTTAACCTTCGGATCGGAGAGGATCGCTGGTATTTCAGGGTAATATCACCTAAAATAGCGTATTAAGGTAATTATTTTTTAAGCGACATCAGTGCTTTGTCCGGATTGATAAACCTGGAATATCTTGATCTTGACTCCAACCAAATCAGCGACATCAGTGCGCTGGCTGATTTACAAAATTTGAATTGTATATATTTGAAGGATAATCCTCTTGATACTACCCCCGGTTCACCGGCTCGTGAGATCATAGACGATTTGATTGCCAATGGATGTGAAGTCGACTTTGATGAGTTTGCAGAAGCCGGCGGGCAGTATATCATCATGGATATAGAAGACAAATGGATGGAAAGAAAATGGAAGGATTCTAAAGAAAAATGGTTGGAGAACTTTAGTGTGAGATAAACTGGCGACATCGTGACCGGGCAGCCAAGGTAAAAAAGAAAGATCGCACCCTCTATGCTCAGGCGAACAGAGCATAGATAAACGGTGTGATTTTTCTTATGACCATAATCATTTTAGCTGCCGGTATTAATGCAAGACACCTGTCCACGAGGTAGTACAATCAGATCAGCAGGGTGATCAACAGCCTTGCAAATGATTTTACACAAAGTTTTATGCTTGTTCATGGATATAACGGCAAAAATGTATTATTATATTATTTAACTAGATTTTTTAATAACAGCATAAAAAAAGGAGGCTGCAAATGAGTATCGAGTTGAAAAAAGATTTTACTTATTCTTTGGTCGTCCCTACCAGCATGGGAGTGCGTCTTACCCCGGTTAACAGGCAGTCTGTGCATTGCAGTGACAATCTTGTGCTGCATGTTACCAGCGCGGAAACCAATGTGGCCAGCGTTTCATCTTATCTTGGGCTTCCGGTTAAAGTTCTGACTAACTTTGTTAAGGACAGCCCCATCGCCCAACTGATTAAAAATAATCTTGCCGGCCGTCATATGACTTATGAAGGTAAAGAAGTACCGCAGGGCGGCCCGTGGGGTTACCGTCATCAATTTAATATTGCCGACAGTGGGTACGGTTCCCGCGGACCGCGGGTATGGAATGACCGTGCGGGTGAGGTTGGTCGAACCCTAAATGTTAAGGATTTTGATTTGGACAGAATTTTCGGCCGAGAAGGTGTACAAGTCCTACACCTGTCCGGATTGATTGCCGCGCTGTCACCGGAAACAGGAACCTTCTGTCTGGAGCTGGCCAGAATCGCCAAGAAATACGGAACCAGAGTTTCCTTTGATCTGAACTACCGCGCTTCCTTCTGGAAAAACCGGGAGAAAGAACTGCGGGAGATATTTACGGAGATTGCCGGTCTTTCAGATGTTTTGGTGGGCAATGAAGAAGATTTTCAATTGTGCCTGGGGGTAGAAGGGCCGGAACCGGGCGGAAAGGATATTGCCGCCAAAATCGAGAGCTTTAAAGGAATGATCAGGCGGGTAAAAGAGAAATTTCCCAACACATCAGTTTTTGCCAATACTTTACGCCAGGTGGTCAGCGCCAATAACCACTTATGGGGCGCGATCATGTTGGAAGGTGAAAACTGGCATGTTGTGGAACCCCGGCAAATTGACGTCTTGGACCGCATCGGCGGCGGCGACGCCTTTGTCGGCGGCCTGCTTTATGCGATCTTAAGAGACTGGGAACCGGAGAAATGGATTCAGTTCGCCTGGGCCAACGGGGTGTTGGCGACAACATTCCTGACGGATTATGTGCAACCTATCGATGAAGAGCAGATTTGGAGTATCTGGGAAGGAAACGCGAGGGTTAAAAGGTAAAACTGTGAAAGCTGCGGGATTTTTCTCCCGCAGCTTTTTTCTTTTTTATTTGTGTTCAAGGAAGACCTTGACAGGCTTTTGCCCAATGAAGGAGGACAGTTTTCCCTGAAATTGCGGGAAAGTTGCTATTGACAGGCGGTCTTTTTTCTTTTATTATAGAACTACAGTGCGGGAATAGCTCAGTTGGCAGAGCGTCAGCCTTCCAAGCTGAATGTCGCGGGTTCGAATCCCGTTTCCCGCTCCAAAGGAAGCAACCGGCTGTCATTGACAGCCGTTTTTTGCTTTATTATTCTTCTCTCCGGGTAAGAGAAGGAGAAACCGGTAAGAGTTCCGGGCTGAGCAGTATTTTTAATTAAAGGACGGTGTTGTCTGGAAATTGACAAGCCGTTCAAAAAAAGTTTATAATATATCAGACTGGGTATATGGAAGGAGGGACTCGGGTGACGGAGTCGGTTGTTGTTACACTCATAGTCTTATTGTTTTTTACGGCTTTAAGTATATTAAGTTCCAAAGCGGAAAAAGAGGTTACCCGCCGGGCGCGGGAAAAGCAGGAAGCGGTTAGAAAAAAACGTTAAAAGAATGTATTGTTGCTATAGGAAGGAGGAGTCTTGGTGCGAAAAGACTTACGCTGGAAAACCTGGCTTATTGTTTTTTTGGTTTTTTTGGGAGTAATATATGTAGTGGCCCCCCATTATAATCAGGAATTAAAAGGATTGTTTTTTAAGGGGCAGGATCCCGTTCGCCGGGGACTTGATTTGCAAGGGGGAATAGAGGTTATTCTTACCCCTGATTACCGGGTGGAAAGGCGCGTGCTGACCGGAATGGCGGATGAACTGCAGGCGGCAGTCGCCGACCTCGGGGTGGACGAACCGGCCGCCCGTTTAATGGGCCGCCCGGAGCAGGAGAGATACGAAGGCCTGGAACTGGTTTTTAGCAGTGAAGAAGAGATGGAAAGAGTTTTACGGGCGGGGGTTATCAGTAAAGAAATGACCTGGAAATACGGGGCGGAGGAAAAGAAACTCCTAGTGAAAACAGCTGCTTCCCCGGAAAACCCGGAAGTCCTTAAAGTTTTTGTTTCTGAGGATCCGGAGAATTTTCCCAAGGACGCCCTGCAGCAGGCCAGGGTGATAATTGGTAACCGTGTAGATGCCAGCGGGTTGACAGAAGCGGCCGTGCGGTTGGATGAAACCAACCACCGCCTGACGGTGCAGTTGCCGGGAATCACCACTCAGGAAGAAGCAGAACGGTTGATCCGGAGTACCGGCCGGTTGAATTTCCGGTTGGAGAACCGGATTGTGATGTTTGGTACCGACCTCATAGACGCAAAGGCTGATTACGATCAAAGGGAAGGCGCTCCGGTTATTAACTTTACCTTTGGCAGGGTGGGCGCCGGCCAGTTTGAGGAGATTACCAGAGAAAACAAGGGAAAGGTTCTCGCCATTTACCTGGATGAAGAGCTTTTGATGGAGCCGGTGATCAGAGAGGAGATTCCCGGAGGGAAGGGCCGGATAACCCTCGGTTACGGAACAACCCTTAAAGAGGCCAGGGAGTACGCTATTTTAATGAAATCCGGCGCCCTGCCCGTTTCCCTGCGTACCATCCAGATTACCCAGGTGGCCCCCACACTGGGAAGTGAAATGGTTCGCCAAAGTGTGGTGGCGGCCGTTGCCGGTATTATTTTGATTTTCCTGTTCATGATGATTTTTTACGGTTTGTCAGGGATGGTGGCCGATGCGGCTTTAGTGGTTTACGCCCTCCTGGTTTTAAGTATTCTGGCCCTTTTCCGGGGAGTCCTAACCCTGCCGGGAGTGGCCGGTTTCATTCTTTCGATCGGGATGGCGGTGGACGCCAATATCATTATTTTTGAGCGGATTAAAGATGAAGTCCGAAGCGGCAAGCGCATGCGGCCGGCTTTAATTTCCGGGTTCAGCCGGGCTTATGTCACAATCCTGGACGCCAATGTAACCACCTTGCTCATCGCCGGGGTGCTGTTGTTCTTGGGAAGCGGGACGGTGAGAGGTTTTGCCGTTACACTCAGTATTGGTATCCTGGTGAGTATGTTTACCGCCCTGGTGGTGGGTAGAACGTTCCTGGAGATCGCAGTCGGGCGGAACCCCGACAAATACCTTAGACGTTTTGGAGCCGGGGAGGTGAAGGCATGAATCTTTTGAAACACAGCAAAATTTATTTACTCGTAGCGGTTT
>Ga0209075_1001897_pt1 | contig 19152 bp, 16 predicted proteins | sample Stecom2011_FD_187523 | JGI IMG/M metagenome (GOLD analysis project Ga0209075, IMG submission 187523) | Agricultural soil microbial communities from Utah to study Nitrogen management - Steer compost 2011 (SPAdes) (version 2) | ecosystem: Environmental > Terrestrial > Soil > Agricultural land...
TACTCTCTCTATCTTGGGTACGAAAAAAGCTATGTACGTCTGTGTCTGCAAGGGCATTACCGATCGACAAATTGAAAACGCTGTCCTCGAAGGTGCCAACAATCTGGGTAAACTACGCAAATCACTCGGTGTCGCTAGTCAATGTGGCAAATGCAGCTGTCAGGCGCGCGAGATTATTAGCGAAACCCTCGCCAGTGAAACAGCCAATGGCAACTTTTACGCTGTGGCTTAATTTTCACACTGTGACCCAAATCGATAACCGTAGTACGAATAACTCGCGAAATCATTTAAATCCCTTTTATTATCAACTACTTAGCCTTGACATCCCTCTTGGCAGCGGCCACACTTATCGCCTAAATTCAGTGCGCCCACCCGCGAGGAGACAACATGAAAGGCGATAAGCAAGTTATTGAAATTCTCAACAAGGTGCTTGGCAACGAACTGGTCGCTATTAACCAGTACTTCCTGCACGCCCGCATGTTCAAAGATTGGGGCTTAAAAGAACTAGCCGATCAGGAATATCACGAATCCATCGACGAAATGAAGCACGCCGATCAGTTGATTGAGCGTATTTTGTTTCTGGAAGGCCTGCCTAATTTGCAAGATCTGGGCAAGCTGCATATCGGTGAAAACACGGAAGAAATGCTGCGCAGCGATCTCAAAATGGAGATCAAAGCCATTGCCGATTTGAAGGAAGGCATTCCCTATTGCGAATCGGTGAGGGATTTTGTCAGCCGCGACCTTCTCAGCAGCATCCTGGAGTCGGAAGAAGAGCACGTGGATTGGTTGGAAACTGAGCTATCACTGATTGAAGCTGTGGGTATCCAAAACTATCTGCAAGCGAAAATGTCCAGTTCGGACTAAGTGGCAAGCGCCATTATCAGCACTTTTACCTTCTCACTTATTTCTCTTTCTTACTTTTGCCCGTCACGATCACTGCCTAGGGCAGTGATCGTGACGGGCTTTGTGCTGTTTAACGGACAGGTTTACTCGCTGACGTTACCGTAGCTCATCAGGCGCTCATAGCGTTTCTCTAGCAACTCATCCAAGGGCACACTGCTCAGCCGGTCCATCTGTTCGATTAAACGCAGGCGCAGCGTCTCGGCCATGGTGTCGATATCGCGGTGTGCGCCGCCGAGTGGCTCAGCGATAGTCTCATCAATAATGCCCAGCTCTTCCAGCACACTGGAGGTCACTCCCATGGCTTCAGCCGCCAAAGGGGCTTTATCCACGGTTTTCCAAATAATGTTGGCACAACCTTCTGGAGAGATTACAAAATAGGTGGAGTACTGCAACATATTGAGGTGATCGCCCACCCCGATAGCCAGAGCACCACCCGAGGAACCTTCGCCGATAACAGTACAAATAATCGGCGTGCGTAAACGCGACATAACGGCCAGATTGCGGGCAATAGCTTCACTGATGCCACGCTCTTCCGAGTCTATACCCGGATAAGCCCCCGGGGTATCGATCAGGGTCAAAACCGGCATTTTAAAACGCTCAGCCATCTCCATTAACCGCAGCGCCTTGCGATAACCTTCGGGCTTGGGCATACCAAAGTTGCGCTTCACCTTGTCAGTGACACTGCGCCCCTTCTCCTCGCCAATAACCATCACCGGCTTGCCATCCAGACGAGCCACACCGCCAATAATGGCAGAGTCATCACCAAAGTGACGATCACCGTGCAGTTCATCCCAATCGGTAAACAGGCGTTTAATGTAATCCGAGCTATAGGGACGGTGCGGGTGACGGGCTACTTGGACAATTTGCCAAGGCGTAAGATTGGTATAAATACTCTCGGTCAGCTTGGTGCTTTTTTCACGCAGCTTGGTGATTTCTTCGGTAATGTTGAGATCATTATCGTTACCCACCAACTGCAACTCCTCGATCTTTCCTTCGAGGACGGCAATGGGCTGTTCAAAATCCAGATAGTTCAGGTTCATAGTCGTGCTAACAAGTTTGTCTCACGGAAAAGCCCGGCTCCACAAGGGCCAGACCACCTTAAATTCAGGGTCGCCAAGAGGGCATAAGATACGCTAAACCGACCTGTTCGTCGACCTCTATCGCTTGGTTCGAGGCCAACTCGGCGCTATTTCGCTGCCGAGTAAGCATCGGTAAGAACATCAGCGATAGAGCAAATTGACGTTGGCCGCGCCTAAATCATGGCGCAGCCGCTGCAAGAGTTCATCTTCCGGAATCACATGCCAAGCCGCTCCCAGCCGCAGGCGACAGCGAGCGTCTGAGCGCTGATATTCGATCCATACTGGACAGCGCCCGTCGCGGTAGGGCTCGAGCTGGGTGCGCAGATACTGGCTTAGATCTGCCGGCAAGTCGCCCGCGTGCAATTGCAGACACAACGCCGTGGCGCGTTCATGTCGTACAGCCGCAAGATTGGTCACCTGATTAGCGCGCATTTTCATGGCGCCGCTGTAATCGTCGTAACTGACCTGCCCTTCCACCACCAACAAGGCATCCTTTACCAGCGCTTCACGGCAGTCGTTAAACATATCGGCAAACACCGCAATTTCCACTCGCCCGGTGCGATCATCCAGGGTCACAAAGGCCATGGTATCACCGCGACGGGTTCGCATAAGTCGCGGCGCAGCCACCACCAAACCTGCCACCCGCTGTGATTCTTTATCGGGAGTCAAATCGGCAATCCGCGCCGATACCAGATGACGAATTTCGCTGTCGTATTCGTCGATGGGGTGGCCGGTTAAATATAACCCCAAGGTATCATTCTCAGCCTGAAGCCGCTCTTTGATAGACCAGGGACGCACTTGGGAAAAAGTGCGGTAGATGTCGTCAGGCGTTTGCGCTGGCTGCAAAACATCGCCAAACAAGTCCGTCATGCCCGCACTGTCATTAGCGGCGCTTTGCTCGGCGGTTTTTACCGCTTCCCCAATCGCGGCAAACATAATCGCTCGATTCTGATCCAGCTCGCGGCCCGGACCCAAATGGTCAGCCGCACCCGAGCGAATCAGTGCCTCCAAGGCACGCTTGTTGACCTTGCGCGGATCCACACGCGCACAAAAATCAAATAAATCACGAAAAGGTCCGCCGCTGTTTCGGGCGCTGATAATGCTGGAGACCGGACCTTCGCCCAGCCCTTTGATTGCCCCCAAGCCATAAATAATCTGATTGTGTTCATCGACGGTGAAGGACAACTCGCCACGATTTACATCGGGCGGCAAGAGTGTCAGGCCCATATTGCGGCTCTCTTCGATAAAGGTCACGACCTTGTCGGTCTTGTCCATATCCGAGCTCATAGTGGCGGCCATAAAGTGAGCCGGATAATGCGCCTTGAGCCAAGCCGTTTGATAAGACACCAGAGCGTAGGCCGCCGAGTGAGATTTGTTAAAACCGTAACCGGCAAACTTTTCTACCAGATCAAAAATCTTCGTCGCCAATTCCGGATCTACGCCCTTGCTGCGAGCACCCTCGGCAAATACTTCCCGCTGCTTGGCCATTTCTTCCGGCTGCTTCTTACCCATGGCACGGCGCAGCAAGTCAGCCTCTCCAAGGCTATAGCCCGCAAGCTCCTGGGCGATCTGCATCACCTGCTCTTGATAGACGATAACGCCATAGGTAGGCTTGAGTATCGGCTTAAGTAGCTCGTGCTGATATTTGCTGTCCGGGTAAGCCACTTCAGCTTTGCCGTGTTTACGATTGACGAAGTCATCGACCATGCCCGAGTCCAAAGGACCCGGGCGATACAGGGCAACCAGCGCAATCATATCTTCCAGATTGTCGGGCTTGAGCTTTTTAATCAGCTCCTTCATGCCGCGCGATTCCAACTGGAAAACCGCCGTGGTTTCGGCGCGCTTGAGCAGCGCAAAAGTCTCGGGGTCGTCCAGGGGAATTTCATTGATATCCAGCACACTTTCGCCCGCCGCCCGGCGCTGGCAGTTCACCATATCCATGGCCCAATCAATGATGGTCAGTGTGCGCAGGCCCAGAAAGTCAAACTTGACCAGCCCCGCCTCCTCCACATCATTCTTGTCGTATTGAGTCACCAAACCTTTACCGGCTTCGTCGCAATACAAAGGCGCAAAGTCAGTGAGTTTATTGGGCGCAATCACCACACCACCGGCGTGCTTGCCCACATTTCGGGTCAAGCCTTCCAGCTTCTCGGCCATATCCCAGATTTCCTGGGCATCGCCATCGCTGGTCAACATCTCCGGTATGCTGTCCACCTCTTTAAAAGCCTGAGCCAAGGTCATGCCCGGTGTGAGAGGAATCATCTTTGAGAGTTTATCGGCCAAGCCGTAAGACTTGCCCAGCACTCGAGCCACATCGCGCACCACGGCCTTAGCGGCCATGGTGCCAAAGGTAATAATCTGGCTTACCGCTTCACGTCCATAGCGCTCGGCCACATAATTGATTACCCGGTCGCGGTTTTCCATACAGAAATCCACATCGAAGTCGGGCATAGAGACGCGCTCGGGATTCAAAAAACGTTCAAACAGTAGATCGTATAGCAACGGATCCAGATCGGTAATTTGCAGCGAATAAGCCACTAGCGATCCGGCCCCCGAACCCCGGCCCGGCCCCACAGGTATGCCGTTGTTCTTGGCCCAGCGAATAAAATCCATCACGATCAGAAAGTAGCCCGAAAACCCCATCTGCAGAATAATATTCAACTCAAATTCCAGCCGGTCAGTATAGGCTTTACGACGTGCAGCTTGGTCATCAGTCTCAGCGGTGAGCGTTTTTTCCAACCGTTGATCCAGCCCCTCAAAACATACCTGACGAAAGTATTCATCCTCGGTCATGCCTTCGGGCACGGGGTACTGGGGTAGAAAATACTCCCCCATATGAATATTAACGGTACAGCGACGGGCGATTTCCACCGAGTTGCGCAAGGCTTCAGGCAAGTCGGAAAACAGCGCTTCCATCTCTTCGGCTGTGCGCAGATATTGCTCGGGGCTGTACTGCCGTTCGCGTCGCGGATCGTCCAGTGTGCGCCCTTGAGCAATGCAGACCCGAGCCTCGTGCACCTCAAAGTCAGTCGCATCCAGAAAACGTACATCGTTGGTAGCTACCACGGGACAGTTGACCTCCGTGGCCAGCTCTATCGCCGCGTGCAAATAGTTTTCTTCATTGTCGCGACCGGTGCGCGTCAGCTCCAGGTAAAAGCGCTCGGGAAATATTTGCATCCACTCGGCCAACGCCTCTTGTGCCTGTGCTTTGCGCCCCGCCAATAAGGACATACCCACATCCCCGTGACGGCCACCCGACAGAGCAATAACTCCCTCGGCGCATTCGTTGACCCAGTCGCGCTGAACATAAGCAACACCCTGATGCTGACCAAACTGCCAGGCACGGGAGATCAGTTCGATAATGCTTTTGTAGCCTTGATCGTTCATCGCCAGCAGCGTAAGCAAAGTGGGCTTGGCCTCGCTGTCATTGCCGGCCAACCAAAAGTCGGCCCCCACTATAGGCTTGATGCCGCTGCTCTGCAGCGTTTTGTAGAACTTAATCAAGCCATAAAAATTACTTTGATCGGTAATGCCACAGGCCGGCATTTCCTGTTCAAGCAAACGCTTGGCCAGAGGCTTAATACGAATCAGGCTGTCGGTGAGAGAATATTCCGTATGCAGCCGCAGATGAATAAAGTTAACGCTCATAATCACAATCAACTGCAGGGTCGGCACTGGGCCGACATCATTAAAAAAGGGTTTGCTGTAATAACTGGGCTTTTACCGGCGCATAAGATCGGCGGTGAATCGGCGTCACTCCGCGCTCTTGCAATGCACGTATATGCTCGCGTGTTGGATAGCCTTTGTGGGCCGCAAAACCATAGCCTGGATATTGCTGCTCCAGCAATTCCATCTCACGATCGCGCATCACCTTGGCGAGAATCGAAGCAGCGCTGATGGCCGCTACCCGGCCGTCACCTTTTACCACTGCCTCTGCCCGATAGGACCAGCGCGGCAAACGGTTGCCATCCACCAGCACATGTTCAGGCGTAATATGCAAACCGTCCACTGCCCGCTGCATAGCCAACAAGCTCGCTTGCAATATATTCAGCTGGTCGATTTCGGCCACGCTCGCCCGCGCAATACAATAGCTCAGCGCAGCGGTACGAATCTGCTCATACAAGGACTCCCGGCGTTTGGCCGTGAGAATCTTGGAATCATTCAACCCGGGAATCGGGCGCGCAGGATCGAGTATCACCGCAGCGGCTACCACGTCTCCGGCCAGAGGGCCGCGCCCGACTTCATCGACCCCCGCCAGCAGGTCACCCGTATAAACCGATACAAAAGGCTCTAGCATAGCTCCACATCTCGCTGAGCCAACAAGGTGATAATAGCATCCGCCGCTGTGGCACTGGCATCGCAACGCAATTGACGGTGCAAATGATCAAACTCCTGACATAGGGAGTCCACCAACGCGGAATCTTCAAAGTAGCGCAAGACCGCTTGGGCAATCAGTGTCGGCTGAGCGTTTTCCTGCAACAGTTCCGGCACCAGCTCGCGACCCGCCAATAAATTGGGCAGCGCCACATAGGGCACCTTGAGCATGGCCCAGATGATTTTAAACGTCAGCCAAGCGGCCTGATAACTGACCACCATGGGGCGCTTTAGCAACATGGCTTCAAGCGCTGTGGTGCCAGAGGCCAGGATCAAAGCATCGGCTGCCGTCATCACTTGCTGCGACTGCCCATGCACCAACTCCACAGGCAAATCAGCAAAGCCTCCCAGCTGTTGGTGAATCTGTCGATAGCGCTCGGGACTGGCAGCCGGCACAATAAATTTTAAGTCCGGCTGACGTTTTAAACACTCGCGCGCGGCGGCAAAGAATACGGGGCCTAAGCGCTCCACCTCACCGTGACGACTGCCGGGCAAGAGCGCCAGGATTTTATCCTCTGCTTTCAGCCCCAGCGCTGCGCGTGCCGTCTGGCGATCAACGTGCAGAGGAATCTCATCCGCCAAGTGATGACCGACAAAAGCCACAGGTATTTCATGCTGCTGATAAATAGGCAATTCAAAGGGCAAAAGGGCCAACATCAAATCTACCGATCGTTTGATTTTGTGGATGCGACCCTGACGCCAGGCCCAGACTGATGGGCTAACATAATGTGCTGTGGTGACCCCTGCTTTTTTTAAATTTTCTTCCAAGGTCAGATTAAAATCCGGTGCGTCTATACCAATAAATACCGCCGGCGGATGCTCAATAAAATGCTCGGTTAAAAAACGACGAATGCGTAATAATTCAGGCAGCCGTTTTAGCGGCTCCACCAGCCCCATAACCGCCAATCGCTCTTGAGGGAAAAAAGAATGGAAGCCTTCGGCCAGCATTCGCGGACCACCGATACCGCTGAATTCCACACCGGGAATACGTTGCTTGAGTGCTTTCATCAGCGCCGCTCCTAGAATATCTCCCGAAGCCTCACCCGCAACCAGACCAATTTTTATTTTTCTTGTCATGATCTGTCCCAAGTCAGTTCAGTGCAACAGCACACATCAATAAGATCAATTAACGTACTATGCCTCGCGTGGAGCGTTGTAGAGAATCGATTAGCAACTTCAGCTCTGGTGAGGCTTCCTCCAGTTGCTGCAGTTGTAACAAAGCTTCTTCCGCCGTCAGCCCCCGGCGGTAAATAATTTTAAAAGCGCGGGTAATGGTAGCGACTTGCTCGCGGGAAAAGCCCCGGCGGCGCAAGCCTTCCACATTAATACTTTTGGCCGCCGCTGGACTGCCATTCACCATGACATAAGCCGGCACATCTTTGCCGATTGCCGATCCCATACCGGTAAAACTATGCGCGCCAATATGACAATATTGATGCACCAGCGTAAAGCCGCTCAGGATGGCCCAGTCACCCACGACCACATGTCCTGCCAGAGCGGTGTTATTCACCAAAATACAGTGATCGCCCAGCACACTATCGTGACCTATATGTACATAAGCCATGATCAGGTTGTGATTACCAATAGTTGTTTCTGCACGATCCTGCACGGTGCCGCGATGGATGGTTACCCCTTCGCGAATAATATTGTTATCGCCAATAACCAGCCGTGTCGCCTCCCCTTTGTATTTCAGATCAGGCGTATCCTCGCCCACCGAGGAGAACTGATAAATACGGTTATTGCGACCGATAACTGTGGGGCCTTTAAGGACGACATGCGAAGCAATTTCACACCCTGGACCAATCACCACATCCGGGCCAATAGTGGTCCATGGACCGATTTTCACATCGTCGGCCATCTGGGCGTCAGGGTGAACAATTGCCTGTGGGTGAATCAAGGGAGCAATCCTCGAAATTTAATTAACTTTTCTATCGGCGCACATAATTGTCGCTGATGCGGCCAACTCGTCATCGACACTGGCGCGACATTCAAACTTCCACATGCCGCGTTTGACAGAAACAACACGCGAGTCCAGATACAGACGATCGCCGGGCACTACTTGACGCTTAAAGCGAGCATCGTTAATACTGGCGTAGAGATAAATAGAACCATCTTCGGGCCGTTTATTCATGGTTTTAAAACCCAACACACCCGACGCCTGTGCCATAGCTTCCAGAATCAGTACCCCCGGAAATACCGGAAATTCCGGAAAATGGCCATTGAACACCTCTTCGTTAATGGTGATGTTTTTGTAGGCGCGAATAGACTCTCCCTCTACCAACTCCACCACTCGATCGAGCAGTAAAAAAGGATAGCGGTGTGGGAGATATTCTTTGATTGCATTAACGTCCATCATGATTATTGCCTATCTAGCGCACAGCGCCGGTTACGAAAGCAATCCCGATTACTTTCTATCGTTTAATTGTTTTTCCAACTGTTTAATACGGTCAGCCAAGTCATTCAGTTGATTAAAACGCACGGCATTTTTGCGCCAGATGCGAGTTTCCATCGCCGCCGTACCCGATGAATAACTACCAGGTTCGGTAACCGATTTGGTCACCATCGTCATGCCCGTAAAATGAACATTATCGGTGATTTCAATATGCCCTGTAATCCCCACCGCGCCGGCAAGGGTGCAATTGCGACCAATACGCGTACTCCCGGCAATGCCGCTGTGGGCGGCAATCGCGGTATTATCGCCGATAACACAGTTGTGAGCGACATGTACGTGATCGTCGATAATCACACCATGACCTATTTCAGTATTTCCCAGCGCACCTCGATCCACCGTCGTGCTAGCGCCGATCTCGACCCGATTGCCGAGACTGACACCACCGAGCTGATAAATCTTGCACCAGCCTCCGTTTTCCCGGTCGGGAGCAAAACCGAAACCATCGGCACCAATCACAGAATTGCTGTGTATATGACAATCCTCGCCAATGCTCACATCATGATAAATCGTTGCATTGGCGGCCAGACGCGTTCGGGCACCAATGATAGAGCGCGCACCGATGCTGCACCCTGCCCCTACAACCACACCCTCGCCGATATCCACTTGCGCCGCAATCACGGCGTAAGGGCCAATACAGGCACTGGAGGCAATACGCGCATCCTCGGAGACTATTGCCGAAGGATGAATCCCGGGAGCTGGCGCCGGGTTGGGATCAAACCAACGGCTCAAGCGTGCATACGCCAGGTAAGGATCGGCCACAATCAAGGCGTTACCAACAAACTCGGCGGCATTCTGTGCCGTTAACAGCACGGCTCCAGCCTCGGTATTCGCCAGCAATTTACGATAGCTGGCGCTGGCCAAGAAACTGATGTGATGGCTTTGCGCCTGCCCCAAAGCAGCAATGCCGGTTACTTGATAACCGGCATTGCCACGTAATTCGGCAGATAAGAATGTGGCTATTTCGCCTAGTGTGAAAGACACGATTCTGTCCGTCTTATTTTGCTTTATTTAACTGCTTAATAAGATCATCGGTAATGTCGTATTCAGCTGTCGCATGAAAGACCGATTGAGCATTGATAATCAAACCTATATTTTGATCTTTTACCAACTGCTCCAAAGCCGGTGGAATTCTGGGAGACAATTGTTGCTGCACCCGCTGCAATACTTGTTGCTGCTCTGACTGCAACTTTTTGGTGGCCAGCTCGTAGTCAGCATGCAGATACTCTACACGCTTGCGATGATCGCTCACCTGCTCTTCAGACCAGGTCATGCTTTCTTTTTCAGCTTTATCCTGCAGGGCATTAATATCGGCCACCAGACCTTCGAGCTTAGCTCGCAAGGCAGTAAATTCCGCATCTTTTTGCAGGCCTTCTACCGTCTTCTGGGCCAGCTCAGTGCCCATCATGGCAGCTTGCATATCCAGCACAACCACTTTTTCCTGAGCCATAGCCAAAGCGCTGGTTGCCAGCAAACAGAAGCCCACTACTAAATTTTTTACCATCTTCACACGTTAATCCTCTGGTTATCAAATGTTAGCTGCAGCTTATCAGAAGGTTTGCCCCAGTGAGAACTGAAAGCGTTTGTCTTCATCAAACTCATTTTGTTGCAGGGGCTCAGACAAACTGAAGGTCATAGGCCCGAAAGCAGAAATCCAGGTCAGCCCTACGCCTACCGCCACACTCACACGGTCAAGGTCGAAATCATAACAGTTGACCTGGGTGCTGTTACAGTTGGTATCGAACACATTCCCTGCATCCACAAAAAAAGCGGCCTGGAACATCCGCTGATCTTCAATAAACGGTAGAGGAAAGATAATTTCCATACTGGTTTCCACCAGCAGGTTGCCACCAAACGAACGCGTGCGCTCCGTTATTTGCTGTGTGCGGCTGGTCATCAACTGCCCCGGCCGACAAGTAGTTGCTATGTTATAGCCACCCATGGCCGGGTCTTCACAGAGAATATTGACAGCGTCGAAGGTCTCGGTGCTATCTACATGGCCATCGCCATTGAGGTCATCCCAGGCACTAAACTGAGTGTAGGCACGCTCCACGGGGGTGGCACGCGGGCCCAGAGTGTTGCGCTCAAAGCCGCGCACTGAACCAAAACCACCGGCGTAAAAATGTTCAAAGAAAGGCAGTTCATCGGTCCCGCCATAGGAATCGGCCCAGCCGAGAGTGGTGCGCAGCCGCAAGGTCAGGCTGCGAGTCAAAGGCTTGAACATCTGCGCTTCCAAGCGCAGTTTGTAATATTCAAGATCACCACCGGGTAAAGCGACTTCCAGATTCAAGCGCTGCGAAGAACCTCGAGTGGGTAGAATGCCTCGGTTAAGGGTCGAGCGCCCCCAAGAGCCCCGCGCAACAAAGTCGTGGAACTCGGTTCCGTGGACATCCAGAAAGCCAGGCTCACCTCGCACATCATCGGTGATCGGGAAGGCTTGCATCGTACCTGAGGGGAAGTCTACACCAGTGGCCACTGTCTCCAGCAACTCCAGATAGTCGCTCTGGGTAATATAGGTATCGTTTGGCGAATAAAACGGCGAACGGATAATTTCTCGCGGCGAATACTGAGAGGGCTTTACGGTGAGGTTGCGAAAGCCCAAATCAAAACTCAAGCGCTGAATATCCGAAATGGGGTAGCCAAAACTGACCTCACCGCCGGTGATATCGGTGCTGTAGCCGGCCACATTAATCCGCGCGTAATCACTGCTTTGGTAGTAGAGTCTAAATCCTCGGCTGACACCGTCTACGGTAAAATAAGGATCGTTGTAATTAAAGTTATAGGCCGTTTGATAGCGGTTTTTACTGGCCGAAATACCCACTTGTTTGCCGGTACCAAACCAGTTGTTCTGCTGAATACTGCCCGAGAGCGTCAAGCCGGAAAAGCGCGCGTAACCCACTTGCAGGCCGAGACTACCGGTAGGCTGTTCTTCCACGGTAAAGTCCACATCTACCTGATCCGGTACGCCCGGCACTTCCACGGTATCGGTCGTAACTTCTTTAAAGAACCCCAAACGATCAAGCCTGATCTTGGAGTGCTCTATTTGGGAATTAGAGGCTGCACCGCCTTCCATTTGTCGCATCTCACGGCGCAGTACATGATCTTGAGTGGTGGTGTTGCCACGAAAGTTAATACGGCGAACATAGGCGCGTTTGCCCGGATCGATAAAGAAAGTCACCTTAACGGTTTTGTCTTTATCGTTGCGCTCAGGAATACCCTCCACTTCGGCAAAGGTATACCCCTCATTGCCCAAGCGATTAGTAATAAACTCTGAGGTGGTGGTCATCAATGCCTGAGAAAAGGTTTCCCCTTTAGTCAGCAGGATCATGCGTCGCACCACATCTTCAGAGATAGCAGGATCGCCCGCCAGCTCTATTTCATCAACGGTGTAGATATCACCTTCGATAACATTGAGCGTAATAAAAACACGGGTTTTATCGGGGCTCAGGGAAACCTGTGTCGAATCGATATTAAAGGCCAGATAACCCCGATCCAGATAATAAGATTCCAGCCGCTCAATATCACCGGTGAGTTTTTCCCGATTATATTTGTCATTACCACTGATCCATGAGAACCAGCCAGTAGTATCAAGCTCAAACAATTTGAACAACAAATCGTCATCGAAAGCGGAGTTGCCGACGATATTAATTTTCTTAATACGCGCCACTTTCCCTTCGTTGATATTGATAAGAACCTTGACCTGATTGCGAGGCAGGTCTTCAATTTCAATATCTACCGACGCCCCGTAACGCCCCTGGGCAATATACTCGCGCTCCAGTGACTGAGTGATCAGGTTAAGAGTAACGCTTTGAAAAATCTGTCCTTCCGAGAGGCCGTTGTCGCTCAAGCTTTCCATTAGCTGATCGGTCTTGATGACTTTATTACCTTCAATTTCGATTTCATTAATCGCCGGACGCTCCTTGACAATAACTACCAGAACATCGTCGTCGCGCGCAATCGAAACATCAGTAAACAGTCCCTCACGGAACAGCTCGCGTGTCGCTTGCTGGACTTCCACGGGTCCCATCGTATCCCCTACTCGCACCGGCAAAGCCGAAAAAACCGTGCCGGCTGACACCCGCTGTAGTCCTTCTACACGAATATCACTGACACGAAAAGTTTCGGCCTGTACGGCTTGGCAAATACACAGGGCCAACACCAGGCCTATCAATCGGGCAAACACAATTCTCATATAAATCGTTCTGTTTTTAGAGGGCCAACATTATCGTCATTATTAATAACTATCTTTGTTATCACAGCTTTAGCACATCGTTATACAGGGCCAGTACCGTCAAACCGACCACCATAATCAGGCCCACTTGGTAACCTACTACTTGTATATGTTCCGAGACGGGCTTACCGCGAATCACTTCCACCAGGTAATACATCAGGTGCCCCCCATCCAATACGGGTATGGGCAGCAGGTTGAATACTCCAAGGGAAACACTGAGCAGAGCCAGAAAACCCAGGAAACGCAGCCAGCCGTGCTCGGCTTCTGAGCCGGCAACCTTAGCAATGGTAATAGCGCCGCTCAAGTTATTTATGGCAATTTCACCAAAAATCAGCTTTTTAACAGACAACAGCACAAAGGCGGAAGTTTCCCAAGTCTTATCCACTCCGGCGACAAAGGCTTGAATCGGGGAGAATTCCCGCACCCGAATCATGCCTTCCGGCCAATAGGCTGTCGGCAATCCCATGCCCACTCGGCCAACATCTTGTCCGTTCTCACTGATCGTCTCGGGACGTATCGCCAGCCCCACAGGCTGACCATCGCGCATTACCGTCACATCCAGTAGTTGCTGCGGGTGAGCGCGCACCAGATTTACCCACTGACGCGCCGAATCCACCGGCTCGCCGTTGACGCTCACCACGTGATCATTTTCCTGCATACCCGCCAGCGCGGCGGCGCCCTCCGGTTCCAGGTAGGTAGCCACAGCGTCTGCATCGGGAATATACGGCCTGACACCGAGTCCTTCCAGCGGCATGGGATCGGCCACACCCCGCAGCCACGCCTGCAGTATCACTTCTGATTCATAGCGCAGAGGAGAATCCGGATAGCGCACGGTAAAGCGCAAAGGGCCTGACTCACCCAGCCGCCGCAGCAATTGCTTGCGCACGTCTTGCCAGGAGGCAGTCGGCACGCCATCGACGCTGAGTATCTCTTGCCCGACTTCCAGGTTGGCAGCAGCAGCCACCGAACCTGGCTCCACCTCGCCAACTATCGGCGCCAGCCCGCGCTCGCCCGACACCAGTAAAATAATCCAAAAAAACAATACGGCCAGAATAAAGTTCGCCACCGGACCGGCCAGCACAATCGCAATGCGCTGCCAGACATTCTTGCGATTGAACGCCTGATGCAACTGATCCTCGGGCACCTCTCCTTCGCGCTCATCGAGCATTTTGACATAGCCTCCAAGGGGGATGGCCGAGAGCGCATACTCGGTGCCGGATTTGTCATGCCAGCGCGCCAGCACCTGACCAAAACCAATCGAGAAGCGCAGCACCCGCACGCCACAGCGCCGAGCAACATAAAAATGACCAAATTCATGCACAGTCACCAATACCAGAATGGCGACCAAGAACCAGATAATTGCTTGTATAACGGTCACATGTGCCTCGCTCTTATTTCCAATAGGCAGCAATTTGCTGCCGCGCCACGGCCCGGGCCTCAGCGTCGGCCTGTTGGACAGCGTCCAGCGAAACCGGTTCAGGTCCGTGGATATCTTGCAGCGTCTCAGCAATCACCGCCGCAATACGATCAAAACGCAACTGTCCGGCCAAAAAAGCCGTCACCGCTTCTTCGTTAGCCGCATTTAGCACTACCGGGGCTACTCCTCCGACTTTAATACTCTGCTGCGCCAATACCAAACAGGGAAAACGCTCCGAATCTGGTGCGGCAAAATCCAGTCGCGCCGTGGCAATAATATCCAGCGAACTGACCCCCGAATTTATCCGTTCAGGCCAAGCCAGAGCATGGGCAATCGGGGTGCGCATATCCGGATTGCCTAACTGAGCCAATACCGAACCATCGCGATACTCCACCATAGAGTGAATAACACTTTGCGGATGGATCACCACCTCCACCTCTGAGGGTTGGGCATTGAACAGCCAGCAAGCCTCGATAAATTCCAGTCCCTTATTCATCATGGTGGCTGAGTCCACCGAGATTTTACGTCCCATCTCCCAGGTGGGATGCGCACAGGCTTCCTCTGGCGTCACATCCGCCAGCGCCGAAGCGGGCAGATGCCGAAAAGGGCCGCCCGAGGCGGTGAGGATAATCCGGTTGACGCCCAGGGTGGACAAATCATCGCCCTGCGCCAAGGCGCGGGCCAGGGGCAGGCACTGGAAAATAGCATTGTGCTCACTATCGATTGGCAAGAGGTTGGCTCCAGAATTCCGAGCCGCTTGCATAAACAGCCCCCCCGCCATTACCAGCACTTCTTTATTGGCCAGCAACAGTTTTTTCCCGGCTTTGACCGCGGCAAAGGTGGGCACCAGACCCGCCGCTCCGACAATGGCCGCCATCACGGTATTCACCTCGGCAGCACTGGCCACGTCAATCAGCGCCTCTTGCCCCACCAGCACTTGGGTATCGCAGCCGGCCAGAGCCTCGGACAAAGGCTGGCGATAGGCCTCATTGCCGATCACCGCATAGCGGGGACGAAAACGCAGACATTGCTCGGCCAACTTCTGCCAGCGGCTATGAGCACTGAGGGCATAGACTTGGTAGCGCTGCGGATGGCGCGCCAGCACATCCAGTGTACTGACGCCAATAGAGCCGGTAGCTCCCAGTATGGTGACTTGTTCCAGCACTATTGCCCCACTACCGTCAACAATACCAGCGCAAATACCGGTGCGGCTGCCGTCAAACCATCCACCCGATCGAGAACACCGCCATGACCGGGCAACAAGCCACCAGAGTCTTTAATGCCGCGCTCACGTTTGACCATACTTTCCAGCAAGTCGCCCAACACCGATACCAGCGAAGTGGGAATAACCAGCAACAGTACCACCGTCAGAGAAAAGCTTGTTCCCAGCCACAGCACCAAGGCCAGACATAGGTTGGCAGCGACTCCGCCGGCAAAACCCTGCCAGGTTTTGCCCGGACTGACATTCACCGCCAGTTTATGGCGGCCATAACGCCGACCGACAAAATAGCCACCGATGTCAGCCATGGCTACCACGGTCACAATCATCAACACCAACCAGGCACCTTCTGGCTGGGCACGCACATAGGTCAGAGCGATCCAGGTGGGAATCAGTACCAGCGCCCCCATCAAGGCGCGCACCGGTCTGTGGCTCCATAGCAGAGCGCTGCTGGGATAGCCCTGTACCCACAGCAAAGCCAGCGCCCACCAACCGACGCCCAACACCAAGAGGCCGCGATAGCGCTCAGCACTGACCGCCATAATCAACGGCTCAAAGGGGTCGCGAGTAAAGGTGATAATATTCAGATAGATAGCCACCAGCGCCAGCAGCACTGCGATAGCAAACACATAGGCAAAGCGGCCACGCAGGCGGATAAAGCCGGCCATATTGGACCATTCCCAAGCCGCCAGCAGCACAATCACTGCGCTAAATACGGCAAACAGGGGTATCGGCAGCCAAAACAGGCTGGCCAGAAAAATCAGCGTCAGCACCAGGGCCGTTATCACTCGCTGCTTAAGCATTAGCTGCTTCCTCTTTCCGGCAGCGCCGCCGGCTGGTCCAGCTGCTCGGCAGTGCGCCCAAAGCGACGCTGGCGTTGATAGAAATCTGCGGCGGCTTCCTGCAGCGCCTGACCGTCAAAGTCCGGCCATAACAGGGGAGAAAAATAGAGTTCAGCATAGGCCGCCTGCCATAACAGAAAGTTGCTGATACGCTGCTCGTTACCCGTGCGAATCAGTAAATCCAGTGGCGGCAAATGGCAGGTGGGCATCACCTCGGCAAAAGCCCACTCATCAATGCTTTGCAACTGGCGCTCACCGCGCGTCACCTCTTCGGCCAATTGCGCCGCAGCGCGGGCAATCTCCCAACGTCCGCCATAGTCCGCCGCAATCACCAAAGTGGCTGCCGCCTCAGGCGTGTCAGTCAGCGCCTCGGCCCGCGCGATAGCCTCACACAAAGAGCGGCTAAAACGCGAGCGATTACCGACCACCTGCAGGCGCACCTGCTTTTTTTTCAGCGCCTTGGCCTCTTTGTTCAGGTAGCGCAAAAACAGCCCCATCAGAGCTTCGACTTCCGGCGATGGGCGGCGCCAGTTTTCACTGCTAAAGGCAAACAGCGTCAACACCTCTACATCCAGCGACTGACAGGCTGTCATTACATCGCGAATACGCTCCACTCCTTCGCGGTGGCCGGCGATGCCCGACAGCCCACGCTCCCTGGCCCAGCGATTATTGCCGTCCATAATAATGGCGATATGGCGTAGCTTGCCACCGCTCATATCCACTCCAAGGTTCGGTAGTGTATTCATACGAAAAGCGCCACAGGGGTGGCGCTGGTAGCTCGTTTCAGCAAGAGGTTATACCGTTATCAGCTCTTCTTCTTTCTGTGCCAGTAACCTGTCGATCTCAACGATGTACTTATCGGTGATTTTTTGCACTTCATCCTGCGCCCGACGGTCATCGTCTTCACTGATGTCTTTGTCTTTTAGCAGCACTTTGATATCACCCAACACATCGCGACGCACATTGCGTACCGCTACTCGGCCGTTTTCGGCTTCAGCCTTGGCTTGCTTGATAAAGCCTTTGCGCGTTTCCTCTGTCAACATCGGCAGGGGAATGCGAATAAGGTCACCATGAGTAGCGGGATTGAGACCCAAATCCGACTTCATAATGGCCTTTTCAATGTCCGGCACCAAATGTTTCTCCCACGGGCTAATGGATAGTGTGCGCGCATCTTCTACGCTCACATTGGCCACTTGCGCCAAGGGGGTATCCACACCGTAATAAGACACGCTAATGCCATCCAGCAAGCTCGGATGCGCCCGCCCGGTGCGAATTTTGTTAAAATTGTTAGCCACTGCCTCCACCGCTTTTTGCATACGCTGACCGGCATCTTTTTTTAGATCATCTATCATGATGTTACCCTTCTTCTATCAGCGTGCCCTCTTTACTGCCCACCACGATGTTGAGCAGTGCACCTGTTTTATTCATCCGAAACACCCGCACTGGCATATCATGCTCGCGGCACAGGCAGATGGCAGTAAGATCCATAACTCCCAGCTTATCCTCCAGCACCTGATCGTAGGTTAAACGATCGTATTTAGTGGCCGAAGGATCTTTCATAGGATCAGCCGAGTAGACCCCGTCCACTTTCGTGGCCTTGAGCACAATATCAGCACCCACCTCGATACCGCGCAGACAGGCGGCAGAATCGGTGGTAAAAAAAGGATTGCCGGTGCCAGCTGCAAAGATCACAACTTCTCCGGAATTCAGGCAGCGAATGGCCTGCCGGCGGTCATAATGCTCCACAATACCGCTCATGGGAATCGCAGACATGACCCGAGAGGATATATTGGAGCGCTCCAGTGCGTCGCGCATGCCCAGGGCATTCATCACCGTGGCCAGCATACCCATATGGTCGCCCGTGACCCGATCCAGGCCAGCGGCATTGAGCGCGGCCCCGCGAAACAGGTTGCCACCGCCAATCACCAGCCCTACTTGCACACCAATACCGACCAACTGCCCGATCTCCAGGGCCATCTTGTCCAGTACCTTGGGGTCAATACCAAAACCTTCAGCACCTACCAGCTCTTCACCACTGAGCTTAAGCAGTATGCGCTTGTATTTTTTATCCCGAGCATGGGGCATTTAAGAGCTCTCCTCGCAAGTGGTAAAATTGGGGAGGCAGTTTACAACAAAAAGGAGGTCGGATGGAGCATCCGACCTCCTTTTTTGTCACACAGAGCCCCGCGAGGGCACTGCCGCGTTATCAGCCCTTGGAGGCAGCCACTTGTGCGGCTACTTCAGCGGCAAAATCCGCTTCTTCTTTCTCGATACCTTCGCCAACTTCAAAGCGCACGAAAGCTTCGATGGTGGCACCGGCGTCTTTCGCCAGCTTACCCACGGTCAGTTCGGGGTTTTTAACAAACGGCTGTTCTACCAAGCTGTTTTCCTTGAGGAATTTGTTGATACGGCCGCCCATCATTTTTTCCACGATTTCAGCAGGCTTGCCTTCCATATCCGGCTGGGCGCGAATGATTTCTTTCTCTTTTTCCACGCTCTCGGCAGGCATATCGTCGGGGTTGACCACTGAGGGGTTAACCGCGGCTACATGCATGGCTACATCGCGGGCCAGCTCTTTGTTATCACTGCCACCTGTCAACTGCACAACGGTGGCAATGCGGTTGTTGGAATGCACGTA
>Ga0209075_1001898_pt1 | contig 19145 bp, 18 predicted proteins | sample Stecom2011_FD_187523 | JGI IMG/M metagenome (GOLD analysis project Ga0209075, IMG submission 187523) | Agricultural soil microbial communities from Utah to study Nitrogen management - Steer compost 2011 (SPAdes) (version 2) | ecosystem: Environmental > Terrestrial > Soil > Agricultural land...
ATGAGGTTGTGATGCTTTATTGAAGTTGATGAAGTGATGAAAAATCATAGTCTTGTTTTTTACTTTTAATGTGTATTTCTTTATTTCTTTCTTCTCACGATTATCCTATATTTTTTCTATCTTTGTTTTGTGAGGAATCATATTTATATATCTAAACTGAGCTTAGTTAATTTTAAGAATTATAAACAAGCCGATTTTTCGCTTTCAGCCGAAATCAATTGCTTTATTGGAGAAAATGGTGCAGGTAAAACAAATGTACTAGACGCTATTCATTACTTAAGTATGTGCAAATCTTACCTCAACCCTGTGGATAGTCAAAATATTCGTTTTGACGAGTCCTTTTTCGTGATTCAAAGTGCTTGGCAGAAAGGAGAACGTGAAGAAACGGTTTATTGTGGCGTGAAACGTGGACAAAAAAAGATGTTCAAAAGAAATAAAGTGGAATATGAAAAACTAGCCGACCACATTGGGCTTTTTCCTTCAGTTATGATTTCACCATACGACCGTAACCTAATCTTAGAAGGAAGTGAGGTGAGAAGAAAGTGGATGGACGGGATTATCGCTCAATTCGATAAGGAGTTCTTAGATAATTTAGTGCGGTATACAAAAGTTTTGGCGCACAGAAATGCTTTGCTTAAAAATAGATCTGGAAATGGATTTTTCAATGATGAAGGAATGGAGGTGTGGGACGAGCAATTGGTTCGATATGGAAATAGTATTCATGAAGCCAGAAAGAAAAGCGTGAAAGAATTAATTCCTGTGTTTCAGAAATATTATCAATGGCTTTCAAATGATAAAGAACAAGTAAGTCTAGAGTATCGATCTCAACTTTTTGATACATCGTTTGAAGAACTTTTGAAAAACACACGACAAGATGATTTGAGAAGACAGTTTACCACTGCAGGAGCACATAAGGATGATTTTGTATTTACGATTAAAGGATATCCTATTAAAAAGTTTGGTTCTCAAGGTCAGCAAAAATCATATTTGATAGCGTTGAAATTAGCACAATATGAATGGTTACTTTCTCGATTGAACCAAAAACCTATACTTCTTTTAGACGACATATTTGATAAGTTAGATAACGAGCGCGTAGAGCGCTTGATGCAAATGGTTAGCAACCAAGATTTTGGACAGGTTTTAATAACGGATACGGACAAGAATCGAATTGATACCATTTTCAGAAAAAATAATATTCACTACAAGGCTTTCTTTGTTCATCAAAATACGGTGGAAGAGATGCCTTTAAATGAGCAGGTTTATGAGTAATTATTTGAATGAAAATAAAAAGGAAAGAGAGGAACATGAGATAGGCTACATTATTTCTAAAATGATGAAGGCATGGGGCTTAGAAGAGAAAATGAAGGAGATGGATGTAATTCAAGCTTGGCCAGAACTTATGGGGAAAGGAGTGGCGTATCGTACAGAAAAAATTACCATTAGAAATAAAGTGATGCACCTGAAAATGAATTCTTCTGTCATGCGCGATGAACTTCGTTATGGGAGAGAGGTAATCATTAAAAGAGTGAATGATTTTGTGGGCTATGAAATAATTAATGATATTTGGTTTGAATAAACCTTTACTTTTCTTCTACTTCTTCAATTGAAACCTCTGCTTCTTCAACTTTATTTTCAGTTATTTCAATAGGCTTGAAAAGCATTAAGTTTCTATAGAATTTAAGGAAAATCCGAATTTCATCTTCAGTGTAAATCATGTGTTGCCAGCTAAGTGGACGTCTTTCATTGCTCCATTTAAAATGTTGAACTCTTTCTTCTTTTTTCTCAATTTGGTTCATTGGATAGAGGAGTCCGTCAGGTGATTCTCTATAGGTCGCTGTTTCAATGTCACCCTTATCAAATCGAAGCGTGATATCTGAAGCGTAGAGTCGATTCATTCCTTTTCTTTCTACAACAATGAGTGAGTCATCTTCTGTCTCATCCTCTAAAAAGTAAATGGTTTGTGCATTGCCTTCTATGTCTACTCTTCTGATTTGGGTGCTGTCGAAATAGGCATTCATACTTGTTCCTGCCACTTGATTGTAATAGTTTGTAGAATCAACATGGGTAACGACAAGACCATTATTCCTAAGAAAAGCATGCTGTATTTCGTTGTTTTCCTCATATATTGTTACAGTATCACCGGTTAACTGTGCATTTTTAGCCCACAAAACAGGTTCTTTGTACATGTTCATTTCTCCAATCGTTCGATTATATGTCAAAGAATCACAAACGCCTTGCATATCGCCCCGAAAGAGTTTGACATTGTAATAAGCTTTCATCAATACAGGTTCTCGAAGTGAATCAAGATAGTTGTAGAGGGTGTCTGCATGAATGTAGAGTGTGTCTTCACTATCAAAACGTTTCGCTAATGTATGGCCTGTGATGAAGGCATAGTTCTCTTTCTCATCGCTAAGGGCATAATCTCCTGTAAAGGCAATTTTGTTTGTGGTGTCAATAATTTCTACATTTTTTTGTCCAATATAGAGGCTGTCTATTGAAGAATAGTACAAGCTGTCGGCGCCAATGTATAGCTCTTTTCGATCGATGAAAGCATTGTTTTCAAACAGTCCGATGCCTTTATTGATATCGTACCATCCTTTCTCACAATACATCTTAATGCTGTCTCCAAGGATGTCAGTAGGACCAAAAAAATAGGCCACTTTTGAGAGACTGTTAAATTGTAAAGTGTCTGTGGTAATAAGGTATTCTTCATTTTTATAAACCACATCATTTCGGAAGTTGAATTGATTTAATTTAGGATAGAAATAACCTATCACACTACTTAAACTGTCATTGGAAGAAATACTGGTAATTAATCCTTTGTTTTTATAAATTCCTACATCTCTGTTCAAGTCATAGTCGATTGAATCAGTAGTTAACCGGTATTCGTTGTTTCTAATCCTGACATTTCCAAAGAGTTTGGCATAATCTCTATCTACATCAAAGAAAAGAGAATCACAAAACATATTTAAGGTATCCTCTTGGTTGAGGTGGATTTTCCCATAGGCTCGAATGTTCTTCTGTTTAAAGTTGTAGAATGCTGAATCACAATATAGCAAAGTGTTGTCTTTTTTAAAGACTACATTTCCTTTCACTATATAATTTCCTGTTTTCCCATCTAACTTTATTTCGTCAGAGCCTTCTAAGAGCTCAATAAAGTCTTGTGAATATGAAAGTTGAGGTAACAAAAAAAGTACGCTCCAAAGAAGAAGCGTAACTTTTAGTATGTTCACTCGTTTCATGAATTACTGATTATTACTTAATGTTTGGCTTCTGTCTGGACCTACAGAAATAGTTTTAATAGGAACTTCTAATAATCTTTCTAAGTAATTTACGTAATCTTTCAATGCTTGTGGTGCATCGTCGAATGTAGTGAGTTGTGTGATGTCAGTATTCCACCCTTTTACAGTTTCGTAAATAGGCTCCACTGTTTGGTCGCATAAATCAAACGGAAGGTAATCAATCATTTCTCCATTTATTTTATAATGCGTACACACTTTAATTTCATCGAAGTTGTCCAACACATCACCTTTCATCATAGAAAGTTCGGTAGCTCCATTAATCATGATGGCATATTTTAGTGCAGGGATATCAATCCATCCACATCTTCTAGGACGTCCTGTAGTGGCGCCAAATTCTCCTCCTTCTTTTCTTATTTTTTCACCTATTTCATCATGTAACTCGGTAGGGAAAGGTCCGCTACCAACTCTTGTGCAATAGGCTTTAAAAATACCGATAACATTACCAATTGTGCTTGGCGCAACCCCTAATCCAGTGCATGTTCCAGCGGTAATTGTGTTGGAAGAGGTAACAAAAGGATAACTTCCAAAGTCGATGTCTAATAATGTACCTTGTGCACCCTCAGCGAGTACAGTTTTTCCTTCTTTCAGTGCGTTGTTAATAAAGTGTTCACTGTCAATGGTAGTGAGTGTTTTTAGAAGCTCTATTCCTTCAAAAAAGGCAGGTTCTAATTCTTCAATATTATATTCAAAACCTTCGTGATGTTTAAGAATTTCTTTGTGTTTATTCACAAGGTTTTCATATTTTTCTTTAAAATTAGGAGAGAAGATATCACCTACTCGGAGACCATTTCTACCTGTTTTATCCATATAGGTAGGGCCAATTCCTTTTAGAGTTGAACCAATTTTAGATTTACCTTTCGCTTGCTCTGAGGCTGCGTCTAATAGACGGTGCGATGGTAGAATTAAATGGGCTTTGTTTGAAATTAACAAGCTTTCTTTAATCGGCAAATTGAATTTTGCTAATGCTTCTATTTCTTTTTGAAAGATAACAGGGTCAATCACAACTCCATTTCCTATAATATTCAAAATTCCTTTTCTGAAAATGCCTGAAGGGATGGTGTGTAAAACATGCTTGATACCATCAAACTCTAAGGTGTGTCCAGCGTTTGGTCCTCCTTGAAAACGAGCGATAATGTCATACTTTGGAGTAAGGACGTCGACAATTTTACCTTTTCCTTCATCTCCCCATTGTAATCCTAGTAATACATCTACTTTACTCATGTCTGTATTGTACTTTAATTGGTTATTGGCATTTTACCTTATGCCTGTTCGTTAAAATAATTGATATTGAATGATAATTAAGGTTTTTAAAAAACCAGTTTGTCTTCAATAGAAAAGTAATGCATGATTGATTTACCTTATAAGTATTCATGAATTCTATATTCCTCGTTTATGAATCTTTATTTTCATTAGGCTCTACTTTTGTTCCGTAGAAATAGAGCGAATGATGATCAATCTTAACTCCAAAAACTTCTTCAATTGAAGCTTTAATGCTTTGTATTCTTGGATCGCAAAATTCAATAAGCTCACCGGTGTCTGTAAGCACAAGGTGGTCGTGTTGGTTTCGACCATGTGATTTCTCAAACTGTGTAGTGTTCGTGCCAAATTGATGTTTTTTAACCAAGTTACACGCTAAAAGCAAATCTATTGTATTGTACAAAGTTGCCCGTGAAACACGATAATTCTTGTTTTTCATTTTGATGTAAAGTGATTCAATATCAAAATGGCCGTCATAATTATAGATTTCTTCGAGAATAGCAAATCGTTCAGGAGTTTTCCTGTGACTGTTTTTTTCCAAATATGCGGAAAATATACCTTTAACTATTTCTTGTACGTTCTTCATACATTTGTATTAAAAGACAAAAATAAGGAAAATGCACAATAGCACCCTTGTTTTTGTGGTTTTTATCAATAAGTTATGCACACAATTTTAAAAAATAGCAGTATCCACTATTTCTAAACCGAATCATGATACAAATTTATGATGACAATTTCTGGAGTCATACCAATTCTACCTGGAAACCCTAAAAAACCGAAACCTTTACTCACAAAAAGATACCTCCCGTCTTCTTGATACAAACCTAACCATCGTTTGTATCGGTATTTTGCTAAACTCCATTTCCAACCAGGAATACTCACTCCGGTTTGAAACCCGTGGGTGTGCCCGCTTAACGTTAAGTCGTAAAACTCTGGTAAATGTCTTACTTCATATTCCCAATGATCTGGGTCGTGACTAATTAATATATTAAAATCTTCTTTGTTAATTCCCTCACTTGCGGCTTTGATGTTTCCATGTTGAGGAAAAGGACCTGTTCCCCAGTTTTCTACACCAATAATGTTGAGTGTATCAGTGCCGTTTGTGATTTGTGAATTTTCATTGTTGAGCAGTTGAAAGCCTGCATCTTCAAAAAATTGCTCTAATATTTTTGTATTTTCTATTTTCTCTTCATCGGAATCAAACTCCATATAATCTCCATAGTCATGGTTGCCTAAGACTGCAAATTTACCATATTTTGAAGTGAGATTTTTAAAAAGAGAAAGGTAGGGAAGTACTTCTACAGAGCGATTGTTGACAATATCTCCAGCGAAAAGAATTACATCAGGTTGGGCTTCATTGATGATTTCTAATCCACGTTTTACTTGCTCAAAATCATCAAAACTCCCAGCATGAAAGTCTGAAAACATAACGACTTTAAATCCGTTAAATGAGGCGGGAAATCGCGGAGAAGTTAAATCTATATTTTTTTCATGAAAAGCATATTTCCCTTTTGTTGTCGCATAGATGGCTCCTAATAAAGGAATTGTGGCAGCACCTAAGGAAATGTTTCGAACAAATTTTCTGCGGCTTGCTAAAGAAACTTTGTTTTTTGGGTAAATGAGCTTGTTTTTCATTAAAACTGTGCTCCGATATAGGTCTTCAACAAACAGAAAGGCTGCAAGCATCAGCTTGATGACAATAAAGCTAAGTGATATTCCAAAAAGTATATTCAGTGGTTTACTGGCGTTAAGTAATCCTGCTTGATTTCTAAAATAATTGAGCAAGCCTCCTACAATAAAAAATAATGTGGATAACGGAATAAGCCATTTAAAGTACTTGAAATATTTCTCTTTTACAGTTTTTCTATATCCTAACCATATATAAATATCTAAAACAATAAACATGCTTAGAAGAATGAGAAAAAAAATTGTATGTCGATGACTCATTGCTTATTGCCTCAATAATTTGGTGAACTGTAATTCATAAACATTTTAAATTATTAAATGTTCACTTTATAAGCTATTCCTCTTCATCATGAAATGGGCTTTCTATTTTTATATAATCGCCTACATCTTCTTTTGCCACGTCATCAAATCGTTCTACCCGAAGAATTCCTTCTAACATTTCAAATTTCTCTATCAACTCATCTAAATGATATTTGTCCAATACATAAACCTGAACTCTTCCTTCAAATATTCCATCAATAGACTCAAATGAAATGGAATATATGTTGACATTGTGTTGAAGTGAAATTACTTCTGTGATTTTGTTGACAATTCCTATGTCGTCGATACCAATTAGTTTTAAAGTAGCAATATGTTCTTTTACTTCTTGGTCTTTCCATCTCGCCCTGATGATTCGGTAATTTTGTCGAGACATTAAATTTTCTGCATTCGGACAATCTGTTCTGTGAATCTTAATTCCTTTACTTGCTGTCACGAACCCAAATACTGAGTCTCCTGGAAGTGGATTGCAACAAAGCGCAAAGTCATAGACAATATCTTTGAAATTGTCACCAATTATAATTTCATCTTTCTTTTTATTTACCTTTCTCTGAATATCGGTGAAGGCTTTTATTTTACTAGGAGTTTTAGATTTCTTTTTCTCAATACTCAAAGTTCCACCGATATTTTTAATACTCCTTAATTTAGAAAGGTCAATTTTTCCTTTGGCTACTCTGATGTACAACTCTGTAGTTGAAGAGACATTGTAGTATTTTTCTAAAACTGTAATATTCTCACTCGAAAAATTGATGTTATGTTGTTTAAACTTTCTTTCTAATATTTCTTTTCCATCCTCAGATATTTTACTTCGTTCTTCTCTGAGCGCAGATTTAATTTTTTGTTTTGCTCTTCCTGTAACTACCATTTTTAGCCATTCTTCTTTTGGCTTTTGATTTTTGGCAGTGATAATTTCAATTTGGTCACCATTTTTTAATTGATGACTTAAAGGGCGAAGTCGGTTGTTTACTTTGGCTCCAATACATGATAGACCAATGTCTGTATGAATATCAAAAGCAAAATCTAAGGTTGTTGCACCTGTGGGAAGTACCCGAAGTTCACCGGTTGGAGTAAAAACATAGATTTCATCATTGAATAAGTTGAGTTTAAACTCATCAATAAAATCCATCGCATCGTCAGAATGGGTAGTTATCAAATCTCGTATTTCACTAATCCAACGATCAAATTTAGTATCTCCTTTTTTTGATTCTTTGTAATTGTAATGAGCTGCTAAACCTTTTTCTGCGATGTTATCCATTCTTTCAGATCGGATTTGCACTTCCACCCATTTTCCTGTTGGACTCATTACTGTAGTATGCAAAGATTCATATCCGTTAGCTCGTGGTGTAGAAATCCAGTCACGTAAACGATTAGGATTGGGTTGATAGAAGTCTGTGACAATACTGTAAACTCTCCAACAATCCGCTTTTTCCCTTTCTTCTGGGGTGTTGAGTATGATACGTACGGCAAATAAATCGAAAACTTCCTCAAAATCAACATTTTTATCCTTCATTTTTTTCCAAATTGAAGAGATAGATTTTGTACGTGCTTTGATTTCAAAATCGTATTCATCTTTTGTTAACGCTTCTTTAATCGGACGAATAAATCGCCTGATAAACCGTTGACGTACAGCATGAGTGGATTTTAGCTTGCTGCTTACAAGATTGTATGCTTCAGGATTTAAGTATTTCAAACATAAATCTTCCAACTCAGTTTTAATGGTATATAGACCTAATCTATGTGCTAAAGGAGCATACAAAAAACTTGTTTCAGATGCAATTTTCATCTGTTTGTCAGAACGCATACTTTCTAATGTACGCATATTGTGTAAACGATCGGCTAGCTTGATCAATACTACCCTTAAATCGTCTGAAATCGTTAACACCATTTTTCTGAAGTTCTCCGCTTGAATAGACACGTGTTCATCAAAAACTTCAGGGATTTTCGTTAATCCATCGATTATTTTTCTAACTGTCGGACCGAATAAATCTTCAATGTCTTCCAGTGTAATATAAGTATCTTCTACTGTATCGTGAAGCAAGGCTGCTATAACCGAGGTGGCACCAAGCTCCATTTCTTCTGCACAAATTTTAGCCACGGCAATGGGATGATAAATGTATGGTTCTCCCGATTTTCTGCGCATATCTTTATGAGCTTCCACTGCCACATCAAATGCTTTTCGAATCATTTTAGTCTCTTCGTGCGTTCGTTTATTTTTCGTTACGCGCAATAAGCTTCGATAGGCATTTAAAATGTCTTTCCTCTCTTGTTCAAGATCTATATTCTCGATATCGTACTCCTTAATACTCATGCAATGTGAAATTGTGTTTTATTTTTTCAAGACTAAAAATAAGAATATTATTCGTTAAAATAAAGAAAGTCGTTTCAAGAGATTGAAACGACTTAAAATATATGATCAAATATTCTATTTGGCAGGAAGTATTTTTGTTATTACTTCTCCAAATCCTATTCTCACTCCATTCTTTTTAGCGTATCCCCTCATAATGACGGTGTCATTATCTTCAATAAAAGACCTTTCACTTCCGTCAGAGAGTTTAAGCGGTTTTGTTCCATTCCAAGAAAGTTCTAGCATAGAACCATAAGAATTAGGCTGATCTCCAGAAATTGTTCCTGAAGCTAACATGTCACCGCATCGAATATTACAACCGTTTACAGTATGGTGTGCTAACTGTTGTGCCATGTTCCAATACATGTGTTTGTAATTTGACTGGCAAATTAAGTTTTCCTCTCCATTATTGGGTTGAAGGTATACTTGTAAATTGATGTCGTACGATTTATCTCCTGAATATTCTAAATAGCTCAACACTTTAGGGTCTTGCTTTGGTCCTGGAACTTTGTAAGGCTCTAAAGCATCTAATGTAACTATCCATGGGGAGATTGAAGACCCAAAGTTTTTCGCGAGGAATGGTCCTAAAGGTACATATTCCCATCTTTGAATATCTCTAGCCGACCAGTCATTAAACAATACCATTCCAAAAATATAATTCTCTGCTTCTTCTGTTGTGATTGAATCCCCCAAAGGTTTTCCATCAAAAGTAACAAAGGCCGTTTCTAATTCGAAATCTAATCGTCTGGAAGGAGCGAAGATAGGGTCTTCATCTGCTTTTGGTTTAATTTGACCTTTTGGTCGGTGCAAACTCTGTCCTGAAACAACGATTGAACTTGCTCTTCCATGATATCCAACAGGAATCCATAACCAATTTGGCAAGAGCGCATTATTTGGATCACGAAACATTGTACCTACATTGGTGGCATGCTCTCGTGATGAATAAAAATCAGTATAATCTCCAACCTCAACCGGCATAAGCATTTCTACAGTCTCAATATCATGTAGTATTTGCTCAACATGATGCTGATTGTTGGACAAGTCTTTATGTTCTAAATTGAATAATTTGGACAAGCGATTTCTTAATTCTGAGGTTGCTGCTTTTCCTTTTTTCATCATTCGATTGAGCGAATCCGATTTAAAATCAGCCTCCTCAAAAGATAAGTTTTTAAGATAGCCCAATACATAAAGCGCATGAAGGTCAATCACCTTATTTCCTATTCTAGAGCCTACTCTCACGTTGTTTTTGTCTGTGGAAAAGACTCCAAAAGGTAAGTTTTGAATTGGGAAATCAGAATTTTCATCGACTTCAATCCATGATTTTAAAGAAGGATCGTTTGCTTTACTCATTTTGTTTTGTTTTTTCATTTTCTATAGTCAACAAAAATAAGAATACTTTTCATAATAAGCGAAGTTTTCCTGTTTTGGTGAAACGCTACATTAAAACAAATAAATGTTGACTAGCACTTAAATTAAGGTCGTGTTCTTTAAAAATTGTTGTAGTTTTGACACAGTTTTAAAAGCAGATAAATGAAAAAGGAACAATATTTTCTTTATTTAATTCTAGGGATTGTCCTAGTATTGGGATTGTATGATACTCTCTATTATATAGGCGTGTTGGAGATTCCTAAAAGATTGATGTTGATTTTAAATATTGTTATTCCATTTCAATTTTTAACAGGCAGTTTGATTATTACTTTTGGTAATTCTTTGCGTCAAGAAACTTTTGCACAGCGCTTTTTGGTACTTACTACTTATCAAATGTTTCTTGTGATGATTGTTCTTGTTGCAGTTTGGGTGATGTCAAATCCTGAATTTAGAGTGTTTTCCTTTCATTTTTTAGGACTTTTATTTACGATGAAGGCCATTCAATCTATTTTGTTAATTCAATACAATAAGAATTTAACGCAATAAAAAACATAGGCTGTATTGTGCTATCTGATTGATATATATCTTATTTTGAGTTTGATTTTATGAAATCTTTTTCAATTTTCTTCTTTTTTTTAATTCTAAAATAGTAAATTTGTGAAAGAGGTTTAATTGATAGTTTTTAATTTGCACTGAGAACTGACAAATCAAATAAATTTCTAAAATAGTTAGTGTTATTGCCAATTTTGATTAATTAATCGGTCATAACATGTGATGCAAAAGATAGAGTTTTCCTATTTTTTGTGTAAAATCATTGAATTTAGCATGATGCTATGTTTTTTATGTGATTTTTGTATGTATTAAAAGTGGAGTGCTGATTCTATAGTTTCTCCACTTTTTTATTTATTAATCGCTACACAGTTACATTTTCTCCAATATCAAGAAGAATTAACGTTTTATCTCTTTCTTTAAAGAATTCAATTGCCTTTTCTTTTTTGATTTCAATCGGAGGGAAGGTGTCGTAATGTACACCTAACACTCTATTACATTCCACAAAATCTGCTGCTACAGTTGCTTCTCCGACGTCCATTGTGTAGTTTCCGCCTATGGGTAAAACAGCTAAATCCAATTTAAAAAACATAGGGATTAGCTTCATGTCCATTGTAAGTGCAGTGTCTCCTGCTAAATAGACGGTTTTATTGTTTGCCTCAATGACGTATCCAAAAGGATTTCCACCATTTACTCCATTAGCAAAAGAAGAAGAATGAATTGCATTGACTGCTTTTAAACGGCCAAATGAAAAATCGTTGCTTCCTCCATGATTCATTCCGTGTCCACGAAAGCCTTTTTGTTCGTAATAAGTTACAATTTCGTGGTTGGAAATGATTATTGAATCATTGTTTTTCGCAATAGTTTCTACATCTAACACATGATCTTGGTGTGCATGTGTAATTAAAATATAATCTGCTTTTATAGTGTTTATATCAATTGCAGATGCTTTTGGATTTCCAGAAATAAAAGGATCGACAATCAACGTTTTTTGATTGGTTTCAATTTTTAAACAGGAATGACCGAAATATGTAATCTTCATAATATTAAAATTAATTACCCTAATAGTTGTATTAAGTTCAGTTAATATACTATTATTTTTGTATTTATCAAGTTTTTTGAAAAATAAGAATAGGGACTAATATATTTGAGTCTTTATGGATAAGCTTTGATGAAGTTAATGTAAAACTATTTAATCCTTTCCCAATATTGAGTTCTATAAAACCATCCTAAATAGCCTCTTACCGCTAGTTTTCCATTGCTTTCTAGCCAAACTTTCCCATCGTAAAGTTTTCCGTTGTTTGGGTGCAGAAGTACGCGGTCTCCGACCCATTCTTTTCCGTTTTTTGTAAGTCCAGACATGAAAATCATTCCTACCACAGGCTTGTTTTTTCTGTGATCTGTACATTTGCTACAAACTGCATTGGGATCCATATCAAAAAGTCTGATAATTTTTCCATATAGTTTCCCATTTTTAATGAAAATTTCAACTTCTGATTCGAGCTTTCCAGTGTTGTCATCATATGTAGCCCATATTCCTTCAATGCTTTGCTGACTATAGAGGCAAACATGAAACAGAGTAAAGAAGAAAAATAAAACGTTTTTCACACTTGAGTTTTTTAGTTAAAGAATAATTATTCATCAAAAAGCATGTTAAAATAGTAAATTTTCAGAAAGAAAACAAGAGAAAGAATAAATGAGAGTTGATAATTCTTTGTTTGGTTTTTTTTAAGATATAGCGATGGTTTGATTAGGAATAAAAAAAGCTGCTCATCCCGTGGACAAGCAGCTTTGATTTTTCGTTCTTTAAAATTTAGTGAATCACTCTTACGTTCACTGCGTTTGGTCCTTTTTTACCTTCTTCAACTTCGTATTCCACTTTGTCATCTTCACGAATTTTATCGATTAAACCTGACATGTGTACGAAAACGTCTTTTCCGCTTTCTGAATCGTTAATGAAACCAAAACCTTTTGTTTCATTGAAGAATTTTACTGTTCCTTCTTGCATTTTACTTTTGTATTATATTATTACTTTAGAATGAGTCGTAGGGGATACCTGCTTCTCAATTCTTTTACTTCCGGTTTTACACCGGTCTTTTTTAGTGAATCACTCTTACGTTCACTGCATTTAAGCCTTTTTTACCTTCTTCAACTTCGTATTCCACTTTGTCATCTTCACGAATTTTATCAATTAAACCTGACATGTGTACGAAAACGTCTTTTCCGCTTTCTGAATCATTAATGAAACCATAACCTTTTGTTTCATTGAAGAATTTTACTGTTCCTTCTTGCATTTTACTTAATTTATTATGTTATTTATTTGAAAAGGATTTAGTCTAAAAAAATATAGACCTTACCTGTTTTTCCTGTTTGAGTAACTGCTTTGTCAATAAGTTTTATTCCATAGGTTCTAATATTAGACAAAACATTCATTATTATTAACTTGATTTTAATTGCTTGGCTTTCTACTTTTAGCGTCACAGCTTTTTGAAAGAATAAGTTAGGATTTGTAGTCGACTTTCGCACAGCATTCCCTCTTCTAGAGATGTGATTTCTTAGAGTTACCTTAAATTGTGTTGTTTTTAATACTTTATTTAATCTTTGCATTCTTATTTTCACTCGCTTTCGAGTACTTTTTTTAATACAGTAAATTCTGTATTATTTTACCATGGCACTTTTAATCAAAGCCCAATGATTTTCCTTGTTTTAAACTTTAACAAGGGATTTACTTAACCCGAAAAATAATTGTGAAAATTAAGAGTGTTTAACTCTGGTATTATATTCTATTTGTGCGTCAATTAAGCAGCGCAGTAATCTAATAATTATTAGGTTTTACCCTAATTTTCTTCATTCAATGTCAATTTTCGGCAGGCAATAAAACACCTGAGCCATTTTGTAAAATAAAACCAACACCCTTTGTTGATATTCTTACTTTACCTTATAGTTATGACAAATTGAAAAGTTTTACACTTAAAATCTTTTTTTCAACACTTAATATAGGTTTCATCAAAAAGCATAACTAGTTACTTATTAATGCAAATCTATACAAATAATTTACATTACAAAATATTTTTATGTTATAATTGTGTTATTTTGTGAAATAAATGAGTTTAATTCTTTATGTTTGTAAAACAGTTTAAATTCTGTAATAAGAATATGGTTCTGTAGATTAAGATTTGAATGACGCATTAGTTTTTTCCCACATTTAATTTATAAAGTTGTATTCTAGAGTAATGTCTTTAGGCATTATTTGAATATTTTCCTATATGTAAAAAATCAGTCAAATGATTTAATAAGTATAGCAAAGGAGTTAAACTGATTATTCATTTAAAAATTAAATATTATCAAAGCAATTAGATTTTCACAGACGGTAGAAAAAGAATTCACCCAGACCCTTAAAAGAAGAGTCAATCTGTATTTCAAACTCAACAAAGCACACAAACGAGCGAATGCATCAATGATTATCAAAACAGTCATTTTGCTCTTAGTTTATTTAATCCCCATGGTTTTACTTGCTGTTGGCGTGATTACTTCACCAGTTTGGGCAATTGTTCTCTATGCGATAGGTGGACTAGGAATGGCTGGTATCGGTATGGGAATTATGCATGATGCAAATCACGGAGCCTATACGACCAACAAGGTAGTCAATACTTTTTTGGCACGTACTTTAGATATGCTAGGATGTAGCAGTGATATGTGGAAGTTACAACATAACGTTTTACACCACACATTCACCAACATAGATGGTCATGATGAGGATATCGCTGCGCCGGTATTTTTAATTCGCTTTTCTCCACACGGAAAGAACTATAAAATTCATCGTTTTCAACACCTTTATGTTTGGTTTTTTTATGGTATACTGACCTTGTATTGGACCACAGCAAAAGACTTTATTAAAGCTGGAGACTATTATAAAATGGGGTTAATTCGTACAAGAAAAGAGTATTGGAAACATATTCTACGATTAATTCCTACGAAATTGTTCTATTTTGGATATACGTTGGTGTTGCCAATGATATTTGCTCCGTTTTCTCCAGTTTGGATAATCGTTGGATTCTTAATCATGCACTTGTTGGCAGGTTTGCTATTAAGTGTTATTTTTCAACTTGCACACGTGATGCCAGACATGCAGTTTCCTGCAGCTCCGGAGGATAATGAAATGGAGGAAAATTGGTATACGCACCAATTGCAAACAACCTCTAATTTCTCTCCAAAGAGCAAGATTCTTTTCTGGTATTTAGGAGGACTGACGAATCAAATAGAGCATCATCTGTTTCCAAATATTTGTCACGTACATTATAAGAACTTAAGTAAAATTGTAGCGCAAACTGCGAAGGACTTTAAAATCCCTTATCATGTGAATAAAACTTTGTTTTCTGCCATTCGAGGACACGTTAAAACTTTAAAAGTATTAGGAAGAATGGAGTCGCATCCAGATGCGAAATAAAAATAATTATAAACAACCAAAAATATATTATGGCAGATACCTTCAATAAAAAAGAAAGGGAAAAGAAGAAAGCACAACGTAGAAAACAAAAACAGTTTAAAAGAGAAGAACGTAGAGAAAACACAACTGATAATAGTTTAGAAAATATGATTGCTTATGTAGATGAAAATGGAGTAATTCACGACGCTCCTGTAACTACACCGAAAAAGGAAATAAAAGCAAAAAATATTGAGATTGGCGTTCCTCGACGTGAAGAAAGTGAAGAAGATTCAATTTTAGAAGGAGTAATCAACTTTTTTGATGAAAGCAAAGGTTACGGCTTTATAAAAACTCAAGAAGATGAAAACTTTTTCGTTCATCTCAACAATGTGACTGGAATACCCGCTAAAGGAAAACGAGTAAGCTTCGAAAAAGAAAGAGGTCTGAAAGGTTGGGCAGCGGTTAAAGTAAAAGTGGAAAATTAAACTCATTCAACAATATTTATTTTAAAGAAAAGGATAACTCAAAAGTAAGGTGAGTTATCCTTTTCTGCTTATGAGCTTAGTCCCATTCATCCTCTATAAAGTCTTTAATTTCTTTGATTTGCTCTTTAAATCTAGAAGAAAAAGATTTAGAATGTTTATGAATTTTTCTTAACGACAAAGCAAGATGGATACCAAATATTCCAGCTAAAATAAAGCTTATTCCTATAAGTATCACAAGACTTAAAACTGCAGCGTTTGGCTCCCAAATAAGAATAATTGATACGATGACACCAAGCACTCCAAAAGCAAATAGCCAGCCCCAGCTGTCGCTACCGTAATTTCTTAAATCTAAAGAAAATGCAATGGCGACTATGGATCTGAAAATTATTGTAAAACCTACAAATAAAGCTATGGTTGTAATCGAAATTGGAGGGTTCAGTGTTAAAACAAGTCCGATGATTGCTGTTAAAATACCAAATCCTATGGCACGTTGCCAATTTTCTAATCTATGCCTATTGCTTAAGGCAAAGAAAATTTCAAAGACTCCAGCAACAAGGAATGTTAAACCGAAAAATATGGCTAAAACTAAAATAGATTCTTTTGGGGAAGCTAAAACTACAATTCCCATGATGATATATAAAATCCCTCCAATTAAAGGGATATACCAGTTCTTGACAGCATTAAATACAGGGGTGAAGAAATGATTTTTCATATTGTTTGATTTTTAATATGTATCAACACGATACAATTTCAATCTAAATATATAAATATTTTAAACTAAAAATATGAATTAATAGATAAATTATTTCCCTTTGTCAAGATAGCAAAATGGACTCATCTTGAGATTAAATTTTTCTCACCATTTCTTTAAACCATTTTTTTACTTCACCATCCAAATGAGAAGATAGTTTTTCATCGCAAAAATCATGGTAATCGTTTAACCACTGAATTTCCTCCTCTGTCATGAGCTCTTTGATTACTGGCACTGTAGAAATTGGACAAACAGTTAAAGTTTCAAAATCATAAAACTCGTTCCATTCGGTTGTTTTCCAGTTTTTTACAGCGACTAAATTTTCAATTCGTATACCATATTTGTTTTCCACATAATATCCTGGTTCGTTTGAAAGAACCATTCCTGGAATTAACTCTTGCGGATTTAAATCTTTACGTATGTTTTGCGGACCTTCATGTACGTTCATAAAACTACCCACTCCATGACCTGTGCCGTGGTTGTAGTCTTTACCTTCTCTCCATAAAGCTAAGCGAGCTAAAGTGTCTAGCTGTATTCCTCGTGTTCCTCTTGGGAATTTTGCCATAGAAAGCTGTATATGTCCTTTAAGAACTAATGTATAATCTCTTTTAAAATCCTCGCTTACTTCACCAAGTGGTAAAGTTCTTGTGATGTCTGTTGTACCTTCTAAGTATTGTCCTCCAGAATCGATTAAAATGCTATTGTTTTTAGTTACTTTAGCACTCCCTTCTTTGGGTGCTTTGTAATGAATAATTGCGCCATTGCCTTTAAATCCAACAATACTATCGAAACTAATTCCGACAAAATCTTTTTGTTCTGCTCGAAAACTTTCAAGTTTTTCGGCAATGCTGTATTCTGTCATTGGCTCTTTACCTACATTGTGCGTTAACCAATGTAAGAATTTAACCATGGCCACACCATCTTTAACCATTGCGGAGCGAAAACCATCCATTTCTACATCATTTTTAATAGCTTTCATTAAATGACCAGGAGGAGGAGCGATTTTCACTTCATTTTTATTTTGAACTGCATTTAAAACAGATTGATTACAATTGGGGGCAATTAATATTTTCTTGTGCTCAACCTGATAGAGGTAGGTGAAGAAAGAATCGTATTCTTTTAAAGTTACATTTGCCTTGTTCATGGCTTCTTTAGCTTCTAAGGTTAACTTTTTTTGTTCTACAAAAAGAATCGCTTCGTTTAAAGAAAGGTAGATATATCCTAAAAATACAGGATTGCATTTTACATCACTTCCACGTAAGTTTAAAGTCCAAGCCACATCATCAAGACTAGAAATAATATGGGTATCGACTTTATGTTCGATCATTTTTTCTCGAATTTTAGTCAACTTACTTTCTACTGATTCGCCCGCTTTTTCAATCGGCTGAACAAAAACTGGGTTTTTTGATGGTTCGCCTCTATCTTTCCAAACATTGTCTAAAAGTGGTAAATCTACAAGCACTCTATTGTTTTGTTGAAGTTTATTATGAAGCTTTTCCCATTCATTTATTGAGGTAGCAAGTGAGTTCACAGCAACTTTGGCATTTTCTGATGTTTCAGAGATAATCCAATCAATATAGTTTGGCGTTCCTGCCACACCATCTTTAAATAAGTCAATCCCAGAACCTTTAAGTTCTACAGGCGCTTGAGTGAAGTATCTTCCATCTGTCCATAAGCCTGCTTTATCTTTAAGAATTACAACAAAACCAGCCGAACCTGTAAATCCAGAAATCCAAGTGCGTTCTTTCCATTCATTTGGCAAATACTCACTCATATGTGGGTCTGCGGAGAATACAATGAATGCTTCTATCTCATTTTTCTCCATTTCTACACGTAATTTAGCTATTCTTTCTTTCACAGTCATAATCCTTATTTTTTTTAAACGTAAAGGTACTGATACATTTACTTTATATCAAATCTCAAGGAATATTTTCCTAAAAAAGAGAGGAGAGAACAACCTCTTTTTGAAAAAAGTTAAAAACACTTTTAGATGATGTTAAAGTGATGGTTTTGAGCTACAGAAATTTTAGTGTTTTTAGATGCTTTGATTTGCTATCATTAAAAGTTTATTTGTTGTTTTCCAATTTCTTGTAGTCGCACCCACTTTTAATTTCTTTTCCAAAAAACCATTATTCAATTTTGATTTACCATATCCATTAGGGCAATAGAGATAGACAGCATTGTCCGTAATAGCGATCTCTTCTCCGCTTAGCTTTTTGTCTTCTATAGCATTGAGGTCAAACTTGTCAGGTTTTGAAGATAAAAAAGTAACATGTAAAAAAGTCTTGTCTTTCTGGCTGTCATTGGCAAATGGGTTATTCTCAATGATGTGCTTCAACTGAGCAATAGACATCACGATTACAGGAACATCAAACCCAAATTCTTTTTCAATTTGCTGGGAAATTGTTTGTGCAAGCTTTTCGGAATTTGCGGTTTCACTTGTAAAAATGACATTTCCACTTTGTACATAAGTCGTAATACTATGAAAACCTAAATCTTCATACAACTTTCGTAAAGCATCCATTTTGATAAGTTTTTTCCCGCTTACGTTAATGCCTCTCAATATTGAAATGTATGTTTCCATTCGCTTTTTATATTCTAAAACTACTCTTTTATTTTCTTTTCTACGATATTTCAATACTCTAATTTCAAAAGAGGG
>Ga0209075_1001899_pt1 | contig 19124 bp, 15 predicted proteins | sample Stecom2011_FD_187523 | JGI IMG/M metagenome (GOLD analysis project Ga0209075, IMG submission 187523) | Agricultural soil microbial communities from Utah to study Nitrogen management - Steer compost 2011 (SPAdes) (version 2) | ecosystem: Environmental > Terrestrial > Soil > Agricultural land...
CCAAATAAATTTCCATGAGGATTGGTCTGATTCGGTAATACAATTTTCGTGGTTATCGTTAATGACTCTGAAGGTGTTTTTGCTTTCATTGTTCAATTTTTAATCTATTTTTAAAAGGTCGGGTGTTATAAAATACACTATAACATAATAGTAAAAATAGTACACCCATACCAAATTGATGCTATATTCTCGAATATTTTCCGATTTCTTGATGAATATCACTTTTATCTTTGTTTTTAAATAGAACCCTTAAAACTTCTCTATAATGTTGACAAATTCTCATTAAATTTGAAATTTAAAAAATCAAAGCATGACTTTTATTGACACACATGCACATTTATATGCAAAAGAATTTAATGACGACCGCGATGAAATGATAAAACGTGCCATCGATAAGGGAGTTACAAAATTACTTCTTCCCAACATTGGTCTTTCCTCTATTGAAGAGATGGAAAAGTTAGTGGAAAATTATCCAGGAATATGTTATTCAATGATGGGAGTTCATCCTTGTGATGTAGAGAAAGATTGGAAAACGCAACTTGATAAAATCAAAACGTATTATCAAAAGGGAAAGCACATTGCAATTGGAGAAATCGGAATTGATTTATACTGGGACACTTCTTTACAAAAAGAACAAACTGAATGTTTTCAAGCTCAAATTCAATGGGCAAAAGAAGAAAAATTACCCATCGTTATTCATTGCAGAAACTCATTCGATGAAATCTTTGAAGTCTTGAATCGAGAAAATGACGACCAACTTTATGGAGTTTTTCATTGCTTTACGGGAACAAAAGAACAAGCAGAAAAAATTATAAATTATAAAGGATTTAAACTCGGCATTGGAGGAGTGGTTACTTTTAAAAACAGTGGACTTGATAAAGTATTAGAGGATGTAGATTTGGAGCACCTTGTGCTGGAAACTGACGCACCTTATCTCAGTCCAAGCCCATACAGAGGAAAAAGAAATGAAAGCGCATATATTCCATTAATTGCGGAGAAATTAGCTGAAATTTACAACGTTGAAGTAGAAGAAATTGCAAAAATAACCACGAAAAATGCACTAGAGGTATTTGGTATAAGTGAATAAATATGGAAAAGTCTAAGGTTTTAATAATTTATACAGGAGGCACTATCGGGATGGTTGAATCTCCAGAAACTGGAGCTTTAACAGCCTTCGATTTTAATCATTTAAGTGAACAAATTCCAGAATTAGAACGAATCAATGCTAATTTAGAAACAGTTTCCTTAAAAAAGCCCATTGACTCTTCTGATATGAACCCTGAAATTTGGCGTGAAATTGCCCAGCATATAGTTGAAAACTACGCTGACTTCAATGGGTTTGTCATTCTACATGGAACCGACACCATGGCGTATACAGCAAGTGCTTTAAGTTTTATGCTACAAGGATTAATCAAACCAATAATTCTTACAGGCTCTCAATTGCCTATTGGAAAAATCAGAACCGATGGTAAGGAAAACATCATCACATCTATTGAAATTGCCGCTCAAAGAGATAAAAATGGGCAAAGTCTAATTCAAGAAGTTGCTATCTTTTTTGAAGATTATTTATATAGAGGAAATCGAACCACAAAAGTTTCTGCAAATGCATTTGAAGCTTTTCTTTCACCAAACTACACTGAACTCGCAAAGGCAGGGATTGAGATTAAATACAATCCCACAGTAGCTTTTAGAAGTACTTTACCTGAATTGAAATTTTATCCTAAAATGGAGAAAAGTGTGGGACTCATCAAAATATTTCCTGGTATCACAGCTTCTGTATATAAAAGTTTATTTGATATAGAAAAAGTGAGAGCTGTAATACTTGAATCCTACGGCGCAGGAAATGTACCCGACAATGAAGAGTTCTTAAACATGATTAAAAACTATATTCATGCAGGCGGAATTGTGGTTAATATCACTCAATGTTTTTCAGGGCGTGTATCGCACGGCATGTATGCCAACAGTACAATGCTAGAAAAGGCTGGTGTAATTAGTGGCGGTGACTTAACTACGGAAAGTGCCATCACTAAACTCATGCACTTACTTGGCAACTATGATAAGATTGATACAATCAAAGAACTTGTTCAAAAAAGTCTTGTAGGTGAACTAGAGGATTAACAATTCAACAGTAAAGACTATCCATAAAAAAGGTGGAATTTTTTAGAATTCCACCTCTCTTGTTTTATGTTTTTTAAAAGTCTTAGCGAATACCGTGACTTCTTAATTTTCTATTGTCAATTACGTCAGCAGAGTTCATCAACGCATTTTGGAATTGTGTTTGTAAAGAGTTCAGAGCTTGAGATTTAATTTGCTGCTGTTCTGCTGAATAGTCAGTTGTTTCCTGCCCCATTGTAGTTTGATCTACTCTTAATACAAAAACACCATTGTTTCCTTGTACAGGAACTGAAGTTTCGCCATCAAGTAAACCAGAGAAAGCTGTACCAATTATTTTTGGTTCATTTCCTACAGCTACATTATTTGCAGAGAATGTAATTCCTTCTGTTTCTAGCTTCGCTCCTAATTCAATCGCTAAGGATTCTACATTTGTATTCCCTACCATTTTATCGATTAAATATTGCGCTTGTTTCTCCTTTTTAATCTCTGCAATCATACGGTCTCTTACTAAGTCTAGACGAGGTTCTCCTTCCTCAACAATATCTGAAAGCATAGCGACAACGATACGATTACCATCAAGAATTGGTGAACTGCTAATATCGCCTACTTGTGCACCTTCACTATAAGCTAATCTTAATAATCTACCTTCCGCTCTGCTGCTAAAGCCACGTACTGATGGATTTTCATCCATAATAACAGCTGAACGCACTTGGTATCCGTTTTCAAAAACAAAGTTTTCAAAAATTTCAGTTTTTTCTTCTGCTGCTTTTCCTGTAAACAGTTCATCTATCTCATAAATAAGATTAGAAGCCATACTATTCACTTGGTCTTGTGTCACTTTCGTTACCTCAATCCCTTTGACTACATTTGCAAAAAGTGGATAGTTAGTTGTTTTACGTTCGAGTACTTCAACAATGTGAATACCAAAGTCTGTTTTCACAGAACCTAAAGTACCTATAGGACGATTAAATGAGAAGTCATTGAATTCTGGAACCATAACTCCTCTAGTAAAGTTCTCGTATTTCCCTCCTGTATTCAAAGATCCTTGATCTTCGCTAAATAAAGTAACTAGTTCTTCAAAATCTCCACCTGCACGAATCACTCGAATTAAACTGTCAGCTCTGTTTTGTGCAACTCTAACCTCTTCAGGAGTAGAAGCATTAAGCAAAATATGACGTACAGTAGCTGTTTCTTCACTACTAAATCCAATGATTTTTGATAAAGTAGCGCCATTATTTCCTAAATAAGGTCCTACAACATCGCCTACACTAGCCGATTTCACTTCTTTTTCAATAGAAGATGGATAAGTAGCACCTTGTGACGCTGATCCTTGCGGACGTGCTATGGCAGTAGAGTCACTAGCGTAAAACTTCACTTCACTAAAGCGCATCACAAAAGTTGAGTCGTTTTTCGTAGTTTCAAAACGTGGCTTTAAAGTTTCTAAAAATTCAATTGCGCGCAAAGTATCATCTCCACTTGGTAAAACTGGCATTGTAAAATAAGAAACCTTTCTGCTTGCTTGTTGTTTATACTTAGCTTCGTTTTTGTGTGCATTAAAGTAATCCTTAATTTCATCTTCAGTTGGTTCTTCTACTTCAGATAAAGGTACTTTAGTGTATCTTTCATATACGTACGAAACATTTTTTACTGTGTTTTTCGCATCGTATTCAGCTTTACCTTCAAGCGTTGTAGCGTGAATTCCCATAGATAAAAGTACATTATACTTTTGTTCTAAACGCTCTTGGCGAACATAATCAATCACATTGTTATATTGCGTTACACTCGCTACATCGTTTGCATCTCGTAGTTGCTCCAATGCCATACGCAACTGTTCTGGAGCAAACTCTCCTGTAATAGAGTCTTTAAATTGTGATGACATGCTCGATGGAGGGAATCCATTTTGCCCATAAAGCACGTTTTCTAATTCATAATCATCTACAATAAGACCTAGCTTAGCATATTCTTTCTCCATTAATGCTATTACTACGGAAGTTGTCCACGCTTGATTTGCTGCATTTTCAATATCTGCTTCTGTAATCGTGGGTTGCTCCATAGGATTTTGCTGAAACTTGCTTTGCAGAATATTTTCTCGCGCATTATTTAAAAAGGTGTTGTATTGATTTTCATCCACCTTTTCATTATTAATCGTTCCAATTCCATATATGTCTTCTTGTGGTCCTCCGCCACCTGAGAAGCCTAAGTCTCCCAAAACAAACGCTAGCATCGCAATTCCCACTACGATGACTAACAGCCATGATTTTTCACGTATCTTACCGATTACTGCCATTTTTACTTTTAATTTAAGGTTGCGAATATAATATTAACTATGAAACTATAAAAGGTTTAAAACGAATTATTCTTTAAATTCCTTCATTCATATCCAATTAGATTGCATTATTATGACTCTTTTTTGATTTGTCCAAACAAAATATGTTGTAATATTTCAACTTTTAAGACAGCTACTTATACAATTATTTATCTTCTTTTTTGATTAATCTTACCACTTCTATTCTTCTGTCTGAAACAGCCTCAACCCTCACTCTATAACCCTCTAAATCAAGCTCATCTCCTTCTTTTGGAATAGACTCTAAATGATGTAGAACCAATCCTCCTAAAGTGCCATATTCCGATGATTCCTCTAATGTTAAGTCATAAGTTTCATTTAAGTAATCCACTTCTTGTCGAGCTGAAAATAAAAAAGTCGACTCATCAATTTGTTGTTCCAATAATAAGTCTTTATCATGTTCATCTTCAATATCTCCAAAAATCTCTTCCACTACGTCTTCAATGGTTACTATTCCTGCGGTTCCTCCGAATTCATCGACTACCACAGAAATGTTTCCGTGTTGTTTGGGGAACATTTCCAATAAATCTTTTGCTAATATAGCTTCGGGAACAAAAGAAATAGGAATTAATACTTCTTTGATGCTTTTTGGTTTTTTAAACAGCTCAAAACTATGGACATAACCTATAATATTATCGATATTATTTCGATAAATAAGTATTTTAGAAAGTCCCGTTTCAATAAATTTACTTCTTAGTTCTTCAACACTTTTTTCAATTTCCATGGCAATGATGTCTGTCCTTGGAATCATACAATCTCTTGCTTTTATTTCAGAAAAACCAAGCGCATTTTGAAGAATTTGCATTTCATTATCCAATTCCCCTTCTTCTTCCATTCGTTCGTTTAAATCACGAACATAATCGTCTAAATCTACTTTAGAGAAAGCAGTAACACCATTCTCAGTTTTTACCCCAAAAAGTTTAAATATTAGATTGCTAATACCAATCGTAAACATAGTTAAAGGGTACAATACTGTATATATAAAAACTAATGGGGCCGATAAAAGCTGTAAAATTCGATTAGGATTAATCTGAAAAGTTGCTTTTGGTAAAAATTCAGAGGTAACAACGATAATAAGCGTAGAAAAAATAGTTTGCAAAAGCAAAACAACAGCTTCGTTACTACTTATCCACGCTGCGATTGCGGGTTCTATTAACTTGGCCATCCAAATACCATAGATCACCAGGGAAATACTATTCCCTAACAACATAGTAGCGATAAAGCGATTGTCGTGTTTCACAAATCGAGAAAGAATCTTCCCTGAAAGTAGACCCTTTTGTTTATCAAGCTCAATTTTCAGTCGATTTGCACTTAAAAAAGCAATTTCTATTCCCGAAAAAAAAGCAGAAGCTGCTAAAGCAGCGAATAAGATGACGACACCAGTTGAGTCCATAATTTTAATTCTGTACTAATATATAGAAAAAATTAAAATTATAATAGGTCTTTACCAATATCTTTTCTATAGTAAGCTTTATCAAACTCTATATTTTTGATACTATCATATACTACATTTCGAGCAGACTCAACATCTTTGCCCATAGCAGTTACAGCTAAAACTCTTCCTCCAGAAGTTAAAACAGCAGGTCCATCTGAAGCGGTTCCTGCATGAAAAACAATGCTATCTGACGGAGCGTTTAAGCCATAAATTCTTTTTCCTTTTTGATATTTATCCGGATATCCGCCTGAAACCATCATCACAGTAACAGCCGTTCTCGGGTCGATTTCTACATCTCTTTCTGAAAGTGTTTTTGTGGCTACTCCATCAAGCAAATCTAACAAGTCTGAACGAAGTCGTGGCATAATCACCTCAGTTTCTGGGTCTCCCAAGCGACAATTATACTCAATTACAAAAGGCTCACCATTCACGTTAATAAGTCCGATAAATATAAAACCTTTGTATTCGATTCCGTCTTCTTGTAAACCTTTTATCGTAGGCACAATCACTTGGTTATAAACCTTGTCTAAAAACTTTCCTTCTGCAAAAGGCACGGGCGAAACAGCTCCCATTCCTCCTGTATTCAAGCCCTTATCTCCTTCACCAATTCGCTTATAATCTTTCGCATTCGGAAGTATCTTAAAACCGTCACCGTCAGTAAGTACAAAGGCAGACATTTCAATTCCGTCTAAAAATTCTTCAATGACAACCTTTGAGCTTGCTTCCCCAAATTTATTATCCAACAACATGGATGAAAACTCCTTTTTGGCTTCATGAAGGTCGTCAAGTATAAGCACACCTTTTCCTGCAGCCAAGCCATCTGCTTTCAGTACATAAGGTGGTTTTAATTTATCTAAAAAAGCAAAGCCTTCTTTGATTGTACTTTTTGTAAATGACTTATATTTAGCTGTAGGAATGTTGTGTCGTGCCATAAAAGCTTTCGCAAAATCTTTACTCCCTTCTAATTGTGCAGCTTGCTTGTTGGGTCCTATAATAGACACCTTAGATAACGCTTCATCGGCTTCAAAGAAGTCGACAATTCCTTCCACCAAAGGCACTTCTGGCCCCACAACTACAATATTGATGTCTTTTTCAAGAACAAGTTCCTTGATTGCTTCAAAATCAAGAAGGTCTATAGAAACATTCTTCCCACATGCTTTAGTTCCAGCGTTACCTGGAGCAATATAAAGCGAATCCAACATGCTGCTTTGTGCTAATTTCCATGCAATTGCATGCTCTCTACCTCCTGAACCTAAAACTAATACATTCATTATTTAAAATTTGAATTACAAAGTTAATATTTCATTGAAATTAGAAGAAGAATAAATAGACAAGTTTTCCTAAGTATTTTATGGTTTTTTAAACTATAGTTTTTAAGTTTGTGGGCAAACCATAAAGACGCATTACAAAAGATAACTTTTTAAATGCTGTAAACCCTAAAAAAGTTTACGCTTGTAATAAAAATATTAAACCATGAAAACGAAGGTCTTTGCCCCTTTCACACTTCTTTTAACCGCTTTGTTATTTTTCACTTCTTGTTCGCAAAACGAAATTGTTGAAATCGAAACAGATTCCTTTGATGAAATCGAACAAGTAGAGGAAAGTTTACTTTTTGGATTTGATCTCAACCAATACGAAGCGCAATTCGACACGATTAAAAACGGAATGACTTGGAGCGATTTATTTGCTGCATTTGACATCAGTCAATATACAATCAATAAAACAGTAGAGCGCTTACGCGACAGTATATTTGGTGTTCGTTATATCGTGGCTGGAAAACCTTTTGCCATTTTCAATCCAATTGACAATGAAGCAAAAAAAGCCTCTCACTTAGTGTATGAACCCGACCCTTTTTTCTACATTTCCTTTAAATTTGAAGGAGACTCAGTGCATGTAGTGAAGAAAGAAAAGCCTATTGAAATTACTGAAAGAATCGTTACTGGTGTAATTGAAAAAAACTCAAACCTTTCAGCAGAAATTCATAAAAACTTTGACTCGTATCAAATGACTGCTGATTTAGCAAGCTCCATAGAAGGTGTCTATGCTTGGAGTGTCGACTTCTTTAAACTTCAAGTGGGCGATAAATTTGCCATTGTATACGATGAAAAAAGTGTGGATGGACAACCTTTTTCAGTTGATAAAATTAAATATGCATGGTTCCAGCATGCGGGTGGAGACTTATATGCTTTCCACTTTCAAGATTCAACTGGAGAAGTTTCTGGGTATTATAATGAGCTAGCTGAAGAAATGAAACGTCCTTTCTTAATGGCACCTGTTCAATATACACGAATTTCTTCACGTTATAATTTAGCTCGATTCCATCCTGTTCAAAAACGTGTAAAACCTCATCTTGGAACAGATTACGCTGCTCCTACAGGAACACCAATTTACACAACCGCAGACGGAACAATTACAGCGGCCACACGATCTGGAGGTAATGGAATCTATGTAAGGGTCAGACATAATTCAACCTACGAAACACAATATTTGCACATGAGTAAAATTGCAGCTGGAATAAAACCTGGTGTTCGTGTGAAACAAGGAGATGTAATTGGATATGTAGGTTCTACTGGCTTGGCTACAGGACCTCATGTTTGCTATCGTTTTTGGAAAAATGGAAAACAAATTGACCCACGCTCTGAAAAGTTTCAAAAGTCAGAGCCTATGAAAGAATCTGTAAAACCTGAATATATGGCTTATATCACTCCTTTAAAGGAAAGGTTGGACAAAGAGATTGAAAAACTTAAAGTAGCCTATCAATCGCTTGAACCAGAAATATAATAGATTCTGGAATGAATGTAATTATTGTAGGCGCTGGACTTTCTGGAATTTGCATAGCGCACGAGCTGGAGAAGCATAATATTCCTTATCAAATTATAGATAAGAATAAAAATTATAGCACTCGTGTAGCTGGCGGAATGATTAATCCCATGACTTTCAGAAGGATGATAAAAACATGGAAAGGTGATGAATTGTTACCTACAATTGCGAAATATTATCCTGAAATTGAAAAAAAAGTGGGAGAACGTTTCTTCTTTCCTATAAAAATCAGACGCATTTTCTCTACGCCTGAAGAACAAAAAATGTGGGAAGAAAAAGTAGATGATAACAGCTATTTATCTTACCTTTCATCTATAAACAAACCCGAAGAAACACCTCCCTACATCACCAATAAATTTGGTAACGGATTTGTAAAAACTCCAGGATATATTGAATCGAAAACTTTTTTGATTAGCAATCAAAAGTATTTTAAAAATAAAAACACATTAATCAACGCTGATTTTGATTATCAAGCCTTAGATACTGAACGCAAAACTTATCAGGGAAAAAGTTACACACATCTTATTTTTGCAGAGGGTTTTGAGGGAGAAAACAACCCCTACTTCAATTACTTGCCTTTTAAAAATGCAAAAGGAGAAACATTAACAATTCAATCACGTGTAATTAATAGAGATGAAATCCTTAACAGAAAATGCTTTATTCTTCCCACACAAGATGGGAACTTCAGGTTAGGCTCAACCTATAGCTGGGGCACAAAAGATCCCTCACCCACTGAAGCTGCAAAAGAAGAGTTAATTAATAACTACCTCGATCTTTCGAGTGCAGCCATGGAAATTCTTAATCATCAAGCAGGAATAAGACCCACAGCAATGGATAGACGCCCTATGATAGGCGAACATCCTGAACATAAGGGCTTGTACATCTTCAACGGCATGGGCGCAAAAGGCTTTATGATTGCTCCTTATTTTGCAATTCAATTCGTTAAATTTTTGCAAGGAAAAGAAGAATTAGAAAAAGAGGTTGATATCAAAAGATTTTATACCCGTTTTTATCAAAAAGGGTGATCTTTATCATGATGATGAAATAATAAATTCAAATATTCTTATTTTCATGTTTTGCTTTGTAACTTTGCACAAGTATTATTATAGTAATTTTAAAAATTAAAAATATGTACCCTACAGAATTAACAACTCCTATGAAAGAGGAGTTAATATCACTTGGATTTAAAGACTTAACTACACCAGAAGAGGTGGACACGATAATTAAAGACACTAAAGGTTTACTTTTATTAGTAGTAAATAGTGTGTGTGGTTGTGCAGCAGGAAACATGCGGCCTGGTGTGAGGAAATCTCTTTCAGGTGATATAAAACCTAATGCTTTAGGAACTGTTTTTGCAGGTGTTGATAAAGAAGCGACGCAACAAGCAAGAAAGCATTTCGTCCCTTTCCCTCCTTCATCACCGTCAATTGCATTGTTTAAAGATGGTCAATTGGTGCACTTTTTAGAGCGTCACCACATTGAAGGAGCAAGCGCTGACATGGTTGCTGAAAATTTACAGCAAGCTTACGAAGAATTCGCTTAATCCATTCAGGCGACCAATAAAAATAATGAGCTGTCTACAAATTAGAAATAAATTACTTTTCTGTTTGAGACAGCTTTTTTTATTATACCAATCTACCTAAAGTATAATTCTTTCCTGGAAGTGACATAATCACACCTTTAAGTTCTAAGCTTAGTAAAGCACTGCTCAACACACCTATAGGTTTTTTTAATTTTAGAGAAAGTACATCAATTGATATCTTTTCAAACTCTTTTATGATTTTAGCAATTTTCTTTTCATCTCCCTGTAAACCTGCAAATAAATCAATTTGATTGCCCACCTCTTCTTCTTCTTTTTTCCATCCCATTAATTGAATAAAATCTTTTCCACAAGTGATTAAATGTGCTTTGTTTTTTGCAATTAAATGATTACAACCTTTTGAATAAGGCCTGTGAATATCACCAGGAAAAGCAAAAACTTCTCTATTATAGTCGTTTGCAAGATGGGCGGTAATTAAAGATCCTCCTTTAGCTCCACTTTCGATTACAATTGTAGCGTCTGTCATTCCAGCCACAATTCGATTGCGCTGAGGAAAATTTTCTCGATCAGGTAAAGTGTTGTGAGTAAATTCTGTAATTAACCCACACCCTTTTGTTTGAATCATCGATTGTGCAAGCTGTTTGTGTTGGCTGGGATAAATACGATCCAAACCATGTCCTAAAACGCCTATTGTTGACACGCCATGCTCTATACATTTCTCATGCGCATAACCATCAACCCCTAATGCTAAACCGGAAACTACTTGAACATTATAGGGCGCAATTGTAGCAATAAATTCATTCAAGATTTGTTTTCCGTAACTGGACATATTTCTTGTTCCTACAATAGCAATAGACTTGCGGGGATTAAAGTCAATATCACCTTTGTAATAAAGTAAAACTGGACTGTCGCTACATTCTTTTAACCGCCTTGGGTAATTGCGGTCTGTATAAAACATTGTGTTAATGTGATGCTTTTGATTAAACTTTCTGATTATATCAGCCTTTTCTAGAGCTTCCTTACGATTTAATTTACGAAAACGTTCTTTTTTTAAACCCGGAACTTTCGTAGTTAAGTTTAATTTTTCATCAAATATTTTTTCTTCACTCCCTAAATAGGCAAGAAGTAATTTCGCATTTCTATACCCTATCCCATCTAATAAAGTAAGTGCGATCTGTCGATTTAGTTGGTTATTAATCAAAATAAATTTTTAATTTTAGCTGTTTAATACTATTAAAGATAATTCTTTTTTTCAAAAATATGAAGCAAACTCTATTGTTTTTATTCCTTATTTCATTTTATGGTTTGGGTCAAGAAATTAAAGGTGAAATAGTGGATGAAAACCAGCAACCTTTAATCGGTGTCCTTATCGAAAGTAGTCAAGGAAATAAAGTACGTAGCGATTACGACGGGAAGTTTAAAATTCACCTCAACACTTTTCCAAGCACTTTAACATTTTCGTATAGTGGTTTTGAAACGCAAACCATCGCACTTGAAAGTTATCCCTCAGATGCATTGCTCATTACGCTTAATCCTTCTTCTCAACTTTTAGAGGATGTGGTAGTGGTCGCATCAAGAAGAGAACAAAACTTGTCTGAAGTCCCTATTTCCTTAGAAATTATTCCTGCAGAACTTATCGAAAACAAAGCACTTACAAGTATTGAATCTGCAGTAAATCAATCACCTGGAGCATACACCATGGACGGCCAAGTGAGTATTCGAGGAGGAAGTGGGTTTTCATACGGTGCTGGGAGTAGAGTGATGGCTGTTTGGAACGATATTCCTTTAATGTCTGCAGATGCAGGTGATATTAAATGGGAATCCATCGCTTTAGAAAACATTAATCAAATAGAAATTTTAAAGGGAGCTTCCTCTGTACTGTATGGAAGTGGTGCACTTAACGGAATTGTTTCCCTTAGAGACAAGGAACCAACACGTGAAGGAGAAACAAAATTGAGCTATCAAATGGGTGTTTATGACCAGCCAACTCGCCCTGGATTACAGTGGACAAAAAAAACACTGCTTTCCAATCAAATAAGTGCATATCATGGAAAAATGTTTGATAATTTCGGATTTACGGTCTCAGGATATGGTTTCAGAACAGACGGATACCGTGCTGGAGAAGAACAAGAACGTGCAAGAGTAAATGGAAGCTTTGTGTTTAGACCCAAAAATGTAGAAAAACTAAAATTAGGACTCAATTACTCTTTTACAATGGAAAGAAAAGGGATATTTCTAATTTGGGAAAGTGATAGCTTAGGCTATTATCCAAGTGGAGGTACAGAAAACCCTTTTGCAGACACTTCCACGCTTTCACAAATGGAAACCTTTAGGGCAATGGTGGATCCCTATTTGATTTGGTACGACAACCAAAATAACAAACATAGCTTACAAACCCGATTTTATAATACCAATAATAAATCATCCAACAATCAAGGAGCTATTGGAAGTATCTACTATGCAGATTATAAATTTGAAAAGAATTTTAGAGAAAGCTGGATCATTACAGCGGGTTTAACTGGAAATATAGGAAATATTCGCTCACAACTTTATGGAAACCATACCTCACAAAATTATTCTATTTATGCCCAAGTTGAAAAGTCATTCGGAAAGTTAGACTTAATTGCTGGTGTGCGAGGTGAATATTATAAAGCAAATGATCTAACACCTGATTCACGTGTGTATTTATCCAAAGATTCGACCAGTTCAATCCCTATCAGACCAATATTTAGGGCAGCCGCTCACTATGAATTGGCAAAAGCTACGCATTTAAGAGCTTCCTTTGGTCAAGCTTATCGTTTTCCTTCCATTGCAGAACGATTTGCCTCCACTTCAATGGGAGCAATTAATATTTTTCCTAATCAAAACTTAAATCCAGAAAAGGGATGGTCGGCAGAGTTAGGTTTTAAACAAGGTTTTAAAATCAAAAACTTTAAAGGTTTTGTCGATGTGGCTGGATTTATCAATGAATATGACCACATGATGGAGTTTACTTTTGGATTGTACAATCCTGATTCTATTGCTTTGAGTTTTAACCCAGATAATCCAGGCTATATTGGAAACTGGTATGGATTTCGAGCGGAAAATGCTGAACGTGCAAGAATTGTTGGAGTTGAACTCTCCATAAATGGAACTGGAAACATAGGACCAGTAGAGATCACTTCGCTTCTTGGATACACTTATATGAATCCTATTGTGGTAAACCCTGACTCCTCCTATATATACGGTACGGCAGGAAATGGTGGTCTCTCAAATCCCTCATCAAACATGCTCAAATATAGGTTCAATCACTTAGCTAAAGGAGATGTGCAATTAAAATACAATCAATTTATTTTGGGAATGACAGGAAGGTACAATAGTTTTATGGTTAACATTGACAATTCCTTTGAAAATGGCGTTTTTATCCTCGGTACAGTGAATATTCCTGTGCTAAAAGGATTAAAAGAATACCGGGAAAAGAACAACAAAGGAGATTTGGTATTCGACGCGAGATTGGGGTATGAAGTAAATGAAAATTTTCAGCTGTTTTTTATTGTCAATAATCTCTTCAACAGAGAATACATGACACGACCTGGAGACATTCAAGCTCCACGTCAATTTTTGATTCGATTTCAAGCAAATTTCTAATATGAAAAAATTAGCTATAATTCCAGCACGTTATAATTCTTCCAGATTTCCTGGAAAACCCTTAATTGATTTAGCAGGAAAAACAATGATACAACGAGTTTATGAGGGGGTGAATGATTCCCAACTCTTTGACGAAGTCGTTGTGGCTACTGATGACCAAAGAATTTTAAAGCATATAAAAAAAATTGGTGGTAAAGCTCTGCTCACCAGTGAAGCACATGAAAGCGGAACAGAAAGATGTGGAGAGGTGATTAATACCTACAACAACTTTGATATTGTCGTAAATATTCAAGGGGACGAACCCTTGGTCAATGCGCATCAACTGGCACAACTTCTCTCAGCTTTTGAGGATGAAAAAGTAGAGATAGCTACCTTGGGCACTCCAAAAATTTCAACTCATGATAGACATGATTCTAATCGTATTAAAATCGTTTTAAATCGGTTTTCAGACGCTTTGTATTTTTCTCGAAGCCCAATACCCTTCGAAAGAAACGAGGAAAACTATCCTTTTTTAAAACATATAGGTTTATACGCATTTAAAAGTGATACCTTAAGAGAGCTCGTGCAATTGAAATCCACCTTATTAGAAAAAACAGAAAGCTTGGAACAACTTCGGTGGATGTTTTATGGTTACAAAATTCGTGTGGTTGAAACTCAAATTGAAACACCAAACATTGACACCCCCGAAGATGTGAAGATTATATTAGAAAAACTAAAGGACATTCATTAATAATAGGTATTTTTGTATTCAACTAATTTTATGGATTGGCTTGTTCTTAAAAACGCATTGCTATCCAATAAAAACGAAGCATAAAATGCTGGTAAATACAAAAATTTTCGATTATGAATAAGTTAAAAGAACGTTGGGGTATAAAATCAAACGCTGAGTTTATTATAATATTGATTGTTTTTTCAATCAATGGAAGTTTATCTGCATATCTAACAAAGCCCATTCTTGGTTCAATTAATATTACAAGTGAACAGTTAGGTTGGTATTTTTACTGGCCTATCGCGCTGATTTTAATTCTCCCTGTATACTTATTGCTCATCGTCATTATAGGCTCTCTTTTTGGGCAATCGAAATTCTTTATTTGGTTTGCAAAAAAAACACTTAAAGGAATTGGCTTAGGTTTTCTTTTTAAAAAGAAAAGTGATGAACCTCAAGATGTAATGAAAGAAGAAGCCTAAATTTTTTTCTCTATTCACAAAAATGATTGCACTTTAACACAACCAAAAACAACAATTTTCGTATCTTTGAAGTATGACTAACTTGAATGCTATATTAGGACCTTTACTTTTACGCAATGATTGTGTAATTCTACCTTCTTTTGGAGGGTTTGTTTCCAATTATATATCTGCGAAAATTGATGTGAAGAATGGATTCATAACTCCACCTTCTAAAGCACTGAGTTTTAATAAAAACATTACTTCTAACGATGGCTTGATTATTCATTATCTGGCCAAAGAAAAAAACATCTCTTTTCAAGAATCTCAACAGATTATTAATAAAGAAATTCATGAGATTAAAAAAAGATTAAACGAAGGACTTCGTGTACATTTTCACAATGTGGGGCATTTATACCTCAACGAATCTGGAAAAATAGCATTCGAGCAAGATCGCTTTTTTAACCTCTTGCTTTCATCTTATGGATTAGGAAATGTTCAATTCATCAGTGGAGAAGAGGAGGAGGAACAAGTGATACACCATCCTATAGACAAAGTACTGCCAAACGCAGTGAGTATAGTCGAAGAAAAGGATGAAAAAAACAAGGAAACTGAAGTTGAAGTTGAAGAAGATGCTCCTATTCAACATCATCCTGCAACAACTGAAGTTAAGTCTAAAGGTTTATTCTCTAAAATTGCAAGGTATGCTGCCGTTGCTGCGCTTGTGCCTGTAGTTTTTTATGGCTTTTGGATTCCAATGAAAACAGATGTCTTAACTTCAAAAATTATCTATTCAGCGGATTTTAACCCTTTCTTTAAAACAGGAGAAGCTCACTACAAACAAGAAAAAACAGCGCTTCACATTGAAGAAATCGAAAAAAGAGAAACTTTTCTTGACAACGCAAAAGAAATGTATCCATCTGTAGATGTGTTTACCTTTCCGATTGACAATGACCTTCAAATCACAGTGAAAAAAGAAATTGAAGCTGACGTACAGGAAACTACAGTAGTTCAAAATTCAAATAAAAACACTGGAAATCTCCATTTAATAGTGGGTTGTTTTTCTGATCAAAAGAATGCAAACGCCCTTATTTCCACATTAAAATCTAAGGGTTTTGAAGCCTATCAAGTGGATATAAAAGGTGGTTTACATAGGATTTCTGCTGGGTCATCAAACAGTTCCGCTGAGATAGAAAGAATTCGTCAAGAAGTAAACAAACTGAATTTCTCTTCTTGGATTCTTAAAAAATAATGTGCGTGAGCGATGAAGTGAAATTTTCATCACGAATTCGTTGAGTGGAAAAACCGCTTGTTTAAATCCTTAAAACTTTTTATCTTCTTAAAGAAATAAGCCCAAAGAATCGATGCCTTATATAAGCCTACTTGATTAAACGTTGTGCTTTGCTCTTTTAATTCACGACGTTGTTTCCTTAATGTAGGAATATGTCTATAATATGAAAAATGAGCATGAAAAACAGCCCATAAATGTTTAAATTTCAATGATAAAAGAAATTTCACACCTGCTACACCATCCAAAGTTAAACGGTAAAACATTTTGCCGAAAAGCCAACCTTCATAATTCTTATGAATCATATATAAGCTGTTGCGAAAGTTCAAATATGTTTTTCGTGGACTTTCATACTGTAAGGTTCCGCCTCCTACATGATACACTTTCGAAGATGGAACCACATAAAAGGAATAATTGTTACGTTTCACACGCCAGCAAAAGTCAATTTCTTCCATGTGCGCAAAAAAGTCTTCATCCAAACCAGCAAACTCGTGATAAATGTCTGCTTTCACCACCATACACGCACCCGACGTCCAAAAAACCTCCACTGGATTGTCATACTGACCTTTATCTTCTTCCAAAGTGTCAAACAATCGACCACGACAGAAGGGATAGTAATTTTTATCAATAAAGCCACCACTTGCACCTGCATATTCAAAATGTGTTTTTCTATCGTAGGATAATATCTTAGGTTGAACTCCAGCAATATTTTCTTCAGAGGATAACTTTTGAAGTAAAGGAGGAAGCCAGTTTTTGGTAACTTCTATATCAGAATTAATCAATACATAATATTCGTACTGACCTTTTATTTGTGCTAAACCATCATTATAGCCTTTGGCAAAACCTGAGTTGCTCTCATTTAAAATAACCTGAACATCTGGAAAAGTAGCACGAACGAAAGCTACACTCTCATCAGTTGACTGGTTGTCCACCACCACAATTTGCGCATCATCTGTATTCTCAATTAATACAGGCAAAAACTTTTCTAAGTATTGGAATCCATTCCAATTTAAGACCACTACAGCTGTTTTCAACTTTATTTCTTATCAATGTGTGTTATAATATCGAGAAGAATTTCCTCCAAAGTGGTCAGGCGCACCACCTGTCGGATCATCTAAATTTACACCAGGAGTATTCCTTTTGTTCAACACATATTGCCAACGATGATTTTGAAGTTCTCCAATCATATCACTATGCAACAAACGATACTCTCCAGTTAAATTAGTTGGATTATAAAAAATAAAACGGCGATTAGAATATTGATTTATTCTATCGTAACGCCATATTTCATAAGGATATTCTGATGGCGAGGATGGCTCTTCAATAATGCTGTTAGGTGAACCATATTGTAGATAAACCCTTCCCCTATCAGTTTCAAAACCAGCTTGATAATTTGTAGAATATAGTCGCTCAACTAACTGCACTTGGGCTTTATAGCGTATCCATTCCCCAAATGGATCTTTGTTGTTAATTTGTAGCCAAAAAGCCTGTAGATATTTTATGTTTTTATCATTGTCTTTTTCCTTCAGCAAAGAAAGAATGTTTTTTACTTCTGCTTGACGAGAAATTGGGATTAAACTTGCTACATAATAATCAGTAGAATCTTGATGTATACTTTCTAAAAAAGCAGGGTCAAGAACCACAGAATTATAAGCAATTTCATTGACTTCATCGCTGTTGTTTCTGTCAAAAGTAAACGATGTTCGCGCTAAAACAGTTTCTGAACGATCTAACACACTCAATTCTAAAGTATATGAGCCTGTAGGTAACATACTAATGTCTAACACTTTAGAAATCGGCTGAATATCTGATGATTTGTAGCGATAATAAAGCGTATATTCATCCATTAACCTTTGGTTATGTGAAGAGTACAACTTTTGTTCAACTAGAAATATAGAGTCATTGGGAATCGTGTTCGTATGGTATAGTTCAATATAATACAAGAGGTTTTCAAGCTCAGTAGGATAATAATTTCCTAACATGGGAACCACATCATAACCGTATCGTGTGTAAATTGAATATTCCTTGGGATTAGGTACAATTAATTCTGCAGGCACAAAAGATGAAAAAGACAATTTATCTGAGAAATCTAAAATCTCAATTTTTTTTGTAGCCTTCAAAGCTTCGTTCGAAGAATTTACATCACCCACAATCAACATGTAATCATACACTCCAGGCTCAAGTGGGTAACGTTGAATATCTAAAAAGTCTTCAACGATACTATCAACTACAAAAGGGCTGTTGAGTAAATAGTGGTCAGCAATATAAACACTATCTCCCTTAGTAAAAGTTTGGACAATTTCTACTTGACCAAACATGTTGCCTTCTTCTGTAATGTAATTTAAGGTATATCCAGTGAAGTTTAATTGAATTTCAATGTATGTTCCTACTTCATCAGAATAGAATTGGGCTTCATTTAAATATACCCTTAACTCTTTATCTTGAGCAAAACTCAAACTCATAAAAACTATACCTAAACAGGCCGCAAAAATTCTATTTTTCATGTTATTTACCTTTTCAACGGTAAAGTTAATCAAAAATCAGCTCGGTAACAAAATGTTTTATTTTCTTAACAAAAAGAAAAGATATCAAATCCCTTGATTATCAACACCTATAGCTTGTGTCGAGTGAATTTGAAATAAAAAATCTAAAATTATTCTTAATTTAATACCTCAGATAAAAATATTAATACTATTTTTGCCCCGGAGAAATGGCAGAGCTGGCTGATTGCACCGGTCTTGAAAACCGGCATACCGAGAGGTATCGGGGGTTCGAATCCCTCTTTCTCCGC